>JAESFL010000935.1_pt1 | contig 13942 bp, 14 predicted proteins | sample 9269401 | NCBI WGS metagenome assembly JAESFL01 (sample SAMN14506025, study PRJNA617098) | algae metagenome | isolation source: Gloeocapsa sp. UFS-A4-WI-NPMV-4B04 and co-occurring heterotrophs from desert... | place: USA: Utah | collected 2006-10-01 | reverse complement strand
CGCGCCGCCGCGAGCGCCCGGCCGTCGAGGTCGGTCGCGAAGATCTGGACCTGCGGCACCTCTTCGAGGTTCGCCATGTGCTCGCGCAGCAGGATGCCGAAGGAGTAGGCCTCCTCGCCGGTCGAGCAGCCGATGATCCAGATCCGCAGTTGATCGCTGCGGGTCTTCCCCTCGAACAGCTTCGGGATCACGCTGCGTTCGAGGAGTTCGAATTCCTTCGTGTCGCGGAAGAATTGCGTCACGCCGATCAGCAGGTCGTTGAAGAGTTCCTGCGCCTCCCCCGGCTGCGCGCGCAGGTATTCCACGTAGTCCGTGCTGTCGTTGATCTGGGCGACCTGCATCCGCCGCTGGACGCGGCGCATGAAGGTGCCTTCCTTGTAGCCGTGGAAGTCGTGGCCGGTCTTGTTGCGCAAAACCGCCGCGATGCCGGCCAGCACCGTCGAGGCCTCGGCCTCGTTGAGCTGCACACCCGCTTCCGTCTTCGATCCGAGCTGGTGGATGCTGGCCCGGACCCGCTCGGCCAGCTCGTCGATGGGCAGGACGGCATCGGCCAGCGCGGCGGGGATGTTGCTCGCGGCGAGTTCGCCGGATTTCGACTCCTCGGTCTCCTCCGCGAAGGCGATGCCGCCCATCTCCTTGACGGCCTTGAAGCCGAGGGTTCCGTCCGAGCCGGTCCCGGCGAGGACGATCGAGATGGTGCGCCCGTCCATCGCGCCGAGGAGCGAGACGAGGAAGCTGTCGATCGTCCCGCGCTCACCGAAGCGCTGCTCGGCGGGACGAAGCCGGAAATGGTCGTCCTCGATGCTGACGATGACGTTCGACTCGGGCAGGTAGACCCGGCCCGGCGCGAGCGGCATGTTCTGCTCGATGACGGTCAGTTCGTGGCCGGCCGCCTTGAGCGCGCGGCCGAATTCGGCCGCATCGAGCGATTCCCGGTGCTGCAGCACGACGATGATGGCCGTGTCCGACCGCGTCGGCAGCTCTTGCAGAAGATGGACGAGCGAGCGGGTGTTCGCGGCCGACGCGCAGAGCGTGACGACGACAGGCTTGCCGCCTTGCGTGACGACTGTCTTGGAGGACTTCACCATCACCGCCTCCAGCCGCCGCGCGCCCGTGTGCCCGCAGCCCAGCCTGTAGGACGATGCGGCGTGCGCTGGCCAGCCTCAAATGAGGCGAGGAGGCGTTCGCCGAAGCGCGCATGCTACGCCTCCTGTCCGCCCTCGTCTTCCGTCGGCTCCGGTGACGGCAGGGTTTGGAGGACGGCCCGCCGGATCACGTCGGCGTAGCGGCGGTACTCGGCGGCGCGCTCCTCGTACATCGCGCTGACGGCCGGGCGCCCGGCCTTGCGCCCGTCGCCGGCCATGCGCCGGACGAGCTCGGCCCGCTCCTCGATGATGCGCAGGGCCACGCGCAGGGCCTCGTCGATGGACCCCTCCTGCTGCTTGGCCACGGCCTCGGCGGTGTAGGCATGGCCGACCTGGCAGCGGAAGCGCAGCGGCCTGCCGTCCCGCACCTCCGAGAGGACGCCGCCGCAATGCGGGCAGGACATCGCGGAGGGGTCGGCGATACGGCGCAGGACGTCGCTGTCGATCCGCTCCCCCGCGGCGATGTCGACCTCGAGCCGGATCTCGGGCGGGACGGACCGGCGCGGGCCGGGGGCGTCGCGCACGAGGTCCGAGAGGACGTCGCCGATGCGGGCCGCGGACAGGGTGAGATCGACCTCCATGATCGAGAGGGCGCTGCGCGGCATCTCGTCGGCGACCGCCTCGGCCGGATCCTGCACCAGCGTGACGCCGCCGCAGCGCTGGATCGCTTCGAGACCGGAGGCGCCGTCGTTGAGCAGCCCGCTCAGAAGCACCCCGATCACCCGCGGGCCGTAGGCCGCGGCCGCCGAGCGGAACAGCGGATCGATCGAGGGCCGGGCCATGTTCTCGCGGGGGCCGCGCCCGAGCTTGATCCGACCCTCGTCGAGGATGAGGTGATGATCGGGAACGCCGAGATAGACGTTGCCCGGCCGGATCGCCATGCCGTCGGCGGCCGGGTGGACCGGAAGGTGGGCGACCGCCGAGGTGACGGTCGCGAGCAGGCCGAGGCTGCGCGCGGGGATGTGCAGCACGATGAAGACCGCCGCCGGCAGATCCTGCGGCAGGGCGCCGAGGATGGCCTTCAGCGGAACCGTGGCACCGGACGAGCCGCCGATGACGATGATATCGCGATTGCTCAAGCCGCGCCGCTCCACGCTCCGCCGGCTTCGCGGCCGTTCCGGCCGATGCGGGCCGCGCGCCCGTGCCGCCTCGGGATAGCCCGTGACCCGGGACGAAGGTTCCGCCGGAAGCGGCGGGACGCGGCCGGCCGCACGAACTTGTCCGCTTCTCCGGTCCGGTCCTTCCGGCGCGCATCGGCCACTGCCCGGCGGCCCCATGGCGGGAAACGCGGTCCCTACAACCCTGGCGTCGGCCGCGGCAGGGGCGCGCCGACGCCGGCGGGACGCGGAGGCCGAGCGAAGCCGCATACAACTTCCATCCGTGGATTCGTGGACCGATCAGCCTTTTGCGGTCTCGATGGAAGACGTTCTGAAAGCAGTCCAAGGCGGAGCCTTCGATGCAATATCATCTGAATGTTTTCCGGTGTTAGGCTATCAAAAGTCAGAATTTAACAATCGAGAAAGTAATAACTCGGTCTTGCGGAGGTGCTTTCCTTGTGAGAGAAGATGCTGCTGCAGGTTGAAAAGAGAGAACTTTCCTGACTGCCGCTCATGTGGCTGTTCGGGCCGGCTGCATTCGCTCGGGAGGCTGCCTATGCACTTCACTCAGCGCGAAACCGACAAGCTCTTGATCTACATGCTCGCGCAGGTGGCGCAGCGCCGTAAGGACCAGGGTCTCAAGCTCAACCATCCCGAGACCGTTTCGCTGATCTCCGTCGCGGCCCTGGAGGGCGCGCGGGCCGGCAAGACGGTGGAGGAGGTGATGGAACTCGCAGGCAAGACCATCACCCGCGACAGCGTGATGGAGGGGGTCGCGGAGATGATTCCCTACGTCCAGGTCGAGGCGGTGTTCACCGACGGTTCCCGCCTCGTCACCGTCCATTCTCCCATCAAGTAATTCCGAGGTGTGAGGAGAGGCCGCGATGAGTCCTGCTCAGAAGAAGGCGCCCGTTGGCGGCATCGTCTTCGGCTCCGGCGAGATCGAGATCAATGCCGGCTACCCGACGACGACGCTCAAGGTCCGCAATACGGGTGACCGTCCGATTCAGGTCGGGTCGCACTATCATTTCTTCGAGGTGAACGCCGCGCTCGAGTTCGATCGCGCGCAGGCCTTCGGCAAGCGGCTCAACATTCCGGCCACCACCGCGCTGCGGTTCGAGCCGGGGGACGAGAAGGAGATTTCGCTGGTGCCCTATCAGGGCAAGCAGCGGGTGCTCGGCTTCAACGGCCTCGTCGACGGCTGGGTCGGCGACGAGAGCTACGACGATTACCGCCCGCGCTTGGCCGACGCGCTCGATCGCGTGAACCGCTACGGGTTCAAGAACAAGCCTTAAGCATCGTCCCGAAAGGTGGTTCCCGGCTTTCGGGAGAAGACGATGCAGAAACGAGAGAACAGCGCATCGTCCCGAAAGGTGATTTTCTTTCGGGAGAGGACGATGCTTCCGCTTACCACTTCAGCCGGACCTGGAGCGCTGGGATGACCAAACTCTCGCGGCGGCAATATGCGGATCTGTACGGGCCGACGACGGGCGATCGGATCCGGCTCGCGGACACGGATCTCTACATCGAGATCGAGAAGGATCTGCGCGTCTACGGCGAGGAGGCCGTCTATGGCGGCGGCAAGACGCTGCGCGACGGCATGGGCTACGACAACGAGCTGACCAGTGCGGCGGGCGCGCCGGATCTCGTGGTCACCAACGTCACCATCGTCGATGCGGTGCTCGGCGTCATCAAGGCCGATCTCGGCATCAAGGACGGGCTGATCGTCGGGATCGGCAAGGCCGGCAATCCCGCGACGATGCCGGGGGTGACGCGGGGCCTCGCGCTGGGACCGGGCACCGACGCCATTTCCGGCGAGCACCTCATCCTCACCGCGGGCGGCATCGACGCGCATGTCCACTTCATCTCGCCGCAGCAGGCGCAGGCTGCACTCAGCAACGGCGTGACGACGCTGTTCGGCGGCGGCATCGGCCCCTCCGACGGCACCAACGGCACCACGATCACGCCGGGCACCTGGAACATCGAGATGATGCTCCGCTCCTTCGACGCGTGGCCGGTCAATGCGGGCGTGCACGGCAAGGGCAACGGCTCGGCGCCGCTGCCGATCGACGAGCAGATCCGCGCCGGCGCGATGGGCCTGAAGGTCCACGAGGATTGGGGCAGCACGCCGGCGGCGATCCGCATGGCGCTCACCGTCGCCGACGACCACGACGTCCAGGTCTGCATCCACACCGACACCCTGAACGAGGCCGGCTTCGTCGAGAGCACCATCGCCGCCTTCGAGGGGCGCACGATCCACACCTACCACACCGAAGGCGCGGGCGGCGGGCACGCACCGGACATCATCCGGGTGGCGGGCATCGCCAACGTCCTCCCGAGTTCGACCAACCCGACCATGCCCTACGGCATCAATTCCCAGGCCGAACTCTTCGACATGGTGATGGTCTGCCACAACCTCAGCCCGAAGATCCCCACCGACGTCGCCTTCGCCGAGAGCCGCGTGCGGGCCGAGACCATCGCGGCGGAGAACGTCCTCCACGATCTCGGTGCGATCTCGATCCTGTCGAGCGACAGCCAGGCCATGGGCCGCGTCGGCGAGAACTGGGCGCGCACGATCCAGACGGCCCACGTGATGAAGGCGCGGCGCGGCGCCTATCCGGGCGACGCGTCGGGCAACGACAACCAGCGCGTCCTGCGTTTCGTCGCCAAGGTGACGATCAATCCGGCCATCACCGCGGGCGTCTCGCACGTGATCGGCTCGGTCGAGGTCGGCAAGATGGCCGATCTTGTCCTGTGGGAGCCGGCCTTCTTCGGCGCCAAGCCGAAGATGGTGATCAAGGGCGGCATGATCTCCTGGGCGGTGATGGGCGATCCCAACGCCTCGCTGCCGACGCCGCAGCCTGTGGTCTACCGCCCGATGTTCGGTGGCATGGGCCCGGCGGTGGCCAAGACCCGCGTCACCTTCACCTCGTATGCCGCCTACGAGGCCGGCATCGCCGAGCGCTACGCGCTGACCTCCAAGGTGATGCCCGTCTACGGCACGCGCACGCTGACCAAGGCGTCGATGGTGCGCAACGACCGCCTGCCGGTCATCGAGGTCAACCCGGAGACCTTCGCGGTCACCGTCGACGGCCAGCACGCCACGATCGAGCCGGCGACCCACCTTCCCCTCGCCCAGCTTCACTTCTTCAGTTGACGTCCCGCCGCCGGCTCAAGACTCGGTGCATGCGCTGATGAAACCGATCGACATCATGTGGGTGTGTCTCGGCGGCGGTGCCGGCTCGCTGCTGCGCTGGTGGCTCGGCGGGGTCATCGACCGTGCGATCCCGGCGCGCTTCAAGTTCGGCACGTTTCTCATCAACGTCACGGGGGCCTTCGCCATCGCCTACCTGTCCGCCGCCTTCGCGTTCGGCTGGCAGCATCGCCACGGGGACATGATGGCGTCCCTGGTGCTGACGGGTTTTCTGGGCGGCTACACCACGTTCAGCTCGATGCAGCTCGATACGGCGCAGATGGCAATGGAGCATCGCCACGCGCTCGCCGCCCTCTACCTCGTCGCCTCCGTCGGCCTCGGCCTCTGTGCCGCGGCGGCGGGCGTGGCCCTGGCGCGGGCATAGGGGCTCGGGATGGGCGCGCAGGCCGTCTTCGTCTTCATCGGTGGCGGGTTCGGCGCGATCACCCGCGAATTCCTGATGCTGCTGATCCCTCAGCAGAGCGGCGCCTTTCCGCTCGATATCTTCACCGCCAACGTCGTCGCCTCGTTCTGCCTCGGCGCCGCCTTCGGACTTCACCGCCTCGGCCGGGTCTCGGACGAGTTCATGCTGCTCGTCGGCACGGGCTTCTGCGGCGGGATGTCGACCTTCTCAAGCTTCGTCTTCGGCATCCTGTCCGAGGCCACGGCGCCGGGCCAGGCCGGCCTCGCGGTTCTCTACGGCCTCTCCAGCCTCGCCGTCGGCTACGCCGCGGTTTGGCTCGGGATCCTATCCGGGAAACGTCTGCGCCGCGCCTGAGCGCGGCCGTCTGGGAGGGACGCATGATCCTCGTCGAACACAAGCTCGGTCATCTCGGCGATCCGCTCTGGCAGGAGCGCGCGCGGCACGCCCGGATCGATCCGCTGGTGCTGGAGCAGTGGGAGGCGCCCAAGAGCCGCCTGCGCAAGGCGAGCGAGAGCGGGATCGAGCTGGCGGTCTCGCTGCCGCGCGCCGAGCACCTGCACGACGGCGACGTGCTCCACTACAACGCGGCGCGCGGCCTCATCGTCGTCGCCCGGATCGCCCTCAAGGACGTGCTGGTGATCGAGCTGGAGGGGCTGGAGCGCCTCGCGCCGCACGAGATCCTGCGCGCCTGCTTCGAACTCGGGCACGGCCTCGGCAACCAGCACTGGCCGGCGGTGATCAAGGGATCGACGGTCTACGTGCCGCTCTCGGTCGATCAGAAGGTGATGGCCTCGGTGATGCGCACCCACGCCTTCGCGCATGTGAAGACCCGTTTCGCTCCGGGCGAGGAGGTGGCGGCCAAGCTCGATGCGAAGGAGGTTCGGCTGCTGTTTGCCGGCGCCGACGCCACCCCGCACCACCATCACGGCGATCACGCCGGGGCGCATGCCCACGATCAGCACGAGGCCCATCACCACGCGCACGAACACGATCACGGGCATGCGAACGGTCATGCGCACACGCATCACCACCGGCCCGGTCCGGTGGCGTGATGCGGCACGGTGAGCCGAGGGCCCGTCTCGCGACCCACGGCACGGCGCATCTCGCGCGCCTGCTGCAATGGTCGGATTCGACGCTGCCGGTCGGCGCCTTCGCCTTCTCCAACGGGCTCGAATCCGCGGTTCAGACAGGGATCGTCCGCGATGCGGACAGCCTGCTGTCCTTCGTCGAACTCGTCCTGCACCAGACGGCGCGGGTGGACGGCGTCGCGCTGCTGCATGCCCATCGCGCCGCCCTGACGGACGATGATCCCGGCCTCATCACCGCCGACCAGGAGTTGCTCTGCCGCCGCGTCGGCGAAGAGCAGCAGTTGATGCTGACGCGGATGGGCAAGAAGTTCGCCGAACTGGCGCTCAGGATCACCCCGTCACCGATGCTGGCGCGCTGGCTCGCCGACATCCGCTCGGAGGCCACGCCGGGCTGCCTGCCGGTCGGCCAGGCGATCGCGCTCGCCGGTCTCGGCGCCGACGAGAGCGAGGCCTTCGTCGTCCACCAGTACGGCATCGCCTCGATGATCCTGAGCGCGGCGCTGCGGCTGATGCGGATCGATCATTTCGAGACCCAGCGCATCCTGTTCACCGCGCAAGGGCGTGTTCAGGACGACTACCTCGCCGTGCGCGATCTCGCCCTCGATGAGATGGCGGCCTTCGCCCCCGTCTTCGACGTTCTCGTTGCCCATCACACCACGGTCCATGTGCGCCTGTTCATGAACTGAGTGCGGCAAAGGAAGTAGAGATGAAGAAGATCACCCGTATCGGCATCGGCGGCCCGGTCGGCTCGGGCAAGACCGCGGTCATCGAGACGATCACGCCGCGCCTGATCGCGCGGGGCATCAAGCCGCTGATCATCACCAACGACGTCGTCACGACGGAGGATGCCAAGCAGGTGCGACGCACCCTCAACGGCGTGCTGATCGAGGAGAAGATCGTCGGCGTCGAGACCGGGGCCTGCCCGCATACGGCGGTGCGCGAGGATCCGTCGATGAACATCGCCGCGGTCGAGGAACTCGAAGAGAAGTATCCCGACAGCGACGTGATCCTGATCGAGTCCGGCGGCGACAACCTCACGCTCACCTTCAGCCCGGCGCTCGCCGACTTCTACATCTACGTCATCGACGTCGCGGCGGGCGACAAGATCCCCCGCAAGAACGGCGCCGGGGTCTGCCAGTCGGACATCCTCGTCATCAACAAGCGCGACCTTGCCCCCTATGTCGGCGCGAGCCTCGACGTCATGGCGCGCGATTCCAAGCTCATGCGCGGCGAAAAACCGTTCCTCTTTACCAACTGCAAGACCGGCGAGGGGGTCGACGACCTCCTCCAGCTCATCCTCGACTTGGCACTGTTCGACTTGACCTTGTCCGATGTGGCCTTGTCCAATTTGGCACCCGTCGATCGGGCGCCGTCCGACAGGGCGGTGGACCGCCCGCTCGCGGCGAGCGCCTGAGGCCATGGCGCTCCACGAAGCCCTCGGCCGTCTCGACGGGGCGCGTGAACTGCGCGGGTTCCAGACCGAGCCGGCGCAGATGCGGGCGGGGGCGCCCGGCAAGGTCGGACAACTGCGCCTCGGCTTCGCGCTGCGCGACGGGCGCTCGGACCTGCACGACCTCTACCGGGTTGCCCCGCTGCTGGTGCAGCAGGCGCTCCACTGGGACGAGGCGATGCCGGAGCTGCCGGTCTGCCCGATCATCTCGGTCGGGGGCGGCATCCTCCAGGGCGACCGCTACACGATCGAGATCGCGGTGGGGGAGGGCGCCTGCGCGCACGTCTCGACGCAGGGCGCCAACCGCATCCACTGCATGGACGCGAACTACGCGGCGCAGCACCAGAGCGTGACGGTGGCGGCCGGCGGCTATCTCGAATACCTGCCGGACGTCACCATCCCCTATCGCGGCTCGCGCTTCCTCTCCCGCACGGAGATCGTCGTCGCGGAAAGCGCCACGCTTCTCTACGGCGAGATGGTGCTGGCGGGCCGCAAGCATCACCATGCCGAGGAACGCTTCGGCTTCGATCTGCTGTCGATGGACGTGGCTCTCCGCCGGCCCGACGGGCGCAAGCTGTTTGCGGAAAAGATCCTGATCGAGCGGGGCGACCCGACGATCGGCTTCGCGGGGGTGATGCGCGGCTTCGACGCCTTCGCCAACATCCTCTGCGTGACGCCGCCCGAGACCGCCACGCGCATCAAGGCGCGGTTCGAGACCAACTTCTCCGGCGAGGCGCCGCGGGCGGTCTCCGGTGTGAGCCGCCTGCCCAACGCCGCCGGGCTGATGCTGCGCGCGGTCGGGGTCGAGAGCTACGACGTCCGCCACGAGGTCCGCCGGTTCTGGCGCATCGTGCGCGAGGAGGCCCGCGGCCGCACCCTTCCCGCCGAACCCTACTGGCGCTGAGCGAAGGCCGAAAAGATGCCGCGCGCGAACCCCAACCTTCTCGTCCAGTCGCTGCGCGGAGCGAGCCAGGTCTTCTTCATGGAGAACGCGGCGACCGGCCTGCTGTTCTTCGTCGCGATGGCCTATGCCTCCGCGCTCACCGGCAACTGGGCGACCACGATCGGGGCGGCGCTCGGGGTTCTCGTCGCGACGTTGACCGCGCGGCTGCTGGATTGCGACGCACCCTCCGTCTCCTCCGGCCTCTACGGCTTCAACGGCATCCTCGTCGGCGCCGCGCTGCCCACCTTCATCGCGTCGTCGCCCCAGCTCTGGGCCGCGATCGTGATCGGCGCAGCGGCGAGCACGGTGCTGACCGCCGCCTTCAGCGCGACGCTCACCGACAAGTGGGGCATTCCGGGCTCGACCGGCCCCTTCGTGCTGACCGGCTGGCTGATGGTGGCCGCCGCCTATTCCTTCGGCCGCCTGCAGGTGACGGGCGATGCACCCCGGCTCGCCGCCGACCTCGTGCGGGGCGCCGCCGGCATTCCGGGGCCGGCGGATCTCGTCGCGATCTTCTTTCGCAACATCGCGCAGGTCTATTTGCTCGGCAGCGCGGTGAGCGGTGCCATCATCCTGGTCGGCATCCTGATCGCTTCCGTGCCGGCCGGGATCGCCGCCGTCGCCGGATCGCTGGTCAGCCTCGTCGTCGCGCTCGCGATGGGCGCCGATCCATCCGCGGTGAGCCAAGGCCTCTACGGCTTCAGCCCGGTCCTGACGGCGATGGCCGTCGGCGTGATCTTCCTGCAGCCCTCACCGCGGGTCGCGGTCTATGCGGGACTGGCCACGGTGACCACCGTCTTCGTCCAGGGCGCCCTCGACGCCCTCGTCGCGCCGGCCGGCATCCCGTCCTTCACCGCCCCCTACGTTCTGACGATGTACCTGTTCATCGCGCCTAAGCGCCTGATGGCGCCCCACCCGCACGCGCCGGTCGCCGATCACATGCTCGACGAGGGGACCCCGGCCCGTCCGGTGAGCCCCGCGCGGTGACGCCCGGCACCGCGCCGCCCCGACATTTCCGAAGAACACGATCAAGGAGCGGGCGATGCACGGCATCAATGCAGGCGACACGGCCTTCATCCTCATCTGTACCGCGCTGGTGCTGATGATGACGCCGGCCCTAGCGCTGTTCTACGGCGGCCTCGTCAAGCAGCGCGACGTGCTGTCGGTGATGATCCAGAACTTCGTCTGCATCGGCGTTGTCGGGGTGATCTGGGTGTTCGGCGGCTTCAGCCTCGCCTTCGGCCCCGATATCGGCGGCACGATCGGGGATTTCGCCACCTATTTCGGGATGTACAGGGTCGGCATCGAGCCCAACCCCGTCTACGCGCCGAACATCCCCTTCATCATGGTCTTCGCCTACCAGATGATGTTCGCCATCATCACGCCGGCCCTGATGACGGGCGCCTTCGTCGGGCGCTTTCGGTTCGGCGCCTACCTGTTCTTCATCACCGCCTGGACCATCCTCGTCTACCTGCCGGCCGCGCACTGGATCTGGGGCGGCGGCTTCCTGGCCAAGCTCGGCGTCGCCGACTTTGCCGGCGGCATCGTCATCCATACCTCCGCCGGGTTCTCGGCGCTGGCGACCGCCAAGTATCTCGGCAAGCGCAAGCTCGCGGAGGGCCAGTCCGAAGCGGCGCCGGCCAGTCTGCCGCTGGTCGCCCTCGGCGCGGGCCTGCTGTGGTTCGGCTGGTTCGGCTTCAATGCCGGCGGCGCCTACGCGGCGGACGCGCTGGCGGCCTACGCCTTCACCAACACCATGCTCGCCGGCTCCATCGCCATGCTGACCTGGATGTTCTGGGAATGGCGCGAGACCCGGCACCCCTCCTTCTCGGGCGTCCTCGTCGGCGCCGTGGCGGGTCTCGCGACGATCACCCCGGCCTCGGGCTATGTCGAGCCCATCGCCGCCCTGGCGATCGGTGCCATCGGCGCCACGGCCTGCTACTTCGCCAAATACGTGCAGCGCTGGTTAAGGATCGACGACACGCTGGAAGTCTGGCGCGCCCACGGCGTCGGCGGCCTCACCGGCGCGCTGCTCGTCGGCGTCCTCGCCAGCCCCCACATCAATCAGGTCTCGGCGAGCCTGGAGCAGTTCGGCGTCCAGCTCCTCGCCGTCACTGTGGTCGGCGCCTATGCCGCCCTCGTCACCTTCGGCATCCTGAAGGGCCTCGACCGGTTCGGGACGCTGCGGGTGCCCGACGCGATCCAGGAAGAGGGCCTCGACACGATGCTCGGCGAGCGCGCCTTCAACCTGTGGAACATGGACCGCACCTTGCCGAAGTAGAACCGGCGGAAAGCAGGGCCATTGCCGACCGACGCGGTGCCCTTCGTCAGGCCGGTCGTACCTATCGGGAGAACGGCTCCGTGGCGGCTCCCGCCCGGCGCTCGTTCGTGTGTCGTACCGCACCAATTAAATCGCAAGCTAACGAATTGACTGGCCAAGCCGACCGTCGGGCGATAGAACGGTCAAGTCAGCGACGCGCGGGAGAGAGCCGGTGCAAACCGGCCGCCGAAGGAGCAACCGCCCCGGAAACTCTCAGGCACCCGGACCGCTCGTCGTTCAACACTCTGGAAAGCGGAGCGGACGCTCCCGCCGATGGTGTAAGTCGCGGCCCTGATCGGGGCCGGGCGAAACTCTCAGGCCGATGACAGAGGGGGCTCGCATGCACGGCGCGTGCGAACCGACCTCGGAGGCCTCTCGCCATGACGGACCCATAGGCTGACCCGCAGGCCGCGAGGCGGCCTCTCACGTCTCCCTCGATCCTCCCTCTCGATCCGCGCGACCGGCCGGCTCGGCCTTCGCGCCGGAATGCCGACGCTTGCCCGGCTGCCGCCCGTTCGGCGCGGCCGCGCGGGTCCGAAGATGCGCGGATCCGCGAACCACGAACTGGAGCCACGACGATGCCGGCCACCCGCCGCTCCCTTCTCCTCGCCGCCGCCCTCCTGGCCCCGGGCCGCGCGCACGCCTTCTTCTGGGACTCCGCCCCGGAGCCCAAGGCTCCGGAACCAGTCGAACCGGCCGCGAACCGCGACGCGTGGTTCATCGGCGAGATCCCGGACGAGCCCTTCAACGTGCCGATGGTCGATCTGACCCTCGTTCCGGCGCAGTACCGTCGGCAGATCGTAATTTACGACGGCCCGGAGCGCGCCGGCACGCTGGTCGTCGACACGCACCAGCGCTTCCTCTTCCTCGTCCGCGAGGACCGGACCGCCCTGCGCTACGGCATCGGGGTGGGCCGGGCCGGCTTCACCTGGTCGGGTGTCGCGGTGGTCAAGCGCAAGGCGAAATGGCCGGGCTGGCGCCCGACGCCGGCCATGCTGAAGCGGCGGCCCGAAACCCCGCGCTACGTCGAGCCCGGCATCCACAACCCGCTCGGCTGCCGCGCGCTCTACCTCTACCAGGGCGACCGCGACACGCTCTACCGCATCCATGGCACCAACGAGCCCTGGACCGTCGGCGGCACCGATTCATCCGGCTGCATCCGCCTCCTCAACGAGGACATCCACGACCTCTACGGCCGCGTTCCGCTCGGCACGACGGTCGTCGTGAAGACCGCGCAGCCGGAGGTGATGGTGCAGCGCGAGTGGGACGGCCCAACCCGCTCCGACAACCAGGTGCTGCTGTTCCGCTAGAGCGCTTTCCGACGAAGCGGGTGCCGGTTCGTCGAGAGAAAGCGTGACAAGACAAGGGCGTAGGGCTTCGACCCGAAAGGTGGCCACCGGCTTTCGGGGCGATGCGAAGACAAGAGGATAGCGCGTCGCCCTTCCTCGCTGCCCGCTGACGAAACCCAGACCCCCGATGGACTGAGAACGATGTTCGAGACCGCGACTGCGACCCTGGATTGGCTGGGGCTGATCGTCTTCACGATCACCGGTGCCCTGGTGGCCTCCCGCAAGGAGATGGACTTCGTCGGCTTCGCCGTGCTGGGCACCGCGACGGGGATCGGGGGCGGAACGCTCCGCGACCTGCTGCTCGGATCGCCCGTGTTCTGGACGCAGCGGCCGAGCGCGCTCCTGGCGTGCCTCGGCATCTCCTGTGCCGTGTTCTTCTTTGCGCATATCCCGCAATCCCGCTACCGCACCCTGGTCCGGCTCGATGCCCTAGGTCTCGCGCTCTTCGCGGTAGCCGGCGCCGAGAAGGCCATCCAGGCCGGGGCCGGCAGCGCCGTGGCCGTCGTCATGGGCGTGGTGACCGCGACCTTCGGCGGCGTGATCCGCGATCTCCTCGGAGGCGACAGCCCGGTGATCCTCAGCCGGGAGATCTACGCCTCGGCGGCGGGCGCCGGTGCGCTCACCTACGTCTCCCTGGCCGCGCTCGGCGCGCCGCGGGAACTCGCCCTCGGCTCCGGCTTCCTCGTCGCCCTGCTCCTGCGGGCGCTCTCCCTCCGCCTGGGATGGACGCTGCCGCGATATCGTCCTCGCGCCCGCCGCCCCTATTCTTGAACGGAACGGTCCCCGCGCGCCGCGCGCGAGGCTCTCTCCAAAACACGTATCCAAGACACGCATCGTCGAACGGCGCCGTCCCGCGGATCGGCTGAAGGAGGACCCCAATGGTTGTTCGGGATTTTCGCGGCGCGCCGGCACGGGCCGCGCTCCTCGCACTGA
>JAESFL010000934.1_pt1 | contig 13986 bp, 26 predicted proteins | sample 9269401 | NCBI WGS metagenome assembly JAESFL01 (sample SAMN14506025, study PRJNA617098) | algae metagenome | isolation source: Gloeocapsa sp. UFS-A4-WI-NPMV-4B04 and co-occurring heterotrophs from desert... | place: USA: Utah | collected 2006-10-01 | reverse complement strand
CGCTGGCGCGACATGCGCCCACCGCGGCCCGGACCCGCTGCATCCTTCATCGTCTCAGTCATCGTCATCACCCTTCTGCGGATCTCGTCCGCTTACAGGGTGTCTCAGGAAACTGTAGGGCAGAGGAGATGGTCCCTGCACGACCCTGACCGGGGTCTTGGCCGAGCGTAACATTCCTTTCGTAATCTACTCTGGGCACAAGCGCAGCGTTGCACCACGTCAGCTTCAGCATGTGCCTTGGATCAGCAAGCCCTGTGACCGTGAGGTTCTTCTGGCGGCTCTCACGCGTGTTGCCCCGGCGCTTTCCACATGGAACACAGGGGTACAGGCTTGAGAGCGAACGATCACCCTCCAGGCTTCTTACCTATTTGTGCGTTGCGGACCGACGGGAGACTGCGCCATGTCTTACAAGTGTCATGAGTGTGGCAGTCCAGCGGTCACGCTGCCCGAGCGGCTCGACGAGAATGCCTATGTTCTCTGCCGTGACTGCCTTAAGCCAGTAGCCACCTGGGCTGTCTTCAAACGCACAATGACCCAAGCTGTCTTGGCCGACTTCAAAGAAGCGGGATCAGGAAGCCATCCCATCAGCTATGACCCTATGGACCCAGGTCTTCTCCGCGCCGTCGCAGGTCGCGTTTGAGGATCGTGGATCGTCTCTATAGGTCCTTGCATCAGGTGCGCAGCTTGTCACAGCCCCCTGGTGAAGGAAGGGGAACCGCTTACGTGTGTTTGCATATCCCCATTTCAAATTGTTCCTGGCCAGCTTCCGCATCAACCTTGACGCCGAGTTGAGCACTGTTTCGGGACACGACGGTGAGTTCGATCATGTGCCCCAAAGCTAAGCAGCCCAAAGTTCTCCTTCTTGAGAGAGCGCAACGCAGCGCCTCAATGATCTCGATCCTGGCGAGAGCCGACTTCGAGGTCATCAAAGCACAGGACGCGGATGAGGCGTGGGCAACCCTGGAGGCGCGGGATGATGTAGACGTGCTCCTGGCCGATATGGACATCTCCAGCCCAGTAAGCGGTGTTGAACTGGGCCGGTACATCCATGACCGCTGGCCAGGGTTGGGGCTGGTTCTGACCTCAGATCAAGTGCGCCATCTTCGGCCCGACGAGGTTCCCGGCAACGGATGCTTTCTGCCCCATCCGATCCCGGCACATACCCTGTTGGACGAGATTAGAATGGCTGCGCGCCGCTATTGAGCGCACCATTCTCGAAGCGCCCAGTCTGCTCCTTGTGGCCGCAGCAACTTACGAGAGTGCACCAGTTCCCGACGATTTCGGGCCTCGGCTCGATACCCTCTATACCGACCTTGAGCCGGACGGCGTAACTAAAGCGGCTCTGGCAGCTTGGTATATTCCTGTCTCAGAGATAAGATTGGTCAAGCTTGCCTGTTCAGGTTAGATTCAAGCCTGATGGCCGAAGACTGATCAGATGAATCAACCCGCTAACAGCAGACAACTTGTCCTTGTTCTGGAAGACGAGGCGCTCATCGCTCTCAACGTACAGGATGAGTTGCAGGACGCAGGCTATGCGGTCGCTGGACCCTTCTCGACCTGCTCTGCTGCCCATGAGTGGCTCCAGACGACCACGCCTGACATGGCTATCCTGGACGCAGCCCTGAAGGATGGTCCCTGCCGGGAGATCGCTTTGGAACTCAGCCGCCGTGAGGTGCCGTTCCTGATCTACTCAGGGCACCAGCAGGATCGGCAGCTTCTGTCCGAGTTCGACCATATCACTTGGATCGAGAAGCCGGTTCCGCCTGAGGTTCTGGTCCGAGCCTGCCAGCAGTTTCTGGTCGGCTGCGGCTAAATTGCTTGTGGAGATCAGCCACATCGCTTGAACTAACATAAGTTAAGCACGTTCTCACGAGTGGTCCCAACGGTAACTGGCTCGTGTTGATCGATAAACTACTCCCCACCTGGACGGAGAGTGACCGGCTTGCTGCCCTGCGCAGCTACCGAATTCTCGACACGCCACTGGAGCCTGCGTTCGACGATCTGGTGCAGCTTGCCACCCGTGCCTGTCAGGCTCCCATCGCCCTGATCAGTCTCATTGACGAGCGAAGGCAGTGGTTCAAAGCTGAGGTGGGGCTTGGTGTTCGTGAGACCCCACTCGACCGCTCGGTCTGCCTCACCGCCATGCTTCAGCCGGGGCTGACCATCGTTCCTGACCTGACCGAGGACCCTCGTTTTGCTCGCAACCCGTTGGTGACCGAGGAGCCACACCTGCGCTTCTATGCCGGTGCTGTGCTGAAAACGCCCGATGGAGTGCCGTTGGGAGCCCTATGTGTGCTCGATTGTATGCCGCGCGATCTAACCAAGGAGCAGACATCTACTCTCACGGTGCTGGCGCGGCAGGTCATGTCACAACTGGAGTTGCGCCGTGCCATTGCCGAGCGGGACGAAAAGTTAGAGACCAGCCACCGGATAGAGCAGCGGCAGTCGCTGCTTGTGAGAGAGCTTCATCATCGCGTGAAGAACACGCTGGCCACCGTCCAGGCGCTCGTCGGAGCCACAGGCCGCTCCACCGGCAGCTTTGACGAGTTCTACCGCTCGTTCTCGAACCGGATCACCTCGCTGGCGAGAACCCACAATCTCCTGACTGAGGATTACTGGCAAACTGCGCCCCTGCGGGAGATCGCCCTCAATGAACTAAAGCCGTTTGCCGAGAGCCGACAGCCCCGCTTCATGCTCATTGGACCACCGGTCGAGCTATCGGCTGATCTCGCGGTGCCGGTCGGCATGGCGCTGCACGAACTGACGGCGAATGCCGTCAGGTACGGGGCTCTGTCGGTTCCTGCTGGATATGTTCAGATTAGTTGGAGCGTCGGCGAGAGGGAGGGTGCCAGGAGGCTCCATCTGGAATGGCAAGAGTTCGGCGGTCCGCCAGTCAGCAAGCCACGGCACCAGGGCTTTGGCTCCACACTTCTCCAGCGGGTGCTGCCCATGCAGTGTCATGCCGAGGTGGAGGTCCAGTATGACCGGGAGGGGTTGCAGTTCCAGATGAACGCACCCTTAGTCGAGCAGCGATTGGTTCCAGCTTATTAGATTGGCCTCTGACAGACCGCTGTTCTTAGTGCCACGCTGGGTGTAAGCTAACCTAAAGAACAAGAACTGAGGGAGGCTTACCATGTCACATGCCCCGGTTCACGAACCAGCGGCCCTGTCCCCGCCTGATCCTGGCGTTCTGCCCCCAGAGATACAAGAGGTGCTGGCCGCGCTGTCCGAGGTTGAAGCTCGCTACGACAGCGAACTTGAATGCCTCAAGGGCTGGTCTGGCCCCGATGCGATCAGAATGCGCTTCATCGAGCAGCTTGACGCTCGCCATAACAGGGCGCGGGAGCCTCTCGTACAGCTTCTTGCTGATCTGCATCAGCAGATCACCACGGCGGCGATGCTCCAGGGCTTGCGCAGTTCGCAGCACAAAGGTGCCGAGGTCGGCACTGGCTCTGGGAAGGCGAGACCATCTCGTGGTTATCGCCTGCGTGGCTCGTCCCAATGGGGAGCATAGCCCCGGCTGGTTCGGCCATAATCCGGGATGTGTTCGTCTCGTCCGCGTCGTTGCCCATGGATCATCCAGGCCAGGGCATAGCCAATGGCTCCTGCCATAAGCAGCGCAAGTAACGGGTTTCCTGCCACCCGCTCGGTCACGGCTCGCTGCCCCTCGCGAATGTACCGCTCTGCCTCCGGATACTGTTCTCGTGCTTGCCGCGCGTAGTGCTCACCTCGGCTGTATATGTCGCGGGCTGCACCGGACTCCTGATCGGCAACGTCGTGCAGGGCTTCCCTCACCTGATCCAAAATTTGCTCGGTGGAGTCCTGCTCCGGTGTGTCTCCCTGATCATCCGCTGACGAGGGACGGGCTCGCTGATCAGGACCATCAGGCTCAGGTCCTTTGGTGATGGTCACGGAGATCGGATCGCTCGTTGGGAAGGTCTCCTCAATCGCATGGTCGAGCCTTGCATCGAGGTTCTCCTGCGAATTCTCAGGCAGACTGTTGTCCAACGAACTCTCGATAGACTTACCCCCATTCTTATCAGGGGTGGATTGGCCGTTGATACCGAGCGGGTTCACCATACAAGCCCTCCAAGACAAATCAGAGCAAGTTGTTAGCGACCTGCACGAATTGTAACGCTAAGGCTGCGAGCGCCGTTCCTCAATGCCTTAAGCTATGTGAAAAGCTTGGCGAACGAGCTTTGAAGGTGAGCACTGCAACTTAATAGAAGGGACGCAGCATCAGCTATTTCCGGCAGGGCTCCTATCTGAGGTCGGGAGACCATTGCTGTGGCTTCAATGGGAGAGCCTAATGCCTATGAAGTATGTTATGCTGAAACTTGACGGTGGCGAGTTGCTACCGCTGCTCTTTCCCGAGTTTATGCAGCACTCCCACATGGCTCAGTCCGTTCCAGCCACGGTGGTGAGCGCGGGTCACGTCCATCTGGAAGACGGGAAAATTATTGCTCGCGGTGCATCAAGCTCACTGGATGTCCTCTCACGGGAAGAAGATACCGGGATAATTCAAGCCTATTTTGATGGGCAGAACGTCATTCAGCAGGAGCTATAATCCTCTGCAAAAAGAACTGCTCTCGGACTGTTGGTCTAAACGGCAATCCTCGGTGCTGTGAGGTTGACCTCATGAAGCGGTGTGTCCGCTGGAACTGGACGAGGCAGAAAGTAGCCGTTGCCTGAACAGCCTCCAGGCGAAGATGTCGGACGTGACACGGGGTGATTAGCAGTCTGACGGAGGGCCACCGCTTGCAGGCCCTGCGGGTAAACTCCAGGCTCTCCTCTTCTAAAACTCCATCTTTGTCGATCTATCCTGGATATCTGGCTTCTCGCTGGCGCGAATGCTGCTATGCTCAGGTCCTTCCAGAAAAGAGGGAGGGTGTTCGATGCCGCGTACCTCTACCGCGCGACTGGCTTCTGCCTCGTCGATGCAATGCCCCTCGTATCCAGCCGACTTGCTGCCCCAGTTACAGAGCACCCTGGCGGCACTGGCGGATATCGAGCTTCGCTACCACGGTGATCAGAAGCAACTTCAGGGATGGGCAGGTCCCGAGGCCATCAAGATGCGGTTCGCTGCCCAACTTGCAGAGCGTTATCAGAGAGAACGCGCTCCCTATGTTCAGAGGTTGGCCGAGTTGCAGCATCTGATGGATCGGATGGCGTCCCGTCATTAGCTTCATGACCTTCCGCCTCTTATTGGGAAGAAACCCAAGGAGGAACACATGCGCGATGTTCTATCCACCTCACTCGCAGGAACTGCCCTGCTTACCCTCTCATCCTCATTAGTTCTGGCCCAGACAACCACCCCGGCAGCGCCTCCTGCCGATGCGGCGGCAGCGCCTGCGGGCGGGATTGCTGATTGGTGGTGGGTTCTTCTGCTCGCCATCCTGATCGCTGCTGCGGTTTGGTATTTCACCCGCAGGCGGACGACTCTATAGAGGAGGCGTACTGATCATGACCAAAATGCCGCTTAGTCCCGTTCAACGGGTTGTCAACTCAGTCTGGAAAGCCGTTCGGATGCTGGAAGACCGTCCCGCGCCGACCCCGAAGGTCAAGCTCCACGGACGGCGCGGCTATGGTGATCACGATGTCCCAGCACCGGAAAGGCCCCCTGACGCAACTGATTAGAACCCACACGCGAACGCGGAGGGTCTGACTATGCCCGAGATCGCCTCCAACTCAGTAGCCTGCTGTGTCACCGACATAGGCGCCGGCCGCATCTGGTGGGAGTGGCGGCAGGGTCATTGGGTGACCGCTGCAAAACCTGCCTCTGCCCCAGAGCAGAAGCGCCACGGTTAGCCGTACACGATGCCTTTCAGGCTTTTCATAGCTTTATTGCACCGTTCGATGTGATCACTGGCCCTCCGCTGCATCTCGACCGTATTCTTGCAGGGTTCATCGACCTCTTGCTTGCAGAATGGACAGATCATCGGGGTGGCCTCTTGGCTGGCGGGATGTGTCAGGCCAACAAGGATGCAGGATCGGGGTTCCTTCCCCGACTCTCACTATGTCCAATACGTTACGGCCAGGGCTGAGGACCGGGTAACCTGCGAAGCGTGGCCTTGGCTGTCAGACTCTCGTGGTTTGCTCACCAGAGGATTGCACTATGAAGCCACCAGCTATGGGAGCGTGGACCCCGCGCCTACAAGCAGTCTCAAATCAGGTAAGGGTGTCTCAGGCCGCATAAAGGTCTGGGCGCAAGCGAGGTCAACACACAGGGCTCATGAGACATCCACGGCAGAGGCGTCAACGAATCCGCTCTACATCCTTGCCGCAATCACTCTGGGCATTCCCGCTTTACTGCTGATCCCGCTGGTTGGAATGAATCCCGGAGTACAGGATGGGACCTTCACGACCGTTATGACCTTCCTCGTAGTTTCTGCCTTTATCACTGCCGTTGTTTTCGAGATCAAAAGGCTGGCTGATCAGCCGTCTGACGGACACCACTGACAGTCTGGATTGTCGGCCTTCAAAGCTGCAATCAAGGCCAGGGGGCGTTACAGCCGCGTAGGAGGTGGGACAGGGCACAGCGAGAAGGCGGTGCCAGTGTGGCGGCACCGCCTGAAGGAAGTGGCCTTAGCATTCGGTCTTCTGCTTGGTGGTGGTGCCGGTTGCGTCGGAAGTCTGTTTCGTGGTTGTCGAACAGGCGGTGCTGCCGGTCGTGCCCACATCCCGGTTCTCGATCACCACGTTCTTCTGATCTGGTCCTGAGGCCGCATCACCAGTTACGCCACCCACGCCAGCACCCACAGCAGCCCCAACGGGGCCTCCGACCACAGCCCCCGCCGCACCGCCTGCGGCGGCACCGGCTGCGGCCCCGCCTGGGTCTGCGGCGGCGATGGACGGGAGCAGGAGGGCAGCGGCAAGAATTGCATATTTCATCTCGACTCGCATGACTGTTTCTCCACATGAGCCAATCGCGGACTGCGATCTACGAAGTCAACGGCAGCGGCACGAGGGCTTTTCAGCTTGGCGTTTCCTGAGGTCAAAGGGGCTGCAAAGTAGTTATACGCCCATTTAAGAACTTGCTCACATAAAGATAGTGCTGTTCTCTTGGGCCTGAAACAATGCGAGATTTGCCTTGCCAAAATACACCGTTAGCCGTAGGTGAAGCCAAGATCACAGGCATCTGTTGTGCTGCACGAGGCGTTCCTGCTGATCCTGTTAGAACATCAACTTGCTCTATACACTTCCCAAACCAGTTTCCGTGCAGCCGAGGACAAGAACATCATGAGCGAGAGCACAACCTCTCCCAACTACATCGAACTCGCTGCTGACATCGTCTCGGCCTATGTCAGCAACAATTCGGTTCCCGCCGCCGACCTGCCGGTCCTGCTGAACTCGGTCTATGCCGCCCTGACGAAGACCGCACAGGGTCAACAAGAGGAGCCAAAGGCTGAGTTGATCCCGGCTGTATCGGTCAAGAAGTCCCTCACTCCGGACTACATCGTCTGTCTGGAGGACGGGAAGAAGTTCAAGTCACTTAAGCGCCACCTGCGCACGACCTACGACATGACGCCCGAGCAGTACCGCGCCAAGTGGAGCCTGCCAGCCGATTACCCGATGGTCGCTCCCAACTACGCCAAGGCCCGTTCCGAGCTTGCCAAGACCATGGGGCTCGGCCAGCAGCGCAGGAAAGGCAAGGCTCAGGCCAAGGCTGCTGTCAGCGATGCCATATCCGCCGGGACTGCTGCGCCTGCCAAGGGTCGCCGCACGAAGAAGGTTGCCTGAACCCTCTGCCAATGCGGACACGTCCGCATTGGCTCATGATCGACAGCGGTGGCTCACGCGGCCGATACAGCTACCTCGACTAATGCCTCCTCAAGCATAGACACGTCAGTTGTAGCGCTGGTGTCGCGTTAGCTCTTGTTAACGGGATTGCGCGATCAATCCAGCAGCAATCCAGGTAACGGGTCGGCGAGCGAGGGCAAAAGTGGATCAGCATTCTCCAGAACTGGCATCGGAACGGAGCGGCGGCTCCTCAGCCATCCAGCATTTCACAGAGACGCGATTTGATCCAACTGCTCGGCCCGAGAGTACCGCTGTTCCGGCTAAACCCGTGTTCGGCTCATCCCATTCCCATCGGGTTTGGAGGATGATGGATGCTCTCATCGATGCTCAGCCTCAATGGGCGGATGTCGAGGTGTTCGAGCAGGCTCGCGGGAAGATGCTTAGGTACGGCCTGTCGATGGGCATATCTCTGGAAGAGCTTTTCAAGCTCACTGACCCTGACGTGATCCTGGGGTTATGGACGGCGGCTGAAGCCAAAGCCGCAGAAGATTGAGACGAAAGTGCCTCCTATGGTTCACCTGAGGCCGGTCATGGGCTTGGGTTCCAGGATGATCCTGTCGGGCAGATGCAGCATCAGTATCTCCGGTCGGCTGGTGCCTATCGAAGGTCCCACAGAGTCGGAATCACGCACCCAATTTGTGCGGCTTCTCCAGCAGAGCCAGTCCAATTAGCCATTCCGAACAGCGAGAGTTAGGCTGAATCGAGATCATCCAAGTTGTGGCTGATAGGCAGGACCTACCGACGGGCGGGATTGCTAATCAAGACCATCGTCACGGACCTGGGATGTATTGGCGGAACTCCTTTGATCCATTCTCCTCGTGCTCCAGGTGTAAGTAGTTCGAGTTGAACATCGACAGGTTCGCCAGCCGCTCCACGTCGAGGATGGTCAGGCGCTTTCCTTTCCAGGATATCAGCCCTGCCGCGCGGAGGTCCCGCAGCATCCTGTTGGTATGGACCAGGGTCAGCCCCACCGTGTCAGCTAACTCAGTCTGAGTGACCGGAAAGTCGAACCTTGTTCCCTCCGAAAGGCCAACCGCCTGGACACGCAAATACATCTCGCAGATCAGATGCGCCACCCGCTCCAGAGCATTGCGCTGACCCACGTTGACCACCCATTCACGAGTGATCGCCTCATCCACCAGAGTGCTCCACCACAACGCCCGCGCAATGCGCGGATGCTGATCTGTGATGTCAATCATGTTTTCTGCTGGGATCACCGCCACAGTGGCGGACGTGATGGTGCCAATGGAATGATCCATTTGCTTGAGGATGAACATGCGCTGGTCGCACAAATCGCCGGGGATGAAGTAGGCGATGATCTGCCGCTCTCCATTCGGGAGCCCCTTGTAGCGGCAGGCCCAACCGGTGAGGATCAGATAAAGACTACCGGTGGGATCGCCCTCCTGCACAAGGTCCGTGCGGGCAGCAACGTGTTGCGACCTCTGGACCAGCCGCTCCAGAGCATCCCTGTCGCTGGCTGAAAGATCAGTATGATTGCTCAGCTTCCGGATCAGCGGGTTCAGCAAGAAGGGCCTCGAATCAGAGCCTTCATTGGTGATCTTTGAGAACCCATGGCCATTCTCCCCATAGTCAGGGACATGATTATCATAGCATAGCTTGTACCCGCCTTCACCAACGCCATGACAACTCATTGGAAAGTACAGCCTGTGCAGACATGATACTCTCAAAAGAAAGGTCCAAGTTCCTTACGGCTGAGATTCTTCGCCTGGAGACGCCATAGCCTGGAGTTTGTAGGGCTCTATTCCTGAGTTTTTTCTGGGGTCCGAAAGATAGACTTCTTGCGATCCTTTAACTTTTGTTAAATTCTACGAGAATGGAGGGAAGCAAGCATGACTGAGCAAGCGATCTCGTATGTCCCTGATCAGACTCTTGGGGCATCCCACCAGTCAGATCATTCTGAACCAATCGTTATGACGGTCCTGTTCTGCGACAACTCCCTCCTGCGTTCCGGACTTCAGCGCACCCTCCGGGGAACGCCGTTTGCTCCTGCTGTGACAGCTTCGACCACCCATCCAACTCTGGCCCAGGATGTGGCTTCGGAGTCTGCCCTGGTCGTCATTGACGCAAGCCGAGGCACCGAGCACGTGCTTGAGGTTGTGAGAGAGGTTAGAAAGCAATCTCAAAAGGCTCGCATTGTTGTTCTGGGGACCCAATTCGATCTTGATTTCGTCCGGTTGGGGCACGAGGCAGGCGTGAACGGCTTCTGTGTAGCAGCGAGCACTCCTGAAGTTCTGATCAAATCACTTGAATTGGTCCTGCTGGGCGAGAGTGTTCTGCCCTTTGAGGTTCTGCGCTCTTTCATGGATGCGGCTCCACAAAGGCGACAGCAGACGCTTCAGAGCACCGCAGGAGAGCCGACCCTCTCTGACCTGAAGACCCACAAGCTCTCGGCGCGGGAGGCAGAAATCTTAAGTTGCCTGAGGGAAGGAGCGCCCAACAAGATCATCGCTCGCAAGCTGGATATCACCGAGGCCACCATCAAAGTTCACATCAAGTCCATCCTGCGCAAGATTGGTGTGGCTAATCGCACCCAAGCGGCTATGTGGGCAACAGAGCACTTGCCGCCGCGAGAGGGAGCGGGCCAGCATCTCTGATAAAGCGGCTCTGAAGATTACTCCCGATGACAGGTCCGCATCCATGATCACCCGCTCGATCCGTGAGCGCGTTTCTCAGTAAACAATGGGAGTGGAGCAGGACTTTACTTTGTAGGTTCTTCTGGCGTGATGGTGATGGATGAACATGACCCCAACGAACGCCCGAGTGCGCTTTCATGCCGTCAAAAATAACGGCGGGGTTGATCTGACAGTGATCGCCGACAGCCGAACGCTTGCGGTCATACGATTAACTGCTTCAGAACTTGAGGATTTGGTCAGGACCATAGACCATGCTCTCAACAACCAGTCGGACGAGGAAGATAACAGGCCAGCAGACTGTGAGGAGTGATCCTCTCCTTCCTTCACTACCGTGAGTCCCGATAATACAAACAGAGTTGCGTGACACTCTGTCCGCACAATTGCCACAAAAAACCGCTGCTTTTCACAACAGAGACCTGACAAGGGCGGGAACATAGGGGCACTCACCGGCACATGCGTGTCGCTAATGAAAGTGTCTCAATGCAAGCCTTGCACCCGACTGAAGCTCAGACAATCAAGTTTCCCCTCCCGACCCATACCACACTGAACCAGTCTCTCGATCCCGGGACCTTCAGTGGTTGGGAGAGCGGCTGCGGGTTGCCTACGAACCAGTCGAGGCTCCCCTCCCGGTTCGCTTGACGGAGCTTGTGGAGCGGCTCGCACGACGCGAGCAATCCAAGGATTAGGTGGTCCGCCATAGCCCACCCCATTGTGTCCCCTGCTTCATACAGAAAGGAACAGGCTCATGGCCGGTAAATCTCGCGCAAGACCCTCGTTCAAGAAGCACACCCGCCGCTACAAGGAGGTAACCGCCCCAGCCAAAGTGCTCGAAGGGCAGAGAATCCTCACCAAGAAACGCCGATATGCCAACCGCCACGGTTAACTGCGACGCCTCGTCGTTGAGAGCAATCCTCAGCGGGCGGTTCTGAACTCGGGAGCCGTCCGCAATTCATCCTTCGTGACACTCATCATGAGAACGGCATGATCGGGGTGGAGCCACTCCCGGCAGGAGCCGATATGTTGGGTGCGGCAGGACTATTGCTGCCTGATGGCACCGCTGCCGTTCCGGACGCTGCCGGTGTGGCTACAGTGCCGCCACCAGGGCTGCTGGTCCCCGCCAATCGGGCCTCACCTGTTGTCGTGCCAGTGGCATTGCCGCGTGGCTGGGACTCGAACCTGATCTGGTCGAATGGCACCGCAATGTCGCGGTCGCCAAGGCCCAAGTACCCACCGACCGCGATCACAACCATCTGGACTCTGCCGCTGTCGCCGAATATCAGGCCGTCGATGTCGCCGATCTTGTCGCCGTTGTTGCTGCTGTAGACATCCAGCCCCTCCAAGTCGGAAGCGCGCCACTGATCTGGCTGCAACTGGGTAATCCATCTACCTACACTGGACTGCGGTGAAGTGGGTGTGGTCTGGCCTGTTTGTGCCAAGACTGGGGCTGCAATCAGGGCTACCCCAAGGAAGGGCAGCAGGAGATGGTGGGTCGGCATGTCACCCTCCAGAAGTCGAGAACACCGCGCATGAGAGGCACAGGACAGCTACAGTGCTTTGCCGAACGACATCAGCATCTGACCGTCACGGCATGTGGAACAAGCCTAAAGTTTGTGCAGAGGGTGAAGGACAAAATGCTGCTCCATTGGTGCTCTACCTGGAAGAGCACTGTCCCGGAGCGATACCCAACAACGGAGGCTGGTGCGATGCTCGAACCCTTCTCGCGATACCTGGAGGCTGTTGAGGAGTACCTTCCCTCTGAGCACCACCAGCTTCTGCGAAATGATCTCTATTTGGCGATCCTGGATTGGTACACCGATGGCATCGAGCCCATCGAAGCTGCTGCTCGGATCAGACATGCGGTGACGGGGTAGGGTCGGCAACCGAGCACAGCCATCAACGTTCTCCCAGAGGATGACATGTCCCTTGGAGATGACCATGGCAGGCCCAAAGCAGCCTAACCAGGACACAGGACTGGAGAACCTCAGCGTCAACAGCAGCCGACGCAGCGGTACGAAAGAGGACGGTACCGGCAACCCAGCGCACCAAAATGGGGAGCACGATCCAACTGAGAGTGCGAAGATTCCGGATCAGCAGATACCCGTGGAACGGTCTCCGGGGATCGATGACACGGAAGGTCACCCGACTTGATCAGACCCTTTGGTAGCACTCCGTTTGCTCACGATACGCCTCTCGGGTGTTGGATTAAATTGCCATCAGGCCACAGTATTCCTTAGCCATAGGATGCAAGGGATGGCAGTTTCCCAGGCAGTTAACTTCCACAGCCGTCCCCGAGGGGTTGCTTGGACCGGCGCTGCGGTCCTTGTGGGATCTGTTTTCTTGGCACTCGCGCTTCTGGCAACCCTCTGACTGGGCTGTCAGACGAGGCGTCAAGTCCCAAGCCACTGCCTCTGATAGGCGGCACGGCTCTGCTCCCGTTCGATGCGTGACAGAGCGACCTCAATGTTACGGGGCAGGGGTTGGCTGATCACCTCGGCATAGAGGGAGCGCATATCATGCGCAATCCGGCGCAACAGTTCCGCGTCGGGAACACTCGGATGCTGCTTGCCAAGGCCGATCTCACTCCCCATCGCCGCCTCCCAACCTGCTGCCTCCCCGGATTGGAAGCTGTGATTCGGCTCAGAAAGAGGCGGGTAGGCGATCATTAACCATAATTTTCTTTGCTTGTTGATTATGGGTGCAACTGCCTGCCTGCACGTTATTGGTGCTTGATGGTCCAGCGAGGGCGGTTGGGACCTCCAGGCAGATCAAACGAGCCTTGCATTTGGGATCGTGATGGTTCGGGACGCTCCCATTGGAGAAACTGCATCGGGTCACTGATCCGGACGATGACCACACCAAGAAGCTCAAGCTACGAGAGGCGAAAACGGGGGGATTCGGTATAGAAGCCTGCGGGAACATACGAGCTAAAATGCATCCCCCAGTTTTACCTAAGTGTTTGGTATCCCTCGATCCTCAACGCCCTCTCCTGGGCACCATTTCTTTGTCCGATTTGGACTTGGTAAGCGTCAGGACAGCCCGAAGCTTTTCAAGCACCCATCCGATGTGATCCGCGTCCTTCGTCGGAAGATTGTCGCGGAAAACTGTCACTGGATGTAGCCGATCTCGGACAGGAAAGCCGCTCCTCAGGGGCGCTGGCGAGAATCAAGGAATTCCGTCGAAGTGAAACGAGACCCCAGATGGAAGTTTGCTGGATGCCTAATCGATTCCCCGATCTTACCCAGGATACTATTGCCGGTCTGGTCGATGCCCCTCAATCACTAGTCAACCGCTATGCGACAACCCAGGCGAAGCAACGGGATTTCCACCAGCGCCGGAAGGCTACCTGATATCGAAAAAGGTCGGGAGGGCATTATCGGATGTGATAATCCTCGCGCCATTCCTATTTCTAGAGCAACGGCAGTTCTGACGGAGTCGTTGGGGCTATGCGGCGTGGCGGCTTCGTGATTCACTCATCTCCAGCCCTCTTCCTGGGAGGAGATGAGCGATGACCAAGTCCTACTCGCTGGATCTG
>JAESFL010000933.1_pt1 | contig 14031 bp, 12 predicted proteins | sample 9269401 | NCBI WGS metagenome assembly JAESFL01 (sample SAMN14506025, study PRJNA617098) | algae metagenome | isolation source: Gloeocapsa sp. UFS-A4-WI-NPMV-4B04 and co-occurring heterotrophs from desert... | place: USA: Utah | collected 2006-10-01 | reverse complement strand
CCCGACACGCGCTCGACGATATAGCCCGCCAAGGAGGTGGCGTAGTTGGAATAAGCCGGCGTCGTTCCGGGAGCGAATACGCGCTCCGGCACCCATTGCTTCAATATGACGTCGTACGGCTTGGCATTCTCGGGCTCGAAGGAGATGAGCCCCTTGGCCTGCTCCTCGAAGCCAGCCGTGTGCTTCATGATCTGCCTGAGGGTGATGGGCCGGCCCTGATAGGGTGGGATCTTGAAGTCGAGATATTGATTGACGTCCGCGTCAAGGTCGAGCTTGCCCTGCTCGACCTGCTGCATCACCGCCGTCCAGGTGAAAAGCTTGGACACCGAACCCGGGCGAAAAAGGGTCCGTTGCGGATCGACGGGCTTGCGCGATTTCACGTCGGCAAAGCCGTAGCCGCGCTGGGTGAGGATCTGGCCGTCCTTCACGACCACGACGACGCCGCCGGCTATGTCCCCGCTCGCCAGGGCAAAGGGAATCAAGCCGTCGAGGAAGGCGTTTACATCTTGCGCCTGCAGCGGTGCCGCGCCGTCCCGCGCTCCTGCCGGTGGCGTGACGGGGGCCGTTGGACGGGCCGGATCGCCGGGCACCCGTTCGTCGCTGACGGGCGGCGTCAACGGCAGGTTCTGCTGGGCGGCTAACGGTATCGATAGGGCCGCAAGAGCTGCGACCAACATGGCCTTGCCGAATCGCATGAACGTTCCTTCCTCGCCGATCGAGCCGCCTCTTGTTGCTTCGCCTTAACTCTGCGGCTAATGTTTGCTTCAGCAACGAGCGTTATCCTGATCGGGCGATAATCATCCTTGCTGTAGAATTGTCAATGGAAGCTTCTGGCATGGCATCAGACCAACCGACCCTGGGCAAGCTCCTCAAAGGGCTGAGAGCTCGCAACGGCTGGACGTTGAAGGAGATGAGCCAGCACAGCGGCATTCCCGTTTCAACGCTGTCCAAGGTGGAGCATGATCGGCTCACGCTCACTTACGACAAGCTCTTGCAGTTGAGCCAGCGGCTGCGAATCCGGATCTCCGAGCTTTTCGCCGAACCGGGAGAGGCGAACAGTAACGCCGTAACGGCTCGGCGAAGTGTCGGCGCCCTCGATCGGGCAGTTCGAGTGACGACGCCCAATTATGACTATCATTATCTTTGCACGGAGCTCCGCCGCAAGCGGATGATCCCGATCCATACGACGATACGAGCCAAGACGCTGGAGGAATTCGGCGACCTGGTGCGGCACCCGGGCGAGGAATTCGTCTACGTCCTCAAAGGGCGCATCGAAGTGTATACCGAGTTTTACGATCCGGTTCTGCTCGCCGAGGGCGAGTCGATCTACATCGATTCGAACATGGGACACGCTTATCTGACGGCGGAAGGGTGCGATGAGGCGGTGACCCTGGGCATCTGTTCCAGCGCGGAAGACGATATCATGTCTTCCCTGATGAGCCTCCACGGACCGGGACATTCGGCCGGTGCCGAGCTTCCAGCGCCCGCCAATGAAGCCGGCGCCTCGCCGAGCGCTGCTTTCGACGACAGGGTTGCCAATCCGAAGCGGGGACGCGGCGGCCGAAAGGCCCAGCCATAGCAAACCTTGCTGGTGCGGCTCCAAAGCTGACGCCGCACCGGGCGCGGCTGGCACGATCGCCGATCCTTTCTTGAGCGGCGGCGATCGGCGGGGGCGCGCTTGCGAACCCACAATTCAAACGATGCATCGCTAGGCTTCGAGCTGATCAGCGCCCGGTTCAGCGGGAATCGTGATCAGGAAGGTCGTCCCTCGGCTTGAGGGCATCAGCTCGATCGTGCCGCCGCTCGCCGACAGGAGCGACCGCGCGATCGGGAGGCCCAGCCCTGTCCCGCCGGCGGCGCGGTTGCCGGTAAAGAAAGGTTCGAAGACACGCTCGCGGTCGGCCTCGGCGATGCCGGAGCCGTCGTCCCTGACTCGGATCAGGATTGCGTTCCTCCTCCTTTCGAGGCCGATCGTCGCCCTCCCCGCGCCGGCGCGACGGCTGTTCTCGAGGAGCGTGACCAGCACCGTTTCCAAGGCCTCGTCGGAAAACGTGGCGAGCGGAAGCGCGGGCGGACCTTCGACGTCAATTCCGAACTTCTCGCCCCGCAGCCTTGCTGCCACGGATCGTGCGATCCCGGCGGCATTGCTCCGCTCATGTCCCGCATCGGCCGTCATGTCGGCCCGGGCGAGGTCGAGCAGGCGCTGCACCAGGCGCGAGAGCCGGTCCGCATCGCCCGCGGCATTGGCGAGGAAATGCCGCCGCTCTTCCTCTGTCATGGTCGCGCCATGTTCCTCGAGCAGCTCCAGCACCCCCTTGATCCCGGTCAGCGGCGTCTTGAATTCATGGCTGACTGCAGCGGCAAAGTCGCGGAGGTAGCGCGCCCTGGCTTCGATCCGCTCGGCCATGACGGCGAAATTGACGTACAATTCCCGAATTTCGATTGCTGCCGTCGGCGGCGGCTCGGGAATTTCCAGCCGCCCGTTGGCGACATTCTCGCTCGCCGCCGTGAGCGCGCGGATCGGGCGCGCAATGCCGCGGGACAGAAGGCCCGCAAGGACCACCAAAGTGAGGAGGATCAGCAGGACGCCTAGCGCGATCTTGCCGCGATCCTGGTAGATGCCGAGAAAGAGGCCGCGCGGCCGTCCGGAGAGCATTACCGCACCGACCACCCGGCCGTCGACCCGGACCGGCCGGGCATGGTGGACCCGTATTGCCGCCGCCCGGCTCAGCAGCTCGAGCGGCGATCCCAGGCCATAAGGACTTTGCGTCCTGAGCCGCAGCACGGTCGCCTTTTGCCCTGCGAGCGCCTGACGCACTTCGAACAGGGAAGCGTAGCTTGACCCGGCATCCCTGCCGCCTGCCACCACTACGCCCTGCGCGTCGAGCAATCGCGTGAATGAGCGCGTGACGGCCGACGCATCGGCAACGATCGGCGCGAGCGCCCGTCCGACCCGGGCGGCCCGCGGGTCGGGAGGTCCCGCGGGTGCGGGAGGCGCCGGCGGCGGGAAGACCGGGTCCGAGCGGAGGTCGATGCTCGGAGGCTCGGGCGCTGGGGATCCCCGACCGCCCTCGGCCGGCGCCCCCCAGGCAGCGCGATATGAGGATGCCAGCACGGCGCCTTGGGCGATCAGCTCGGCCTCCGTCTGCTGAACCAGTGTGTTTTCATAAACGCGGAGGAAGACGGCGCCGATGCCCGGCAGGGCGGCGACGAAGAGCAGGGTTCCGAAGAGAATGGTCCCGAGGCTGAGCGACGGCCAGTGCCGCTTCGCAAGCGCTTTGACGCGCCCGATCAACCGCAGCCGCCGATGCGGTAGCCGACCCCCGCCCGCGTCTCGATCAGATCCTCGCATCCCGCCCGCGCGAACTTCGCGCGAAGATTGCGGACGTGGCTGTCGACCGTTCGATCGGTGAGCGCGAAGCCTGGCCCGCGGATCCGGTCGATGATGGCGTCGCGCGTGAAGACCTTGGACGGCATGGACGCGAGCAGGAGGAGGATCTGAAACTCGGTTGCCGTGGTCGCGACAGGCTGGTTGTCGAGGCGCGCCTCCCAGGCATCCGTGTCGAGCGCGAGCCGGTGGTGCTGGACGGGCGTCGCCGCCCCCGCGCCAGCCAGCGCCGCGCTGCCGCGCTTCAGGATCGCGCCGACGCGCGCCACCACTTCACGAGGCGAAAAGGGCTTCACGACATAATCGTCCGCGCCGATCTCGATCCCGACGATCCGGTCGATTTCGTCGTCGCGCGAGGAAAGGAACAGGATCGGCACGTCCGCCGCCGGGCCGCCGCCGCCGCGCAGCTTGCGGCAGAGGTCGAGCCCGTTGAGGCGGGGCATGTTGATGTCGAGCACGACAAGATCAGGCCTTCGCTCGGCAATCCTGGCTAGCGCTTCCTCGCCGTCATTCGCCTGCTCGGAGGTCATTCCGGCCTTGCCGAGCGCGAACGCGAGCAGGTCGCGAATGTGCGGGTCGTCATCGACCAGGAGGATGTGGTGGCTCATTATGCCCATGCGTGTCACCGAAGGGACCGATCGGTCAATAAAGGGCTTCATCGGCCAGCCTCCACTTCAGACCCGACGGGTACCTTCTCGACGGTGGTGGCGGCCAGCCAAGGCCCACGGGAGCGGCCAAGCAGGGCAGGCCAATACCAGGCGGACACGTCGGTGAAGCTCCTGCCGTGCGCGTCGGTGATCCGCTCGCAGACCCGAACCGCTCGGCCGGCCCGCGTCGCCGTGAAGCAGGAGGCGAACGCGCCCGCGCCGACGACCCGCATCGGCAGGGGATCGATCCTATAGCCTATGGCTTCGAAGCAATCCCGGGCCGGATGAAGCTGCCGCGTCGGCCTCGCCACGCTTCGAAGCACGACCTGCCTCCGCCCGTCGCTGAACCGGGCGATGGCCCCCGGAAAGTCGCGGGCCAGCCTTTGGTCTTCAGGCGCGGCCGCAAGCGGAACAAGCTTCCGTCCTTCAAAGCTCGACGGCCAGGCCACAGGGCCGGCCTGCGGGGCGGGAGCCTGCCGCGTCAGAGGCAGCGCGGCCGCGCCAATCGCAAGCAGCGCGATCAGACCATCGGCGCGCGTCATGCCAATTTTCCTCCGCGACGGTGCACGGCGGCGATGATCGCCAGCCCAAGCAGCAGGAAGGCCGCCACTCCGACCGCTTCGTGCACGGCCGGGCCTCCGAGCGGCGCCGCATAGCCGTTCTCGAGATAGAAGAGGCTGGCCGCCCGAAGCCCGTTGCCGGCAATTGCGATGGCGGTGGCGAGCGCAAGGGTACGGACGTACCGCAAGAGGCTGAAGCCGCCGATCAGGCTCAGCAGGCTGGCGAGGATCATCCCGGCCCAGAGCATCCTGACACCGCTGCACGCGCCGTCGAAGAGGAGCAGGCGCCCATGCCATTCGAGCGCGATGCCTTCCAAGCCGACCGAGACGCCGTTCATCCGAAGCAGTGCGACGGTGATCAGTCCGGACACGCGCCGGAGCGGATAGGCGAGGAGGAAATCCAGGGTCGGGAGGATCGGAAGCATCAGCAGCGCCATGCCCAGCAGCGGCAGCCGGGGCAGCGATCGCCCTGAGCCATGCCAGGCGACGATGGTGACCAGGCCGACCGCTACGCCGATCTGGAGGAGCGCGGGGCCGGTCGCGGTGGAGAGCGCATAGAGCAGCAGCAGCCCCGCAAGCTGCAAGCGGGGGACGGGCTGGGAGTGTTCGGCGCGAAGCATCCGCCAGGCGAGCGCCGCCGCCAGCGCCGCGACGGGCGCTGCGCTTGCCCCGTTGTCGAGCCGACCAGCCAGCAGCCGCCAGGCGTCCCAGCAAACGGCGAGCGCGAGGAGAAATGCAGTGCGCGCTTGCATCAGGCGAAGGCCGCGCGCGAGCGCTGGCGGAGCAGCCAGGCCGCGAAGAGCGCAAGGGCGATCAACAGCGCCCAGGTGCCGGGCTCGGGCACGGTCGGAACCTCCTCGGCAGAGGGGACCGGAAGGCCGTTGGCGTCATAATCCTTGTCGGTTTCGAGCACCACCGCGCCGCTCAGCGGCGTCACCAGGTTCAGCCGCCGCGCAAGCTCGATGGCGGCCTCCCGCCTCTCCCCTACCGCGCCGCCTTGCGCGGCAATCTGCCCCGCGGCCCATAGGCGGGCGATGTGCCGCGAGCCTTTGTCGCTTCTGGCAGCGGTCACGGAGCGCGTGACCCTCCAGGAGGGCGCGGCGCCGGTCGTACTGGAGAGGACCCGGCGAAGGTCGCCTTTCACATCCGCGGAAGGCACGATCTCTTTGGCCGTTTCGAACCAGGGATTGCCGGAGATGGTGAAGGCCCTTCCCGCCACCGGCTGGTAGCGGATCAGGCGGGGCAAGACGGGATCGCGTTCGAGCAGCTGATCGAGGCTGGCACGCGAGCCGAGAAACGCGACCGGCTGCGGCCCGTGGATCCACAGGATCGAGCCCGTCTCGCCGCGAGCCGCTTCCAAGGCCTCCACCAAAGCGGGGATGTTGTCCTGGCCGCCCCGGAAGGGAGCCGCTTCGATCGCTTCGTCGAAGCGCGCCGCTTGCTCGGGCGACCAGGGCGCAGGGGCGATTTTCACGCGTTCCGCGTCGGCAATCACCAGGCCAACAGGCGTGCCGCCCGGGAATTCTGCCAAGGCCTTGCGAAGCTCGGCGCTCGCCGCGCGGTTGTTCGACGAGCCGTCGAGCACGATCATCAAGGCCGAAACCGAGCCAGGCGCAGCCGGTGCGATGACCTGCCTGACGGTGATTGCCGGCAGCTTGCCGTCGGCGCTGACCCTCCCCGTTTGCACGGAAGGTGCCCTCAGGCGATCGGCGAGGATACGCGGACGCATCGCCAGAAGCTGCGCGTCGGGCACCTCGCCCCTGAGAGTGCTGCCGACGGCGCGGAGCCCGCGGCCTGCGATCCGCCCGTCGGCATCGATCCAGATGCCGTGGCGAAGGTGGGCCCCGATCTCGAAATTCCGATCGACAATCGCCGGCAGAGGAAGGCTGCGCCGGCCATCCGGGGCGAGTTCAAAGGGTGCGGTGAAGCCGACGCGCAGCTTCATCGACGTGCCGGCTGCGATCGGAAAGGCCTGCACCAGCAGGCGCTGCGACCCATCGGTGGTCACGAGCAGCGGGTCGCGCTGGCGCCTTACGACCGAAGCGTATGCGGCGCGGACTGCGCTCCGCGCCGCCACGCTGGCCTCCCGCGGCTCGCCGTTCACCCACAGGGTCGCGCGCGAAGCGACGGCACCTTCGGGCAGGGCGAGGGTGAAGCGCGCCTCGTGTGCGCGATCACCGCTGTTCGCCACTTCCCAGGTCCATTCGAAATAGCCGAGATTGTCGGCATTGGCGATCGAACCGTCGATGCGCGAGCTGGCAAGCGCCAGGCCCGGAACGCGTCCGCCAACGCTTTCGCCGCCCTGATCCTCGTCCCATGCCATCAACCAGCGACGCCGCGCGGCAAGGCCGTCAGTGAGGGGCGGAGCTGCGTTGAACGGCTCGCCCGTTACCCGGAAGTAAAGTTCGCGCGCATGCTCCGTGCCGCTTCCCATGCCGCCGGTGAACGGATCACCCCAGGACGAGAGGAGGAAAGAAACAAGGCCGGTCGCGCGCCCGGTGTCGCCATAAGCGCGCCGCAGCAGGAGCTCTCGATCTCCGAAACTGCGGGCGAGCGTGACCGCATTCTCCTGCTTCGCTCCGCCAGCGGCATAATCTTTCAAGGCAAGGTAAGTGGCGCTCGCCGGAACATCCGCCGCCATCAGCAGCAGCAGGCCGGCGGCAACGCCGATCCCAACGTCTTTCGTTGCCGTAGCCTCGGGCGCCGTCAGGGAGGCCCAACGAAATGCGTAGACCAAGGTGAACAATGGCGCGAAGCCGATGAGGCCGATGCCGACGAAGATGATCCCGATCGCAGCGATTGGAAGGATGGGCAGCATGAGCAGCACGTAGGCCGCGGAGACGACGATCGAGACGCCGGCGGCGACGCTAAGCCGCCGCGAGGCAGGTTCGTCATGCTGAGCGGCTCGCCAGAGCAGGAAGTTGATCAGCGGGACGGCTGCGACGAGCAGGAGGTGGCTGATCGTGGGCAACGGATCGAAAAATGTGTTGGCGCACAGGCCGCTTGCGAGCTCGATCAGGATCACGGCTGCGGGGAAAAGGGCGCCGAAAATGAGCGGGCCCGCGCCCGGTGATGATGGTTCCGAATAGGACACGTGCACCCTCCACAACTGGAGCGCCGCTTCTGGCATTGACGGGTGCAGCCTTGATCCGCGCCATCTGAATTTATGCCGGATGGGCTGTGGAGATATCGTGCAGAGGGGGAACCGGGCGGACGTTATCCCGGCCCGGCACCGGCCGCGACAATGGTGCCGGCCGCAGCCTCTTGCATAATGTGAACACCTGTCCAAACGCATGCGGCATGCAATTCGAACCCACAGGGACTGGCTTGCGCGACCTCGTCGAGACGTTCGACTGGGGATCGACGCCGCTCGGATCAAAGGAGCATTGGCCGAAGTCGCTCGGCACGCTTGCCGAGCTCGTTCTCCGCTCTTCCTTTCCGATGTTTCTGCTGTGGGGGCCGAGGCGGACCTTCCTCTACAATGACGCCTATGTGCCGATCCTAGGCACGCATCATCCCGAGGCGCTCGGGTCGGACTTTTTCGAAATCTGGCCCGAGGTCCGGGCGGCGATCGAGCCCGTCATCGACCAGGCCTACCGGGGCATTGGCAGCCATTTCGAGAATCTGCCAGTCGAGCTGCGGCGCTTCGGCTACCCGGAACAGACCTGGTTCACGTTCTCCTATAGCCCGACGACGGACGACGAAGGCGCGATTGCGGGCGCGCTGTGCATTTGCGTGGAGACCACGCAGTCGGTCCTCAAGAACGAGCGGCAGACCTTCATCACTGCGCTTCGCGAACGACTGAGATCGGTCAGCGATCCGGATGCCGCGATCGAGATTGCCCAGGAATCCCTTGGAAGGCACCTCGGCGCCAATCGCGTCGGCTATGGCAGCGTCGATCCTTCAGGGCGCTACTTCACGACCGACCGGAACTGGACGGACGGATCCGTGCCGAACCACAATGGGACGCATGATCTCGCGGCGTTCGGGGAGCCGGTCCACGCCGCGATAAAGCACGGCGAAAGCCTCGCCATCCACGACGTGGGAGGCGACGAACGGACGTTGCCGCGCCAAGTCGTTGCCGCTTTTTCGGCGTTGGAAGTTCAAGCGGGCATCACCGTGTCGCTCGTCAAGGAAGGGCGGCTGGTGGCGGTGCTTTATGTTCACCAAAGCCATCCTCGCTATTGGAGCGAAAGCGACCTGGCGACCGTCGAGGAGGTGGCCGAGGTCACCTGGTCTGCCCTCGAACGGCAGACGGCGGAAAGGAAACAGCGCCTCAGCGAAGAACGCTACCGGCGCATTTTCGAGCAGGCCAGCGACCTCATCATCACTGCCGACCTCAATCAGGTTATCACCGACTGCAATCCGGCCGCGGCGGAGGCGGTAGGGCTTCCGCGCGAGCAGGCGCTCGGGCGCAGCATTTCCGAGTTCGTGTCGCACGAGGACTTCGATCAGACGAGCGACATGCTTCGCCGCAAGCTGAAGGAGGGAGGGACAACCCGATATGACGTCCGGGTGAGGAACAAGGAGGGGGCCTGGCTTTATTGGGAGATCAATTCGGGGCTCGCGACCGGCGTCGAAGGGCGGCCCGTGGGCCTGCACGTGATTGGAAGAGACGTCACCGAACGCAAGCTGGCCGAGGAGCATCAGCGGCTGCTGATCAACGAACTCAACCACCGCGTGAAGAACACGCTGGCCGTGGTTCAAAGCATCGCGCAGCAGACGCTGCGGGCCGGAGATGCTCCCGCCGACGTGCAGACGGCCTTCGTCAGCCGGCTCGCTGCCTTGGCCGCCGCGCACGACATCTTGACGCGGGAGAACTGGACGTCCGCATCGATGCGAGAGATCATCGAGAATGCGCTCACGCCTTTCTGCGGCGATGGGCGGTGCCGGATCGAAGGAGCCGACCGCCGGCTGAATTCAAGAACGGCCGTGAGCCTGGCCTTGGCAATCCACGAGCTCGCCACCAACGCAAGCAAATATGGCGCTTTGAGCAATGCGGCAGGAAGCCTTTCGATCAGATGGACCGAGGAGGCTGATCGCCTGCGGCTGATCTGGACTGAGCAGGGCGGCCCGCAGGTCGTCGAGCCCTCCAGGCGCGGCTTCGGATCTCGGATGATCGAGCGCGCTTTTGCCGGAGAGGTCCAGGGCGCGGCCAGCCTGCGTTTCGAGCCCGATGGATTGATCTGCGAAGTCGACGCCCCTTCGAGCAGCTTCGCCTGACGCTTGTGGATCAAGGCATGCTTGAGCCGCCTGCCAACCGTGGGGAAACCGACGGGGTCCCGAAGTCCCAGGACCCCGCCCTCGCTTCAGTCCGCTGCCGATCCAGCTGTTGGGCCTGACCACAATTTCCCGCTCCGGCGGATCTAAACTGCCCCCAATGAGAGGCCAGCCGATTTGCGATGATGTGGATATGGTGCAGGAGAGGACTCATGTTCTTCAGCTAAGCAACTGCTTCAGAGAAGAATTCCTCGATTAATTTTTATTGATACCAGCAAAAGTACCATCATGAAGATGGGATGTCGCGAGGCAAGTTGGGAGATCATTTTCGGCAAGGGAAGCCCCGGACCGCTTCCGGCCACTTTTGTCCATTCGGCCGGGCGTCCAGTCCCTTGCGGCTGCTCGCATTTAGCCCGTGTGGTCCACTAGCCAGGGGCGATCCGGATGAGCCGCCGGCGCTCCTTGTCGGTCTTGGCCTTGTCCCAATCAGCCTGGCTGATGCCCAGCGGCGAACGCCGCGGCTGCCGCACCAGCCGGGGCTTGGGGGGCGTGGGGTCATCGTCCGGCGGCGGCTGACCGATGAGCCAGGCGACGCGCGGATTGCGGCGCCCGCACCCCTCAGATCCCGAGCAACGCAGCTTCTTCGCAAAGGCAGGCCAATCGCTGTTCCAGCGCTTGGCGCGAAAATGTGCCGCCAGCTCCGGCACAGAGAAGATCGCGACCCGTTCGCAGCCGCGGCAGGTCGCCTGGATCATGCCGCCACGGCTGATGAGCTCGTCGAGATTCCTTATGCTCCGGACCACCCTCAACCCGCGATAGGCAGGGTCAGCTGGTTCTCGTCATGAAGGGGCTCGGGCTCACTTATCCGTCTGATGAGGAAGGCGGAAAGCTCGTCGGCGCCGCGCGCGCGCAGACGCGAGTCTCTGGAGGTAAGTGCCAGCCGAGCCCAGGCGGGGGCGGCTGCGATGATGCTTGAGATACGGTCGAGATGGTCGGACGTGATCATGAGGCGGGCTCCTCCGGGCGGTCGGAACATGTAGAACAAACAGGGAACGAGTCGCAACCGATTCGGATGGATGTTCCGATCAACCGCTGCAATTCACCAGAGCGCGCGGGAATCGAGCCAAGCCTGGACTTCAGCGAGTTTGAAGCGAGGGCAGCGGCGATACTTGCTGCTGCTGCCGCTGCCGAGCTCATATTCCCGGGGAAAGCCGGCCGGCCGCCGGCGGCGAAGCCGGTCGATCTGCCTGCGCGAAAGCCTGGCCAGGTCGGCGAATTCATCGGCCGTGATGAGGGCCGCCGAGACTACGACGATGCCAGGCTCGCGTCGGGTCGTCATTCCTTGCGGCTCCGACGCCGTATGAACTCACGATCAGCTTCAAGAAACCTGGTAAGCATCGCAGGAATGAGCTCCGTCACCGGCTCTTCCCGGCCATAGGCTTCGGCGTAGAGCGCAGCATAGGCGTTCATGGCTTGGCTGAGCTCAGGCGAGATAGTGATCGTCAGCTTGACCGGCTGGCGATCCGGCAGTTTCGGCAGCTTCAGCATTACCCTCTCCGCGGCGCTAAGGTGAGGTCCCTCTGGACCACCAATTGCACCGGAAGGACCAACAATCCGGCGGGCGTCATATCGGCACTCTCCTGCCCTCGGTCGAACTGGCTTCAAGCGATGAGCACTGCCCAATTTCGGCGATAATGGAGATCCCCTGCTCGACGCAGCTCAGTGCTGCTCGACGAAGGTCACGCGAGCGATTGGCGGAGTTAGCCGCGTCATCAGTTGGGGACTTGCGGTGCCGTCTGCTCGGCACCCTCGACAGGATGACCAACGCTTAATCGGGATCTTGGGGCGAGTGGTTGGGGGTTGGTGGCCTGAGTTCGCTTGAGTGCTTCATGCGGCGGCGCCGTCCGCTCGGTGCGGCTAGCGCGCAGGGACGTATCGCAGTGGACCCGCTCTAGGATCCCATTTACTTTGAGTGACGACGGGGGGTCAAAACCCGCCGTCGTGCGGCCGCCGGTCACTCTCCTTCCAAGGTCAATCCTGGCTGTCAGCCTTCGGTGCGGCACCGACATAGACCGGTGTCTCGGGAGCCCGCAGCAGGAAAAGAATGGTTGTGGCCGCAAGACCGAGGCCCAGCTGCCAAGAGAAAAATGAAACACCGGCCGCCGCGACAGCGGTGATGGTTGTGGCTTCGTATCTTCGGTGGAGGCGCCTTACATATTTCTGATCCAGACGGTCGTCGACATCGCCGGTGGCGCAGCCAGTTTTCCACTTCAGCAGCCAGGCTGCCGAGAGGGCCGCGAGAGCGCAGATGTAGAAAATAGCGGCGTCACCCCGCACGTCCGGCTCCATGATCCGCTCCGCGAGGACCCGGGTCGGAAACGCGATAAAGCCCACGGCGGTCAAGAACAGGAGGGTTGCGAGCAAGAAATGGTGTCCGGTCGTTCGATAAATTGCGCCGGAGAAATGATGGTGCGCCCAATAGAGTCCAATCACCAGCGCCGAGAGCGCATAAGCCAGGTAGAAGGGCCAGAGATCGAGAAGCCGCTCGGCAAAGGCGGGCCCCGGTTCAGGCACCTTCAGCTCCAGCACAGGGAGGGTGAAAGCGATCGCGAACACCGCGTCCGCGAAGATTTCCATTCGCTGGGTCCCGCGAACCGCGCCTTCGCCCGGATGCTCATCGATCCGGGGCGTCGCTTGAGGATCCTTGTTTTCGGCCATACTCGCCGCCAACCGGCGACCGGAGTGTTCGTTCCGGGCAAGCAATGGCGACGGTTGCGAGCAGTGGGGCCCTGCGGCAAATAGCGGCAATGGATGCGCATCGCGTGGCCGACGGGCACACGCCGAAACGTCCGCCGAGGGCGTCTGCTACGGCTTTCTTCGGATCGACCAAACCAGTGCGGAAATGCTGGTCAGCAACGCAGCCAAACCCACCAAGGAGGATGCATCCACAACGATCACGATTGGCTCCTGTCCGACTTCTGGCGGCCGAAGGTAGGAACGATTGGTTAATTTTCGTTAACCACCCCAGCTCTTTACTGACAAGCTGGTGCCCGAACGCTAACGCTCGGTGGTAGACGACTGGCCTGCTTGCACCGGCTGAATGGAGGGCGTCTCAATGTCACTCTTCGCCTATCGCCGTACGCGCCTTCCGCTGATCCTTCTCGCCGGGATGCTGCTGCTGGCCGCCGTGGTCGCTGCCGCCGTAAGCCCGCAGACAGCCAAGGAAGAGGCTGGCCAGACGATCGCCTTCATCGGCGTAAACCTCGTCCCCATGGATAGCGAGCGCATCCTCGCGAACCAGACAATTGTGGTGCAGGGCGACCGCATCCTGTCGGTGGCTCCGGCAAACGCGGCCCGCATTCCCCAAGGCGCGCGGCGCATCGAAGGCAAGGGGCGCTGGCTGATGCCCGGCCTGGCGGAGATGCACGGCCATGTGCCGGGGCCGGACGACCCCGCTTACCTGGAGGACGTCCTGTTCCTCTATGTGGCGAACGGCGTGACCACCGTCAGGAACATGGCCGGGAATGCGTCACACCTGGCGCTGCGCGATCGCATTTCGGCGGGCCAGGTGCTCGGGCCGACGCTCCATACCGCCAGCCCCTGGCTCAGCCCGCAAGTCGCCGGCACCCCCGAAAGGGCGCGGGAAGCCGCGCGAGCCTATCGTGCGGCGGGCTATGACCTCATCAAGATCGGCAGCTTACCCCACGACGCCTATGTCGCCATGGCCGCCACCGCGCACCAGGTCGGCATCTCGTTTGGCGGCCATATTCCGGAGGAGGTCGGCCTTACCGGCGCGCTCGACGCACGGCAGAAGTCGATCGACCATTTCGATCGTTATGTCGAGTTCCTCGTGCCCGAGGGGGCCGGAAAGGACGGGCGGGGGAGCGGCTTTTTCGGAAGTGGCTGGGTGCACCTTGCCGACGAAGGACGCGTCCCCGAGGCCGTCCGGCGCACGATCGCGGCGCGCACCTGGAACGTGCCCACCCTCAGTCTGGTCGAGCATCTCGCCGCCGCCGAAACGCCCGAGGCGATGATCGCTCGGCCGGAGATGCGCTACATGCCCAAGCGCGTTCTCGAGGCTTGGGCCAAAGCGAAGCGGGAGTTCGCGGCGCGCCCCGATTTCCAGCCCGATGCGACACGCCGGTTGGTGAAGCTCCGGCGCAAGCTGGTCCGCGAGCTCCATAAGGCGGGCGCGCCGATCGCGCTCGGCTCGGAC
>JAESFL010000932.1_pt1 | contig 14041 bp, 11 predicted proteins | sample 9269401 | NCBI WGS metagenome assembly JAESFL01 (sample SAMN14506025, study PRJNA617098) | algae metagenome | isolation source: Gloeocapsa sp. UFS-A4-WI-NPMV-4B04 and co-occurring heterotrophs from desert... | place: USA: Utah | collected 2006-10-01 | reverse complement strand
TCCACGGCGGAGGATTCGAACGCCTTCTACCGGCGCAACCTCGCGGCCGGCCAGAAGGGCCTCTCGGTCGCCTTCGATCTCGCGACCCACCGCGGCTACGATTCGGATCACCCGCGCGTCTCGGGCGATGTCGGCATGGCGGGTGTCGCGATCGACTCGATCTACGACATGCGCACCCTGTTCTCCGGCATCCCACTCGACGAGATGACGGTGTCGATGACGATGAACGGCGCGGTGCTGCCCGTGCTCGCCCTCTACATCGTCGCAGCCGAGGAGCAGGGCGTGCCGCCGGAAAAGCTCGCCGGCACGATCCAGAACGACATCCTCAAGGAGTTCATGGTCCGCAACACCTACATCTATCCCCCCAAGGGATCGATGCGGATCATCTCGGACATCTTCGGCTACACCTCGAAGAACATGCCGAAGTTCAACTCGATCTCGATCTCCGGCTACCACATGCAGGAGGCCGGGGCGACGCAGGATCTCGAACTCGCCTACACGCTGGCCGACGGCGTCGAGTACATCAAGGCGGGTCTTGCGGCGGGCCTCACCATCGACCAGTTCGCGCCGCGTCTGTCGTTCTTCTGGGCGATCGGGATGAACTTCTTCATGGAGATCGCCAAGATGCGGGCCGCGCGCCTGATCTGGGCCAAGCTCGTCAAGGAGTTCGAGCCGAAGAGCGACAAGTCGTTGCCGCTGCGCACCCACTCGCAGACGAGCGGCTGGTCGCTCACCGCGCAGGACGTGTTCAACAACGTCACCCGCACCTGCATCGAGGCGATGGCGGCGACGCAAGGCGGGACGCAGTCGCTCCACACCAACGCGCTCGACGAGGCGCTGGCGCTGCCCACCGACTTCTCGGCCCGCATCGCCCGCAACACGCAGCTCTTCCTGCAGCAGGAGAGCGGCACCACCCGGATCATCGATCCGTGGGGCGGCTCCTACTATGTCGAGCGGCTGACCCGGGACATCGCCGACCGCGCTTGGGAGCATATTCGCGAGGTCGAGGCGCTCGGCGGCATGGCCAAGGCCATCGAGGCCGGCATCCCGAAGCTGCGCATCGAGGAGGCGGCAGCGCGCGCCCAGGCGCGGATCGATTCCGGCCGGCAGACGATTGTCGGCATCAACAAGTACAAGCCCGACGACGAGATGAAGATCGATCTGCTTCGCGTCGACAACGCCGACGTGCGCGCCAAGCAGATCGACAAGCTCAAGCGCCTGCGCGCCGAGCGCAACCAGGCCGACGTCGATGCGGCACTCGCCGCCCTAACGAAGGCCGCGGACGGGGAGGGCAACCTGCTCGAACTGGCGGTGAACGCGGCGCGGGCCAAGGCCACGGTCGGCGAGATCTCGGAGGCGCTGGAGAAGGCCTGGGGCCGTCACCGCGCCGAGATCCGCTCGATCTCGGGCGTCTACAAGCGAGAGGTGGGCGGCATGTCGCCGGTGGTGGAGAAGGTCCGCGGCCTCGTCGAGGCCTTCGAGGAGAATGACGGGCGCCGCCCGCGCATCCTGGTGGCCAAGATGGGCCAGGACGGGCACGACCGCGGCCAGAAGGTGATCGCCTCGGCCTTTGCCGACCTCGGGTTCGACGTCGATATCGGGCCGCTCTTCGCCACGCCGGAGGAAGCTGCGCGGCAAGCGGTGGAGAACGACGTGCACATCGTCGGCGTCTCCTCGCTGGCGGCCGGTCACCTCACGCTGGTGCCGGAATTGAAGGCCGCGCTGAAGACGGAGGGACGCGACGACGTGATGATCGTGGTCGGCGGCGTGATCCCGCCGGGGGATTACGACGCGCTCTACGCCGCCGGCGCCTCGGCGATCTTCCCGCCGGGGACGGTGATTGCGGAAGCGGCGGTGAAGCTGCTGGGCGAGCTCAACGGACGTCTCGGCTACGGCGAGCGGCAGGCGGCTGAATAGCCCTTTCCAAGTCCGGGCGGAGGCTCTGCCTCCGCCGTTTCTCGACCGGCTTTCTCCGGATTTACCTGAATCGCAGGCATGTCGGCCCGCCTCGTGGTGCCGTGCGGGTGGATCAGCTAAGAGGGCGGGGCTGATTTTCGCGCTTGCCGCTCCCGCACTTGTTCCGACCGGCTGGCGCCTCTCGATACGCGACGGGGCTGGGCCATGGCCGAGGCGGACCACGAAACAATCCTGCCCGTGATCCTCTGCGGCGGTTCGGGCACGCGGCTGTGGCCGGCCTCGCGCGAGAGCATGCCGAAGCAGTTCACGCCGCTCGTCGATCCCGCAACCTCGACCTTCCAGGCCACCGTCCGCCGCGTCGCCGACGGGCGCGTGTTCGCAAAGCCGACCGTAATCGCGTCCGCCGAGTCCCGCTTCATCGTCGCCGAGCAACTGGCGCAGAGCGGTATCTCCGCCGACATTCTGCTCGAACCCGAGCGGCGCGATTCCGCCGCCGCCGTGGCGGTGGCCGCGCTCCACGGCGCACACCGGGGTCCGGCGACGGTGGTGCTGGTCATGGCCGCCGACCACGTGATCGAGGATGCCGCCGCCTTCGCTCAGGCCGCGCAGGAAGCCGCCCGCGGCGCCCGGCTCGGCCAGATCATGACGCTGGGCATCACCCCGACCCGGCCCGCGACCGAGTACGGCTACATCCGCACCGGCGGCGCACTTCCCAACGCTCCGGGTATCTACCGTGTCGAGCGCTTCGTCGAGAAGCCGGATATCGCTGGGGCCGAGCGTCTGATCGGGGACGGCGCCCTGTGGAACTCGGGCTACTTCCTGTTCCGCGCCGACGTGATGATCTCTGAGCTGGAGGCGTACGCTCCGCAGGTGCTGGAAGCCGCCCGCGGGGCGCTCGCGAACGCCGCCACCGATCTCGACTTCGTCCGGCTTGAGGCGGCGTCCTTCGCGCGGGCCCCGAAAACCTCGATCGACTACGCCGTGATGGAGCGCACCACCCGCGCGGGGGTGCTGGCGGTCTCCTTCGCGTGGTCGGATGTCGGCACCTGGGACGCCGTCTGGCAAGTGCTGGAGCGCGATGCGCAGGGCAACGCCGTACGCGGGCGGGTCGAGCTGGTGGAGACGACCGGCAGCCTCGTGCACAGCGAGGGCGACGGGCTCACCACGGTGGTCGGGCTCGACAACGTGGTTGTGGTCGCGACTCCGGATGCGGTGCTGGTCGCCTCGAAGGCGCAGTCGGGCAAGGTCAAGGATCTCGTCACGGTGCTGCGCGAGAAGGCGCATCCGGAGGCGGACGCCCATCGCCGGATGTACCGGCCTTGGGGCTGGTATCAGCGCATCGACATCGGCGAGCGCTTCCAGGTGAAGCGGATCATGGTGACGCCGGGCGGGCGGCTCTCGCTGCAGAAGCACTTCCACCGGGCCGAGCACTGGGTGGTGGTGAAGGGCACCGCCGAGGTGACGCTCAACGATTCAATCATCCTCGTCCACGAGAACGAGGCGGTCTACCTGCCGATCGGCGCGATGCACCGCCTGACCAACCCCGGAAAGATCCCGCTCGAACTGATCGAGGTGCAGGTCGGCTCCTATACCGGCGAGGACGACATCATCCGCCTGGAGGACGTCTACGGCCGCTGAGATCCGGGACCGGATGCGGCGGCGAGGTAGCGCCCGAGCCGCGCGACCCCCTCTCGATCCATGTGCAGGCCGAGCTTCGAGCGGCGCCAGAGGATGTCGTCGGACGCGCGCGCCCATTCGTGCCGCACCAGGTAGTCGACCTCGCGGGCGCTGAGATCGCCGCCGAAGGTCTCGCCGAGATCGGGGAGGGCACGCGCATCGCCGAGCAGCCGGGCGGCGCGGGTGCCGTAGGCGCGGGCGAGCCGCCTGACCGTCGCCTCGGGCAGGAACGGGTACTCGGCTGCGAGCGTACTCGCAAACTCTTCGAAATCCGCGCCGGGCATATCGCCGCCGGGCAGCGGCGCTCCGCCGGTCCAGGCAGGCTTCATGCCCGGTAGGTGCGGCCTCAGCTTCTCCATCGCGTGCTCGGCGAGCCGCCGATAGGTGGTAATCTTGCCCCCGAACACCGACAGGACCGGCGGCCCGTCGTGGTCGAGTTCGAGCACGTAGTCGCGGGTCACCGCCGAGGCGTTCGCGGCGGCATCGTCGTAGAGCGGGCGCAGCCCCGAAAAACTCCAGACCACATCGTCCGGGCCGATCGAGCGCTCGAACGAGCGGTTGATGCAGGCGCAGAGATACCGCGTCTCCTCGGCCGAGATGCGAACCGGGCCGGGCTCGCCCTCGTGCGCCACGTCGGTGGTGCCGATCAGGGTGAAGTCACGCTCGTAGGGGATGGCGAAGACGATGCGCCGGTCGGGCTGCTGCAGGATGTAGGCCTGATCGCCCTCGTAGAGCCGCCGCACGACGATGTGGCTGCCCTTGACGAGCCGCACCTTCGGCCGGGCCTCGAGCGCGAGCGTGCGCAGCAGCGTCTCGCCGACCCAGGGGCCGGCGGCGTTGACGACGATGCGGGCCCGCACGCTCTCCCGCTGCCGCCGCTCGGAATCGTAGAGGGTGATGGTCCAGGCGCCGGCCTCGCGCCGGGCGGATTCCACGGTGGTGCGAGTGCGGATCTCCGCGCCGTGCTCGGCGGCGTCGAGGGCGTTCAGCACGACGAGGCGGCTGTCCTCGACCCAGCAATCGGAATAGGCGAAGCCGCGCGTCAGGCGCTTCTGGAGCGGCGCGCCGACACCGTCCCGGCCGAGGCGCAACGCCTCCGAGCGCGGCAGCGTCTTGAGGCGCGCGAGGTGGTCGTAGAGGAACAACCCGACCCGCAGCATCCAGGCCGGGCGCAGGCCGGCATCGTGCGGCAGGACGAAGCGCAGCGGCCAGATGATGTGCGGGGCGAGCCGCATCAGCCGCTCGCGCTCGGCCAACGCCTCGCGCACGAGCCGGAACTCGTATTGTTCGAGGTAGCGCAGGCCGCCATGGATCAGCTTGGTCGAGGCGGACGAGGTGTGCTCGGCCAAGTCGCCGCGCTCGCACAGCAGCACGCGAAGCCCCCGCCCAGCGGCGTCGCGGGCGATGCCAACGCCGTTGATGCCGCCGCCGATCACGAGGAGATCGAAGGGGCCGCTCACGCGCGGCCCAGACCGCCGAAGCCGAGGCTGACCACGATCCCGATCAGCACGGCGGCCCCGAGGCAGCGCCGCCACGGATTGACCCCACGGGCGATCTCATCGATCGCCCAGACGCTGAGGCTCAGGAGCGCGACGACCCGAAGTCCAGCGAAGACCGGAGCCGGCAGGCCGGGCATCACCGCCTCAAGCAGCCATTCCAGGGCCGAGGCGGCGGCGAAGATCCACAGGGGGGCATTCGGCCATTGGCCGATCACGACGGCGCCGGTGCGCCGATCGCGGAAGAACCAATCGAAGGCCCGGCGCAAGCGAGGTCTCAGGTCCGGTCCGTGCCCTTCGCGGCACGGATCGGCTCGCAGATCTTCGGGCTGATCTGGTCGAGATACGGGCAAGCGTTGGTCTCGTACCAGCCGCGCAACTCGGGCTGCTTCGGCGCGACGTACATGGCCGTCAGGACGAAACCGCCTGCGATCAGGATCAGAAGCAGGAGAAGGTTGCGCAAGGGCGGGCTCCAAGCCGTCGGGTCTCGGCGGAAAAGCCGGGCTCCTCGCGGCAGACGCGCGAAGGCCGGGAGAGTTCCCTAGCCAAGCCTTGCATCGGCGCCCCGTCAACGGCGCAAGTCGTCCACGGTCTGCGGCCGGGTATGGGTCAGCGGACCCTGCGAGCCGGGCAGGAGACCGAGATCCTGAAGCAAGAGCATGGCAAGCAGTGCCGCGATCAGGCTGCCGATACTCATCAGGATGGTAAGGTTCCGCCGCCGGACGATGATGAGGACCAGCACGACGAGCAGGGCAAGTGAGAGCGCGAGCGTCAACATGGAGGACGTTCTACGACGATCCGGCCTGCCGCGTCCCGCCTGCCGCGGGTCTCCGCGATCGGAACGAGCGTCAATTTATCTCCGAGCCAATTCGGATCAGGAACGAGGAGCGACAGTCCAAAGCTTCAAGACATCTGCCCGAATCGTCCTTCCGCAAGCGTCATCAAAAATTCACGGAACCGCAAAGCTCATAAACATTTGTAAGTTCGGTGGCGGATCCGGTGCGGCGGCAGGTGCTGCCTTGTCACTTCAAGGCGGTGGCCCGGCGAGCGGGATCGGTCCGCATCCATGCCGACCCATACCGATCGCAGCCGTCGAAGGTCTTCGAGGTTCAGATGTCAGACGCTCTCAGCCTGGCGAGCGACGGTTCGACCGCCGAGCGCGCCGAACCGTCGGCCCACGGTCCAAATCTCGGCGGGCGCACGCATCCGGCGGGTATCGGCCTGTTCTTTCTCGTGCTCGTCGGCGGCATCGGCTACGCGCTGTTCAACCTGATCACCGACATGCAGGCGGCCGGCCAGCCGCCGCTGGCGATCGGCGCCTTCGCGTTGCTCGGCCTCGCGCTGCTCATCGCACTCGGCTTCGAGTTCGTGAACGGGTTTCACGACACCGCCAACGCGGTCGCGACGGTGATCTACACCCACAGCCTGCCCCCCGCCGTCGCAGTGGTCTATTCGGGTGTCCTGAATTTCCTCGGTGTCGTCGTCTCGACCGGCGCCGTCGCCTACAGCGTGGTGACGCTGCTCCCCGTCGAACTGGTGCTCAAGGCGGGTTCGAGCGCGGGCTACGCGATGATCTTCGCGCTGCTCATCGCGGCCATCATCTGGAACCTCGGCACCTGGGCGCTCGGCCTGCCGAATTCCTCCTCACACGCGCTGATCGGCTCGGTCCTCGGCGTCGGCCTTGCCAACCAGCTCCTCGCTCCCGAGGGGTCGGACACGTCCGGCGTGCAGTGGGATCAGGCGTGGAGCGTGCTGCGCGCCCTGCTGTTCAGCCCGGTCGTCGGCTTCGTCATGGCGGGCCTGCTGCTGCTGGCGATGCGCTTCCTGATCCGCAACCGCGCCCTCTACCGGGAGCCGGAGGCCGACGCGCCGCCCCCGCTCTGGATCCGCGCCCTGCTGATTTTGACCTGCGGCGGCGTCTCCTTCGCCCATGGCGGCAATGACGGGCAGAAGGGCATGGGCCTGATCATGCTGATCCTGATCGGTGCCGCGCCCACCGCCTACGCGCTCAACCGGACGATGTCGGAAGCATCGACGCCCGCCTTCATTCAGGTCTCCGAGCACGCCCGAACGGTCTTCCAGAAGCGGGCGGAACAGGCTCCGCTGCCGAGCCCGGCCGAGGCACGGGCGCAGATCACCGAGGCCGCGGGCAAGAAGGATCTCGATCGGCCGGAGGTCTACGCCGCGCTCGCTGCCCTCTCGAACGACATCGCCACGCAGGTGAAGGCGTACGGAGCGCTCCGGCACGTGCCGGCGGAGGCGACGCCGAACCTGCGCAACGACATGTATCTCGCCTCCGACGCCATCCACAGCCTGAGGAAGCGTGAAGGCCTGTTCGTCAGCGACGAGGCGGAGACGCTGAAGACCTACGAGACGAGCCTGAACGACGGCACTCGCTACATCCCGACCTGGGTGAAGGTGTCCGTCGCCCTGGCGCTCGGCCTGGGTACCATGGTCGGCTGGAAGCGCATCGTCGTCACCGTCGGCAGCCGCATCGGCAAGAAGCACCTGACCTACGCCCAGGGGGCGTCCGCCGAGATCACCGCGGCGGGCACCATCGGCCTCGCCGAGGCCTACGGCCTGCCGGTCTCGACCACCCACATCCTGTCGAGCGGCGTGGCCGGCACCATGGCGGCCAACGGGTCCGGCCTGCAATGGGCCACGGTGCGCAACCTCGCCATCGCGTGGCTGCTCACCCTCCCCGCGGCGATCACCCTGGCCGGGCTCCTCTACGCCGGCCTGCGGTTCGTGTTCTGACGCGGCGTTCGATCAGATGCCGGCATACATCCGGCCGGGGTTGAAGATACCGGCCGGATCATGCGCGGCCTTGATGCCGGCGGTGATCCGCATCAGCGGCTCGGACAGCGGCTCGAAGACGGGGACCGCGGCGCGCAGGGTCTCGGGCGCGCGCACCAGCGTCGCGTGGCCGCTCCCGGCTGCCTTCACGGCGGCGCGGATCACGGCGGCACCGGCATCGTCCGCAGGGTCGGTGGCGAGCCAGATCAGGCCGCCGCCCCAATCGTAGAACCAGCGCGCGCCGCGCTCGGCCCCGATCGCTGCGGTGACCGCCGGCCCGCGGGTCGGCGCGGTGGAGATCCGCCAGATCGCGGCGCCGCGCGGCTCGGCCAGCGGCGTCGCATCGCGCACCGCGCCCCAGAGCGCGGCGCTGGCCTCGCCCTCGGCGGTATGCGCCTCCCCGTAACGGCGCAGCAGCCGGCGCAACTCGCCGAGGCGATACGCCACCGACTTAGAAAAACCCTCGACGCGCATCAGTGTGCGCGGCTCGCCGCCGCCGACCCCGCCGGGCAGATGGGCGGCGCCCGTGAGTTCGAACGGCGAGCCGAGGGCGGCGGCGAGCGCCTCGACCGCCGTCGCGTCGTCAAGGCCCGGCAGGACCAGGGTCGTGACCTGCTCCTGCACCGGCAGCACCTTGAAAGTGACTTCCGTCAGCAGGCCGAGGGTGCCCCAGGAGCCGGCCATCAGCTTCACGAGGTCGAGGCCGGTGACGTTCTTCATCACCCGCCCGCCGGACTTGATCGCTTGGCCGCGGCCGTTGACGAAGCGCACGCCGATCAGGCTGTCGCGGGCCGCGCCCGCATTGATGCGCCGCGGCCCGGAATTGTTGGCGGCCGCCACCCCGCCGAAGGTCGGCTCGCCGGTGGACCCGAGGAGCGGGCGGTGATCCATCGGCTCGAAGGGCAGCATCTGGCCGCGCCCGGCCAGCAGAGCCTCCACCTCGGCGAGCGGCGTGCCGGCGCGGGCGGCGACGACCATCTCCGCCGGCTCGTAGAGGGTGATGCCGGTGAGTCCGGTCGCGGAAAGCGTCGCCTCGTCCTGGGGCGGACGTCCGAACGCCGCCTTGGTGCCGCCGCCGACGAGCCGCAGCGGCTCCGAGCGGCCGGCCGCCTGCGCGACGATAGCGGCCGCCTCCTGCTCAGTCGCCGGCGCGTATGAGATCATCGTTTCCGTCCCGTGGGGTTTCTTTTGGGCGTTTTTGAAAGCGCGTCCGGACTCAAACCCCGATTGGACGAGCCTGGCAAGCGGGCCTTGATGCCCGCCTCAACGAACGGGCGCGGTAAGCCGTTTCGGAAAGCGCTCCCGCACCACCGTGCGCAGCCCCGCGATGTCGAGGAACCAGACCAGCGCGCCGTAGACCAGCACCCCGGCACCGATGCAGGCCGGCAGGGCCAGCGTCGGCTCCAGGCCGCGGAACGGCAGCACTGCCAGAACCATGGCGAAGCAGGCGCCCACGGTCAGGGCGAGGTCGCGCCCCGGCAGAGGCAGGCGCTCGGCTCCCGTCAGGGCCCGCAAGCCGAGCACGACGACCGCCGTAGCGAGACCCAGCGTCTGCGCGACAGCGACGCCCTGCGGTCCAATCCACCGCGGCAACACGAGGAGGCCGACACCGTTGACGGCCAAGCCGGCCAGGGCGGCGGCGACGACCGGGCTGGTCCGGCGCCGGATCTGGAAAATCGGATTGAGAGCGAAGTTCATGATCGAGAGGCAGAACAGGCCCGGGATCAGCAGGTCGGTGTAATCCGCGAACGGCCCGCGGAATTCCTCCGGCACGATCAGCGCCTGAAGCGCCGGGGTCACCGCCCAGTAGCCGGCGGCGCAGGGCAGGAGCAGCGCCACCACGATGGCGATGTTGCGTGAGACCTGGGTCTCGGCGGCCTCGCGCCCGTGATGCTCCTCGGCCTGCACGGCGATCTGGAACAGGAGCAGGTCGAGGGCCGCCCCGAGCGTCGAGAAGGCGCGCGAGCCGAGATCGGCGGCGAGCGCGAAGTAGCCCGCCTCGGCGAATCCCGCGGTCCCGGCGATGGCGGCCCGGTTGAGGAAGGGCATGATCTGGTAGACGGCGTTGGCCGCGATCAGGGGCAGGCCGTAGGCCGCGAACAGGCGCAGGGTCCTTCGCATCTGGCCGTGGGGCGAGGCGGGTGCGTGTCCGAGCAGCCCGTCACCGAGAAGCTTGTCGCCGAGAATTTTGCGCATCGGCAGCACCGCGAGGAATTGGCTCGCGCCGCCCGCGATCAGCACCCAGACCGGTTGGGGAAACAGCCAGGCGGTGCCGGCCATCAGGATGAAGGCGAGACCGTTCTTCCACACCACGAGCCGGAGATAGGCGCCGCCGATGAAACGGGCGCGGGCGAGCGCCGCATGATAATCGAACAGTCCGATGCCGATCGCCGCGACCATGGTGCCGGCGGTCATCACCCACCGGCCCTCGGGGGTCGGATCGACGGCGATCCCGAGCCCGGCGCAGAGGGCGGCGGCGGCGAACAGCGCCACCGCGACGGCCCCATAGGCCTGATCGAGCCCCCGGCGGATCCACGGCTCGGCCTCGCGCACCCGCGCCGAGTAGAACCGCGTCGCCGAGAGCCGCAGCCACTCGAACAGCAGGGTGTTGAGCACGACCGCCCCGGCCGTCGCCAGGGCGAAGCGACCGAAATCGGCCGGCCCCAGCATCCGGGCGATGGCGATGCCGAGGACGAAGTTCAGCCCGGCATTGAGGATGAAGGCGGCGATGACGGCCATGGGACGGGGTGCGCTGCTCGCTCAGCCTGGAGCCAAGTGTCGTTCACAGGCGAGACTCGCAGCTAGCCGCCAACAAAGCCTGAATTGTGGGGCGGCCGCGTCACCGCCGTTGCGGTACGGACCCATATCCCCGCTCGCCGTTGCCGATCGATGCCGGCCCGCCGTGCCGAGGCCCGCGGCATGCTATGAGCCGGACGCGTTCGAAACAGAGGCTCGCGATGTCGATCGACCTACCCTTCGTCACGAAGGTCTTCGCTGCCCTGTTCGCCATCATGAACCCGATCGCGAACGTACCAGTGTTCCTGTCCCTCACCGAGGGCGCGTCGGACGCCGTACGTCGGCGGGTGGCCGCCACGGCGGCGCTCGGGACCACGATCGGCTGCCTCGTCTCGATCCTCGGTGGGCAGCTTGTCCTGGACGCCTTCGGGCTCAGCGTCGACGACTTTCGTCTGGCGGGCGGGCTCATCGTTCTGACGATCGCGCTCTCGATGCTGCAGGGCTCATCGAGCCGGACGCACGGCCGCACCCCCAATGAGAGGGAAGACACGATCGATGCGGCGAGCGTCGCGATCTATCCGCTGACGATCCCTCTGCTCGTCGGTCCGGGAACGATCGCCACGCTCATCGTCTACGGCCACGCCGCCGAAACGAAGGGGAACTGGCTGGAACTCGCGATCGGCGTCGGCGCCTTCCTCGCCCTGCTGACGGTCGCGCTGCTCTCCGCCCCATGGCTGGGCCGGCACCTCTCCGCAACAGCAACCGCGATCACGCGCCGCCTGATGGGCATGATCCTCGCCGCCGTCGCGATGGAGATGATGGTGACGAGCCTGCAAAACCTTTTCCCCGGCCTCAGCCACTGAGACGCGGGATGCTCCCGAAACGTGCGCCTCCCCACGCGGCGCGAGAGCACCGTCCCTGACGGTGGTCACCGACTCTTCGGAAATGGCGGTGCAAAACGATAGCTTAGAGCCAGCCCTTCGTCTTGAAGTAGAGCAGCGGGACGACCGCTGAGATCGCGATCAGGGCAAGGCCGTAGGGGTAGCCGTAGGCCCAGTCGAGTTCCGGCATGTGCTTGAAATTCATGCCGTACATCGAGGCGACGAGAGTGGGCGGCACGCCGACCACCGACACGACGGTGAGGACGCGGAAAGCGTTGTTCTGCTCGATGTTGATGAGCCCGAGGGTCGCATCGAGCAGGAACTGCACAGTCTCGGAGAGTCGCGTCTCGAACTCGTCGATCGAGGCGATGTCGCGCGCCAGCGTGTCGAAGCGGGGCAGTTCGTCCTCGCCGAGCGTCTGCTGGCACTCGCTCTTGGTGAAGGCGACGATCCGCGCGAGCCCGAGCAGGCTGGCACGGACCTTGGCGAGCGACTTGCCGTGGCGCCCGACCGAGCGGAGCAGGCGGCGCAGCGCGAGGTCGCGGCGCTTCGGGGCTGTGGTGTCGCCCTTCCGTGCGCCCGGCCGTGCGCCGCCATCGAAGTCGAAGATGCGGGTGGAGAGGCTGTCGAGATCGCCCGACATCTCCTCCAGCAGATCGGCGAGATTATCGACCAGTTCCTCGATCACGAGCAGGAACATCCGCGTGCTGGTGCTGCCGTCGCCGTCCCCGTCATCCACACGTTTGCGCACCGCCGCGAAGGCCCGCATCTCGTGAAAGCGCACGGTGACGAGATGATCGGCGGTGAGCAGGAAGCCCAGCGGCTTGAGGCTGAAATCCGAGCGGTCGAAGGTCACCATCGGCGTCGAGAGCGAGAGTCCGTCGCGGTTGCGCCGCAGGCGGCTCGACGATTCCACCTCGCTGAGGGCTGCGCGCGACGGAATGCGAATGCCGGTCTTCTCCTCGACCCGTGCCGCCTCTTCCGCGGTCGGGTCGTTCAAGTCGATCCAGAGCGCATGATCGGGCAGGCTCGCGCTGCCGTCCGTGCCGCCGTGTTCGACGGCGCCGCTCGCTCCGTGCAGGCTCATCATCGGGAGGAATCGTCCGTGTCGTGCGGGATGCACGCGAAATTCGTGCAGAAACGCCGCAGCCGGGAAGAAGCTGCGCCTTGACTCGAAAACCGCCCGAGCCTATCTCGCGGCCGTCGTTGGCACTCAGTCGTTTCGAGTGCTAACAATCAGGTGGAGCGCGGTCGTCCCGGCCGCATGAAGACCAACCGCCATTTCGAAGCAAGAGGGCAGCTCATGAAGTTCCGTCCGCTGCACGACCGCGTCGTCGTCCGTCGCATCGAGAGCGAAGAGAAGACGAAGGGCGGCATCATCATCCCGGATACCGCCAAGGAGAAGCCGCAAGAGGGCGAGATCGTCGCCGTCGGCCCTGGCGCCCGCGACGAGCAGGGCCGCGTCAACGCCCTCGACGTGAAGGTCGGTGACCGCGTGCTGTTCGGCAAGTGGTCCGGCACCGAGGTCAAGATCGACGGCCAGGATCTCCTCATCATGAAGGAATCCGACATCATGGGCGTCGTCGCCGCCTAAGGCCGCGCCCGCTTCACCGCCCTTCGAGGCCGCTCCCGCTGGCTTCAGGGCTTTCCGACACTCTCATTTGAGGCAGGTACTCACATGGCAGCGAAAGACGTTCGTTTCTCCGCCGACGCTCGCGACAAGATGCTGCGCGGCGTCGACATCCTCGCGGATGCCGTCAAGGTCACCCTCGGTCCTAAGGGCCGCAACGTCGTCATCGAGAAGTCCTTCGGCGCCCCCCGCATCACCAAGGACGGTGTGACGGTCGCCAAGGAGATCGAGCTCTCCGACCGCTTCGAGAACATGGGCGCCCAGATGGTGCGCGAAGTGGCCTCGAAGACCAACGACATCGCCGGTGACGGCACCACCACCGCGACCGTGCTGGCCCAGGCCATCGTCCGCGAGGGCGCCAAGTACGTGGCCGCCGGCATCAACCCGATGGACCTGAAGCGCGGCATCGACCTCGCCACCCAGGCCGCCGTGAAGGACATCACAGCGCGGGCCAAGAAGGTCGCCTCCTCCGAGGAAGTGGCCCAGGTCGGCACGATCTCCGCCAATGGCGACAAGGAGATCGGCGAGATGATCGCCCACGCCATGCAGAAGGTGGGCAACGAGGGCGTCATCACCGTCGAGGAGGCCAAGACCGCCGAGACCGAGCTCGACGTCGTCGAGGGCATGCAGTTCGACCGCGGCTACCTCTCCCCGTACTTCGTCACGAACGCGGAGAAGATGGTCGCCGAGCTCGAGGACCCCTACATCCTCATCCACGAGAAGAAGCTCTCCTCGCTCCAGCCGATGCTGCCGGTGCTCGAGGCAGTGGTGCAGACCGGCAAGCCGCTCGTCATCATCGCCGAGGACATCGAGGGCGAGGCGCTCGCCACGCTCGTCGTGAACAAGCTGCGCGGCGGCCTGAAGGTCGCGGCCGTGAAGGCTCCGGGCTTCGGCGATCGCCGCAAGGC
>JAESFL010000931.1_pt1 | contig 14042 bp, 17 predicted proteins | sample 9269401 | NCBI WGS metagenome assembly JAESFL01 (sample SAMN14506025, study PRJNA617098) | algae metagenome | isolation source: Gloeocapsa sp. UFS-A4-WI-NPMV-4B04 and co-occurring heterotrophs from desert... | place: USA: Utah | collected 2006-10-01 | reverse complement strand
CATGACGGCATACTCCACCGTGAGGGGTTTTTCCTCTTTGCGCCTGAGCCAAAGCTCCCAGGCTCCATAGGCCCCATAAGCTGCGATCACCACGCCTACGACCGAGAACAAGGCAATCAGAGAAGTCGTCGCCATCGGTCCTGCCCCTCTCAGAATCTCGTTTCACGCCATCTTTCCCGACCCTCGCGTTCCCGGCGAGCCTTCTGAGTGTTCATCGTTGAGCGCGATTCTGCAGGTTTCCTAGAATCTGTACTCGTGGGGATTACAGATTTGCCCCCTCCCCCCTTCCGAGCGAGACGGAGCCAGGAGAGCCATTCCGGCGACGTGATGGTCACCCGGTTCGGGGCGTTCCTCCAGGCCGTGAGCCGTCGCTCCTCAATTCGGATGAGCCCCAGGGCCTGGGCTTCCCGGAGAGCGTTCTTCACGGTCGAGCGGCAGACGCCCGCCAGGGCGGCGATGTGATCGAGGGTGAGGGTGCAACCTGAATTAGGGAGGGTGCCCTCCCTGTTTTCCGCAGCAGAAGTGTCGGCGCCGTCAGTTTTGCTCACCTCATTCGCCACCACGGCCAGCACGGCCTGCTCGGCAAGGGTAAAGCGTGCGGCGAGGCGGGGCGGCATTCGGCCAGAGGCAGCCCAAGAGCGCCGCCTCTCCATGGAGGCGGAGGTGCGGGGCCGGGAGCCAACACGCCGCTGTACGGGCTTCTGAGCGGCCCTAGTGGGCTTGTCGGGAATGGCGTCGAGCATCGCCAAGAGATCACCCTGTGATGCTCCTGGGTGCGCCTGCGCAAGCAGGGCTAGCAGATCGGTGGACATGCGACTCCCTTCGGGTCTGTGAGACCCGCCACAGGGGCGCGCGCATAGCTCCGCCATTGCGAGAAATCGCTTTCTCACTTGACGAGGCACCAGGTTGTCGGGGAATATCAATCCGCCAAGATTTGAACTTCCCCGGCTCCGGCCGGATGAGCGACCCGCCCCAAAGGCGGGTTGTTTCGTTTAGGCTTCGACTCTCCTCAAATCACTGCCTATCTGCATTCGGCCCCTGAGAGGGCGCGAAGTCAATTCCGGTGCGTGTTGCGCCCCTGCACTCGTATGGACGAGGCAAATGGGCTCCAATATCGCCATGGCTTGGACCGTCGCTCTTATCGCTTGCTCTGCCCTTTCTGTGGCTCTCGCATGCTTGGGTGCTAATCCATACGCCTGACAGCCCCTGCCTCATGCAGAGCCGCTTCTGCCCCAACCCCTGAACACGGCCCGCAATTGGATCTGCAGCCGGGTCCATAGCCTTCTCGCCATCTGGGGCATGAGCCGGAGCATGACTCGCACCACCAGCCGCAAGCGTCTGTAACGCCTCTGCAGAGGGCTCAATTCGCGCCTTGTGACCATGGCCTGCTCGCCCTTCAAGATGGGTCCGAGGACGCAATACTACTCCCATAGCCAGAGTTATGCCCTCCGCCGCCACGGGAACCACCCGCGCCGCTCTGTAGCTATCGCATGCCAGCTGTCACGGTTCTCGCGGAGTTCAGCCGAGCGGCGCTTCTCAGTTTCCAGGGCATCCTTCAGGACCTCTATGGTTGCCTTGAGCGGGTGCAGCTGTTCGGTCCAGCGATCTCGCTCCGCTAATAGAGAGGCTTCAAGGCTGGCGATCTGTGCCGCATGACGCTCCCGCTCTGCCGTTTCCCGCGCATAAGCAGCATCAAGGTCCGTGCGTAGGCGGCTGATCTGGCTGCGCAATTCCTCAACCAACAGCCCCACGGGATTATGCGTAGGCTCATATGCAGCACGCTGCATAGGCTCGGCGGGCTTTGCATCCGCAGAGACCTCGACCCACCACTGCCCATGATTATCGCGCTGCGCTCGTAGCTGACCGCGTTTGAGTTTGCGCCGCACCGTGTCGGTGCTGATGCCTAGGCGGGTCGCTGCATCCGCAATGCTTAGGCGAAGGGTTTCGGCATTCATGGCGGCAAGCCTCTTCAACCGCCTACCCTACGTAGGCAGCGTGCTGCATGAGCAGCGTAGGCAATGCGGCGTTAACGGGCTGTTAAACGAAAACGGCGGCCCACTATGGGACCGCCGTTCTGACACTGGACCGGGTGGACCGGCTGCGAGAGTAGGAGGACCTAGACGTTATCCTCGTACTTGAAGGACAGCTTCATCTTCACCCGGTAGGACTCCACTTTCCCGGCCTCGATGACAACATCCTGCTGAACGACCTCCGCGACACGCAGATCGCGCAGCGTCTCAGCCGCCCGGTCGATGGCTGCGCTCGCGGCCTTTTCCCAAGACTCAGTGCTTGTCCCGATGAGTTCGATGACCTTGTAGACACTCTCTGCCATTGGTTCCTCCCTGATAGTTGGCTGACACGAAAGGCCCGCCTAACCGAGAGGTGGGCGGGGTCGAAGTCGGCTGGCACGAGACGAAGCGGAATATGGCCAGCACATGAGTGTGCGCCTGTGCAGTGGACCGCACTAGGCCGCTCCGCTCCCGAAAGTGGCCGGATTGCGCGCTAAGCAAAAGGCCCGGCAGGTGGGGCCGGGCCTTTCAGGTTCCGTGGGAAGAACCGGACGGGGCACATCGCGGAGCACCGTCCGCCGGAGAGGCTACGCCTCGCTTGCCGTTGCGGCATGGTATAAAAACCCCGCCGAGCCGGAGCCGGGTGGGCTAGTGGTGCCGACCTGATTGCATCTCGTCGTTTCGCTTCGCGAGCAAGCTCGCGCCAACGCCGCCCAGGATGATCAGTACGAGGCCGAACACTCCGATCAACGTCACAGAGTCCATGCTTTCTCCTCCTAGGCGCTCCACGCCTCCGGGGCCGCTCTTCTCCTCGCGTCGGAGAGTAGGGCAGGGGCAGCAATCGCCGCAACATCAGCTAGCGGAAGGTCACGGCACCTGTAAGAGCCACCCGTTTCAAGATACGCTTCCGTGTAGCCACTGCCCGTTCCTTGGCTCGGGTGGTGGTGAGGCCGCGTGGTGGACGCGCAAACCTACCACGCGGCCGTTCTTCTCAGGGCTTCGGGGTATCCTCCGCCGTGAGATCCGGTGAGCGCGCCGTTACGGCGCGCTAGTGTCGTGTCGTGTCGGGGCGTGCTGCGCGCCGCTTGATGTAGAACGGCATGCGCTTCTCCGACCCTTTGGATTGCTTGCGCTCGCGTGCGCCAATCCGGGCAGCAGGCTCGTCAACCAGCGCCCCACGGGTCTGGCTGGCCGGTATCGTCTCTTGGATTGCCGCAATTACAGCCTGCCTAATCACCTCGCCGAGGGTGCTGAAACCCTGGGCCGGTACAGGTACGGCTCCTGTAGGCGTCACGTGGTCGCGATCCTTCGCCTCTGTCACCACGCTGCGCTCATCCGAAGCGACCTCGTCGTGTGCGGCCCGAGTCACGGCGGGGATTTCCCCATCTCTCATCGCTTCAAACAAATTCGCCATGTTCCGGACGATTTCGTCCCGGGTTTCCTGATTGTTGAGCCACGCTCTCTTTTTGCGAGCGGTCACATTGGTTGCCGCTACATGCACAAGACTGGCCAGTTCAAGGAGTTCATCTCCTAACATCCTCTCCCATTCAAACGCTCTCGAGACCTGAAACTCGATCTCTTCTGAGAGCGACCTGCCCGACGCGGCTACCGCTTGGTCAAGCTTTTTCCGAGCGCCACCACGCAGCCGAATGGTCAAGTTCCCACCCTTGCGTTCTTCCGGTGGCTTTGGTGGCCGTCCCGGCAGACGTTTCGGCTTTTCCGCATTCATAAAACTATCCCGCCCGCGTGTTTCTGCACCCTGTCATACCCTTAAAACTTCCGCAACCCTCTTGATCCCGGACGCATCCAGGCACACTCTAGTATTTTAGATGCTCGATTTTGCGTGTGATAACTCAGGAGGCGATTGTGGACCCGAAGTTGCAGAAGGACTTGGCCGAGAACCGACCTGTCAAGGTTCGGCCGTTGGCGCGAGCAGCGAACCGCAGTTTCAGTCACTTTTACGGTGCCATTAAGCGCGGCGAGATCCGGGTCATACGGGTTGGCCGAAGCCTTACCGTGCCGCCGGATGAAGCGCGGCGGCTCCTCGGTCTTGAGGCCAAGGCCGCGTGATCGCGTATGCCCAAGATGCAAGAAACCCGCGGCGCGGTTGGGCGCACGCGGGCTTCCGAAATGTCTGCAGTTGCCACAGCTGACGTTTCGGACGGTACTCCGCCAGCCCGTGTCCTTCAAGTGCTGAGACTGCATCGGCAGTTCGGGATCAGTCCTGCGCTTGCGCCGCTCATCGCCGAACTGGCCTTTGAGCATGGGAGGGCACGATGAGCCTCCCAGCCCGCATCACCGACAAGATCGGCAAGCTCATCCCGCGGCTGGCGTCGGACCATGACGGCGAAATCGTCTCCACCGTGCGCGCCATCCGGCGGACTCTGGAGTCTGCCGGTTCCGACCTGCACGACTTGGCGGCCCGCCTCTCAGGCAGTACCCGCTCTCGCCTCGGAAGGGCGGCCAACGCGGACGACCCCGACACCTGGGGCTGGAGCGAGCCGCCTTGGAGCGAGCTGCCCCCGACCGAACGGCTGCGAGCTGTCGAGGCCATGCTCGCGATGGCTGACAAGTTCAGCGCGTGGGAAATCAGCTTCCTGCTCAACATCCGCAACCGACTTCGGAGCAACCCCTGGGCGAGGGTGAGCGAGAAGCAGACCCGCATTCTCAACGGCCTCCTGGCCAGCGCGCGGGAGGAATGATCATGAACGCTGCTGACATCGCCCGCCAACGGGGCGGCAAGCCCGTTCCAGGAGGCTTTTTAATCCGCTGCCCCGTGCCGTCGCATGGACAGGGGCGCGGCGACCGGAATCCATCCTGCACGATTGCGGACGGCGACCGGGGGCTTTTAGTCGACTGCAAATGCGGCTGCGATCCTCGCGCGATCCTGGATGCTTTGGGATACCGCGCGAACGGCGCGACCGGAGCGCACCACGAGGCGCCCAAGCCCTTCAGCGACCGCGGCCTCACGAGCAGCGGCTATCGGCAAACCGCCGTCTACGACTACACCACGCCCGAGGGTGACTTGCTCTATCAGGTGCTGCGTTACGAGCACCCGGAACAGGAAAAGACCTTCCGCCAACGCCGCCCTATCGGCTCGGGCGGATGGTGCGCCGACGCGGGCTCGCGCAAGGTGCTCTATCGTTGGCCCGACCTCGCACGGCACGGGCACACAACCGTCTATGTCACCGAGGGCGAAAAGGACGCGGATCGCCTCGCCTCGCTCGGGTTTCTCGCCGTCACCGTCGCGTCTGGATCGTGGTCACAGGAGGCCATAGAAGCCCTCCGGGGCTACCAGTGCCTTGTCATGGAGGACAACGACAGGTCCGGCCGTGACAAGGCCCGGAAGGCTGCCAGAGCCCTTTACGGGATCGCGGCCAGTGTGCGCGTCGTGCGCATGCCCGGACTCGGTGAAGGGCACGACGTGAGCGACTGGCTCGACCAGGGCGGCACGCCTGACCGCCTCCGTGAGATCGCCGCTGCAGCGCCCCTCTGGCGCCCTGAGGGCGAGCAAGCCGAGGCCGAGAAGCCCGAGGGCGCTCCATCGCCGATCCGCGCCACACCCTTCGTGTGGATCGATCCAGCTACCATCCCACCGCGCGAGTTCATCTATGGGCGACACATGATCCGCCAATTTGTTTCGACGACAATTGCTCACGGTGGTGTCGGCAAGTCGGGCCTCGAGATCGCGGAAGCCCTCGCCATGGTGAGCGGCAAGCCTCTCCTCGGCATCCAGCCAAAGGGGCAGCTCCGGGTCTGGTACTGGAACGGCGAAGACCCGATCGAAGAGATCCAGCGGCGCGTCATGGCCGCCGCCGTGCACTACGGCCTGAGCCCGGAGGACATCGGAGACCGGCTCTTCATTGATAGCGGTCGGCTCACGCCCATCGTCGCTGCGGTGCAGACCCGGGACGGAGCCAAGATCGCCGAGCCCGTGGTCGAGGCTGTTATCCAGACGGTTCGGGCCAACAAGATCGATGTGGTGATCCTCGATCCCTTTGTGTCGAGCCACCGCGTCACAGAGAACGACAACAACGCTATCGAGATGGTCGCCAAGAAATGGGCGCAGGTGGCCGATGTGACCGGGTGCGCGATGGAACTCCCGCATCACAGCCGCAAGACCGGCGGCGCCGACGTGACCGTCGAGGACGGGCGGGGCGCCGTAGCCCTCCTAGCCGCAGCCCGCTCCGCCCGCGTGCTCAACGTCATGTCGGAGGATGAGGCCGAAAGGGCGGAGATCCAGGACCGCAAGCGGTACTTCCGGGTCGACAGCGGCAAGGCGAACCTCTCACCCCCGGCCGACAAAGCTGACTGGTTCCGGTTCGTCTCAGTGCACCTCGCCAATGGCGACAGCGTGGGCGTGCCGGAACCGTGGACGTTCCCGGGCCCCTTCGATGGCGTCAGTGTCTCAGACCTCCGCGCGGCCCAGATAGCGGTCTCGCAGGGTGGCCCATGGCGGGAGAACTCACAGGCCGCCGATTGGGTCGGCAAGCCCATTGCCGCCGCCTTGAACCTCGATCCCGACGACAAGGCTCACGTCAAAAAGATCACCGGCTTGCTCAAAGTCTGGATCGGTAACGGCATGTTTGTGCGGGTTGTTGGGAAGGATGCCAAGCGGATGGAAAAGACCTTCGTGGAGGTCGGACAGTGGGCCTCCGATTAGTCTGCCGCACCCCGAAAAGGTGCGGCGCGGCAAGGTGGGGCAGTGGTGCGCTCCGCACTGCCGCACCCCTACCTGGGGCGCTTGCTTGCGACAGTGCAGGGCATCGAGAGGATCGGACCATCACGGTCGGGAAAACGAGGGCTAGAACCCCGCTCATCCGGGTTAATGGCTCCCCTAAAAAACCGCGCGAGCCGAGGTCCTCAGGCCCGCTGGTGCTGACGCGCGCGTAGCCGATGCGGGGCATGAAAAGGGGCAACCTGTAACAATAGGCTCAACCCGGCCACGCTAGCGTAACAATAACCCAATCTCAAGCCTATTGTTACGCTCCAGCCTGTCACATGCCGCTGTCACGTTGGGGTATACCGTTCTGTGACATACGGGCAGCTGCGCGCCATCGTTCCTTCAATGGCAACACTCAGGGGCAGATGTAGCCCTGCGCCCCGTCTGAGCCGCACCTCTCCCCATTTGGCAGGATCAGACCGCCCCCTCCGTCTGATGCGGCTTTCTCCCCATTGGGAAGCGTGAAGCCGCCGGACGGTTCACGCGCAACCGTCGAGCCATCCGGGAGGATGAACATCCCACTGGCATCGAAGACGATGCGCCGGGCTGTCGGAGGCACTTCAGGCGACTTGATGTCTGGAGGCGCAGCGGCATCCCGAGCCTGCTGGGGGGAGGCACCACTGCTGATGAGGGCCGACAGCAGACCTATCGCAAGCCAAAGGGTTTTCATGAGAGGTGACGTCCGTTGTTGCGGATGTGGAAGCGGCGCAAGAACCGTCAAGGCGCCGTAGCAGCATGACACTCAGGGCAAAGACGGAACCCTCTGCACAGGGGTTGCGTATATCCTACAACGACGCGTTCTGGCTGGCCTGATCACCCAAGACCGGAGCCTAGAGGCTCCCGCGGCGAACAAAGGCCCTGCTCCCCAAGAGCAGGGCCTTTTCCATGGCCTCACCCTCGCCGACCCGCTCCGACGTCAGGCACTCTCAAGCCTTGGTCGTGGTGGTCCCTTTTGGTTTGGGGCTTTGAACGGCAGAGAGCGTCTGGTGGATCTCTGGCAGCGTGAGGGTGTGCCCGCTCCCGTTCCACACCTTAATGTCGAGGAACCCCTGCTGTTCGGCTTCCTGCAGATAGCCGAGAGCGTCATCCAGCATCGGAGTTAGCTTGGCGTAATTCGCTCCGGGTCTCCGGCCTATGATGGTGAACATGATCTGTCCTCCATATGGGCTCCCACATACACACAACGCCATCATCCGGCTGAGGGTTCGTCCGGTTCATCTTGAGACAGGGCTCGTGAGCCTGCCTGACTCCCCTGGTATGCTCCGAATTGTAGTGCCCTGTAACGTTCTGTGTTGCATTGTATCTTACTGTATTTTCTTGTACCTCTAAGTATTATTCTCGAGCGCGCGCAGTTGCCACACTGCATCTTCATCGGTCTTAGCGTTATCTTACCAGTAAGAGACCTCGTAGCTGGGGGTTTTGATCTGGTTTCGACGCCATGGGACGCCCCCGCAAGAAACTCCACCCTGACGATTACCTTCGCATCGAGGGTATGTCTGCCAAGGGCTGCTCTCACATCCAGATCGCCCGGGCCATCGGCCTCGACGCCAAGACCCTGAGGGAGCGCCTCAAGGACGATCCGGCAGCTGCCGAAGCCTTCAACGCCGGGAAGAGCGAGGAAGAGGGGGTCTTGGTCGGGCTGCTCCGCCGCAAGGCTGACCAGGGCGACACCGTGAGCGCGATGTTCTTGTTGAAGTCGCGCCACGGTTACCGCGACCGCGGCGACACTGACACCGGCTCTCAATCCGGTGTGCAGGTGACCATCAGTCTCCCCGGTCCCCTTCCTGCTGAGCAGTACGCGAAGCTCATCGACGCTGTGCCGGTGGATAGGCCCGCAAATGCCCTCAGCAGCTCCGTGGAGGCCAAATGACAGCCGTCGCTGCTCTGGACAGCCTCGACCTCGACCCTGGCCCTCACGGCGTTTCAGAGCCGCGTGATGCTCACGCCTGAAACCGCTGACCTGTTTCTCGGCGGTGGTCGTGGTGGTGGCAAGAGTTGGTCTATCGCCGTCCTGATCCTCCGACACGTCGAGACCTGTGGTCCCCGTGCTCGTGCGCTGTATGTGCGCCGGTCATTCCCTGGCCTCGTGGATTTCGAGCAGGTGTGTCGCGAGGTCTTCACCCTCGTCTATGGCCGCTCCGCCTCATACAACGCCGCGTCGCACCTGTGGCGCTTCCCGAACGGGGCCACGCTCCAACTGGATCAGCTCGAGGGCCCAGCCGACTTCGCTAAGTTCCAGGGCAAGAGCTTCACCTTCATCGCCGTCGATGAGGCCGGGCAGTACAGCGACCCCGCGCCCATCGATCTCCTGCGCTCCTGCCTTCGGGCCCCGGCACCTATCCGCCCGCGGTTCGTCCTGGCCGCCAACCCTGGTGGTGTCGGTCATCACTGGATTGTGCGGCGTCACGTCTTCGCGGCAGCCCCGTGGGTGCCCTACACCGAGCCCGCGACGGGTCGGACCTTCATCAACTGCCCGAGCACGTTCATCGACAACTCGCACCTGGACCAACCCGAGTATGCCCGGCAGCTCGACGCCGCCACGGCCACCGACCCGGAGTTGGGCAGAGCGTGGAAAGAAGGCGACTGGACCGTCCTCAGAGGCGCGTTCTTCTCCTCGGTGTTGGATCAATCCCGCGTGATGGTGGAGCCATGGGCACCGGGCAGCATCAAGCATAAGCCGCTGCGGGAGGGCGAACCCCAGTTTGGCACTTATGGGACCGTGCCGGAGCCGTTGTGGCGCTTGCTGCAGCCGCCCACCCCTACCCTGTGGATCTTGTTCCTTGCGCACGACTTCGGGGTGAGTGCACCGAGCGTCACCTACGTCTGTGCAGAGAGCCCGGGCACCGAGGGCCCTGACGGCCGCTACTACCCGAAAGGCAGCATCGTCCTACTCGACGAGCTCGCTACGAACGAGCCGGGCTCGCTTGAGCGCGGTATGGGCTACACCACCCCAATCCTGGCCGAGCGCATCAAGGATCTAGCCAAGCGCTGGAACATCAAACCTGAGGGCGTGGCCGATGACGCGATCTTCGCACGTACCGGTTCGAGCGCAGGCACCATAGCCGAAGAGTTCCGGCGCCAGGGCGTGTTCTTCCGGCGTGCCCTCAAGGGGCAGCGCATTGCGGGTTGGGAAGTCATGCGGCGCATGCTCCAGGACGCGGGCAAGTCGGACAAGCCGGGCCTCTATGTCAGCCGCCTGTGTGAATACTTCTGGAACACGGTGCCAATCCTGCCGCGCGATCCGCGCAAGGCGGACGATGTTGACAGCCGCGCACCGGACCATGCCGCAGACGCCTGTCGGTACGCGCTCACACGTGCGCCAGAGCCAACCACGGTAACAGGCACTTATTCGGGCTTCTATTGAAAGGCAGCAATCATGAATGTTCCGCTACCCATCGCCGAGGATGCCGTCGAGCTCCGGGTCAATGTGGATTACCACTGGCCAGAGGAATTGGAGGGTGCGACCGACACCTCATCGTGGACGGTTCGGAAGGCGCACGAGGCCGCGCGGGATCTGTTCGCGCAATACCGTGCTGGTCGAAGCTTGAACGCGAAGGATACCCGCCTCACCCCACAGGGTGCGCTCGAAGCAGATCGGCAATGGGTTAACGAAAACCTATCCAAGCTCGATAAGCCCGCGGAGTCGCTCCGGCGCACGAGTGAGGGCTTGGATCGCCAGATCGAGAACATGATGGGCGATCTTGCTCAGCGCCCGGATGACCCAATGGAGTTCCAGGAGCTGAAGGAAATCCGGGATTGGCTGCGAACGCTCCCGGAGAAAGACCGCACCGACAAAATTGATTTCCTGGTGCGCCATGGCGACACCAAGGCTCTGCGGGCTGTGCTGACCGCACCGGCCTACCTCACAGGGGTCGATGAGAACATGCTGGTCTTCATCCGCGAGGATGTGGCCCGCAAGGCCGATCCGGAGCGGTTCGCGAAGATCGAGGCTCTGAGGAAGGCACACCAAGCAGCCGCGCGGGCTGTCGATGGTGTGCGGCGCTATCTGGTCCAGGACACCCAGCCCGAAGCTCTCCCCACGCGGGCGACGCTCGGCCGCCCAGGGCTCCGTGCGGTCGGAGGGCGGTGACTGTGAATTTGCATTCGCGAAGGGGCTGGCGAGTCCCTGAAGCGAAAGGGCCGTCCAGGGCAACTGCCGCCTACTGGACGGTCCACCCTTTCCTTGTGCTGGTCGCCGCCTGGACGCTTCTCGCGCTCGTCATCATGGGGGTGCGGCTGTGACCAGAACTTCACTCTTGAAACCAGCTGCCGGAGCCTTGCTGCCGACTATCCGGACCAGACGGGCCATAACAGCGGAGAAGATTGCAGCGGGCCTGCCCGCCCTCGTGCTCTCGGATGAGCATCTTTGGACTTTACGGCCGCCTGGTCTCGTTGTCTTATCCGTGAGTGGGTCGAGCGGTTTCATGCCCGCGCGGCCCTGGTCTTCCAAGAAGAGACCCGCCCCTTCCTGGCCTCCAGGGAGGGGCTTTTCACGTCAGCACCTGAACCAACGAAAAACCGCCCCAGGTGACCCTGAGGCGGTGAGGTGCTCTCTTCTGTCTCGGCTGACCGAAACTGGGCTCAGTGTCTGCCCCGCCTGGCACCCCGTCAATAGTGACCCTTGGGAAGGAATGGTGAATGCCCCCTTAAGAACACACATTGGGCAGCACTGTGCTTTCCACGTGACAGCAACGTCAGGCGAATGTGCTTAGCTTCTGTCTCTCTTCTTGGAGGAAGATACATGAAGAAGATACTGCTGGGCACGACGGCCCTCTTTGCCATGACTGCTGTTGCGGCGGCAGCCGACCTTCCCGCTCGCACGATGGCTCCGGCTCCGATCCCGGTCGCCGTTCCGATGTTCACCTGGAGCGGCTTCTACGCCGGTCTGCACGGCGGCTACATCGACCATGGCTCGCGCGCCACTTTTGTGGGCGTCACAGGTCCGGGTGGCTTCGGTGGTGGCGGCTTCACGGGCGGCGGTGGCCCGGGTTCGCGCTTCAACCTCGACAGCGACGGCTTCATGTTCGGTGGCCAGGTCGGCGGCAACATGCAGTTTGGCCTGTTCGTGGCCGGTATCGAGGCCGACATCTCCTACACCGACATCAGCGACCGCTTCACTACAACCCCCTTCCTGACGGGTGGCGGCGCCCTGCGCTCGGCGACCTACCGGACCGACATGGACTTCTTCGGCACGGTCCGGGGTCGTCTCGGTGTCGCGTTCGACCGGGTGATGATCTACGCCACGGGTGGTCTCGCCTATGCGGGCCTGGATAACCGGGTCAACGTCACTCAAAACGTTGGCGCAACGGCCTTCGCGGGTCGGAGCGACGACGAGGTTGAGCTCGGCTACACCATTGGTGGTGGTATCGAGTACGCGATCACCAACAACCTGACCATCAAGGGCGAGTACCTGTACTACGACTTTGACGAGCGTACCGTTCAGGTGCGTGGTACTGCGGGTGGGGCCACGGCGGCTGATGTGGCCACCGTGCGGTTCCGCGACGACGGCCACATCGGCCGGGTGGGCGTGAACTTCAAGTTCTAAGCCTCCTGGCTTTAGAACTCAGCAGAGGCCCGGTGTGCTCCACCGGGCCTTTTGCTTTGCGGCGCCAGATTGCCCGCACGTTCCATATAGGGCCTTCCGCGAAATCGCGTCCTACCCTCACGGCTAACGCTTAGTGCCGCTCACATGTGGTGGCACCGTCGCGGTTTGGGCCTCGAGTTCGTCCGCTCTGGTGTCGAGCGCCGCCGCAGCCTCAAGCAGCTTGAGACGTTGCTCTCTAACAGAGACCTGGCGCGCGACCTGGCGTCTCTGGCGCGCCAAGCGGCGGTAGTCGGCAGCAGTCAGAGGCGGGATGTTCACGAGGGTGCCTCCAGCATGAGCGTGCGCGCATGAAGAAGCCTCCTTGATGCCGATCTGCAGCTCACGCTTCACCCTGCTCTGACATCCAGTCACACGGGACAGGCCGCTCGACCATGTGCACGAAGGTGTCGACTGACGTTGAGCCTGAGTGCCAACCAAAGGCTTTGGCCAGAGCGGCGTTGCGGAACTGGTAATGCACGCGCCCGTCGGGCAGGAGCTTGACCACACGAGCCACCTGACCATTGACCGTGAGGTAGCACTGGTCAGCCTGGATGCTCCCGCGCGCGACGGTCATGTCGCCCCCTCCCGGAACTCTCAGCCGATCAACGACCTCCAGCCGAGAGGGTTCGCTGAGCACGGTATCCTGCTTTTGCCCTTTGCAGCGTTGGCGACAGCGCAAAGAGAAAGCCGCCCTTGCGGGCGGCGGGGAGTGTCAGAAAAGGCTATCGACTAAGCGAGCCTCATCTAACCCTGTTTGACCGCTCCCATCCATCTATCTGACGGTCTAGTTGCGAGCCCATAACCGCCAAGCTAACCGTAACAGTACCGCTCTCCCTGGTACCGTTATGGCCGCAACCGCTGCTCCCTCTCAGCACGTGCCTTCCTTTGCACGCGCCTCCGTCGGCTTTCTGAGTTCAACCGCCATCATGGCCGCCGTCATGGTGCTGATGGCCGCGCTGTAGGGCTTGGTCGCCTGCGCTGACGCTGGCGGCTGCCTTCGCCCTGGTGGGGTGGGTAGTGCTGGCGCCTCTGTTCTAGGTGGAATGCCGTGCGGCCTGCAGCTTATCGAGCTTGCGCAGGACTTGTCGTCGGGCTTGCTGCGCAGACATTGGTTTCGGAGTGACCGTAACTGTCACTCGCGTTCCGGTGCGAGCGTCAAGAATTGTGAGAGGCATGAACCGACCTCCTTTTCCATTCACTCCCCTACGAAAAAGGCCGTTGTTGCCAACGGCCCGAAGTTTAGGGAGGAGAAGCCCAATAAGGGCAACAACAGTCTGCTCTAGGTCAGGTTAAAAAACTATTAACCTGAAGACGTAATTCGCGTGTGCTTTCCGGACTTCTACAGCATAGCTTGGCTTCCGTTATGTCAGCGATGACGCTCTCGGGCTCATTGACAGCCCCGCGCCTTCGTCTCGCGGAAACGTCTACTCACCTTCCGGGGCATCTACTTAAGTCTTACGAGCCAAGCAAAGACGTCGATAGCTCATTTGTCTAGGGTACTAAGGCATGTTACTCTACACCCAAATAATAAACTAACCCATGTTACTTTGTATTCTCGTAATGAGGGAATAACAGATCGAGGAGGGGGCTATGGCCGATCAAAGTGGGGATACCAACGAGCAGGTTCGGCAGCATGTGAAAACTCTGCTGCGGCAACTGACGGCGCGACAGCGCGCCCAGAACAGTCAGGAGATACCGATCCTAGCTTTAGTCGCCGAGCTCAAGC
>JAESFL010000930.1_pt1 | contig 14052 bp, 13 predicted proteins | sample 9269401 | NCBI WGS metagenome assembly JAESFL01 (sample SAMN14506025, study PRJNA617098) | algae metagenome | isolation source: Gloeocapsa sp. UFS-A4-WI-NPMV-4B04 and co-occurring heterotrophs from desert... | place: USA: Utah | collected 2006-10-01 | reverse complement strand
ATTCGGATCGTTCCCGCGCCTTTGCCGGCGAGGCGCGCGCCGCGGGAATGGCGGCGCAGGCCGTCGGCGAACCTGGCGAGGGACGAGGCAGCGACATCATCGTCACGTGCACGACCTCCCGAGAGCCGTTTCTGAAGCCCGGAATGGTGGCGCCGGGAACGTTCGTCGCGGCAATCGGGGCGGACAGCCCCGGCAAGAGCGAGATCGAACCGAGCCTGTTCGCCGATGCCCTCGTCGTCGTCGACGTGCTCGACCAATGCCGCGAGATGGGAGACTTGCGACACGCGCTTCGTGCCGGCACGATCGACTTGCGCCAGGTCCACGCGGAATTGGGCGACCTTGTCACCGGCAAAAGGGTTGGCCGCACCTCTCCCGAGCAGGTCACGCTCTTCGACTCCACCGGCACCGCGGTTCAGGACGTCGCCTGCGCGGCGCTCATCTTTCAGCGGTCCATGCGGCGGCCGGACCTTCTTTCAATCCAACTCGGAGCAACAGCGTGAACACCGTCGAACAGCGCGTGGAGGTACCTTTCGATGAAGCCGAGGCGCGGCCGCCCGAGCTGAGCTATGCGGCCTTGTTCATCCGCTTCCTGCGGTTCGGCATGCTGGCGTTCGGCGGCCCCGTCGCACAGATCGCCATGATCCGCCGCGAGCTCGTGGACGAGGAAAAGTGGATCGGCAGCGCGAGCTTCAACAAGCTCCTCGCCGTGATGCAGGTGCTGCCCGGGCCGGAGGCGCACGAGCTTTGCGTTCATCTCGGCATTCGCGCCAGGGGCCGCATCGGCGGACTGCTCGCCGGCCTTGGCTTCATGCTCCCCGGCTTCTTCCTCATGCTCTTGCTGGCCTGGGCCTATACCCGCCTGCCGATCAACGGGACGGTGCTGGGCGCAATGTTCCTCGGCGTGCAGGCCGCCGTGCTGGCGGTCATCGTCCGGGCGGTCCATCGGATCGGCGAACACATTCTTCTCGATCCCTGGCTCTGGGCCGCGGCGATAGCGGCGGCGACGGCGTCATTCTTCGGGGTGAGCTTCTGGATCGTGCTTCCGGCGGCCGGTGCCGCTTACGCGCTTGCCTTGACGAGGCGATATGCGCTCGCTTCCGTGGTGCTTGTGATCGCCGGCTCCGCGGCGGCCTGGACGCTTGCGGGCGGGCAGGGGGCTGCCGGCGCCACCGCTTTGGTGCGGGAGGCCGCACCCAGCGCCGCCGCGCTCTTCTGGGCCGGGCTCAAGGGCGGCTTGCTCACCTTCGGCGGCGCCTACACGGCGATTCCGTTCATCCGGAACGATACGGTCGGCCGGGGATGGATGACCGACGCCCAGTTCCTCGACGGTCTCGCTTTGTCGGGCATTCTGCCGGCGCCGCTCGTCATCTTCTCGACCTTCGTCGGGTGGATCAGCGCCGGTCCCGCCGGCGCGCTCGCCATCACGGCCGGCATGTTCCTGCCGGCCTTTGCTTTCTCGCTCATCTTCTACGAGCATTTGGAGGCGGTGGCCGAGCATAAGCGGCTTCAGCTGCTTCTCCTTGGCGTCGCGGCCGGTGTCGTGGGGGTGATCGCGGTCACGGTGCTGGACCTGACTCGGACGACCGCCGCGCGGACGCCCAACCTGCTCCTCAGCCTTGTCATCTTCGCCGTGGCGCTGGCCGTGATGTACCGTTGGAAGAGCAAATTGGCGACGCCGGTGGTGCTGGCGATCGGAGCCGCGGCCGGAGCCGTCGCGTTGTGACGAAGCTTTGGAAAGGGTGATTCAGGAGCGCTCGAGCGGCTCTGTCTGGCGGCGCCAGGCCGCGACATGTTCATCGTCGAGCCGCGATGCTAATGTGGACGGCGGCCCCTGAAGCTCGAGCTCGCGACCGTCCGGCGGTGCATTGAAGGGCGCATCAAGCGGCCAAAAGGTCGAGGATCGAGAAAGAAGATGAGCGCAGCAGATGACCGGTCCAGCGTTCACGAACCCCCGGCACCGGTCGGCCTGTACGAGCCATTCATCTCGAGCGGCAGGCTGATCGCTTTATCGGCGATCAGCTCGGCGCGCGGCGGAAGATTGGTCACCGGAAAGGTCGGCCGCGACCTCGACTTGGAAGCCGGTCGGGCAGCGGCGCGCAACGCTGCCGAAAACCTGCTCGCCGTCCTCCTCGACGCCGTCGGCGGAGAGGAGGCGCGCGTGGAACAGATCCTGTTCGTCCGGGGCTATGTCAACGCCGCCGAAGACTTCCCCGCGGTGCACAAGGTGATCGACGCGGCATCCGAGCTGATCATCCATAAACTCGGGGAAAGGGGACGGCATGCCCGGACGGCGCTGGGCTGCGCGACCTTGCCCAACAACAATGCGGTGACGATCGACGCCATGGCGGTGATCGCCGGATAGCGCTCGGGAAACACTTGAGCGGCTGCGAGCGACATGTGAACCGCCGGCTTCCCGTCCTGGCAGCCTTCCGTCCGCGTCGGCGGCTGGGACTGGGCTGGGCCGAGGGCGGCAGTGAATGGACACCGGCCGACGGCCGTTTGCGCCCCTGGCGGCTTCGGATCCGGTCATCGAAGGGACGTAAAAGCCGACCTTCCACTTCAGGAATCCAGATTCCCGGTCGCATAGCGTTGGATCGTTTCGCCGATCTGCCGCACCAGCATGGGACGCGGCATCGTCACCATCGGCGGGATCTTCAGAATGTAACGGGTCAGCGCCAGTCCCAGGAGCTGGCTCGCGACCAATCCGGCCCGTTGCAGCGGCTTGTCGCCCCCGCTTCGCTGGATCAGGGGGAAGACTTGCCCGCGAAACACGTCGAGGAGGCGCTGCGCGGCATCCTCGTTGGAAGTCGCCGACCGCAGCAGAACGGCGAGGCCGCCATCGCCATCCTCCCACTGTTCGAGAAAGTGGCGGACGAGCGCCTCGCCGATGTCGGCCGGGTCGACATCCCGTAGATCCGGCATCCGCAGGTCCGGCATCGCGACCCGCGCGAACAGGGCATCCTTGCTCCCGAAATAGCGGATGATCATCGAGGCATCGATGCTGGCGCGGGCGCCGATGTCGCGCAGCGACGTCCGTTCGAAGCCATTGGCAGCGAACAATTCTCTTGCGGCAGCTTCAATCGCGGCGCGGGTCTGGACAGACTTGGCCGTGAATCCCTTCGGTTTCGGCATCAGCAGTATTTGCCAACGACTGTTGACAAATGCAAGCGAGTCGTATTAGTCAACAAATGTTGATAAATAGGAGTCGAAACATGCTGCCTCATCGTACGGACGTTCTCGTCGTCGGCGCCGGACCCACGGGTCTGGCGCTCGCTGCGGCGCTCCAGCAAGCGGGCGTCGATCATGTGGTCATCGACAAGTTGGAAGTGGGCCACAACATGTCGCGCGCGGCGGTGGTGCACGCCCATACGCTCGAGGCGCTCGATCGCATCGGGGTCGCGGCGTCGCTGCGGGCGGAAGGGCTTCCGCTGCAGACATTCACCGTCCGCGACCGTGACCGCGCGCTGCTTCAGGTCGGCTTCGAGGCGCTGCCCTCGCATTATCGCGATATCCTGATGGTCCCGCAGAACGTCACCGAGGCGGTGCTGCACGATCGGCTGCTGGAACTCGGCGGGTGTGTTCATGCGGGTGTGACGGCCATTCGCGCGAAAGCGCGAAAAGACGGCGCGCTGGTGACCGTCGCCACCAAGGCCGGCGAGCACTCGCTTCAGGCGCGCTACGTCGTTGGCGGCGACGGGATGCACAGCATCGTCCGCAGCGCCGCCAAGATCGGGTTCGACGGAACGACTTACGGCGAATCCTTCATGCTCGCCGACGTGGAGATGGACTGGCCGTTGGGCGCTGCCGAGGTCTCGCTCTTTTTCTCGCCTTCGGGCCTCGTCGTGGTCGCCCCGCTTCCGGGAGGGACTTTCCGCATTGTCGCCACGATCGACGAAGCACCCGAGACGCCGACCTTGACGGACGTGCAGAGGCTCCTCGATGCGCGAGGTCCGGCGAAGCGGCCCGCGGCGGTCAAGACAGTCCTATGGGGGTCGCGCTTCCGGGTCCATCATCGGCTGGCCAGTTCCTACCGTGCCGGCCCTTTCCTGCTCATGGGCGATGCGGCGCATGTCCATAGTCCAGCCGGCGGGCAGGGCATGAACACCGGACTGGTGGATGCAATCGTCCTCGGCGAGGCCCTGGCTCGCGCGGTCCGGAACAAGGAGCCGGACACGATCCTGGACGCCTATGCCGACGTCCGCCGGCCTGCGGCCCGGCAGGTGCTGGCGCTGGCGACCCGCTTGACCCGGATCGCGACGGTGCGCGCTCCTGCCTTGCGGATCCTGCGCAACAGCATGCTGCGCCTCCTGAACCATCTCCCGCCGCTCAAGCGTGCCTTGGCGCTGGGGCTGTCCGGCCTGAGCAGACGGAAGCTGAGCATCCTTCCCTCGGGCGTGAATGAAGATGCCGACCAGGCCCTCACCGCACGTGAGAAACGTCGACGGCATCCCGCGATGGTGCCGGAAGGCCGGCCTGCTCCGCTCATTCGGCCCCTCCCGGCGAGAGCCTCTTGTCGAAGCCAAGCAGTTCCAGCCTGACGCGCGGTGCGATCGCCCCGATGAACGCGGGGGTCATTCCCGATGACCGTCACAGAAGATCCAGAAGTTTGCCATGCGACGCCGAACAGCGGACGGGCGACAGCGTCTGACCTGCTTGCCGAACGCTCGGACATGATGCCGCGCCGGTCGTAACGGGCAGCGCCACGTGCGCCGCTCCGATGGCAGCCGCCCGACGAACCGGACCGCCGCTACCGACTTCGATCGCCAGGTGCATCGATCGGCGCTGGGAAGATTCTGCCGACCCAGCCGCTCGGCCGCCGGGCAGAGATCGACGCACCCCATCAGCGGACCATGCCCTGCGGCTGTTGTTGCTCAGGGTTCGCCCCGCCGACTAAGGTGAGGCGATGGGAGCGTTGAACCGATCTGCCTACCTGGTCGCTTTCCTCATTTCGGCCGGCGAGATCGCCCGTTTCTGGGGAAGCCGGCATTTCGTCCCGATGTCGTTCGACGAGCTGTTGGTAGCCGCGGCGTTGGTCGGGGCGGCGTGGCGGTCTCAGCGCGACGGTGCCTGCTGGCACCTCGCCGCCTGGGGCGCCTTGTGCGGGCTCGCGCTCGTCCTGCTGGTCGACACCGCCGATCACCAGATGCACGGACCCGCAAAGGCGGCCGGCCCCACCTACCTAGCGGCGCTCGGCGCCCTGCTGATCGTCGGCCTGTGGGCGGTCGGGCGCGCGCTGCACTTGGTTCGGCGCGGGGAGGGGCGGTAGGCGGAGCGTGCGCATGAATTGTCCCGCCGCCGCGCCATTGCTGTAGCGCGCATCGGCGATGGTCACGATCCTCCCGTCGGCTCGGCGCTCGACGGTCGCGAAGGGAAGGCGGGACCAATAAAGGAAGTCGGCAACCGACTTTACCTGCCGTGCCTCGCTTATGGCCGGATCGTCCATATTCTTCGGCGTCAGGCGAGGCTCCAGCTGCAGCTCAGGGGACGGCGTCCAGCGCAGCACGCCGAAGCCGTAGGCATTGTCGGTGCCGAAGACGACCTCGCGCCGGAACGGGTCGAACGGCACCGGGCTGGCGACCACCGTCCGTACCGGACCCAGACCCCGCGCCTCGGCGGCCTGCCGTGTCAGCCGTTCGGCCGCGAGGCTGCTGGCGCCCATCGCCGCTATATAGGCGACCGTGGCGCCGAGGCTGATCAGCGCCGGACGGCCCGGGCGCGCCAATCCCTTTCGCCGGCGTCGGCTCGACAGCCAGACGCCCAGGGCGAGCGCCGTCCACAGCCAGACGTCGATGATGAACAATGTGTCGCCATAATACCATCGCTCGGAGAACGGCATGAGCAGTCTGATGCCGTAAGTGTTCATGAAGTCGAGCAGCGGGTGCGACGCCCAGCCGATATAAGCGAGCGCGAACAGCCAGCCGGCATGGACGGGAAGCCGCTCGGCCGGCCGCGTGCCCCGCCGCGCCTGCCAGCGGTCGAGCAGCATCATCGCGCCGACGAGCAGAGGCGGCAGCACCACCATCGCGATCGGACCATGCGTCCAGCCGCGGCGCCAGGCGAGGTTCTCGCCGACCAGGAGGCCGAGCGCGTCGATGTCGGGCAGATTGGCGGCGATGATGAGGGTGGCCATGCCGAGGCCGCTTTTCTTCTTGAGCCCCGCTTCGCCGAGCGCTGCGCCGGCCAGAGCATGAGCGAGATTGTCCAAGCGAGCCCTTTCCCCTGCAAGCCGCACGGAGGATCGCCGGGCTCAACCGGCAATTCAAGCGAATGCCCTCCTCCACTAAGGGGAAAGCCAGGCGCGGGCCAGCGTGAGTTTCGTGCCGCCGACCAAAGCCCAGTGTCTCGATCCGGCCAGTGTCGGGCCTCGAGCTAGACCGCCCCTTTGTGCCAGTTGCGGACGTCCAGCTGCCTGGCCGACGCGTCCGGGAGCGGACCGTCCGTGTCCGGCCTTGAAGATCCGCTCACGATCATTGGCGACACTATCGTCCCACCGCAGCTTGCTCAGAATTAGGACCCAGCGCATTCTGCTGCCGTGCGAGCCCTCCTCAAAGCGCTGTTCACCCGTGGCACGCGGGATCCCATAGAGCCGGACGGGTTCGGCCAGTCGATCGTGGACGATCTGCGCTTCTTGCTCCGCTTCCGTCGCTTGCGCCATCTTCGCGTGGCGTGGCGCAAGCCGTCTCTGACTGAAGCGGACCTCTGGGACGCGCACCCGATCGTCGGCCGCTTCGGCGATGGCACCTACGCGGTGGCCGAGGTCGACGGCCGCCGCTGGGTCGTGCGCGATCGCCTGTGGTTTGGCTGGCCTGACCCGCCCCAGTTCGCTTGGTTCGTGCTTGAAGGGGAGCGGGTCTGGGCGGCAGCGGATTCCAACACTTGGCCGCAAGCGTGGCAGATATCACCGGACCCGCCGCTTCACGAGTAGCCCGATTTTAGGCTGGTCCTGCGACCCCAAGAACCGTGGGAAACCGTCCCTACATCATGGCAGCGCACCGCCGTCGCTAGCTTCGAGGTCGCCTTGACCGTCGCCTGTCCCCGAAAGCAGACCTTCCGCATACGCCCAAACAAGGTTGTTCCGAAGATCGGCGGAGCAACGTTACAACAGATGCCCATTCGGCTCAGCGAGCTAGGCCCGCTGCCGAGCCATCCTAGACCTTCAGTCGATCGTCGGCTCCCAAACCCTCACGGGTGTCGGCGCGGCATGCGGAAAGACCGTTACACCAATGATTCAGCGCGTGCCGTGGTAGTTTGGCTGCTGCGCCGTCTCCACCCGCTCCTCGGCCGTGCGGAATGAAGGAAGCGAGCGGTCCCGTCGCTCCCATACGGAGAGGCTCAGAATACCAATCGCACACCGCCGGTCAGCGCATGGATGTCATAGCCACCGGCAAGTTGACCCGTATATTCGGCCATGAACGACACCGGGCTCTCTCCCGATACCGATATGCCAGCGCCGAGCACGACATGGTCATCGCCGAGCGGCCTGGGGCTGAAGGCGAAGGCCCCAGCGCCGCCGAACGAACCGGCGATCAGCCGGTCATCGTCATTGTTGAACTCGTGCCGCCATTCGCCCCTGATCGAGGGCCGCACCGAAGCGCTGCCTGATCCAATGTCGGCGCCCAAGCGCAGCCCCAGGATCGATTGCAGGGAATCAACGTCGGTCGCGCCGATCGTCAGCGCCGCTATGTTCCCGGTTTCGGCGAATCCATCCAGGTCAACGCTCACGTAGCGGGCGCCCGCATAGGGCTCGATCTCGAACCCCGAGGTCTGCAGGCTGATGCCCGCAGTGCCGGCCAACATCCACTGCTCGCTCTCAGCTTCGGCAGCGCTCTCAGCGACGAAGCCGAGGATCGAAATCCCGCGCCGAAGATCATAGTTCGACTTCCCATAGGAGGCGTGCAGGTCAAGGTAGGCGGGGCCGAGCGCGACCGAGCCGTAGGCGCCGCCGAACCAGGTCTTCACCCGGCTCTGGCGGCTGCCCGGCGTCAGCCGTGCGTCGGACGAATCGTAGCCCACCATCACGCCGATGAGGGTCGCGGGCCCGAACCGGTAGTCGAGCCCCCCGATCACCCCGGTCGATCCGAGCTCGACCCGAGGCCGGCTCGCGCGTTCCTCGAACGAGCCGAAGCGAGCGCCGGCGATCAGGAACATTCCGATCTTCCCCTGGTCGTCGAGGGTGGCCGTTCGTCCATCCGCCCGGCCACCGCCGCCACGAAGATTATGGAGATAGGAGCGGACGGTGGAGTCCTGGAACTCCGCGGTTTGCAGCGCCACCTCCGGTAACAGGCTGTAAGCCTGCGGGGTGAGGTCGGCGCTCGTCACGAGCTGGCCCCGGATCTCGCCGCCAGGAAAGCGCGTCGTGTGGATATTCACGTAGGCGAGGCCAGCCTGGGTTCCGTTGATCAGCGCCGTGCGCGCAGAAGCGGCGGTTCCACCATTGGCCGTGACAAAGGGCGGGTTGTACGTGGCCGCGCTGTTCAAATCGAAGTTGGCGCTGAACTGGCCGGCGGTCACGCCGAGGGGGAAAGCGGCGGGCCTGAAGCCGACCGCGACGCCGGCATTGGCAGTCGGTGGAGCACAGCAATGGATATGCGCGTCCACCGTCGGAGTGGTTAAACCTGAAAAGCTTGTCCGAACGCTCATGGTTTGAAAAGTCGGATCAAAAAGGACGAGCGCGAACCCGCTGCCTGGAGAAGCGGCCGGCGGGTTCTCGGCGGCACCGCGTAAGTTGGCGAAGAAGGCGTTCTGCGCAGCGGCGGGGGAGGCGGCCAGAGCGATCGCGAAGCTAGTGAACGACAGCAGGCGCAGCATTTGCTCCTCCTTTGTCTTCACGTTGGTTGATACAGCTTTGATGCCTTGTTTACAACGGATCGAGAGGATTATTTCACGTGATAATCCAGAAACCTCCCCAGCCGAGCACCGGCGGCTCCATCTCAGACACACGCAATAGGAGGGGCGGCTTATCTGGAGCAGGATCCAGAAGCCGACAGTCTACTCGCTCCCACTTCCTGCCGTTCCCCACGCGGAGGGTAGGACGATGGAGGGTGACCCGTGACACATAGCGAGATTCTAATCCGGGCAGCCGCCTCCGAAGACGTTCCCGCACTCGGGAGGCTTGGGGCGCTACTGGTGTCGGCGCACCATCGGTTCGATCCTGATCGCTTCATCGAAGCCACACCCGCCACGCAGGGCGGCTATTCCTCATTCCTCGCAAGCCAGATCGAGCGGCCGAGCGTTTTGGTAGTGGTGGCCGAAAGCGGCGGCAGCCTGCTCGGATACAGCTACGCCGGCCTCGAAGGCACAGACTATATGGCGCTCCGGGGTCCGGCGGGCGTCCTCTACGACCTGATTGTCGATCCTGCGCGACGGAGGGAAGGGATCGGCCGCAGGCTGCTCGACACGACCGTCGCGGAACTCCGGGCAATGGGCGCCCCGCGGGTCGTGCTCTCCACCGCCGAGCGCAACGAAGCGGCGCAGCGCCTTTTCGCTTCTGCCGGATTCCGGCGCACGATGATCGAGATGACGCAGGAGCTCGGCCGGCCCTAGACCCTGATCGCTTTAGATTGAATCAGTCTGGAGCGTGAATCAGGGTCTTAACTATTTGAATAGAGCCTGATTCACGTCTTCGGCGGAAGCGCGAAGCGCTTCCACCTCAAACGATCAGGCTCTAGCCGTCTCCGCCTTACACCGCTGCAAGTGTAGGAGAGCCGGCCGCCTTCTCGTATAGGCGGAGCCGCCGTTGCGTCGGTGGGCGGCATCTGGGGGAATGCCGGTGCATCCTGTGGAAACCTTCGAGCTGGTCCTGCTCCTGCTGGCGATGGTCATCGCGTTGCACTGGGCCGCGGCCCGGCTCAGCCTCCCGCCGTCCGCAGCTTTGCTGGTCGGCGGTGGCGCTCTCGCCTTCCTGCCCGGCCTCCCGAAAATCTCGCTCGACCCCGAACTCGCGCTCGTGCTGTTCCTGCCGCCGCTGCTGATGGACGGCGCCTATTACACCGCTTTCGGGCGGTTCCGGCGCCACCTCCCGGGGATCCTCTCGCTCGCGGTAGGTGCCGTTCTCTTCACCACCCTCGCCGTCGGCGTGGCGGTTCACTGGCTCGTCCCGGCGCTGCCATGGCCCGCCTGTTTTGCCCTGGGCGCGATCGTCTCGCCGCCCGACGCGGTCGCGGCCCGCGCCGTGCTCCAGCGTGTCACTTTGCCGCGGCGGCTTCAGGCCCTGCTCGAAGGCGAGAGCCTCCTGAACGATGCGACAGGGCTCGTTCTCTTCCGCTTCGCCGTCGCCGCAACGCTCAGCGGTGCGTTCGATGCCGGTGCAGCGGTCGGGAACTTCCTGGTCCTTGCCGTCGGCGGCGCCGTGGTCGGAGCGGCCACCGGATTCGCCTGGGTCGCCGTCATGCGCCGCATGACCGATGAAACGCTGATCGTCGCCACCGCCACGTTGCTGTGCTGGACGGCCTACCTGGCGGGCGAAGCGCTGCACGTCTCGGGCGTCATCGCGACCGTCGCGGCCGGCATCGTGTTCGGCTGGCACCAACATGTCGTGCTTCCGGCAAAGGTTCGGATGCAGGGAAGCGCCTTCTGGCGCACGCTCGTGTTCAGCCTGGAAGCCCTGGTGTTCATCCTGATCGGCTTCTCGTTGCGGGGCGTTCTGGAGCGCGTCGGACCCGAGGCTCTCCTGACCATGATGGCGGTGCCGGTGCTTGGAGTCCTGCTGGCGGTGCTGCTTGCCCGCTTCGCGTGGGTGTTCGGCAGCGATGCGCTGCTTACCCTCCTGCACCGGGGCGGGGTTCGAGCGGCCCGGCCCCTCGGGTGGCGGCAGGCGAGCGTCCTTGCCTGGGCAGGCATGCGCGGCGTGGTCACGCTGGCCGTGGCGCTCGCCCTGCCGGCTCAGATGCCCGGCCGCGACTTCATGCTGGTGGCGGCGTTCGCCGTCATTCTGGCCACGGTGGTAATTCAGGGGTCAAGCCTCGGATGGCTGATCCGCCTCGTGCGACCTGTCGACGAAGATCCGCCGGCGCCGCTCGATCTACCCGCGGCGGAAGCGGCCATCGCCCACGCCAAGCGGACCGCGGTCGAGGAACGGGCCTATGCCCCCGACGGAACATTGATCCATCCGAGGTTGCTCCAGGAATATCGCGGCCGGGCCGAGGCCACTGAACGCTACGCGGGCGAGGCGGAAGTGTTCATGCCGAATATCAGGGCGCATTTCGACGTCGTCCTCGCGGCCGTCGCGGCGGGCCGAACCGAGCTCGTCCGCCTGCACCGCGAGGGGCGGATAGAGGATGAGGTGCTTCACGACCTTGAGCGTGATCTCGACCTCGAGGAGCTGGGTGCGATGTTCCAACGGGGCGAATGAGCGTCCGCTTTGATACCGCCGGCTGTGGGACGCACGCTTCGACGTGTTGGACGAGCTGGTCGAGGAATTGAAGTCGAAGGAGCAATCGGATGTACGACACAGCTAGCGGGCCGGGCATGCAGAACCGCACGAGGGTGGAACGGAAGTCCGACCGGGAGCTGGTCGTTACGCCAAGCTTCGACGCTCCCGCGCAACAGTGAGGACGTATGGCCGAACATTGTTTTCGTCCGTTGAGCCTTGTCGACGCGCCGGGTCTGCTCGCCGTCATGCGCCGCGCTGAAGGCGGACTGGGTCGCTTGCCGGATGAGATGGACCTGCGATGGATGGAAGAGGCCCTCGCAGGAGCGCTGGGCGGCGGCGTGGCGATTGGCGCCTGGGACGGCTCCCGGCTGATCGGCATGATCAAGGCGAGCCGCATGCCCTCCGTGCAGTTCCAGCATGTGCTGTGGGATTTGACGGTGGCGGTCGAACCCGAATCGCAAGGTTGTGGTGTAGGACAAGGCTTGTTTACGGAACTGCTTGCAAGCGCGAGGTCACTGACACCACGGGTCGAGCGCATCGAGTTGGTGGTGAGGGAGGGCCTGACGCACGCGATCCGCCTCTACGAACGTCTCGGCTTTCGCCAGGAAGGTCGGTTCGAACGACGCTTCCGGCTGTCCGATGGGACGTATGAAGCGGATCTTCCGATGGCTCTGTTTCTGTAGCGGCAGCGCGTCATGCATGTTTGAAGTCGGCCATAATGCTCGCGGGTCTCATGTCGGCCATGGCTCGGAGGGCTGGCGCGAGCAGGCTCAAGCGGGAATTTGATCGAATGGCTTTCACTGAGCGACGGCCCCTTTGCGCCAGATGCGGACGCCCAACGGACGATCTGCTAATCCCGGAAGCAGAGGTCTGCCGGGCACAAGCGGTTGGCTGACGTGCGCCCTTTGCTGCCGTTCGGCCGCAAGGGGCGGAATGTCCGCAATGGGTGGAAAAGTTGGACCTGGCGGGGGAAACTGCTTGCCCGCCTCAATGACCTCACGATGCTTTGCACGCAAAAGGGTGCGGCAGCAGCCACTTATAACATAGGTGACAAAACCATGGCCAAGGCGCAGGATCGCTGGGTCTTCGCGACCGAGTCGAATTGCTTCGACGGACCGAGTTCAGCCCGCCATTCTGGCCCCCTTACGAGACAACAGCGCCGACCCTGGCGGTCGGGAACTCTTGCCGTCCGTAGTTGGCCCAGCCCCTTCACGGATGTGGAGGCGAGCTATGTCCAACACCGTAACTACCGCTCCACGCGCGAACGTCTCTACCCTCTCGCAACGCCCGCCAAATACGGGTCCGATCGATGAAGTGATCCTAGTCGCCGAAGGGGATGCCTCGGTCCGTCCGTTCCAGTTCCACGCGTGCGATGAGGATCTGGCGGACCTCAAGCGCCGGATCGCCTCGAGGCGATGGCCGGATCGCGAGCTAGTCAACGATGGCACCCAAGGCGTGCAGTTAGCGCTCATGGAAAAGCTCGCCCACTATTGGGAGAACGAGTATGATTGGCGGCGGTGCGAGGCGAAGCTGAACGCACTGCCGAGCTTCATCACTGAGATCGACGGGTTGGATATCCATTTTCTCCATGTCCGCTCGAAGCATGAAGATGCATTGCCGATCATCGTAACCCATGGCTGGCCCGGCTCCCCCATCGAGCAGCTGAAGATCATCGACCCCTTGACCGACCCCACCCTTCACGGCGGCACCGCGTCCGACGCCTTCCACATGGTCATTCCGTCGATGCCCGGCTACGGCTTTTCAGGCAGGCCTAGCATGCCCGGTTGGGATACCGCTCGCATGGCCCGGGCGTGGGTCGAGCTGATGAAGCGTCTGGGATACGGCCGGTTCACGGCGCAAGGCGGCGACTGGGGCGCGTTCGTTACCAACGAGATGGCTCTGCAGGCCCCTCCCGAACTGATCGCCATCCACGTGAACTTCCCGGCTACCGCGCCCTCTGAAGTCGTCAAGGCTCTTCAATCCGGCAGGCCGGCGCCGACCGGCCTCTCAGCCGAGGAGCAGCGTGCCTATGAGCAGCTTGTGTTCGGCCTCCTCCCCCGCAACATCTCGACGCAGCTGATGATGTCCGCACACCCGCAGACCCTCTATGGGTTGGCGGACTCCCCCCTCGCGCTTGCCGCCTGGATGATCGACCACGACGTGGCGAGCTACGGGCACATCGCCAAACTCTTTGTCGATGGGGAGCCCTACGGCGACCTCACTCGAGACGACATCCTCGATAACATCACCCTTTCCTGGCTGACAAACACGGGCGTGTCTTCGGCTCGGCTCTACACGGAGCTCAAGGGCGGCTTCATCCATGACCTGAGCATCTCCGTTCCGGCTGCGGTCAGCGTCTTTCCTGAGGAGGTCTACCAAGCTCCGCGGAGCTGGAGCGAGCGCGCGTACCGAAATCTGATCCATTACGATCAGCTCCCGGAGGGCGGCCATTTCGCCGCCTGGGAGCAGCCCCGGCTCTTCACCCAAGAACTAAGGGCGGCCTTCAAGTCGCTGCGCTGAATCCTGGAAGGCGCTCGCCATGCCTGGGGCGCGGCAACCGCAAACAGATGTGCCTGTAGCGTTCATTGCCCCTCATATCCGGAGAACGATCATGTCCAAACTGCACCAGCTGACCGGCCGCCGCGCCCTTCTGGCGACCTCTGCGACCGTGGGGGTGATCG
>JAESFL010000929.1_pt1 | contig 14082 bp, 18 predicted proteins | sample 9269401 | NCBI WGS metagenome assembly JAESFL01 (sample SAMN14506025, study PRJNA617098) | algae metagenome | isolation source: Gloeocapsa sp. UFS-A4-WI-NPMV-4B04 and co-occurring heterotrophs from desert... | place: USA: Utah | collected 2006-10-01 | reverse complement strand
ATGCCACGATTATATTCACATGAGCAAAGGCACTGCCTAATTGAATCGGGAGCCAGATGCGGTGAAAGCTGCACGTCTGGATCTAACAGAGAGGGGCGCTGGATAATACCAGCCCTCGACTCTACCGGCTAAGACTTCTTTAACTTTAACCCTTGTACTGCTTTGCGCTTCGTTTCCTCCCCGCGACGATCATACTTAGCACTTGTAGAGGGAGACACATGACCCGCCAGCTTTTGCACTGTAAAAATATCTGTGTCCGAGTCAAATAAATCTGAGCAAAATGTGCGCCGGAAATCATGAGGGGAAAATCGCTTAACTCCTGCTTTAGTCGCTCGCTCTCGCACAAGTTTGTAAATCCCATCTCCATCAGAAGCAAAATGCCGCAGTTCGACTCTACGTGCTTTGTTAACCGGACAAATCAATGCTCCTGGTTCACTTCCTCTGACATTGAGCCAGTCTTGTATGATCCCAAGTGCTTCTGCTGTTAGATAAACAACACGCCGCTTTCCCCCTTTGCCGCGACGAACAATCAAAGAGCCACTACTTAGATCGAGGTCTGCTAGCTTCAGGTCTGCTAATTCTTGCCGTCTGATCCCACCAATTCGCAGAATCGCAATCACAGCCGCATCCCTTAGATCAAGGGGTGTTCTTTTAGCCAAGCAACTTTCGATTAGAGAGAATATCTCATCTTCATCTAAGGCACGACCGCGCAGTTCTCCTGATGCTTTGATATTTGCCAAATCAATCGCTTTGGTATAGTCAGTCATTTCTATTAAATCTAGTCGATGAGCTTCTTTGAGTACCCGCCGCAGGGCGACAAGCATTTTATTAACCGTAGTAGGAGCGAGTCTCTGCTTTAGGGCAGTGCGGACAGCAGCCGTGTGACGGTAACGTAGTTTCGACCAATTTAGAGTAAAACAATCGCATTCTCCGTCAGTCAACACAAAAGCGATCGCATTGAGGGACGAACGCATGGCGCGCTGCGACCCCTGACTCAACGAGCCGAGATAAACTGCGGCGGGATGACTCGTCAGGGGGACAGGTTCGGTTAGTTTCAAAACCGCAACTTCGGCGGCGGACAGCAGATACATCGCTCTTGGAAACTTTGCTTCTCAATATCTATCTTTTCACATATTTACCCCCACGAGATCGCCTCCAACAACTGCAATCTCATTGCGTATTGGTAAGATAAGCCAAAAGGCAGGTCAGGTGCTTGACTCATGGCATACCAACTCTCAGCAAGTAAGCTCCAAACGTATCACCGTTGTCCCCAATCGTATTACTTCCGTTACGAACTGGGGTTAAAGAGTGCTGCCTTTTTTGGTTCGGCTGCACTAGGGACAGCCCTGCATCAAGCCTTAGCTCAAATTTATCAAGACTGGAGTTACACAGAACCACTACCAAAAATTGACTGGATTCGCTATTGTTGGCATCAGCACTCTGGCTCTTTGAGTCCCCCTCAAACTGCTGAAGGCGAGGAAATCTTAGAAAACTACTACCACAAATTTATTGCCGATGAACCAGCCCTGCGCCGACCTCTTGCTGTGGAGGGTAAAATTAAAGGGCGCTTACAAGTCGCTAACTTGGAGTTTGCGATCTCTGGACGATACGACCGCATAGATTACTTAGAATCGGGATTAGAACTGATTGACTATAAATCTACTAAAGAAGTCAAACTGCCACTTCCCGACGAAATCGATCTGCAAATTGGTTTGTACTACCTAGCACTGGAGCAGAGATATAAGCAGAGTTTGCAGCAGATGAGTTTGTTATATCTAAGGACAGGAGAGAAGTTCAGCTTTGATGCCACCCCCAAACACAAGCAGCTAGTAGAATCGACAATTGGCGAGCTTGCTTTTAAGTTACGTACAGATGAATTATGGTCAGCAACGCCAGGAGAACACTGCTCTAGCTGCACCTACTCGCGCTACTGTGCTGCTATTCAAGAACATCCTGAACCACTGCCAGAGAATGCTAAACCTCCTCGGCGGATGCAACTATCACTAAATCTATAGCGTACTCTATGTTTAAGTGTTAAAAATGTAATACTACTACTTTTTATACATACTAACTAAAATTGCCCTCAGTAAAAAGCTCTGACAATATACCTGCCTTGGTAGCATTGACAGGTCAATGCACGTTGCGCCAACGCACTTTGTTACCGAACACTTCTGGTATCTATTTTGTGACTGACGAGCGTAACAGTTTGCTCTATCTTGGTAAAACTACAAGCTTACAGCGTCGCTGGGCAGGAGCAGGACATCATCGCTATAAGCAGTTAGCAAGAAAGGGATTAGATAAAATTACTATTAGCTATGTTTTAGCACCAATCGTTGAATTAGATGAACTAGAGCGTCAGTACATATTAACCCTCAAGCCATTGCTTAACTATGGCAGGGTCAAAAAGAATTTGCCTCAGAAAAGTCCGAGGTTGAGCGAACTGCAACGCTTATTGAGGCTAGTTAATAGCCCGCTTTTCCCCTCTTGTAAATTTACTACTAACCAAGAAGGAAATACCATACCTAGACCCGCTTGGGATTTATTTCGTGGCTTTGTTGCTGGTACTTATATAACTGATAACCTTTGCTACATAGTCATAGTTTGTCAACAAAATATGGGGGAAATTCTATGTAATAGTTCTACTCACAAGACCAAGAGGCGATTCTATATTCAGGACGAGGAGATTTGGAAAATTCCCGGTGCAGCACGTTATGCTTGGCTGCACGGACCGATATGGAAATTTGATGCAAGAGTAGTAGTTTTTGAGTTTGTAGAGTTTTTCACTCTAGGGAATTACGTGTTTGAGCAACTTTACACCTACCTAGAAGATTGCCAAATTGCAGCTGTCAAACTTAAGAAGCTGAGTAATACTATTTGCCTAAAGTCAATTCTTCAAACCCTACCTATAGACGAGAATAAGTCAGCACAAGATTATCTCTGCGCTATTTCTGACGACTTACAACCAATGCCAGCTGAGTTCGATTTGGACGAGCAAATTATTTGGTGAGTTAAAAAAGAAATTAACTTTGCTTTTGTCAATTATGCCCAAAATTCCCCAATAGACTTGTCCGAAATATTAACTTAGGGAAAAAAATGGTAAAACGTTGAATTGGGTGTTTACCATTTTCCAGTATTAGTTATGGTTTTTGATTATATACAAAACTATCCCCACCGGGCAAAACAAATTTTAGGGATTAGTTACGAACAGTTACAATCACTGTTGAATTGCGTGATACAGCGTCACCAAGAAATTAAAACAAAACAAGAAAGCCGAAAAATAAGAATTAATGCGGCTGGTGGTGGTCGTCCAGAAAAATTAGTAATCCAAGAGCAAGTAAGCTTATGTTTGTTTTATTTAAGGCAGATGCCGACATTTCAAGTATTAGGAATGTTATTTGGGGTGTCTAAGACAGAAGCCAACGATACTTTTCATTATTGGATACCAATTTTGCGAGATATCTTACCCGCTAGTTTATTAGAACAAGTCTCGAATAATGAAAGTGATTTATTATTTGTTCAAGAAGTATTAACGAATTTCAGACTCTTAGTAGATAGCCTAGAACAGCCAATATACAGGGATTCTGACCAAAAAGAGCAACAAAAGTATTTTTCTGGCAAGAAGAGGCAACATACATTAAAAAGTTTAATGATTGGGATGCCAGAAGGTAAGGATATTGTGGAGGTAGAAGTGGGCGTTCCTGGGCCAACAGCAGATATAAAATTGTTTCGTATATCTCAGGAACAGTTTGATAAGTCTCAACCTTTTTCTGGCGACAAAGGCTTTCAAGGAGGTGAAAACATTACTATCCCTCATAAAAGAAAACCAAAACGAGAATTAACTCAGCAGCAAAAGAATGAAAATCAAGCTTTGTCCAGTAATCGGATATTCATCGAACATTTAATTCGATTGCTTAAAATATTTCGGATTGCCTCACAGAGATTTCGATTGAAATTTGAGACTTATGAGCAAATTATTTTAACAGTTTGTGGGTTAGTTAGGCTTAGACTTGGTAGCTTGATTTTGCCAATTTAGCTACTAAGTATAGCAAATAAATTCTCAAAAAAAGGAGTAAATTTTTATGCCTCTAAACTAACAGGAACTATCTCAAGGCCCGATCACTACGTTTTTACGCAACTATCAAAGTTTTGCCTCAAAGCTTTGAACAGTCTGGCTTTGGAGTTTTCGGACAAGTCTAATGCGATCACTGTCTTTACTACACCAACGACTATCATTTGCTATGTGCGGCACACCCTTATGGCTCAGACCAGGACACCTGCCCTGACTTCAGCCCAAACTCAGAGAACGGCAAGCGATTTACAGACTTCCTCGGCTTACTGCAACAAAACGTAGAGCATCTCGATAGCAGCGAATCTTTGAGCAACCCCTTCGACTTTGAACTCGACGAAGAAATGTGGGAGCCAGAGGGTGCAACTTACTATGCAGGCGAGCTAATCCTACAACCCCAACAACGCTGGACACAGGCTGAACAGTTAGAGTTATTAGACATTCATCCGATGTTTACTGGCAGATGCCCAGACTGTAATCGACAGTTCCCACAGCATGAGAAACCGCCCGTACATTGGGATTGTGTATGTGGCTGGATTGACGATACGGTTTGAGGTGATCGCCCTTGCGCGGTTTTACCTGTAGCATTGCATTTGCTCATCTAGAAACCAACCAAATACTACTGCACCACTTATTAAATTAAAGCTCCTCAACTTACGCGATCGCTTTCCTCCAGTTTTTGGGAACGCTTAGTGAAGAATACTAGCGTTCCAAATGATCAACACCTCAATTTGTGCAACCCTAATCTTTACTTTGTTATCGGCTTTAACTCCAGTAGTAGCAATTGCCCAAACTCTTACTGGTCGCGTTGTATCCGTTGGTGATGGCGATACTCTGCGCGTTGCGACGGGTGGAAGAACTGTAACCGTAAGGCTAGCCTGTATTGACGCAGCTGAAACAACCCAAGCCCCATTCGGTAAAGCTGCTACTGATCGCTTAAGACAACTACTACCCCTTGGTCAGCAAGTAACCTTAAGAGTAGCAGATACAGATCGGTATGGGCGTTCTGTTGCTAAGGTCTACAAGGGCGACCTTTCAATCAACTTGGTTTTAGTGCAGGAAGGTCAGGCTGTGGTTTATCGAGACTACCTCAGTGCTTGTCCAGAACTGAGGGAAAGATTACTGAAAGCTGAAGCGAGTGCCAAAAGTCGCCGAATTGGTTTCTGGAGTCAGGCAACTCCAGTATTACCAGCAGATTTTAGGCGTGGCAAGAGGGCAGTTAATACACCGAAGCCAGCTGGCACTAGAGCGCGATCTCAAACGAACAGTTCGCCTGCTCGTGATTATAATTGTTCAGACTTTAGAACTCAGGCTGAAGCGCAAAGGGTTCTTGATTCTACGCCTGGAGAAGATCCCCATAAGTTAGACCGAGATAGTGATCGCATTGCTTGCGAGTCTTTGCCATAAAACTGCGTTCTCTCAAAACCTTTGCACTATTTCTGGGCTTTCCATGTACCACCATAAATCCAAGTTGAGAAGTGAGCTATCTGTAAACGGTTTACAGATAGATAATGATGATGTATCTGTAAACCGTTTACAGATAGAACGTAAAGTGACTCGTAATGGTACTACATATACTATGGATGCATACAAGGGATTATTTTGGCTAATGCTGTCCCAGCAGTGGCGACAAACAAAACTCCATTGAGCGGACTCGTCATACTTGACTCTGTAAAGCACTGGCTTGGGTTGTTCGCAAAGCTGGCAACTTTTTTGACGCGAGCGCACTATTAATTAACTCCCGCTACCCTTAAAGAAGGTTCCCCATCTGGATCGTAAACTACAGCATCAGAGGGTAAGCCTCTACCTTCAAAATTAAATACAGAGCATTTTGCTTAACTTTGAACAATTTGCTCAATTAGGGCAAGATAGAAATTATTTATCTAAGTTCAGATTAATGTTTCGAGTCACAACTCGTGGATTTTCGCAGGAGTTTCAAAGATGGACAGATGCCGTAAATACTGCTAATTCACTCAAGCCTAAATGCAAAAGTTGGTTGGAAGATATCAGAATCTTTGATAGTGAAAATTTAGTGTGGGTCTATAGTCTGTCTCACACCTACCCTCAATACATTGGGGCTGGTACTTATAAAAGATTAGCAATTCTATTTCTCACTGAAGCAGTAGCAGAAGAGGAACAAACAGCTGATGATGTCGGCTATTGTAAGGTTGAATAGAGATAAGTTAAACAACTGATTTATTCTCAAAGGAAAGCGTGAACGCGCCACAACCGGATGCGCTTAATCTGGTTCTTTTACGAAGCTTAGTATTCTAACCCAATTTATTCCTATGAACCAACTACCCAACCAACCACCGAATGCTTTCAATGTCAACGAACCCCAAAATCCGAATGTGTTGAACATTCCTGAACAGGAAGTTAGTAGTTCTAGCGGGGTAGCAAATTCTGAATCAGGTCACACGCCTGCTAGTGGAAAAATTATTAAAGACATTAAGCGCATCTATATTATTCTCTTGGTAATTGGCTTAATTGTTGGGGGAGTTGTATCATTGGGAATTGTTACTCTTCTTAATAAAGTAGACACAATAGACATACCAGCGAGAGTGGACGAAAAAACGCAATGATTACTTCTATGTATAAATTTCTTGGTGGTTCTATACAAGTAAAAATTTATTTTAATGAGGTACAAAATAATAGTTAGATAGTTAGCTCCGGTATAATTCTCCAATTTTTTGGCTAATAATAGAGTTTACTTCACTAACCGAGAAATCCCCTGCCGTAAGGTGCAATTGAATATTCAATGAAGTTCATTTTAGGCTCTCTATAAATATAAAAGTAAAACTTACTCATCATCTTCCTTGATCGCCTGTAAGTGAGCCTTCTTCTGCCGCAAGTTTTAGGAGCAATACCAAAAATATTAGATGCCAATAGGACACCAATAAGAACAGTCATCAGTGATCGGACTATCGGACAGCCTCATTCCTACACCCGCAGGCACAAGTTCATCTTCCCCATTGTTCATTAGCCATGAACCCCACAACGCAGTCATTTCCTGCCCTGCTATATCAACTATCGGCAGTTCTAACAACTCTTGATAAACATAAGTTTGTTCTGTGTACCAGTCATCATTTCCAGAACTCTCTACGAGTAAGTCATTCTTGTATACTGCGTATCCGCCTTCTCCCTGCCTTCCAAGAATTGGTTTAGCAAAATAAGAATGTCCAATTCTTTCTGCAATCATCGAAGTTTTTGGGAAATAATCGAACACTGTCGAGGCATCTTCTCCAAAAAAATCGCTACCTAAATCAGTAATCAGACTAAATACACTCTTCGGTTGCAGAGTAAAGCCTGAGCCAAAATTAATTAGTGCAACTTGTTTGTTTAAAATTAATTGCTCTAAACCATCCCACAGTAACTCACCATTCTCATCTCGGTCGTGAATTACCCACTCTAGGGGATACCACATGAACAAGATATCTATCTTGGTGTTGCTCAAGGTGTAGAACAATCCCTTACCCTTTTTAATTCCTAAAAACTCTAAGGGGAACAGCATTGTCTTAACTCCAGAGCCTTGTAAGTGCCGAGACAGCCAATGCATTGTCCCCATGTCTTCTACATTATTTAAGGCGGTGAAGCCTACAACGCATTCATTAACGTTTTTGCCAAGTTTTAATGCAGCCCTTTTTATCTGTTTGGATAAGGATATTCTGACTAGCTCATACGCTTCTGGGTTGGGGTCAGATAAGTTGAAGTATTGGGCAGCAAATTTATTTCCTTGCAGACACTCAAACCAGAAGCTAGGGGTCTGACAATTTATCTCAATGATTTTCTTTGATTGAGTTTGTCCTTCTTTCCAGCACCAATCTAATCTTATTGCAAATGGTAAACAGGCATCAGCTTTGATCACTTGCAGTGATTGTTTTGGGAAACCCATGAAAAGTAAAGTTTCAGCGTCTAAACCTCTTACAACTTCCCAAGTTTTTTTGATAACCTTACCAGCAGCAAGAGATGCTTCCTTTATATCTCGTACCGTTGAGGCACTTACCCGTTCGCAGTGGTACATTCCATACGGTTGTTGCTCCTGGGGGATGGGAAGTCCACTTATGTCGTCAATAGGAGCAATATTGTACCATTTCAACCCCATCTGCCTAAAAAATTGATTTCTGTAAGGATGCTGAAGTGCTTCCATAATTAACCTAATCCAAATCCGCCACGTCCAAAACTACCAAAACCTGTTTTACCGCTAAATGAATTACCTCCTTTAACTCCTGTAGAACCAGGAGATGAAACACCAGATCGAGAATTACTAGACTTACCATAATTTGAACGGCGGCTCCCACTCCTACCGTTATTGGTAAATATCTAAGTACAGGACAAAAAATGTAGAGCATTCAAGAAATCATCCATTTTCTGCTCCAAATTGAGAACAATGTTTCGCAGATGGTCAAAGCCATAGCGAAAAATGCTCTTGGCTCTACGTCCATGCTTTTTGATAGTGAGTGGGTTAAGTTGGTGTAGCCATTCCCCTGTTAAGATGACCCAACACAGGGCTAAGGAGAGCAAAGCCAGGAGCTTACTTAAACGCTCAGAGTCTTTTAGGTGAGTAGATTCCAAACAAAACCCACGAGTCTTAAAAATGCCAAAAACCGTCTCAATTCCCCATCTTTTGGCGTAATCAGTGATTGCTGATGTGGGAGCGGTTTGTGTCGCAACAATCAGAAGAGAACCGTCATCTAAGCGCAAGGCAGCAATGTACACCCAGTATCCCCATAAGCATCGTTGATGGCGCAGAATTTTGGTTTGTCCAGGTTGTAAATCTGCAAACACAACCCCAACTTTAAGGCTCTGACGACCATCATTGAGTTTGTAATTCTCTCGAATGCGGATCCTAAAAGGGGTGACTGGTCTACTAAGCAGATAGCCAAACCAGTCTTTACCCACAAACTCTCGGTCAGCTGTGAGGCAGGCAACTTCTCGCTCCCCAAAACGTTCTAGGAATTGGTTGAACAACTTCATGCGTTCAGCACTATTGGAATTCCCCCGTTTGTCGAGTAGACACCATACTAAAGGGAAAGCAACACCTTCATGCACTACCCCCAGCATCAGAATGTTGAAGGTGCAATCTCCAAACTGCCATTCGGTGCGGTCAATTGATAGCACCCATGGCTCAGGAATCGCCATCAGAGCAACAACAGCTTGCGCAATTTCCGCATAATTCATTTCATAGTGACGGAAAAACCGTTGGAGTCGTTTGTAATGAGAATCAGTTTGAGCCTTGCCACTGAATCCAGTTGCCAGTTCACTCAGGTTGACAGTTCTGACTCGCAGCAACGCAATCAAAAAGGCTGCTAGAAAGCTCAACCTTGCACCATGCCAACTTACAGCGGTTCTTGATTGGGCAAGGTACAGTTAAAGAGTAGACTTGAACTGAAGCCAAATGAAAGCTTACTCGGTAGATCTGCGCCAAAAAATCATCGATGCCTATAACCAGAAAGAGGGGTCACAGCGACAACTGGCTAGAAGATTTCGAGTCAGTTTAAGCTTCATTGAAAACCTATTAAAGCGCTACCGCATAGATGGAACAGTGGAACCGAGAGCGCACGGAGGAGGACAAGTAGCGAAACTTAACTCAGAGCAAGAAGCTGTGCTGATTACTTTAATAGAGGACAATAATGATGCGATTTTGGTAGAGCTATGCCACCAACTGGAGCAACGTGTTGGTGTAGGTATTAGTCGAGCGACGATGGGGCGATACGTCCAGAAGCTAAAGATTACCAGGAAAAAAACTCTGCATGCAACGGAGCGGAACAGCGAACGAGTGCAGCAGTTGCGAGTGGAATATTGGCATGAAATTGGCGCAGTCAACTTGGAGGATTTGGTATTTGTTGATGAGACAGGTTCTAACTTGGCAATGACAAGGCGCTATGCCCGTTCTGTCCGAGGCAGCCGCGCCTACAACCACGCCCCTCACGGGCGCGGACAAAATATGACATTGATTGGAGCAATAGCTCTAAGAGGGCTGGTGGGAGAAATTACTTTTCCTGGTGCAACCGATGCCCTAGCCTTCAAAACTTATGTGACTCAGGTCTTGGTCCCTAACTTGTGGAGAGGAGCCTGTGTCGTCATGGATAACCTCCCTGCTCATAAAGTTAAAGGCATTCGGGAAGCAATTGAATCGGTAGGCGCGACAGTCATTTATTTGTCCCCTTATTCACCAGATTTCTCACCAATTGAAAACTGTTGGTCAAAGGTTAAAGAGTTTCTCCGTGCGAGAGCCGCACGAACTTATGCACAATTAGACCAAGCAATTACAGATGCTCTCGCTGCGGTGACACTCCAAGATATTATCGGTTGGTTTACCCATTGCTGTTGCTATGTTTCACCCAACTGAGAACTGCTGTAGATGAGGGCGCAAAGCATCTCGAAGTAGAGTAACTTGATTCATAGGGTTTCATCGTTCAAGAATGTGGTAATTCTCATGAAACCCTTTCCCTTCATTGTTTGCAAGCTTTTGTCCTGTACTTAGAAGGGAGGCTAAAGATATCGATGGGATACCTCAACAGCCTTTGCAATGCCATCTTCTGCCCTGATTCTTTTTCCTTGGCAAGAAGTTTGAGAATGTGAAAAACGCACTCGGTGAAGCTTTTGGGGAATCGCTTAACACTGTGAAATGGAGTGCCTGGCATGGAGATGCCGAAGCTGCTCTAACGAAGCTGAGATTAATCCAAGACAACATTAGTGATGACGTTCAGCAAGCAAAGATGCAGGGATTGCATGATTATCTAAAGCACAATCTGGCATATCTGATCAATTATGAGCAGCGGGAAAGCTCAGCTAGAGTCTATACCAGTCAAGTTGCAGAATCGCATATTGATTCCCTAATTAATGCCAGACATCAGCGCCAGAGGAAAATGCAATGGATCAGAGAAGGTGCTCACAATGTCTTGCAAATTCGAGCCAAGATGGTCAGTCAAGAATGGAGTAAACAATGGCAAGATACTGTACTTGATACTCTAATAAATGCAGCGTAAACCAAACTTCAGCACAATAATTTATTTCGCTTCCACTGCCAAATCGTCTGAGCACTCAAAACCTTGGCACCACTGTATCGCTCGACTAACCCGGCGACCTCCTGGTAACTCATGCGATTGCTGTAGTACACGCTCAACTCCTGCAAACCTCGACTGATGTAGCTCACAGGTATCTGTTAGCATAATTCGAGAAAGCTCACACCCAAACCATCAAGATCATACTTCTGCAACTTAAACTCAAATTTCCCATGCCAGGTTTTGAGCGTAACGGTGCGAGTGCCATTGCAGCACAATCCTAACTCGTTTTTTTCTCCAGGTGAACTCCCTCTGCGCCTGTTGTAGAAGTTGTGCCTCAATTTCAGGTATACCTGCTTGCGCCATGCCTTAACGCCTGCTTCAATCGTCTCTAAGTTAGCGTGGCGTAGAGCGATTTCCTTTACATTACCCTCGCTTATGATCTTGCCTTGGTCGTCCCGAATAATCACTTCGATGCTTGCCATAGTTACCCCTGGGATGCTTGCCCATCACTTCATCTTAGTCCCTCTTCACCTATCAACCCAAAATTTAGAGGTGGTACTTCAGTGTAACTGTACAGAACCACGTAGACGGCTATTTAAAACAGGAGCCTTGGTGTGTATCACCTGTTCGACAACATCGGCAGCATAAACCACTCCTCCTGCATCCCGAATAGCAGAACATAGTTTTGCTGCACGATCTCGGTAAGTGCGATCTTCATATACCCGCTGAATTGCTATCTTTAATTTGGAAACATTTAGTTTTGCAAGGGGGACAACTTCACCAGCACCAGCTTGTGCTACCCTTGCTGCCATGCCAGGCTGATCGGTAGTAATAGGAATGGCAACTATGGGAACTCCACTACTTAAACAACTCACTGCTGTGCTACCTGCATGAGTAACGACCAACTCAGAACGGTTAATCAGTTGTTGGTGAGGTGGGAAAGCAATCACAAGTGGGTTTCCTGGAAAATTAGCCTTCGATGGATCTGCTTTGGGATTTCCTAGAGAAATCACTAACTGTGCATCGATATCCAGGCAGGCTTCGGCAATAAAATGAAAAATTTTCCAGTTATGGCTTTGTAATGTTCCCAGAGATGCATAGATTAAGGGCTTACCGTTTAGTTCTTCAAAAGAGAAAGACTGCTTGTTTAACGATATAGGCTCTATATCTTTGGGGCTTTTGAGCGATCCTACATAATGAAACCAGGGTACGATTTTTTCACGGGGAAAATCGAGTTCTTGAGGCAATTGAGCAATTTGGGCAAGTTGCGAATAGGAATCATCCCGCTGATGGTGACGTGGCAGATGCCATTTTTCTCTCTGCTGAACCAATACATCCCAAATTGCTCGGGTCAGGTAATTGATTAGAGCATTTCCCAATTGATTTCGCAACTTAGCCCACCAGACATTTTCATATCTCCAGTGAGTGAAATAAGGAGGGACACCAGGTTCTCTATTAATCGGTAATGCGTTGCAGACTGTAATAAAAGGTAAGTTTAGATAATCGGCAACGGTTCCCCCAGCAGTTGTAACTTGATCGACGAGAAGAATGTCAACTCTAGCATCACGAATAGCCTTAGGAGCGTCACGAAACAACATACTGGCTTCCTTCTCAAAAAACTGGATAGCAAATTTTAAGCCTTCCAGTCCAGTTAATTGTCCTAGCTGGGTATAAATAGCCTCTATGCTGCCAGGAGGGAAATCGCTAGCTCCAATTTCATAAAATTCCAAGTTGGACTGGGAAATTTTTTCTTCTACTTCTGGTACACCAAACAATGTGACTTTGTGTCCGCGATACATCAGCTCAATTCCCAAATTGCACATGGGATTTAGATGACCGATTGCTCCGGGACACAGTATACCAATATGAGACATATTTTTAGTAGTCAAGAGATTATTGCTCAGTATAATGGGACTTTAAAAATTTCTAAAAGATTCACCTGCGCTCTTTATGGCAATGGCTTACCGATGACCTTCCTGTTTTTCCAACCCAACCAATGCGCCCAGGTAAGCCAGAGCGTCATGAATTTGAGTATATTCGTCACGGCACTCAAACATTAATCGCTAGCTTTGATGTCGCTAGCGATTAGGTGGCTCAAGCAACAGTTAGTGATACCCGCACCGAGTCCGATTATCTAGCTCATGTGCGACAACTGATTGCTACTGACCCCGTTGCTATCAAGTGGCACTTGGTGATGGATTGTTTAAATACCCACCAATCTGCATCTTTGGTGCGTTTTGTGGTAGAAGTTGCAGGTCTCGACATTGACTCTTGAGTTAAAGGTCGCTCAGGCATTCTTAAATCGATGCAAACTCGGGCTACCTTCTTGAGCGATCCTAACCATAAGATCGTCTTTCACTTTACCCCTAAACACTGTCCCTGGCTCAATCAGATCGAGATTTGGTTCAGTATCTTGGTGCGTTCGTTACTTAGACGAGCTAATTTTACTAGTATTGCTCAACTGAAACACCGCATCCTTGAATTCATCGATTATTTCAACCGCACGATGGCTAAACCCTTCAAATGGACTTACCAAGGAAAAGCTTTGAAATGCTAACACGAACGGTAGGCTCACTCGCGCCCAAGTCTACTAGGCTCTTCCCAAGTTTTGGTAATCGAGAATTTTGAACTGCTCTAAAACCATGAGAATCTTATTGAGCAAACTGGCGGTCGCACCCCACTTCACCAAAAGCTGGTAAGAGCCGATAAAGCGTGTTAAGCGATACCAGCACCTGATGGCCAGCATTGAGCAATTCTGGGACAATAGCGGAGCCGACAAAGCCGGTAGCCTCAGTGACGAAAACACGCATGGTGGTTTCTCCTTCGAACTTCGTGTCCAAGTGGGTTACTAAATATTTGCTGAACGGAGCTGCAGCGCGATGTCGCTGGAGGCCTACATCACCACGGAACCGGGCCGTCCTCGTCCGAGAACGTGCCCGTCGGACCGTCCGGGCCGATGAGCGCGAGGCGCACAGCTTCACGTGCGCCCTGTTCGACCGTGCGCGTGCC
>JAESFL010000928.1_pt1 | contig 14118 bp, 17 predicted proteins | sample 9269401 | NCBI WGS metagenome assembly JAESFL01 (sample SAMN14506025, study PRJNA617098) | algae metagenome | isolation source: Gloeocapsa sp. UFS-A4-WI-NPMV-4B04 and co-occurring heterotrophs from desert... | place: USA: Utah | collected 2006-10-01 | reverse complement strand
AATGAAAAGGTGGCATCGTTTTCAGGCACATGGAACCGCGCGTATCGCGGCGGTGAATGAACAATGATCTTTAGGCCGAGCCTCTCGTAGAAAAGTGTGGAGCGCTCAAGCTCCGCAACGGCAATTGTGATGTGGTTCATCTGCATCTCGGTTCCCCATCCGAATGATTATGGCAGCGCCCAGATGTCCGCAATGGAGTCGGAAACGGGCGTTCGCCGTGTCCGGAGTGAGTGGAAAGCCGAGATGAACCGGGAGCCGTCACACCCGCCGGTCATCGAAAGAGCGAGAGGCAGGCGGAGGTGAGAATTCAGACCTCCGCCACGGGGCGCTGATTGTTCTCCAACGTAATTTGCAGAAGCCCGTTCACCGGCTCCATCGACGGAAAGAGGCGATGGAGGAAAAAGCAGGGGAGCGGCCGGCTAAGGTCGACGGGCATTCCGATCCGAAGCTTCGGCCGGCAAGCAGCTCAGCAGCCGCTCCGGTTGCACGGGTTCTTCTGAAGCACGCCCATTTGCGTGTTCTGCACGAGGTCGCGGTTGGCGCGGCGGTGCTCGACCCATTCCGCCCGTGTCATGCAGATCCTCTTCACCGCCAGGCGGCTGCCGAGCACTTCCTGCTTCTCGCAGACGCGCTCGTTGGGATCACGCTGTTTGGCCGATCGGCTCGCGCCGTCCTGTGCCGAGGCCGGCGCGGCCAAAGCATAGCCGATCAAAGCTCCCAGGGCGGTCAAACGGGCGGCGCGGCTCATGGCAATGCTTTCGCTGTTATCGCGAAAGAAGGTGCAAGAAGGTCCGCACAAACTCAAGTGATTTTCCGACTAGGGGATTTGACCCCTGGGTCATCCGCGCGATGATGCTGGAGGAGGAAAGCTACTCCGATCCCGCTACATTAGACTCGGGGTTCAATCTTTCCTCCCGGTCTACTGGAGCCACTTTCGACCTAACCTTCAATGCCCGCAACGGGTCGAAAGCAAACATTCGCCTGAAGGCCGGCAGAGGTGGAAAGCGGACGCTAAGGATTGCAGTGTAGCTCCATCAACATGATCAGTCCAACATCCAACCGGTCGAGGCGGAGAAGGGCCGGCGTCTTTTTGCTCGCCGGTGCCGTCGCCGGCGGCGCCGCGGGCTGGGCTCTCGGGAGCATCATGGTCAGGGGCGGGCAGGCGCAGGTGCCGGCCGCGGCGACCCCGGCGGTCGACTTTTATCTCAGGAGCCGGGACGGGACGCGTATCGCGGCGACCTACCGTCCGGGGAAAGCTGCGAACTCGCCGGCCGTGCTCCTGCTTCATGGCGTCCGCGCCTCGCGACAGGCCAATGCCGCCAATGCCGCCTGGCTGTCCGAGCAGGGCTATGCGTCGCTGACGATCGACTTCCGGGGCCATGGCGGCTCCGATCTCAGAATTCGCACCTTCGGCCTCGAGGAAGCGGAGGATGCACGAGCGGCGTTCCGCTGGCTCAAGCGCCGGCAAGAGAATGCTCCGGTCGGGATCATCGGCATCTCGCTGGGCGGCGCCGCGAGCCTGCTCGGCGGAGACGGACCTGTTCCCGCCGACGCCCTAATACTGCAGGCGGTCTACCCCGATATCCGCCACGCCATTCGCAATCGGATCGCGACGGTGGCCGGATCGGCGCCGGCCTTCCTCCTGGAACCACTGCTCAGCTTCCAGTCGCTGCCGCGCTTCGGCGTAGCGCCTTCCCGGCTGTCGCCGCTGAATGCCCTCCGCCGCTTCCCTGGTCCCGTGCTCGTCATCGGCGGCGCAGAGGATCGCTACACGCCTCCGGCCGAGACCAAGGCGATGTTCGAGGCGGCTGGAGGCAAGAAGTCCATGTGGCTGGTTCCAGGGAAGGATCACACGGAAGCCTGTGATCTCCGCGATGAAGAATATCGCGCGCGCATCCTGGCCTTCTTCACTTATGCCTTAGGTCGACCGTGAGAGGGCAGGGTGCTCGTGTCGCCGCGCCTGATCGGCCGTAGCGGGAACCATAGCCCCACCAAGATCGTTGCCGCTGCAGCCGGCTTGACAGCGGGTTGTTCCTGATCTAGAATGCACATAAATGGGATGCTGATAATTGCGTCCTTGGAGGCTCGCCGCATGGCGGGCCTTTGTCGTTTCTGCGCCCGTGCCGACCAAGGCCGTCGTGCAAGCTGAACAAAGAAGCGGGATTGCCATCGGGCCGAAGCGGGGCGGGGCCGGAACTCCGCCCGCTGCCACGCTCTCATGCTGAGAGGATGTCCCGTTGGCAGCGGGTCTTTTTTTGCCCGCCGGCGGAACAAAAGAAAAAAGATTTCGTTTCCGCTACGGCGCAAGCTTGACAGCGGGCTCTCTTCCATCTATTATGCACATAAATGAGATGCTGAAAGTTGCGTCTCGAACGATCGAGTAGCGGCCAGGGCAGGTAGCCCCAGCGCTTCGCGATCATCCTGATAGGCTCGCCGGCTCGGCGGGCCTTTTTCGTTTCTGCGCCCGCGCCGCCCGCAGCCTCGGCTGGGCCTGCGACAGCTCGCCTCGCGACCGGTGCGCGGAAACCCGCCCAACCCTCACTCCGCAGATGAAGCTGGACGAAGCGGCTGCGCGATAGCGCGTTGGGCGGGACCTATTCACGTCAAGGGGAAGATTAGTGGCCAAAGCCGTCAGCGACAGCGTCCTCGATGCCGCCCTCAACGAGATCAAGAGCAAGGCCGATCGGCGCGTCCTGTGCGCCTCGCAGCCGGCCAACTTCGCCGCCGTCGCCGCCGCGACGCTCGCGGCCGTGGCAATCACCAGCGCCGACTTCACCGGCCCGGCCGACGGCACCACCTCGGGCCGCAAGCTCACGGTGAACGCGAAGACGGGCATTTCCGTCACCGCATCCGGGAGCATTACGCATGAGGCCCTGGTGGACGACGGCACCTCGACGCTTCTGTACGTGACCACGACCACATCGACCGCGGTGACTGCGGGCGGCACGGTCGATGCGGGGGCGTGGACCGTCGAAGTGGCGGACCCGGCATAAGAGAGGCTGACGGGTGGCGCTCTCCTACGTCGGCGGCAAGATCGCGGCCATTCCGGCAAGCGTATCCACCACGAATATGGTGTCGCTCACTGACCTCATTGGTGGCAGCGATACAGCGCCTCTGGCCGGCGACATCGTCATCGTCGGGTTCGTGGCGGCGGGGCTCGCTGACGTCTCCCTCGGCGTCACCACCTCCGGCTACACGGAGGAACAGGAAAACTACGGCAACGACACCCGCGACGCGAACCTCTCGGTCAGCTGGAAGATCATGGGGGGCACCCCAGATACTGAGGTTGAAGTTTCGGGCACCGGCTCGACGGATGGCGGCGGCGCGGTTGCGATCGAAGTGTGGCGGGGCGTCGATCAAGCCACCCCCATGGACGTCACGCGCACGTCCGCCACGGGCCAGAATGTCGGTCAACCCAATCCGGCCAGCATCACGCCGACAACCACAGGGGCCGTTGGCGTCTTCGTGGGCGCCGCCTCCGGCGCGTCTTCCAACACCAACCCGTTCACGTCATCGGACCTCTCCAACTTCAAGACGCTCGCCTACGGTGATCCGACCTATGATCCCATCATCGGCATGGGCTCGGTCGCGTGGAGCGGGTCAGGGGCGATAGATCCCGCAGCGTTCGGCGGCGGCTCGCTCGCCACCAACGATGCCTGGGCCTCTGTCAGCCTCGTGCTGAGGCCGGACGCTTCCTCGGTTCCGAACATCACTGTCAACAGCGGGACCCACGCTCACAGCGCCGCAAGTCCCTCGCTGGCGGCCAAATCGAACATTGTGGTTGGCTCGGCGGTTCACGCGCATTCCGCCACGAGCCCGACACTCAAAGCTTCGGGCGCTCCCGGCGTCACTCCGGCCAATGCGGTTCATGCGCATTTGGCGACCTCGCCAGGCCTGTCAGCGCGATCCTCGGTCGCGGTCGCCAGCGCCAGCCACAGTCACTCGGCCGGCTCGCCTGTCCTTACCGCTCTTCGAGTGGCGGCGAACGATGCAACGCACGCCCATGGCGCCACCGCGCCGCCGCTCAGTGCCCGAAGCGCGATCACTGTAGCGGGCGCGGCGCACGGACATGCTGCCACTGTCGTGATCGTCAGAGCCGCTGGCTGGAACGCGCTTCCGCCTTCTGAAGGCAGTTGGGCACCAGCGGGCGCCGCTTCAGGAATATGGACGGCCAGGCCCGCAGCATCGGGGAGTTGGTCATGATCGCCGCCTTCATCCTGTTGCCCTTCATCCTCGGGGGAGGGGCGTTCCTGCTCAAATACGATGTTTGACGGCTTCGGCTGCAACGGCTGCTCCGATCCGAACTGCCCGAACTACAGGCCAGCCGTATCGGACAAGCCTGGCCGCAAGGATCCCGAAAGCGATGGAAGCGAGGATGAGCGTGGACCGGACCAGCATTAGCCCGCACGACATCCTGCTCGCGCTGATCGCGGCGCGGGACCATGTCCCGGCCACTGGAACGGCCAAGGACAGGCTGCACAACCAGAAGCAATTCGCGTTGGGGCTGATCGACTGGGCGATCATCGAAAGCGACCGGGTTTCGCCAAACGATCTGGACGAGCTTTCGTTCAAGGTGATCCGCAAGGGGTAGCGCCAGAGGAGCTCCCCCGTTCGTTGCCGAAGCCGGTTCCGAGCGATGGCGAGGAGCCGTGCAATCCGACAAACGGCAGGCCTTCGGTGGGCTCACGGCGCTCGGATCGCGTGTCGGCGACCCTGCTGAACAGCGATCCCGATTTCGGTTCCGCGCGAAGAGATGATGAGGGGACCAGCCGTGTCGAGCCAAGCCCCGCAGACTGAAAAGCCGAGGAACAAGAAAATGGCGCGGAGCAATTCAGTCGCGGCTCAGCCGGCGCGTGGACGCGCGCGCAGCAAGGACAGCATGGCTGCCCGGGAGACGATCGCGCTTGCCGCCGATCGCCTGGGCGGCGTCGATCGGCTGGTCGCCTGGGTGCAGGAGGATCCGGGCAACGAGAAGACCTTCTGGTCGAGCCTCTATCCCAAGCTCCTGCCGCTGCAGCTCAGCGGCGAGGATGGCGGACCGATCGCGGTCCAGACGATCGAGCGGCGCATTGTCCGTCCTCAAGATTGAGACGGCCGAGGTCTTCGAGCCTCTGCTGCCGCCGGCACGGTACAAGGGGGCCTGGGGAGGCCGCGGTTCGGGCAAGTCGCACTTCTTCGCCGAGAAGCTGATCGACGACAGCCTGTACGAGCGCGGCCTCCTCAGCGTCTGCATTCGCGAAGTCCAGAAGACGCTGAAGCAATCCTCCAAGCGCCTCATCGAAGCGAAATTGAAGGCGCTGGGCCTGGGCGAAGCGGACGGCTTCAAGCTCTATACCGAAATGATCCGGACCCCCGGCGATGGCGTCATCGCCTTCCAGGGGATGCAGGATCACACGGCCGAGTCCATCAAGTCGCTGGAAGGCTTCAAGCGCGCCTGGATCGAAGAAGCGCAGACCATTTCGGCGAACAGCCTGATGCTGCTCCGCCCGACCATCCGCGCGCCGGGCTCGGAAATCTGGGCGAGCTGGAACGCGCGGCGGAAGACCGATCCCATCGACCTCATGCTTCGCGGCGCGGAGAAACCGACGGGCGCCGCCGTGGTCAAAGCCAATTGGCGGGACAATCCCTGGTTCACCCGGGAGCTCGAGCAGGAGCGGCTGGACTGCCTCCGCATGCAGCCCGACCAATATGACCATATCTGGGAAGGCGGCTATATCAGCGTCGCCGAGGGCGCTTATTTCGCCCGCCAGCTTGCCGCCGCGCGGACCGAGGGGCGCATCGGCAAGGTCGCGGCCGATCCGCTCATGACCATGCGGGCGGTGTGGGACATTGGCGGCACCGGCGCAAAGGCGGACGCGACCGCGATCTGGATCTGCCAGTTCGTCGGCCGATCGATCCTGGTGCTGGATTATTACGAGGCGGTGGGGCAGCCGCTCGCCGCCCATGTCGGCTGGCTGCGGCGGAAGGGCTACGACAAGGCGTTGTGCATCCTGCCGCATGACGGCGCCGCGCACGAGAAGATCAGCGACACCACCTATGAGGGATGCTTCGGGCGGCCGGCTTCGAAGTGAAGGTCGTGCCGAACCAGGGAAGGGGAGCGGCCATGCAGCGCGTGGAGGCGGCCCGGCGGCTCTTCCCCTCCATCTGGTTCAACGAGGACACGACGGAAGGCGGGCGCGATGCGCTCGGCTGGTATCATGAGAAGAAGGACGAGGCCCGCAACATCGGCCTCGGCCCCGCGCACGACTGGTCGAGCCATGGCGCCGACGCCTTCGGCCTGATGTGCATCGCGCATGAAGCGCCGAAGGCGGCGCGGAAGATCAATTATTCCAGCGGAGGGATCGCCTGATGATCGAAGCCGATCCTCAATTTCTTGTTTTCCTGAAGAACGAAGAGGCGCGCGCGGAGGATCGGGACACCGACGACCGCCGCGAAGTCGCGATGAGCTTCTACCGGGGCGAAGCCTTCGGCGGCGGCCTGGAGGTGGAAGGACGCTCGCAGATCGTCACCCGCGACGTGGCCGAAGTGGTCGATTACATGACGGTCTCGCTGCTCCGGACGATCGTCTCGGGCGACCGGATCGTCGAGTTCGAAGGGCGCACCGCCGACCAGGTGCAATATTCGGACGATGCCACCGAAACGATCGCGCAAAGCTTCATGCGCCGGCAGAAGGGCTATCAGCTCGTTCACGACTGGATCAAGGCGGGACTGATCGAGATCACCGGCGTGGTGAAGACCTATGCCGAGCCGCAGCCGCCGCGGCGGCTGGAAAAGATCGTCCCCGACCTGCTGCTGGCCGAGCTGCAGGCGATCGAGGGCGAGCCGACCGGGCAGCAGGATGGGGAGGGGAATGCGCTCTACCGCGTGATCGTGCTCGAGCCGCAGCCGCCCCGTTATTGCGACCATGCGGTGCCGAACGACGAGTTCAAATGCTCGCCCGATGCGCGCGACCTCGATAGCGCCATCTATCTCGCGCATGTGCCGCCGCGCACCCTCTCCGATCTCGTCAAGATGGGCTTCGATGCGGACGATTTGGCCGAGCTGGAGAAAGGCAGCGATGCCCAGAGCAGCCTCACCCTCGCCCGCAACGGCGACATCGACGCCGAGGTCGCGCGCGACGGCGCGAACCAGCGCGTGGCCTATCGCGAGGAATACTTCCTGCCGACGACGCGCTAATCGCCTCCCAGCAGGCGCTGCAGCTCCAGGCGCTGATCGACTGGGTCACGGGCCAGCAGCGGGTGGTGCCTTAGGGCGCGCGTCCGGCGGAGAGGCTATTTCCCGTCCGCTCACCTTCGGCTAACGGCGCAGCGCGACGAACAGGGGCAAGCGGGCACGGCAATGGCGAAGGTCTCGGGAACACAAGCGGATACGATTTGGGATCTGGCGGAGGGCTTTGCCGTGCTGGCGCGCAACGCCGCGAGCCTGCCGCTCTTCCGCGGCGATGCCGCGGCGCTGCACGCGATCAGCACCCGCCTCAAGGCCAAGGCCGAAGCCGCCTACCGAACCTCGGCGGTCGAGAAGCTGGAGAGCGCGATGGATAAGCTCGCCAATCAGAAATAGCGGCAGTTTCGTCGCCGCATCGCCGCCGGCGCCTAAAGCGAGTGCGTCAGCAGCCGGGCGATGTCGGTCACCGACCCCTTTACGTGGATCGAATTGGCGCCGTTGAAATGGACGCGCGTGGTCCGCTGGTCGCGCGCTTCGAGCCAAAGCACGTGATCCGCATTGACGATCGCGACGCTGCCGTCGTGAAGTTCAAGCCGCTTGAGGTTCATCGCCCACTCCAACGGCCCTGTTAGCCGGGAAGCGGTTGCCGAACCCTTACGGGCCGATCCGGAAGCTCAGAACCAGCCGAGCAGCTTCAGGAGGATCAAGGTGCCGACGACCGAGACGAGGAGCGAGCCCAGGCAGCCGAAGCGATTGGAAAAGATGAAGAACACGCCTTTGCTCCGTCCGATGTGAAAAATTAATTCTCCTCTTCCGCGGCCGGCTCGTCCTCGGGAGCGGGCGGCGGGGGAGGGGGAGCCAGCGTCGGGATCTCGGCCGGCACGGCCGGCGTCTCGTCGTCGGCGGGCGGCTCGTCGGGCGCCGGGGCCTCGTCGGCCGGCGCAGCCGCGTCCTCGGGCGCGCCGGGATCGATCGGAAGCAGGCCGGGATCCACGTCATATTCGTTCACGTCATAGGTCGGCGCCGCCGCCGGGTCCGGGTCGGAAATCGGCGCGGGTACGACATTGCCGGCCGGCGCCTCGGCGGCGGCCGCCCTGGCCGGCACGGGCGAGCCCTTCACCGCCTCGGCCATGAAGCTCCGCCAGATGCGGGCCGGGAGGCCGCCCCCCTGGACGTCGCCGACCGGCTTGTTGTCGTCCCTTCCGATCCAGACACCGGTCACGAGATCGCCCGCAAAGCCGATGAAATAAGCATCGCGGCTGTTCTGCGAAGTGCCGGTCTTGCCGAAGGTCGGGACGGGCAGTGCGGCGCCGCGGCCGGTGCCCTGGTGCGTCACCGCCCAGAGCAGCTCCATCATGTTCCGCCGCACCGATCCTTGGAACGAATTGCCGATATCCTCCTCGTCGGCGGCGGGGAGTCCGCGCGGCCGGACCGGATAGCTCCCTCTGGCGATGGCGGCGAAGGCGGAGGTCATTTCCATCAGGCTGATCGCCGATGTTCCCAAAGCGAGGGTCGGCCCCCGCTCGATGTCGCTGGTGACGCCGAGATCGCGCGCCGCCTGGATCACGCGTTCGCGGCCGACCCGCTCCGACAGGCGCACGGCCGCGACATTGCTTGAATAGGCAAAGGCATCGCGCAGCGTGATGATGCCGCGATATTTGCCTTCATAATTGTCGGGGGTCCATTTGCCGATGCGGAGCGGCTCGTCCTCGATCGTGTCGGTGGGGCTGTAGCCGGCGCGGAGCGCCGCTAGGTAGACGAAGATCTTGAAGGTGGAGCCCGATTGCCGCTTGGCCTGCGTCACGCGGTTGTACGGGCTCTGGCGGTAGCTCTTGCCGCCGACCATCGCCACCACTCGCCCGTCGGGCCGCATCGACACGAGCGCGACCTGAGCACCGCCCACGCCCGCGGCCCTGATCGCCCGCGCCGCCTGCCGCTGCAGGCGATCCTCCAGCGTCGTGACGATCCGTTGCTCGCCGTAGCGCGGCTCGGACTGGCCCATTTTTCCCAACACCCAGTCCGCGAAATAGGTGCCGCTGGGGAGGTCCTTCACCGGCCCGCGCGTGAGCTTCACGACCGGCAGCTTTTCGGCCGCTGCCGCGTCCACCCAGCCGGCTCTCACCATCGCATCGACGACCAGCTCGCCGCGCTCGCGCGCGCCCTTCAGATTCTTGGTCGGCGCCAGCGTCGAGGGCGCTTTCACCAGCCCCGCCAGCATCGCCGCCTGCTCGACCGAAAGCTCTTCGGGCCGGCGGCTAAAATAATGATTGGCCGCGGCGCGAAGGCCGTAAACATTGTCGCCATAATAGACGCTGGACATGTAGCGGGAGAGGATCTCGTCCTTGCTGAGCCAGGCTTCCAGCCACAGCGCCAGGATCGCCTCCTGGAGCTTGCGGCCGATCGTCTGGTCGGAGGAGAGAAAGGCGAGCTTGGCCAATTGCTGCGAGATCGTGCTGCCGCCCTCGACGACGCTGCCGGCGAGGAGGTTGCGGCCCCCGGCGCGGGCAAGCCCCCACGGATCAAGCCCGAGATGCTCGTAGAAGCGACGGTCCTCGATCGCCAGAAAGGCCTGCGGGATATGCTTGGGAAGGGTCGCGGCGTCGACAGGCATGTCCGTGACCGATCCCTTGCGGGCGATCGGCTTTCCCTCTGCGGACAGCAAAGTGATGCTCGGGGCGGTGATCGGCTTCAGCGACCTCGATAGCGGCGCCGTCAGCGCGAGCACCAGCATCAGGAGCAGCAGGAAGACGGCGAAGGCCGCCGCCGTGCGGCGTGCGAGGCGGCCGCGGCTGGCCGGCGGCTGCTCGATGAGCTCGCTGCCTTCCTGGATGAAGTCGGGGCCTTCGGGATTGGCCGGCGCGGCGCCTTTGCTGTCGATGGTCCGCGTCAGCACGGGACGCACTCGGACGGGCATCCGAAACCGGAGAAACTCAAAGCGCTGCGCATACTCAACTCAACCGCAAAAGGGTCCAGCCTGCCGAACGGAACGGGGGCGGATTGGTTTCAGAAAGCCCGACCTGCCGCTAAAATATGTCTCGTTTTCGCACCCGCGTCGGCGCCCGAACCATCGTCGTCGCCGGCTCGTGCCCTTGTCGACCGGTCCGCAGCCTTGGTCGCAGTCTCCTTCATTGCCGCGCGGCGCCGGATATTTTCGGCGCTGGACAGGAGGAACGGGCGATGGCGATGATGAGCGGCTTTCGAGTGAGGGACGCGCTGGATGCCTATCTGACGAGGATCGGCTTTACCGGCGAGGCGCTGCCGAACCTTGCGACGCTGAAGACGCTGCACCGGCTCCATGTTCAAAGCATCACCTACGAGAATCTGGACGTGACGCTCGGCACACCCTTGTCGCGCGACCCGCGGGCGGCGTTTCGCAAGGTGGTGGCGCAGGGCCGGGGCGGGCTGTGCTTCGAAATGAACGGCCTCTTCGCCGTCATGCTGGAAGCGATTGGCTTTCGCGTGCAGCGCCTGGCCGCCGGCGTGATGCGCGAGCAACTGGGCGACGAGGCCGTCGGCAACCACCTCGCTTTGATCGTGAAGCTCGACCGCCTGTATCTCGCCGACGTCGGCCTCGGAAACGGTCTTGTCGAGCCGATGCCGCTCGCGAGCGGGACGTTCAGGCAGGGCTTCAAACGGTTCGCGCTGGAGCGGCTCGGCGGCGGCTGGTGGCGTTTCCGAAACCACCAGGACGCCTTGCCGCCGTCGTTCGATTTCTCGCTCGACGTGACGGACGAGGCGCTGCTGGAGGAGAAGTGCCGCTGGGTCCAGAAGGACCCGGCCTCACCGTTCGTGATGCACGCCATCCTGCAGCGGCAGTTCGAGGACCGGGTGGAAAGCCTCGTCGACCGGACGCACAGCATCATCGATGCGACCGGCACCCGCTCGCTCGAGGTGGCAAGCGCCGAAGATTATGCCCGGCTGGTGCGCGAGACGTTCCGGCTGGAGGTGCGCGACATCGGCCGCGTCTGGGCCCGCGTCAGCTCGGCCCAAGGGGATTTCCTCGGCGGCATGGATCTCGCCGCCTGAGCGCGCTTCGCCAACAGGCGTCGATCATGCTCTCGTAGGTCTAGATCAGGGCGACCACGGCAAAGCCTCCCGCCAAGGCGAGCAGGAACAGCGTACCGACCAGCGTCATGCGCCGCTCGATGAATTCCTGGATCGGTTCGCCGAACCGCTTCAGCAGCGCCGCGATCAGGAAGAAGCGCGCGCCGCGGGTGATGAGCGCCGTCAGCAGGAACAAGGGGAAGTTGAACGCGGCAAAGCCGCTGGCGATCGTCACCAGCTTGAACGGGATCGGCGTCAGCCCCTTCACCAGGATGATCGCGGCGCCCCATTTGTCGTACCAGGCGCGGAATTCCTCGATACCGTCGGTCATGCCGTAGACGTTCATCAGCCACTGGCCGACCGTGTCGTACAGGAAATAGCCGATCGCATAACCGAGCGCTCCGCCGGCGACGGAGGAGACGGTGCAGACCGCGGCGATCAGCCAAGCCTGATCGCGGCGCGCCAGGATCATCGGCACGATCATCACGTCGGGCGGGATCGGAAAGAAGGAGCTTTCGGCGAATGAAATGCCGGCCATGCTGCGAATGGCGTGGCGGTGGCCGGCCAGGCGCAAGGTCCAGTCGTAGAGTCCGCGAAACATCGTGCCTCGTCAAAGCTGCCGGGAGGTGAGGGGAAGGCTGGGAGCGGCATTAGTAGCAAAATCGACGAAGCACTAGCTCCGCATGACTGGATTCGGCGGCGAAATTAAATATGCTTCGGCTCATGTGGCTGCTCGACAAGATGCTTCGCAAGCTCATCCGCAAGGGTGAGCTCATGGTGATCGATCATGACGGGAAGGAATATCGCTACGGCGCGCCCGACCCGAACCACGGGCCGCTCGTCCTCCGCCTGACCGACAAGGGCGCTGCCTGGCACATCGCCAGGGATCCGCGGGTCGGCGCCGGCGAGGCCTATATGGACGGGCGTCTCGTCATCGAGCGGGGCGACATCCGCGATCTCGCCCTGCTCGCCCGTTACAATGCTCCCTTCGAAAAGCCGGGCGCGCTGAAGCCGAAGGGCCCGGTCACCAAGGCGGTGAACTTCACGGCCGGCAAGCTCGACCAGGTGAACTGGAAGACGCGTTCGCGCCGCAACGCCGAGCACACCTACAACCTCACCCGGCGGCTGTACGAATTGTTCCTCGACGAGGACCGCCAATATACGATGGCTTATTACCGGGACACCGGGAACAGTCTGGAACAGGCGCAGCTCGACAAGAAAGCCTACATCGCCGCCAAGCTCTACGTGAAGCCCGGCATGCGCGTGCTCGACATCGGCTGCGGCTGGGGCGGCCTCGCCCTCTACCTCCATCGCCATTACGGCGTCGAAGTGCTCGGCATCGCGCTGGCGCCGGACCAGATCGAATTCTGCCGCGAACGCGCACTGGCCGCGGGCGTCGCCGACAAGGTGAAGTTCGAGCTGATGGACTATCGCGACGTCGAGGGGCCGTTCGACCGGATCGTCAATGTCGGCCTGATCGAGCACCTCGGCACGCCGCATTATCCGGGCTTCTACGCCAAGGTCCGGGAGCTGCTGACGCCGCACGGCATCATGGTCTCGCACTGTTGCGGGCGGATGGGCGGGCCCGGCCTCACCGACAAGTGGACGCGCAAATATATCTTCCCGGGCGGCTACATCCCGGCGCTTTCGGAGCTGGTTTCCGAGGCGGAGCGGCACAAGCTCGTCGTCACCGACGTCGAGGCGATGCGCTACCATTATGCCCACACGCTGGAGGAATGGTACCATCGCACCAACGCCAACCGGGACGAGATCGTCGCGCTCTACGACGAACGTTTCTTCCGCATGTGGCAATTCTATCTGTGCGGCGCCGAAGCGGCGTTCCGCTATGGCGGCCTCGTCAACTGGCAGCTCCAATATGTGAAGAGCCGCGACGCGCTGCCGATGACGCGCGACTATATCTTCGAAGAGGAAAGGCGGCTGCGCGCCGCGGACGGCCCCTATTCGGGCGAATATGCGCCCGGCGTGGAGCTGGCGGCGGAATAGAATCCATTCGCCGGCCGGCCCGCCGACACCGGCGCCACTCGTCGCGGGCTTGCGGATCGGCTCGCCGCCCAGGCTGGCGAGTGGATCCGCGGCAGATCATTTGTTCGGCCCGGCGGCTTAGTCTGGTTTATGGACGTCGTTCGGTCCCGAAGGCAGAGCCTCCACGTCGAGGCGGAGCAATCGGGAGTTGATGTATGCCGAAGTTCTTTTTCACGGTTCGTGACGACATGGTCACCCAGGATGATGACGGCCGGGAGCTTGGCGATGCCGAAGCAGCCCGGCTGGCAGCCATTCAAGGCGCGCGATCGATCGCAGCCGAGCAGGTTTCCAAGGGCTATCTTCATCCTGACGACCGGATCGAGGTCGAAGACGGGATGCGCAACCTGCTGTTCACCGTCACGTTCCGTGATGCCGTCCGCATCCAGCCGCGCCTTTGAAGAAGCCGGGTCGCGGCAGTTGATCCTGCGGCGCGGTTGCGGGCTCGGAGCAGCTTTCCCGGGGTGAGCTGCATCGCGCGTTAGCCGACGGCGCCAACGAAGCGAATTCGGGGCCGAAGCGTACATTCCGCGATACAGCCCGTCTTTCAACAGAAGCGTCCTTCCGGACGCAACCGGCCGATCGGCAGCTCAAGTCAAGCGGAGGCTTTGTTCAACTTGCTCCGGCCGCTTCGTCGCTCGCGCTCCGGCGCTCGATCAGGAGGTACATAACCGGTGTCACCACTCGGGAAAGCAGCGTGGAGGAGACAAGCCCGCCGATGATCACCCAGGCCAAAGGCGCGTAGAGCGCCGTGCCCCCGAGGGCCAGCGGAAGCAGTCCACCGATTGCCGTCACGCTGGTGAGGAGGACGGGGAGAAAGCGTATTTCTCCGGCCTTTTCGATCGCAGCGCGCAGATCGAGACCTTCGCG
>JAESFL010000926.1_pt1 | contig 14141 bp, 15 predicted proteins | sample 9269401 | NCBI WGS metagenome assembly JAESFL01 (sample SAMN14506025, study PRJNA617098) | algae metagenome | isolation source: Gloeocapsa sp. UFS-A4-WI-NPMV-4B04 and co-occurring heterotrophs from desert... | place: USA: Utah | collected 2006-10-01 | reverse complement strand
GGCACGCGAGCACGTGACTTCGATGGGGGTCTGAGTTTCCCATGTGCTTCCCATGTGCCCTTTGCGGTTGCTGGCGAGGCGTAACCCTATCTCTAAGCTGTAGCAGGTACTGGCCTATCTGCTGTGCAGCTCGGATGTGACCCGCTGCAAGCATATCAGCGGCTCTGGAGCGGTTGCGCCACGCTGAGCAGGAGACTCTCTCCCGCCTGTGCTTTACGTCCGCATGCTAGCCAGCTTATTTCGCTCAGGGCGCCATATCCGCTCGCCAATGCGGGACGGACAGGATTCCAACGCCTGCTCTGAGCCCCTACGCAGCCTTAGAGCACCGGCTCGATTGACTCCGCTTTGCGCCCATCCTCGCCGTTCGCATTGCCCGATGCTGCGCTCCAAACCGGACGTTCGTTCAGGAAGGGGCTCCGGGTGCTGAAGGCCTTCGGAGACAAACTCTGGGGCGGCCGATTTTGACCCAACGCGGCCATTTCTTGTGGCCGCAGGGAATGCGATCGAGCGCTCGTCGTGCTAATATAGGTGGTCGTAGGCTTCTACGCCTAACCTGTGGAATGGACCGCTCCTCAAGCTGCGAGTCGGTCGATGGCATGCGTCGGCTGTGGTTCCAAGCTTTCTCCGGGCTTCAGTTTCTGCCCGCGATGCGGCAGTCGACAGCCGTCGTCCTGCACGGCATGCGGCTTTCCATGTGAGCCTGACTTCGTCTTCTGTCCCCGTTGTGGGACAGCCCGTGAAGGAGATCCCGCCGAGGTCGAGTCCAGCCGACTCCGAGCACCGTCTGCCAGCCGTGTGCCTGCCGCTATCCAGCTGTCGGCAAGTCCTCAAACAACAAGACCGGCAATGCCGCACCGGGACGTAGACCGCCGGCAGGTGACCGTTCTCTTCGCGGATCTTTCTGGATTTACCTCGCTGGCCGAGCGCCTCGATCCTGAGGAGGTGCGAGCCTTTCAGAACGTCCTCTTTGAGGCGCTCGGCCAAGCGATTAGCCGCTATGATGGCTTCGTGGCGAAGTTTCTCGGCGACGCTGCCTTGGCTTTTTTCGGCGCTCCGGTTGCGCATGAGGATGATCCAGAGCGGGCTCTTCATGCCGCGCTCGACATGCTGGCCCGCAGCGCGAGGCTGAGTGAGCAATGGGAGGCGCGCCTTGCCCAACCGGTGGTCCTGCACGTGGCCGTTCACACCGGGCCGGTTGTGGCCGGTAGCCTTGGCGGTATCGGGGGTGCGGCCTATGACGTCACCGGCGACACAATTAACACAGCTTCGCGGCTTCTTGGCGAGGCAACGCCAGGGACAATCCTGGTCTCGGAAGCCACCCGTGCCCTCACGCAGCACCGCTTTGCCTTCGACGCGGCCGGCGAACTGTTCCTTCGTGGCAAGGCCGGACCGATGGAAGTTTACCGGCTAACTGGTGCGCTCGCCCCGCCCCAATCAGCGCGAGGGCTTGCCGCTCATGGGCTGACATCCCAGATGGTCGGCCGTGCCGAAGAGCTGGAGCAGCTCCTCGCGATGTTCGAACGGGCACGGCGAGGTCAGGCCCAAGTCGTCAGCCTCATCGGTGATGCCGGCACGGGCAAATCGCGGCTGATCGCCGAATTTCTGAAGAGGCTTGAGGATGACGGCCGCTTGGCTGAGACGGCCGTCCGCCGGGCCGACTGCTCGTCTCTGGGCGAGCCCCCCTACGGCGTTTTCGCTTCGATCTTCCGTGTAGGTTACCGGATGGAACCGGGTGACTCGCTCGATGTCGCACGGCAGAAGCTCGCCGCCGGCCTCAGTTCCCTCAGCACCCCGCCCGAGGTAACTGAGGCGATCGCGCCGGTGCTGAGCCACCTGCTCGCGGTCGAGGATGTACGCCCGCGCGACCTGGATCCCGAGCAACTCAAGTGCCAGATCGCGCTGGCTGCCCTCACCCTGATCGAGAGGCGCCTTGAGCAGCAGCCAGTCCTGATCGTGGTGGAAGATGTCCATTGGGCCGACATAGCGTCGGTGGAGCTGCTTAGTGACATCGTTGGCCACTTGGCAGCGCGGCCCCTGATGATCTTGGTCTCGCATCGACCTGACGCGCCTCAGTCCTTTACTGGGCAGGCCTCCCAGACAATTATACGACTGGGCCCGCTCACTTCCGAGGACATTCAGGCGCTCGTGGCGCAGCTTTTCGGCGGGATCGACGACATCGCTCTCGCTCGGATCCAGCATCTTGTCACGACACGTGCCGGGGGAAATCCCCTGTTCATTGAGGAGATCGTCCGAACACTAGTGAGCACGGGTGCCCTCATCCGTGAAGGCGACCGATGGAGGTGCACACGGGATTGCGATGCTGTACGCATTCCGCCGACGCTGCATGGCCTCCTTCTCTCCCGGGTCGACCGGCTTCCTGGCGATGTTCGGCGGCTGCTCCAGGTGGCTGCTGTACTGGGGAACGTGTTTGACGAAGCGCTGCTTCATGCCGTGGCAACGAGTCCGGCGAGTGCTGGGCCTACGCTCGACGGGCTCGTCGCAGCTGACTTGATCCAGGAACTCGGGCCTGGTCGGGCGGGCCGGAGATACCAGTTCGCGCATGCGCTTGTGCATGATGTTGTCTATGAGAATCTGCTCCTGTCTCGCCGGAGCGAGCTGCACGAGCGGGCGGGCCAAGCGCTTGAGTGCGCCGTCGGGCCTCACCCGTCACAGCTGAGCGACCTGGAGGCGCTCGGCCATCACTGGAGCCTCGCGTCGGACAAACGCAAGGGAGCCCGCTACCTGATGGCTGCAGGCGACCGGGCGCGGGCCATCTACGCCAACGATGATGCCATTCGGCATTACGAGCGCGCCTTGCAGGCCCTTTCGGACCAGACCTGCGAGAATGAGATTGCCGCGGTGCGGGAGCGGCTTGCGGACCTGTTGGCGCTCGTCGGGCGACGAACTGAGGCTCTTGCGCACTACGAGGCCGTGCTGCAGACGCTCGAGACTGCTGCAGACCGCGCGGGCGTCGCCCGCCTGCATCGTAAGATTGGAGGGCTGCACTGGGAAGCCGGCGACCGGGGGCGTGCCAAGGCTTGCTTCGCGTCCGGTCTTGAGAAGCTGGGCGGGGACGGGAGCCCGGTTGAGCGCGCGCAACTTTTTCAGGAACTCGGTCGACTGGCGTTTCGGGCCGGTGACAACGCAGGCGCTATCACGTGGGCTGAGCGTGCGCTCGCCGAAGCGTCGACACAGAACGAGTCCTCGGGTGACCCTGACCTTGCACGAGAGGCTGCGGCGACGCGGGCGCAGGCATACAACACCCTAGGCGTGGCTCTGGCGCGGGCAGACCACCTGGATGACGCCGTTAACAACATCGAGCAGAGCATCGATATGGCTGAGACACACGACCTGCTGCAGGCCGCCTGCCGTGGGTACGCCAACCTCGCCGTCCTCTACAGTTCACTCAATCCGCGTCGGAGCATCGAGACCTGCCTTCGCGGGCTCGAAACTGCGAAGAAAATCGGTGATCTCGGATTCCAGTCGCGGCTCTATGCGAACCTTGCGGTCGCCTATTGTGCATTGACGGACCGCTGCGAACTGGAAGGGATCGAGGCAGCGCAACGGGCGATCAGCCTCGACCGCAGGCTGGGGCTTCTCGACCATTTGGCCGTACCGCTGATCGTATTGGGCCAGATCTATCAATGCCATGGAGATGACGCTGCATCCTTGGCCGCCTATGAGGAGGCGCTGGATCTGGCCGAGCGGGCAGGAGATCCGCAGCTCCTCTTTCCCTGCTACGACGGTCTAGCAACCCTCAATCTAGACGCTGGGAACATGGCGGCAGCCGAGGCTTACCTGACGAAGGCGCAGAAAGTCTGTGAGGTGGCTGACCTTGAACCCGACGCCCTTTTGATCCTCCCGTTTCTCGCCTAGCCGTGTGCAGCGTAGCAGACAAAGGAGATCCGATATGACCCTTTCAGATTTGCGTCCGCCCCTTTCTCCCGGCCAGCCGGCCCCCGACTTTACGCTTGCCGCGGTGGACGGGGCCGGTACCGTGTCGCTTACGGATTATCGCGGGCGGAGCCCGTTGTTCCTCGCCTTGTTTACCGGACTGTGGTGTCCATTCTGCCGCCGCGCTATCGCCCAGCTCGCGACAGCCGAGCCAGCACTCAAGGCCGAGGGCATTGAAACACTCGGGATCGTCGCCACGTTGCCCGAGAACGCGCGGCTCTATTTCAAGTTCCGGCCGACTCGTTTCCGCCTGGCCGCCGACCCAGAGCTCACAACCCACCGGGCATTCGGCGTACCGAAACCGGCTGCGACCCCCGAGCTCATGAAAGCTCTCGAGGCTACGCGGATCAATCCCGATGGCATTCTGCCGGAAGCGTTGCCGATCATGGAGGCTGCTGCCGCGCTCGCAACGCTCGACGGCTACACGGGGACGCAGGCCGACCGCACTGACGCGGAGCGACAGTGGCCACAGCTTAAGGGCCAGTTCCTCATTGATCAGGACGGCATCGTGCGCTGGGCCCACATCGAATGCGCCACTGAGGGACTGGTTGGGGTGGGGAAGTTCCCCTCTGGCGAGGAAATCCTCGGAGCGGCACGGAGCGTGCTGAGTGCGGCACCAAAGTGAACCATGGCGACAAACGCTCCCTATTGCGGAACGTCAGATCTCGGCAAATGCCGGCCGATCTCAACGAGCGCGATGGGTCGGAATAGATTGGCCGGAACGATGCCCAGCGAACGAGAGCTTTTCACGGTTCGATGTTGAAAGGAGTCATTCCGCTTTCGGCTACGACCGGCTGTACGGCTTAGCGCCTCTGGGCACGAGGTTTTGGCTCGGGACGCGACGGCGTTGCAGCCGTCAGGCCAGCTCCATCTTCGGCGCATGCTCCCGGAACGGCGCGAGCTGCGCCGCGAGCGCCCGCTGGAAGGCCGGCCTCGCCTCGCCGCGCGCCAGATAGGGCCCCAGCACGGGGTCGGCACTGATGATGTCGGTGTGGCGCAGGATCCTCAGCACCGTCACCATCAGCAGGTCGGCGGCGGTGAACCGGTTCTCCAACCATTCGCGGCCGTCCAGCCGCTTGGCGAGAGACGAAAGCTTCATGCGGGTGAACGCCTCCTGGCCCGGCCGCCGCGCCTTGGCCCACTCTTCCTTCGCGTAGAACAGGTCGAGACTGGCCAGGTTGGCGACATGCGGCTCGACCGAGTTCATGGCCGCGAACAGCCACTGCGCTACCTTGGCGCGGCCAGCCGGATCGAGTGGCGACAGCGCCTCGGACTTGTCGGCGAGGTACTGGACGATGGCGGCGCTCTCGAACAGCACCAGACCGGCGTCCTCAATGGCCGGAACCTGGCCCCAGGGCTGGATGTGCCGGTAAGCGGGCGCGTCCTTGTCGTCCTGGCCGAGCAACTTGGTACCGTAAGGAATGCCGGCCTCCTCCAGCGCCCAGCGGACGCGCAGGTCGCGGACCAGGCCTTGGGCGAAGTCGGGCACCCACTTGAAGGCGTAGAGTGTGATCATGAGGCGTCTCCTTGAGATTTGGCCTCGACATAGGCCTGCTGGCGATCGAGCAGCCCGCTCCAGCCGGTGATGTGGCTATCGCGGCGCTCGGGGTTGGCGAAAGGCGTCTGATGGAAGGTCTGAATAGTCCGGCCGTGGGCCTCGGCGAATGTGATCGTCACGGTGGTCTCGATAGCCGCGGACGGTCCCCCATCCCAAACGAACGTGAAGACGATCCGGCGATCCCGGCCGATCTCGCGGTAGACGCCGCTCTGCCAGTTCTCGTCTCCGGTTCCGATTAGAAAGCAGGCCCGCCACGCGCCGCCCTGGCGGAACTCATGGCTGAAATGGGTGCAGCGGCAGCCCTTAGGCGCCCACCAGTGGGTTCGGTGAGACGCGTCCTCCCACATCCGAAAGACCAGCGCGACCGGGGCATCGAACGCGCGCACGATCAGCAGTTCGTCGTCGCGCAGCGGCATTCCCGGGTCGCGGCCGCGCTCGGCCGCGCCGCTCCGGGCCTCAGTTCTCGCGTCCATCGGGGTCTCCCTTTGTGATCGTCGCCAGGTAGGCGTCCATCTTGTCGAAGCTGCCCTCCCAGAAGCGGCGGTAGAAGGCGAGCCAGCCGTCCAGGTCCTTGAGCGGTCCGGCCTCCAGCCGACACGGCCGCCACTGGGCCTCCCGGCCCCGCGAGATAAGCCCCGCCGCCTGCAGCACCTTGAGGTGCCGCGACACCGCGGGCAGGCTAATGTCGAAGGGCTCGGCCAATTCGTTCACGGTCGCCGCCCCGCGCGCGAGCCGGGCCAGGATCGCCCGTCGCGTGGGATCAGCGAGCGCCGATAACGTCGTGCTCAGAGGGTCTACCGCGGGCTGCATCCACTCTCCTCCTCGACTGGGCGGTCGTCGATCGCCCGGCGATCGCCCAGCCGCTTCAGCCATGGCGTGACGTGGAAGGCGCACATGAGCCCGTACATCACAACCATTCCGTCCAGCGGCCAGCTGCTCTCCCGGCCGCAAAGCGCATCCATCGGCCCACCCGCAGCTGCGGCGCTGGCCAGCGCCATGGTCGCAAAGATCGGCGCCGCGGCGAGGCTCAACCACTCCGCGGCTTCAGGCGCGGAGGTTCCGTTCATGCCTTAGCGGCCGCGCTGGCGGCCCGGAACGCCGCCTCGCCAGCTTCGGACACCGCGACCCATGTCGGGTCAGGGGCGGTCTCCTGCGCGTAGCTGTCGTGCCAGTTCCACCACTTGTAGGTCGGCGATTGGGGGTATCCTTCCGGCGAGTCCTCCCAAGCCTCCTGGCGGCCGAGCGGCGACAAGTCGAGGTAGCTCCAGAGGGTGCCCATCGCCTCGTCACCGCGATTGTTGATGAAGTAGGTGCGCACCACGCGCTCGCCGTCGCGGAAGAACACGTTGTGCCCGTGCCATTCGTCGACGCCGAAATCAGCATCGAAGCTGTCCGTTAGCGTGTACCAGGGCATGCTCCAGCCCATCTTCGCTTTCAGCCGCGCGATGTCCGGCTGCGGCGCCCGCGAGACGTAGGCCAGCGTCGTGTCGCGGGCATTTAGATGAGCGAGGTGGCCGACCTGGTCCGCGCCCAGCGAGCATCCGCGGCAGGCATGCTCGGGCCAGCCGTGCACCCCGGGTTCGAAGAAGGCTCGATAGACGATGAGCTGTCGGCGACCTTCGAACATGTCGAGCAGGCTGACTGTGCCGGTTGGTCCGTCAAAGGCATAGGCCTGTTCCACCGCCATCCAGGGCATCCGGCGCCGTTCGGCGGCCAGTGCGTCGCGAGCGCGGGTATGGGCCTTTTCCTTCACCAGAAGCTCGAGGCGTGCGGCTTCCCAGTCCTGTGGCGAGACGATCGGAGGGGTCTTCATCGGGATGGCTCCTTCCACGCAGCCTGTGCCAGCGTCTGCTGTATTTAACATGTACGTTAAATAACGGTTTGGCCGGGAGTCAACCCCCTAATCCCTTGTGCTTGCTATCCGCGTGCGATCCCGCCGGCACTGATGATGCGCGTTATGCGACCGGTCTCCAGCCTGCGGAGCTGACTGGGTGGAAATGGAATTGGCGAACCAGTAAGCGGCCTACAAACGCGAGAGGGGCGCCCACCACGAACGCCTCAGAAGTAAGCAGAGCCACCCTCAGGTTGGCTAACGCTTCGCACCGGGGCCTAGATTGCTAGGCTGGCTGCGGACACGTCCGCTTTACGGCACAAATTGCTTGAAAGCGGACAGGCAGCTTTCGGCCAATTCCCGACACAGGCGTGACCTGGCGTATGATCCGGGTTGGGGTAAACGCAGGAGGGACCCTATTGTCCTAGATGGCCACACTCGCAGGACGTAGAGGTATTGTGCCTCCTGTCGTAACCCGTCGTGGCGCCTGACATAGAGATCCTTCGGGAACGCTGGCGGCTCACGGCAGGATGAGCAGCCGAAGTGTGCTACATAGGGCTCAGCAGGCTTCCCATGTGCTTCCCAACAGATTGCGCAGCATGGGCAAACCTCGAGCCATGGCGGATAATGCACTTCAGGCACTGGAAATTCAGGCCCAGGCAAGCAGCTTAGCCGCTTCTTCCTGATCAGCGGTTCTGACAATTGCGCTCTTTGCCAGGCACGCGGCGATTTTGGGGAGGGGCTGCTTGGCTCCGAGGTGCGGCCCTACTGCAGCCGCTCCAGCAGAGCGTACGAGTAGGCGAGGGTGTCTTGCTCGGCCGCCTCACAAGCTGCGCGGTGGCGCCAGTAGGTCTTCCACCGCATACCCTTCGGTTTCCAGGGCAGGGGCTCCACGAGATTGTCACCCCCGCCAATCTTGTGGCGCAGCCGGCGAGCTCGGCTAAAAGCGCGGTCCTGGGCCGTCTCGCGTTGGCTCATATAGCCAAGCTGGTGCGCCTCACGCGAGGCGAACACGTGTGCTCCTGGAGGGAGGTACAGCTTACCCACACGCTTGCCAAAGCGGGGGCACACAAACCACCACCGCACGCCACCAAAGGGCGGGACGGTGGTCTCAAGCCAGACGATCTGTGTTGGTAGAGCCTGCTGGCGTCCTACTGTGCCGAGCTTCGCGCTGATCCGGATGCGATTGCTACCCACCTCGAGCACCGTTGTGATAGTCACCTCGGCCAGGACCTCCTTGGTCCTGCTCCGCCGCCAGGAGAGCGTGAGCTCGCCGCCTATACCAGACAGAGCGCCGGCACGGGCAAGCGCCCGGACCTCAAGTGCCAATGCACTTTCCACAGTCGGTCGCCCGTTTGTTCTGCCACTCCCCAGCCCGCCCATCGCTGCGATATTCCTAAATTTCCTGGCTATTCAGGTCGCTTCCACATCTGGACCACTCCAGACCTGAGCTAAGGCACAACACTGCGTGGGGCGCGAATGCAGATCATCTTGATGAGGTCCCCGACCAAGAAGCAGGCTTCGACAACCTCCAGGCCAGCCTCTGGCACATGCTCCTCGGTCCTGCGGTCGAACCCAGCGCCATAAGCCCACGCCATCCAGGGCTCCCATAGACCCGCAATCGCCCGCCGGAAGGTGCCGCTAGGGCGCACATACTCCAGGAGGTGAATGCTGCCGCCTGGCTTCACGATCCGGCCGAGTTCACGCAGGGCTGGGACTTGGCGCTCCTCCGGCAGCACGCAAAACAGGAAGGTGGCCACAGCGGCATCAAAGGAGTGATCCGGGAAGGTGAGGCGGGTCACGTCCATCCGCATCAGCGGCACGCGGGATCCAAGTGCATCGCGCCGACGCTCTGCCCGTGTGAGCATGGCGGCGCTGATGTCGATGCCAACGACCTCCGCATCGGCAGGGTAGTAGGGGATGTTGCGTCCGGTGCCGACGCCTGCATCAAGCAGCCGACCTGAGAGACCCTCGAAGAGCAGCGGCCTGATCTTGCGGTAGCGGCTGTACTCGAACGGGAGGTCGAGCCAGTCGTAGAGCGGCGCGATGCGCTGGTAGCGCTCAGAGGTGGTCAGCACGAGGGCCCTCATGGAGCAAGATACTGAAAGCAATGACAAAACACTCGTCGCACCAACCCGTTTCTACTATCGAGAAGGATGATTATCGCTACCTCACGTGCGGTGCTCATCCTGTGCTGCGGTAGAGCTTGGGTGTTTCTTAGCTTCTGCTACGATCTCCAACATGATTGCTTTAGCGCGCACGATGGCCCGGTCGAGGGCGAGTTGCGGATCGATGTTGTGCTCAAATATCGCTTCCACGATCGAGTATGCAGCAAGCTCGAGGAGAAATCCTGCGGGATCGAGGGGGCCGCTTCCGAGGTCCTCCGCAGCCAGATCGAGAGCATCCTCAATGGTACCTTGGGCGTGAGCTTCATACTCGCCCGACACTTCACTGTACTTGCTCGTCATAAGCGTGGTCCTTCCTGCTGTAGTGCATGGCACGAGAGATTGAGGCCATGCTGGAGGGGCGATAAGATCGGTAAGAAAGTAAGAAAGCTCACCCATCGGGAGGGCACTGTCGGCTGGAGCTATCGTAGTTTCTTATCTTATCGTTCTTATCGGGCGTGACAGGCTCAGAACCGATAAGATCCAGCCGGTCGGGGTGGATGTAGCGGCCCCTCCCTTGTTTTCGGACCTCGCCTTCTTTGGTCATTTTGTAGAGGAGCTGATCCACGTTATTGCGATTGACCCCTATCGCAGTTGCTATCTCGTTCGGCCTCATCGGTTCGTCGGCCTCGTCGAGGAGCTGAAGGAGCGCGGTCCGTTCATCCGTTCGACGCACCTCGGTTGGTTCGCCTAGAACCACCCAGCGACAGGTCTCCTTGTCAAACTCGACCGCACTCTCGATCTCTTCGATGTCGCGGCCGCGCCCATAAAGAGTTGCGCCGTTGCTGTCTCGGTCGAGCACCATGATGGTATCGGCCGCTCCTGAGAGCCCGAGGGTGCCGCTCACCTTCTCGATAGGATCGATCTCGCTGGTGCCCTTGCGGGTGTGGTGGACCACGACAACGGCCACTCCATGCCGCGAGGCGAGCTCCTGGAGTCCTTTGATGGCCTGGTAATCGGCCTCGTACGAGTTATCCCGACCGCCGCCTGTGGGACGGAACATGGCGAGCACGTCCACGATGATGAGCCGCGGCTCGGTGGCTTCGTTTAGGATCCAGTGCTCAATCTTCTCTAGGCCGCCCTGATTGGCGCGTGGCCACTCCGTGGCGTAGTGGAACCGCGCTGGCCAGTCTGAAATCGCCCCGATGAGCTTATCGATGCGACGCTGAAGGCGTCGCTCGTTGTCCTCGAGAGCGAGATACAGAACATCTCCTTTCTGGCAAGCGATGCCACCCAGGCAGGTGCTGCCGCTCGCGACGGCAAGCCCAATCTCGAGTACGAGCCAGCTCTTGCAGGATTTCGGCCGGCCAGCGAGGAGGGTGCAGCCCTCAGCGATGTAGCCGGGCACGATGTAACGGATCGGCTCGAACTTCTTGGTCCGAAGCTCTGCCGCGGTGCGCACGGCCCGGCTTACTCCGCCTTCGTTTCTCTTGTCCTGCCTTTCGTCCGCGAACTGCCGCGGGAGGAAATGGGTGATCGTGACGCCGGGATCGAGCTCGAACATACTAGCCCCCGTGAACTAAGTCGTTCAGATCGCAGCCCGGAAGTGTTGGGGTGACGAGGAGGACTTCGGCACCAGCGGCTTGCCACCTCCGCGCGGCCGCCCGAGCAGCTTTCTGACAGCGGCCGTTCTTGTCGTGATCGACGGCAATCCACAGGACCTCGATCCCGGGAAGTGGCAGAAACGCTTCGATGCCGCCGGCGGATAGCAGGCACCACACTGGCGATCGGCCGAATTCCCGCCTGGTTTGGAGGCTCAAGGTCGTCTCGAGTCCCTCGCCGACGCCCAGGCACGTAGTGACATCCTCGTCAGGAGTCAGCTTGATGGCACCGCCCTTTGTGGTACCGAGTGCGAGTTGATCACGCCCGTCGACCTCCGCCTTGCAGCCGTCGTGTGTCAGCGCCGTTCTGAGGATAGCCTTGGGTTCATTGGTCAGGATGTCCCGTGCAAGGGCCACCATCGCGGGCGTCCTGTGCCCGTTCTGCCAGGGGCAATCAGGGTGGAAGCGGATAGTGGCTCCGGCAACGCTAGGCAGCAGGGATACGCCCCGCCCTTGGTCCCGGCGGGAGCGGATCAGGTACCACTCCACCGGTGTGCCATAGGGATCAATCGACTCTTCCCATATCGCTAGTGCTCGAGCGAGCCTCCGGCTTTCGCTGTTCTCAGGTGCCGGGGTGCTTGAGCGGCTGACCATTTTCCTGGGTAGGGGTGTCTCTAAGGCTGTTCTGAGCGCGCCTAGCCGAGCGAGAACGTGCGTGCGACACGCGAGCCAATCATCACCAGCATGGCTGTATGCGAGAAAGCCGTCAGGCGCTGTTGGATCAGGTTTGATTGCCAGGCTGCGATCTCTCGCGGAGTGGCCAGGGCCAGGGCAGAGGATCTGCTGGGAAACCACATCACCACCCAACACACGGGCGAGAGTATGAAGGTCAAGCGCCATAACAGCCCTCCTCACAAGGGCTGAGTGCGCCGAGCTTCGATCCACTCGACTAAGTCTCCTATGCGCCAGCCATACTTCCTGGTGCTCAACCGGACTGGTGATGGGACTTGGTTCGACCGGTGTAGCCGGCGCCAATGTGCGACCGAGAATTTGCAGAACTCCGCTGCTTCAGCGGTGTCAAGAACGCGGTGTCGGACCACGTCTGCAGGTAGCTGGTCAAGGGAAAGCGGCATCTCTTACCTCGCACGCCGAGTGAGCAATGTGAGGCAAGAGTGGGCATAGGAGAGCACTACCGTCTGCTACAAACGGATACAAACGTGGATTAAGTACCAAATACTAAGTTCGGTCGCCGAGCTGTAACTTGTCCCAAAGCTTCCGAATCTTCTTCCTCGCCCAAGCCTCAGTTGGTGGCGACACATCGCTTGGCAGAGAAGCTGAGTAGACGTCCAAAGCTTTTCGGATCAGATCCGCAGGCCTTTTTGGTTGGAAGCCCTCATGTACCAGTTTTGCTGCTTCGATTAGGAAATCTTCGCCATTGAATACAGGCGGGCGTCCAGTCGGAACGCAAGCCTGCTTGAGCTCTCGGCGAGACTGCTTCTCCTCATAATCGGAGGGAGACGGAGGCTTACCTCGCAGTGGCGAGTACTTGAAAGTAGATTTGAGGTCATTGATTGACACCACTATTGGACCTACAAGAAGTTGATCAACTCCTTTTATGTGAGCCGTTACACCATTCCAAAGCACCTCTTCTGCTAGCTCAGTGTTCCAGTAATGATTAGGTACAGGCAGCAGCTGCCCTTCATGGAGAATGTATGCATTCAGTTCGCTAGCTGCGAGCTTTCTCCTGAAGTACTGCAGGAAATTCTTAGCTTTCTCTGGAAATAGAGCATCTGCATCTCTCACATTCGATAGTGGTGGATCGAGATATATAGTTTTCTGGTGTGAATGAAGCCCTGGAACAGAAAATGAGGGATGTATGACGGTTGCAGATATCCCCCAGTCGTCTTGTTGTATGCGGTCCAGCAGTGCCCCAGGCCCTGACAGAAGCACAATCGCCCCTCCCTTTCGCGATGCCCAAAAATCGGATGGGATCTGTTCGAAGGGACAAACTTCAGGATCCATCTGCGGCGCAGATTTATCCCGATGAACCGGATGCCAGTACTTGAGGTACAGCGCATCCACACTAAGCCTTTCGCAAAGCTGCACGAATGCGATCAGGGAGGCATTGCCCAGCGATAAGTAGCCGGGAGGAGTATACGGCATGCAAGCACCTCCGCTTGGTGCTGATCCGCAGGTTAGGGAGGCGCGGCGGGCCCGGTGCGGTCCAGGCTTTCGGCGGCCAAACCTAGCCGCGCCCAAATGGAGTATAGCCGGAGATCCGCGGAGCTGCTTGCCCGCGTTACTCAGCTGGTTTGCGCGTCCACAGCGGAATTACCTTGGTAGTCGTATCTTCCACTGTTGTTCGAACGTGTTCGGCCCAGAGCTCGAGCGCCTGGCGTTTTTCAGCTGAGTAGAGTGCCCGGTTGTAGGTGCCAGCCACGCCGGCCTTGTGGCCCGAAATGTGATTGAGCACGGCCTCGACCACATGCGGCAGAACACCGAGCTCCGCCATGCGCGTTGCAACGGTCCTTCGCAAGTCGTGCAGGCGCCACGGGGCTACCTTCGCTCCACTCTGATCAATGCGGCGGTCCAGAGCTGCTTTGGCTTTACTCCAGCCTTGGAAGGGGCCGCGTCCCTCGCCGAAGAGCAGATCACGGCTGGTCGCGAGCGGGCTGCTCCTGATAACCTCGACCGCGCTTGAAGAGAGTGGCACCTCGTGAGGCCGACCATTCTTGGTCCGCTCTCGCGGGATGCTCCAGCGCGCCTGCGGGAAGCTGATCTCGGCACCAGCCATGCCACCCACTTCTTCCCGCCGCTGTCCTGTGAGCATGAGGAGGCGGACGATCCGACCGAAATCATCATCCCGGCAGGCTCTCCAAATTGCTGTAAGTTCTTGGTCCGAGAGCACTCGGTCGCGGGAGATTTCATCCACCGCACGGTTCGTGCCGATCACCGGGTTGGCTTCTGTCAAGCGACACCCAGATTTACGAGATAGCGCGACATCCATCTTTACGAGAGTTTGACGGTCAGGCCGGTCGGCCGGCGTGGTGATCAGGCGTGAGACAGCTTGAGTGCGTCCTCAAGGTCGCGAA
>JAESFL010000925.1_pt1 | contig 14144 bp, 16 predicted proteins | sample 9269401 | NCBI WGS metagenome assembly JAESFL01 (sample SAMN14506025, study PRJNA617098) | algae metagenome | isolation source: Gloeocapsa sp. UFS-A4-WI-NPMV-4B04 and co-occurring heterotrophs from desert... | place: USA: Utah | collected 2006-10-01 | reverse complement strand
CACTGACAATATTCGTCCACAAATTTTACTGTTGGTCCGGCTGGACGAGGCTGTACCATAATCTACGTCTTGGTTCTAACGTTTGTACCTTATTATACTACTGCCAGAGTGACAAAACAGGGTTAATCAGGAGCGAAGTGGTTCAGGAAGTTTATGGCTGGCTTCTTGGGCATTGGTCTGTACGCTCACTTATGTTCCAGGTTGCCGAACACGCTCAAATCTCCCCTTTACGATTGAGCAATACTTAGACACTTAATATTGTCCGGAGAGCTGTTCCTAAATTTCAACGTCTCGAACCAGAAGAATTACCTTTTTTTTACCTGGCTGGTGAAGGAAATATTGGATGAGCAGATACCGGAACGTGAAGGAAGAAGTAATCCCCGTGTAGTAAAAAAAACCAGAGCCAAGTTTCCGTCTAAGAAGCCCATACATAAGGGAGCAGGAGTAAAACTTCAAACACTTATTTTTTCTGTACTCAATACTGCTTAAACCTTAACCGAACCGTCTTGGATGATTACACCACGTTTAGAGGTCAATTTGTCCCAGGCGGTGAGCGCGACTTTAGCGCCACTGTGTTTAATATAGGGGCAGTCTATCAGGCAAGCGAAGCAATTAGTTTGTTTGCGGGCTTCTCCCAAGGCTTTGGATTGCCAGACTTTGCCGTTATTCTGCGCGATCCACCAAACGGATTTACAAATATTGAAGATTCTGTGCGTGACCTCAGCCCGCAGAAAGTCAATAACTACGAAATCGGTATACGCGCCAACTGGTCTACAGTCCAAGCTTCCCTAGCTGCGTTCTATAATACTTCGGATCTGGGGCTGTCGTTTAATACTATAGAAGGTGGTTTTCTGGAGTTGGTGCGCGCACCAGAACGGATCTACGGTTTAGAAGCAACAATTGATTGGCAAGCAACCGATCGCCTACGACTTGGTAGCACTTTAAGTTTGATCGAGGGTGAGAGTGATGAAGACGAAGATGGCGATTATTTCGCTCTGACAAGTTCCCGCATTGCACCCGTGAAACTGACTGCTTATGTGGAGAATGAGACATTACCGGGTTGGAATAATCGGCTGCAAGCGCTATTTGTAGGCGATCGCTCTAGGGCATTTGACGAAGGCGTTGATTTGGGGCCAATTGACAGCTACATCACTGTAGACTTCATCAGCAGTATCAAGCTTGGCCCAGGAGATTTACAAATTGGCGTTGAAAACTTGTTCAACAACCAATATTTCCCGATTCAATCTCAATTGAGTGCAGGTGCGGGTGGAGATACTTTTAACTATGCAGCCAGAGGACGAACGCTGCGGGTTGGTTACTCGCTTACCTGGTAAAGTGCTGTCAACGAGGATGATTAAATTGAAAATTTTTTGGAGTTGCGATCGCTTAATTTCATGAGCCTCATAAACTTACAATTGGCTCGAAATCAACTTTTGGTATGTTACGTCTTAGAATGGGTTTTTGCGCTGCGTAACCCAGCTTGGGTAAGGTTGATTAGTGTCTAGTAAGGTACGCTCCAAGACAAATTTGAGTCAAGATTATTTGTAATGTAAACAGACACTTCAACCGGAATTAAGGGTATTGGTGTTAAAAAAATGTCATGCAAAAGCAGAATGGATACTTTGCAGCAGGTTTAGGAGCTTTGGTGGGGGCTATGGCGCTGAGAGGCCTGGGTATGTATCTAGGGATGAGCTATGTAAAAAAAATTATGCCGAATGCTGAATTAGAGGCACTTATTCCACTAGCAATATTTCATTTTGTCGGGTGGTGGGTTGGAGAAGTCCTAGGATGCTGGCTAGGCTTGCGCTGGCGGCACTACCGAGGGGCGGGCGAGACAGCTACCCTGCTGATAGGGCTGACTCCTTTCGCAATAGTCTTCTGGCTGATCTTCTACCCTGTTTTTTTGAATTGGGTAAGGGCTAGTCTAAGTGAATTAGAGTTTGCACAGCTATATGAAAAACTTAGCTTAATCACAGTTAGTTTTTTGTCGATTGCTTTAGCGTTGCTTGCACGGTTTCTGACAAAACCCCTTGCTTCTTAACCCCACAGGAAAGAGGAGAATTTGCCACCTGATCAAGCGCGATCGCCCAAATAAGCCACTAATGACTGCCTTAAACCAAATATCTCTCTGACTTATGTCAGGCGATGTCTAGGACGCGCTACGCATATCTACTATAATTCATCCAAGCAAAGCGATCGCGATCGTCAAAGAGACAAGTACCTTTTTGCTTATCCCAAAAACAGTTTGTATGCCGGATTTTTGTTTTCATCCCAGTAGCGATAGCCCAATGTATCGAGAAATGCCTGCCACTCTCCCATCTCATGAGGGGGAACCTGCATACCTACAACAATTCGCCCGTAGTCTGCGCCGTTGTTGCGGTAGTGAAACAAGCTTATATTCCAGTCAGGACTCATAGAAGCGACAAACTTCATCAATGCGCCGGGACGTTCGGGAAACTCAAAACGGTAAAGCAGTTCATTGTGAGCAAGAGGCGATCGCCCACCAACCATGTGCCGCAGATGCAATTTTGTTAGTTCGTCATCAGTTAAGTCAATGGTTTTGAATCCATGCGCTTCAAAGTTTTCCACCATCTTTGCCGCATCAGCACGGTTTACAATTTGCACACCTACAAAAATATGGGCTGATTTTTCATCAGCAATCCGATAGCTAAATTCAGTCAGGTTGCGTTTACCGAGACATTCGCAAAACTTACGCAGACTTCCCCGCTCTTCAGGAATTGCAACTGCAAAGATGGCTTCGCGGCGTTCACCAAACTCTGCCCGTTCAGCAACAAAGCGGAGACGATCAAAGTTCATGTTAGCACCGCAAGCAATGGCAATTAACGTTTGATTCTGAATTTGCTCTCGTTCTACATAGGCTTTGGCAGCTGCGATCGCTAATGCACCTGCTGGTTCCAGAATTGAGCGCGTATCCTCAAATACGTCTTTTATCGCGGCGCAAGTATCATCCGTATCCACCAAAATTATTTCATCCACATATTGCTGACACAGACGGAAGGTTTCTTCACCCACTTCCCGCACCGCCACCCCATCAGCAAATAACCCCACCTGAGACAAGCGCACCCGTTTACCTGCTTGCAGCGATTGATTCATAGCATCAGCATCCACAGGTTCAACACCAATAATCTTAATTTCAGGACGTAACCGCTTTACATACGCCGCAATTCCAGAGATTAATCCACCACCGCCAATCGCCACAAAAATGGCATGGATTGGTTGCTGGTATTGCCGCAAAATTTCCATCCCGATTGTTCCCTGTCCGGCGATCACATCTGGATCATCAAACGGGTGAATAAAAGTTAAGCCTTTTTCCGCCTCTAATTCACGAGCATAAGTATAGGCATCGTCGTAGGTATCCCCATACAACACCACCTCACCACCACGCGCTTTAACGGCATCTATCTTGACCTGCGGTGTAGTTACTGGCATGACGATAATTGCTCGTGTTCCTAGCTGACGCGCAGCCAGAGCAACTCCTTGGGCATGATTCCCCGCAGATGCGGCAATTACGCCCTGTGCTAGCTTATCCGGCGGCAGTTGCACCATTTTGTTGTAAGCACCCCGCAGTTTGAAAGAAAAGACTGACTGCATATCCTCGCGCTTGAGCAAGAGTTTGTTATTCAGCCGTGCAGATAGGTTCGGGGCATATTCTAGGGGCGTTTCCTGGGCAACATCATATACACGGGCAGTCAGAATTTGTACCAGGTAGTCGCAAAGCATGGTGTCAATAAGTTGGTGAATGCCGCATGAGAGACAATTTTACTCTATTGGCATCCAGTAATTCAGCTATTGCAAAAACTCAGCCATTTGATAAGCCATAACTGCTGCATCAGCAGTCACAATTGTCAATTTGTGCCTAAAGCTTGACAAATAAGTAAACGATCAAATGGATCGCGGTGTAGTGATGGTAACGTGATTAAATGACCAACACTTGCCTCATCAACTATAAGGCTATCAATTCGATGTTGTTCGCGTTGCTTAGGCAAATAAAGTTCGGGTGATTCTGGTAGTGGAAGTTTTCCTAATTGATATTTGATGATGCACTCCCATAAAGAAACAACACTCAAATAAACAGTATTGTCAGGATCTTGAATGTGACCTCGAAATCTTGTTGATAGCTGATTACTACCACTAATAAACCAGAGAAATATGTGAGTATCTAACAATAATTTCATTGGGTTATAACTTAACCCTCAAAGTCACGCAGCATATCTTCAGGTAATGGATCGTTAAAATCAGATGGTACTATAAACTCTCCTACACAAAGCGCAAATGGGCGGAGTTCTTTCTGTTCTGAAAGTGGTAGCTGACTTCTACGGGTTTTAGCAAACAATAGAAAATCTAAAAGTTCTTCAACTAGAAAATCTGGAGCTTGATCAATTTCCTTAATTAGTTGTTCTCTCAGAGTCATTATTTTAGTATCTCCTTTAAAATTCAACTGTTAATACGGCAAGTTGCTGGTTCATCCAGCCAGTTCTAGTGGCTTCATCCATCTCAATTGTCCGTTTTAAAACTGTTTTAGCAATTTCTAAGTGTTCGCACTTGCGTCTTTCAACCTACGGCGATAGATAATCGCGCTAAAAGACCACTAACGTTAAGAGCAACTCAATTTATTCTGTTAAGACAGTTACTCAAACCCTATTTATCCAATACTTCTTCAGTGCTTCATACATAATATCCACATGGAATAGAACTTCATATATATTCCTGTCTTCAAGCTTCACTTGAATATGCATAGTTCAAATTTATTTACTTCAAATCTGGAATCTCTTGGTCTAGTTGCACAGTGTAGTAAGTAATATCTCTAACTTTGGCTAACGAAATAGGAATTCCCAAAGTTTTATATCCTACGTTCTGAACTTCCTTGTCCTTAGCTCCCAAACGATCTTGCCAGATGAGGTTTCTCATTTTTCCAGGCTCAACTACTAAAACTTCCATACTAGGTAGTAGAAATATCCAGTAGTCAGCCTGTGAGCGCCATCCCCAACCAGGAAGATCTTGATTGTCTACAGAGACAGTTTCAAAAAACAGATTTCCTGTTCTAGATGATGCTATATCAAACTTGTATTCAACACTAACCGTAGTTCCATCTGGACGCATCAATATTCTATCTATACCATCTTCCTGATATTTTCTAACTCCAGAAACATCTAGAATTTTGTAGGCAGAGCCAAGCCATTTATCGAGGACTTCCTCACCATGTTTACCTATGAACTCTTGGCTCTTGAAATCATATGTCTTACTTCTGCTATGTGTTTGCATTTTCATCTGTTGCACCTTCAGCATATAGCATTGGAATGGAAAGCTGTACACCGCCATTGTGAATACGCATAGGAATTCCAGAGTATCTAGAAATCCACTTAATCCAATTCTTCAAAGTTTGCGAACGCCGATTACTTGTATCAGCACCTCGCAATATTTCTGGAAAAGCTAGATTTTTAATTAACTGCTCATCTAGTACGAGTTCATTATTCAGTTGGCTCTCTCTTTCTGTAACAGCAGCAATGACACGCCAAACAGGAGAATAGTTCAACATAGCTTCAATGAGTAACCGAAATCGCAATTGATCATTGAGTGCCTCAGCAATCAGCCTTCCTTTTTCAGTCAGTTCTATTACCCATTGATTGCCATGCCGTGTTCTCGTAATCAACGTGAGTTGTTCTAGAGTGTGCTTCGCATACTGTCCGTGTCGAGAAATATATTCCTTCTTCTTTCCTCGATGTCCTAACTTGTACCCTAACTCATACGAATCTGTTACTCCTTGATTAATCAACTCAACAGGCTTAACGATCTTGGCTGGTTTATCGTACTGAGGAATAGACTCTACAACGTTCTTATCATCCCATTCGTCCACAATTTTGAATCTCTGTCTAAACACATCAGCAGGTTTCACCTTCACCTCAATTATCAATACTTCATTGTTTGCAAAGTCAGGTCTGTAAAATAAGTTGCAAGTCACTCCAGAAATCTCATTGGTGTTGACATCGTAAAAATCGGTCTTACTCAAGTGACCATCTCTCTTCAGAATCTCTAGAAATTGGTTCAGTTCCTGGCAGACCTCAGGAGGGTAATATTTATCTGGATTATTCAGCTTTTTTTGAAGAGCGGGAGCGGCGCTGATTTTGAACATCAATTATTTCTCCTTTAGTAAATTCTCTATTTCAATAAGACCACTATCTATGGCAAGAAGTTTGTGAGCGACCTCTGAAATTGGAATTGGAAGATAATTCGCGAGACGAGGGCTAACAAAGGCAACAGCTCTGCGCGTATGATACGTTATATAAATGCAGTCAACGTCAACCTGTAGACGCTCCCAACATTCCGTCATATGTAGCCGGAAATCTGATAAAGACATTTCTTCACTCTGAATGATTGCGCCATCTTTTTCAGCTTCTTCTAAATCCTTTAAAGGAACTAAGAATGCAACTACTTGACCGTAATAGGTAGCAGCAATTCTTTTCATCCCTAGCTGAACCTGACGCTTGAACTTTGGCAGGCTCTCTCTCAGGTCTGACAGTGGGAGCTGCTTAAAAGAACTCACAGGGCTTTCCTCTTAATCTATTTAGTACAAAGGTACTATACAATTGCTAAACGAATTTAATCTGTAAAACAATATTATATAGTATAGCTTATTATGCAAAATTTACATATGTTACTTGTTTTACATTTTGAACCTGGTTTATTTTGCCTAGAAGCTTTTTGGCTATTCTATATTAGAAGATAATTTGGCTTTAGCCCCTGAAGAGAGTGCATTAACTATCACCGTAGGTTGGGTTACTTATGAAACTCAATATCCCATCATGCCCTCTGTCTGCGCCAAGAAGCTAATGGCAACTCCCACGGGCAGTAAGCAGGAATTCGGATGAGGTGATGAGTTAATTGCCTACAGTAAATTACGTGATCGCTCTTCTACTTCCTAAGCGCGATCGCCCCCTCAACCCCTAACTGCAACAAACAGTTCTCCATACACTCGTTTGAGATCCTCTAGTTGATAATGAGCATTTAATCCACTAGGGTTGGGTAATACCCAAATGATCGCACTATCCAAAGACTCATTTTGTTTCCCTATAACTGCTTTAGGTCGATTGAACGCCGTTCGATAAGCGCTGATACCCAGAACAGCCAGGTATTGTGGTCGATAATGCTGCACCTTGGCTACCAACTGTTGCTGACCTTTAACCAGTTCTTCAGCATCTAATTCGTCTGCCCTTGCTGTTGCCCGATCTACAATATTCGTCAGACCATACCCAAACTTTAGAAGGTCACGATCTTCATAGGGTGCAAGCAATCGTTCTGTAAAGCCTGCTGCATAAAGCGATCGCCAAAAACGATTTCCGGGACGGGCAAAGTGATGTCCGACTGCTGCACTATAAAGGCTAGGATTGATGCCACAGAACAAAACTTGCAAGTTTGGCGCAATGATATCTGGAACTGTCTTCCCAAGCGCCGCACTAATTTCTGCTGATGTAGGTTTGTGCTGCACAATCTATATTCTGCCTCAAAATGTCTAGCTATCTAACAATATTCTCATTCTAAATCTTGACAGCTTGATGCCATTTTGAAGTAAATAATTTTGTCAATTCAACTTAGAGTAAGTAGGGATGCTGTATAGAGGTAGACGTGACGCGCAAAAGAATTTATCTGGCTAATCCCTATGGTTTCTCGCAGCAGCAGAAGACATTGTTGTTGCCTCCAATTGTGCAAGCTTTAGAGGCAATGGGAGCAGAAGTATGGGAGCCGTTTGAACGCAATAATCAAATTGATGTTTCGCAGACTGGCTGGGCATATAGTGTGGCACAGGCAGACTTAAATGATGTGAAAAACTGCGATGGAATTTTTGCGATCGCCAATGGAACACCGCCAGATGAAGGGGTAATGGTAGAACTAGGAGTAGCGATCGCTCTTGATAAAGCAATTTTTCTATTCCGAGATGATTTCCGTCGTTGCACTGATAGTGAACAATATCCCTTGAATCTGATGCTCTTTTCTGGTTTGCCACAAGTTGGCTGGGAAGACTACTATTACACCTGTGTAGACGAGATTAAGTCTACTGAGAAAGCTTTGTATAGTTGGTTGAAGCGTAAGTAAATAGTGCGATGTCCGCGCTTCGCGCAACGGACAGGCAATCCGCGAAGCGGTTGCCATCGCCATAGATTAGGTAGCAATAAAAGTACACCGTGAGGTAACTCACGGTGCTTATCCTTTACTTGATCTTACTCATTGGACGCAAGCAGCTTTGATACTTCTGCGTGTGCTAAGACAACGCCTGGTTCGCGCTGGAGAGCATTGTAGTATTTTCTGGCAAATCCATTGCCTACCTCTGACGGCGTGAGCAGCGTGCGCGTATTGGTAAGTAGATTTTGGATATTTTCTAGCGATACTGGTTCATCGGCTGAGAGCATTTCGTCAATTTGGACTACAAGTGAGGAAATACGATGTAGCCAAGCAAATTGTTCATGCTCGATCACAAGTTGCAGCAATGCGCCGCTCGATACTCGTCCATGTACTTGTTCGTAAGCGATACGTTCTGTGTCAAGCAACATCCGGTGCAGGTGGAGCAATTTGTTTCGCAGATCGCGCAGATATTGATGTTGATTTATTCGTTGTAGAAGTATGTTAGAAGTCAATGGAACCCATCCTCTCGTTACGATAGTCGTCAATAGCTTGGACAATTTCTGCTTCGGTATTTATCACGAATGGTCCGTAGCGAACAACAGGCTCGTTTAGTGGTACGCCAGCAATGAGTAGCACATACAATGGTGATTCCGCATCGGCTGAATTTTTAATTACCACTTCCTCACCATCTTGGGCAAATATCACCATCTGTCCATCTCCTGCACGCTCTTCACCTGCTCCAAACAAGCCTTCACCATCAAGCACATATATAAAAGCATTGTATTCTTTTGGCACAGGCTGAACTGCGATGGCAACCGCTTCGCGGATTGCCCGTCCGTTGCGCGTTGCCGCGGACATCGCACTCCTTTGAAGTGTGAAATGCAGGTACATAATTGGTGTCCCTGTCTTAATTACTGCACTGGCTCCCAGCGCTTCTCCTGCAATGACTTTTACACTTACTGAACCATCAAAATTTTGAGCAGTTGAAATTTGTTGGGCAGGAATTTCTTGATAGCGAGGCTTGATCATTTTATCGTGACGCGGCAGGTTAAGCCATTGAAGTCCATGCAGCCGTCCGCCGAGGTTAGCAAATTCCCGCTCAGGCATCTCTGAATGAACTACACCAGAGCCTGCTGTCATCCACTGCACGTCACCAGAATTAAGCTTTCCTGCATGACCTTGTGAATCTTTATGTTCCAATCTACCCTCAAGGATATAGCTGACAGTCTCGAAACCTCTATGCGGATGATCGGGCGCTCCCTTCGCTCTACCCGGCTCAACATCAATAGGACCTAATTCATCAAGGAGGAGGAATGGATCGAAGTCCGAAAAGGTACTTTTGGGGAAGGGACGGCGCACAAGCATACCTTCACCTTCCAGAGTTTGGACACTGTTGATGATTCCTGCAACAGTCCGAATTGTTCGTGTTTGAGTCGTCACCGATTTCCTCCTTCCTTAGTTCTCAACTTGCTCATTCGCTGATGCGAAGAATATACGGATAGTTGAATAGCAGCACTTTTGCTCTGATAAAAGCTTGTCTATTCCAGGTTATAAAACCCGTACCCTAAGAAGCTAATGTCTCGATGTTTTTGTTTATCGGAGCATACCGGAATCAACATTGTTTATTTAGACAAATCTTATATTTGATTAATCATATATTAACATAAAGGTATATAAGAAGTAACAGATAGGGCTGCACTACTTAATTTTCGGAAAACCGTCTATGTCGCTGGCACACGCAATTCTGGGTCTCCTTCAGCAAGAAGAGAGAACGGGCTACGACCTGAAAACAAGCTGTTTTAATCAAACTGTTGCCCATTTGTGGCCCGCAGATCAGGCACAAATATATAGAACGCTTGATAAGTTAGTTGAGCAAGGGTGGATTAGCTGTACAGTAAAGATTCAGCGCGATCGCCCCAACCGAAAGGTTTACAGTGTGACTGCATCGGGGAAAGCTGAACTAACTAGGTGGCTTCAATGCTCTCAACCCTTACCAATTGTGCGAGATCCCCTGCTTATTCAGTTGTATTTCGCAGATCAGTTACCAAATGCAGCCATTATTCAACTGCTAGAACAGCAGCTAATAGCACGTCGCGAAAAGCTTGCTGAGTGTGAAAATATTGAGCTGCCAATGCTCAACGATAAGTCTGCTAGCCGCGATCAAGTAATGCAACGGCTTGTCCTGGAGTTGGCAATCCAAAGAGAAAAAACTTACATTGATTGGTTGAAGACAGGGATTGATATTATTAGCTGCCAAAAGGAGGAGTGAGTGCGATCGCAGCTTACAAGGCTGCTGTCTAGTTACACCCGGATAACAATTGCCTTAGCAGTAACGTCCTATTTGGCAACATCCTTCAGTTTAATCTTGGCTTGTAACTAATGGTGAGGCTTGGTTCCAACCGCCAGAAAACACAAACTTTTCAAGAGGATTGCGACTGCGGGGGGTTAATTCTCGTTGCTGCAATTTTTCCGATAGTGTTTGGGGATCTCCCTGATAACCTAGTGCGATCGCGGCTACAGGCTCATAGCCTTCAGGAATGCTGTATATCTGACGAGTTTTCGCTACATCAAATCCCGCCATTTGGTGGATGAATAGCCCATTAGCTGTTGCTTGAATCGCTAATTGGGTAGCAGCAGCGCCAACATCATGAAAAGCATGGCGGTTTTCCACGCCGTTGCGCTCAAAATGCAGTTTGGCGACTGAGATCATCAGAACAGGAGCATTGATCGCCCACTCTTGGTTTCCTTCTGCAAGACAACTCAGTAAACGCTCAAATTCACCTTGGTTATCCTTGGTAGCAACAATAAAGCTCCAAGGCTGTTCGTTGTAAGAAGAAGCCGCCCAGCGTGCTGCTTCTAGTACACTGCATAATTTTTCTGGCTCAACCATTTGATCTGAAAAAGCCAGAGGACTCCAGCGCTGTCTTAGTAAATCATTAATTGGATATTTAGTATCAGCTGATTTCTCTATCATTTAGAATGTTCCTCAGAACGTTGTTATTCATGCGTGTACCTTAATCCTATTTATTTCACAGAAACCTATTAATCACCTTTAGTAGTAGCTGCGATCGCTTCTAGGAAATGACAGTTCTTTTACTATTTGTCTAATACTGTAACTGACAGATATATCAAACCATTACTCGCTCTAGTGCTGCGCGATCCCATGCAGCAAGGTTAGCTCCCGCTTCATACGTTGTTTGGAGAAAGTCTAGCAGCACGAATTCAGGCGAATCTGCGTTCCGCACATCGTCATACAGCAGAATAAACTCTTTCATAGGTGGACTGTAGAACGCAACGCTTGGACGAATCGGCTCTTTACTTAAACTAGGAGGCTCAGGAGCAGTGTAAGAGTAAAAAGCAGGCGCATTCATTGTGCCTTCTGACTCGGAACGCTCTACTGCGCCGGATGCACGGATACCGGGCCAAAAGCCATGACTAATCACTTCATGCGAGTAAGCTTCTTTTGTAATTGAGTCTGCACCCTCTCTTTCGGGCGCTCGTCTTCCAGAAAACCGCGTCACCGCCAAATCGAAACTTCCCCAGTAGAAATGGACAGGACTGCATTTGCCGATGAAACGCGATCGAAATTCATGAAATACTTTGTCTGTTCGCACCAGAATTTGCCAGAAGCGATTGGCGTATTCAGGATCATAAGAAGCATTTTCGTGATCCTGTTCAAAGGGAATTGGATTTTCCACTTCAACTGGCATAGACCAGATTTTTACCTCAATTCCAAGCTTATGTAGCTTCTGCATAACTTTTTGATAGAAGTCAGCTACAGAACGTGGAACTAAAGGAATAAGCTCTGTAGATCCGTCATTACATTTAATCAGTAGTTGGTGATCAACGAAATCGAAGTCAATCTCAAAGGTGCGCTCATTGTAGGGCATTGGTGAAGTGGTGAGTCCGCGAGCTGTCACATACAAAGGTACATTCCACCAGTGGTTGACTAGGGGAGTTTGCGCTAAACGGATTTTGCCGACAATTTGCGTCCACATATGCAGCGTCGCATACGTATCTTTCCACTCTGCTAACGGCAATGCTGGCCATAAATCATTATTCATAAATCTCGCTTCTATAAAACCATAAACACTGACAAAAGTAGCGTTACTACCTTGTCGACGAATACAGGGGTAAGTTTAAATTATTTAAACAGTAATCTTGTTGTGTTTTTGAACTCGTCTTCTAAAGGATAGGAAGTTGTTAAATTAACCTGCACCGAAGGAAGATTAATTTTAAGCAGGTAGATCTGAATGCCGTTAAAACAATTTTGATCTAGCTTTTTACAGGGGTTGTTCGGGTAGTGGTTGGTGGGGTTCTTCAGGTAGCGGGATAAACTCGGTTTCTTGGGGAACTTGATCAAATTGACCGTTCTGCCAATCTGCTTTTGCTTGCTCAATTCGCTCAAGGCGGCTAGAGACAAAGTTCCACCACTTATAGCGCTTACCTACAGGTTCGCCACCGACGACAATGCAACGAGTGTCGGCTGTCGCACCGATACTTACACTTTGCTGAGGTAGGATGATCATTCGTTGTGGCTCTAGGGGTTCGCCGTCTACGCTCAGACCGTTTGTAACGCTGTAGACTGCTTGTTCACTGTAGTCTGGGGGGAGGGTAAATTGAGTCCCAGCAGGCAGTTGGACATCGAGGTAAATCATCGGCGAGAACGTTTGCACGGGTGATGTGCGACCATATGCCTGTCCTGCAATTAATGTGATTGAGACACCTTGATCTTGCCAAGTAGGGATGTCAGTAGCTGGGTAGTGACGGAACCAAGGATTGGTTTCCTCGTGTTCATCGGGCAGGGCAACCCAGGTTTGGATGCCATGCAGGTTTGTTTCGTGACTCCGGGATGCGTTGGGCGATCGCTCTGAATGGACAATGCCCCTCCCCGCAGTCATCCAGTTAACTGCTCCTGGCTGAATTTCTTGAACGACATTCAGACTATCACGATGGAGTAGCGCTCCTTCAAACAAGTAAGTTACCGTTGCTAAATTGATATGCGGATGCGATCGCACATCCATTCCTTGACCTGGTGCAAAGGTAGCAGGGCCAACATGATCGAAAAAGATAAACGGCCCGATCATCTGCCGCGTTGCATGAGGCAAGACGCGCCGAATCTCAAATCCACCCAAATCTTTAACTTCGGGTTCAAGAACATCAAGGATACTTTGGGGCATAGCAACGATTACTCAGTAGTTCGGACAAAAGGCTCAATATCCCGATTGTACATAGGAATTGTTGCTCAAATCTTCACACTCTAGACGTGCGCTCCAAGGATAATGGCTAAATTTAAAAGCTGCAAAATCATTAGTTAGAAAGTCTGGCGTGACTCTAGATGCGCTGCAATTTCACAAGCGCGCCATACAGGTCGTAATTTTTGGCTAGCAAACATCTCTAGTTGCTCGGTCTGATGTGATGAGTTGAGTTGAATTACCGTAGCTATTTAATAGCTTTGCCTTGACTAGAAAATTTTACTACTGCGACACAAGAATCTCAACCGATAGTTTGAAAGCGTCCTTCTTTAGTGGGTGCAAACTACAAGGAACGAAAAACACCAAGCAGATCTTCAGCGCCATTTGCAGGTAAATCGACGTTGCCATATCAAATCCGAAAAACCTGTTCCCAAGGAACATCTAGAGCCGTTGGCGCACGGGTGGTCTTTTTACCACCCTACAGACGCTTGCAAACTTTCTTCCACCTGAGAATGAGTGTAGTTTTGCATCATCTGTACCGCCACCGCTCGTTTTAATTCCCTGAAATCTGGTTTTCCTTGACTCACTTTTTGCACTAACTAAAAAGACGTTTGGAAATCGGTTTCGGCTAACAAATTTAGACATACACGACAAATTAAAAACAAAGCCTCCTACCTGCGTTGTGGTAAGCTAATAAGCATTCAAACTGCAACATGATCGTTATTACCTTTATTCCTGATCTTGCGCTGCCATTTAATTACTAACTCGCCTTGGTTTAACAGCCTATCCAGTAGTAGTTTCAATTCATCTACT
>JAESFL010000924.1_pt1 | contig 14154 bp, 13 predicted proteins | sample 9269401 | NCBI WGS metagenome assembly JAESFL01 (sample SAMN14506025, study PRJNA617098) | algae metagenome | isolation source: Gloeocapsa sp. UFS-A4-WI-NPMV-4B04 and co-occurring heterotrophs from desert... | place: USA: Utah | collected 2006-10-01 | reverse complement strand
CCGGAAACAACAACACGATCACGAACGTGGTTCAGCGTCCCTGAGGAATGTCAGGCGGTCGAACAGGCCGCCTGAGCCTGTTCGCATTGGGTCGTTGAAGCGGAAGCGGATTGGATTCGGCGTCGCAAAGTGTGCCCTTATCCTATTGGCTCATTGTCCAGCGCGGCGGCAGCTTTGCTGATGAGGTTCGGGCAGCCACCTCTCGTTCGCGGAGCGTGCCTGCTTTCAGGCGTCGGGCTTAGAGCAGGTCGGCATAGGTGCCGCGATAGCCATAATCGCCGACATGGGCGATTTCCTCGTCGACGCAGACGCGGAGCTCCCGGCCCATCAGCTTTGTCCACCGATAGCAAAAGGAATAATCCTCCCCCAGCCGCTGTCCGCCCGGCTCGAGGATGCTGAAGAAAGAGTAACATGTCTGGCCGCCGCTCGCGTTGAGATCGAGCCTCGGCTCAACCACCTTGGCCGCCACCATGTCCTGCAAGGCTGTCTTTGAAATGAGGGCGATCGCCATTCCGACGCTGGCGGCATTGCAGAAGCCGTCATTCACCACGCCCGGCGGCTGAGCGCGATTGTCCCAATCGAAGAATATCGTGAAGTTCGACGCTTGCGACGCCGCCTTGCGCAGATCGCCATGCGTGTTGGCGGCCGCGACGAACCGTTGGAGGTCAAGCGTGCGTCGCGGGCAGGCCGCGGCAGCCACCTCCACGCCCTGCTGGACCAGCCTCAGGATCAGGCGGGCGTCGAACCCCATGTCCGAATCCACAAACAGAAGCGCGTCCCAATTGGGCGAGTAGAGGAGAATGTTCGCGAACATGTCGCGGGCTGTGACGATTTCGGCCGAGTCGATATTGTGCAAGCCGACGTCGATGCCATTCTCCTGGAGCACCTTCACGGTATATGCCACCGATATCGCCGTCTCCGCCTTCATGATCCGGGACACGGTCGGAAGGGCGATGAGGATGCTTCGGATCGGCGTCATTCGAACGGCTTTCTCGATTTTTCAGAAATCTCCGGCTCCAACTGTTCTTCTCAGCGCGAGCCCCTGGATCGCGCCTTAGCCATCCGGCCTCAGGCTGGCTAGGCGCGCGACTCGGATGCCAAGTGCTCCTGCTTCGAACGACCTGCGCCGGCACGTGCTTTGCCGGCATCTGGACTTGTGACCCGGCCAGGCTTACATTTGTGTTGGTGACCAAAGCTCTGCTTTCCCTTCTGGCTTTCACGCTCGCGCCGCTTGGGCAGTCGGCCCAGGCCCAAGCAGGGGGCGCAGCGACGGTGGATCAGATCCCATCAAGGTCCGCCGTACCGCGCGACGTGCGTCCTGGAACGGCCGCCCCGGATATTGTCCGGGTGGCGCCGGTACGGGGCAAGGGTTCGTCGAGTTCGGTCCAGGAAGCCGAGGGGCAAAAGGTCCCGCCGCGAGTCTCCCCCGAGGTGGTGGAAGCGTGCCGGGCGGCGCAGGCGGAAGATCGCCCGCCGCCGGAGGGGGTGGATTGCCTCGCGGCAATTCAGGCATCGGCAGAGGCGGAGCAAAATGCCGCAACGGCCGAAAGCTCGCTTCTTCAATTGTTCGGCCAATCCGGCGACGTCACCGGTGCGCGCAATCAGCGATCCGGCGCGTCGGTGAATGCCGACGCCGTCGCGCGGCAGCTCTCGACCGGCGAGGTTCAGCCCAGTTCGGGCGGTACGGCAGCGGGGGTGATCGCGCGTGAACGCGGAGCTCCGTCAAACCCGCCACGTTAGCCCAGGAAGAGGCGTGTCGGGATGTTCGCTCTACTCAAATGCGTTGGAGCCGCCGCCGCGATGATCCTCGCTTCGGGCGCTGAAACGGCCAACAAAGAGCAGGTGCCCATTTATCTCGTGGCTGAACGCGCCGCAGAGGGGCTGAGGCTCAGGGTAATCGGGTCGAGCCATGTGCCCTTCGAGGCTGCATTTTCGCTGGAGGTCACGAGCAGCGGCAATCACTCGGTGCATCGGGGATCGGCGATGCTCGACGGGGGCGAAGCCAGAATATTGTCGACGGTGACACTTGGGAATGCCGACCCGGGCAAGTGGCTGGCGCGGCTGCGGGTGGAACCTCGAGGCGGCAAAGCCTATGAACAGGTTCGCGACGCCCTGTAGGAGCCGGTCTCATTGGCCAGCTCGTTGCCGGAGCGGACGAGGCGCATTAAGGCATCGGCCCAAGTTCATGATCGTTACACGAGCGCGGCGGTGGGAAGCTGGTTGAGGAATGATGTGGGCTCTAAGTTGCGACGCCTGATGGAGCTTGGCTGGGGGGAGCGTCTGCTGCTGGCCGAGGCGGCCGGCGCTCTTGTGCTCGCTTCCGTCGCGATCCGCATGCTTCCGTTTCGGCGCGTGGTCAGGGCGGCGGGTTCAGGAAGTCCGGCGGAAGCGACGGCCGCCGACGCGGGCGCCGCCGACATCCGCCGCGTGAAATGGGCGGTGGAGGCTTCGGCGCGGTACCTTCCGTTGAAGCTCGTCTGCTTCCAGAAAGGCCTTGCGGTGCACAAGCTCCTTCAGCGCCGGGGCGTCGCGACGTCACTTCACTATGGCGTGGCGCAGGATCCCGATCAGGGGCTCGCCGCCCACGTCTGGGTCACGCATCGGGGTCAGCCGATCATCGGCGGGGAGGAAGCTTCGCGCTTCACCTGTCTCGCTACGTTTCCGGCCGCTGCGCCGTCCTGAGTGGCCATGGCAGAATCCGGTAAAGTCGTCGGAACAGGCGAGTCGTTCAGCCTTTCCGACGGCGCAGCGCTGCCGATGAAGGGCAGGCGGAAGCATGTTCCCGCCGGAACGGACAGCTTCCTGCACTTCCTCCGGGACTTCCGTGCCTATGCTCGCCCCCAGGCGCTGAAAGCCTCGATCCTTCTCATGCTGGGCGCGGCAGTGGAAGGCATAAGCCTTCTTCTTCTTGTGCCCTTGCTGAGTGTCGTGATTGGGGGAGGGTCCGGCAACCGATGGTTGGATAGCTTCACCAGCTGGCTTCTAAGCTTCACGCCGGCGACCTCGCAGGTGACGCGGCTCACGCTCGTGCTTGCGATCTTCGGCGCCACCATTGTCACCCGCGGCATCATCATCATGAAGCGCGACGTTCTGCTGGCCCGGCTGCAGGTCGGCTTTGTGGAGGCCCAGCGGTTCAAGATCATCCAGCTTCTCGCCGGCAGCCGGTGGGATGTGACAACGCGTCTTCGGCACGGGCGGATCATGCACGTCCTTGGCGGCGACATTCTCGCGTCCGGCGAAGCGGCTGCGTTCCTGCTTCGGAGTGCGGTCTCGTTGACTTTGCTTGCCGGCCAGACGCTCCTGATGTTTCTCCTCTCGCCCCAGCTCGCGGCATTCATCTGCCTGTTGCTGCTGTTCGGAGCGATCACGATGCGGCCGTTCCTCGATCGAGCGAAGCACCTCGGCAAGAATCTGACAGAAGCCAATCTCCAGATGGTCACTTCGACCAGCCAGTTCCTGGGCGGGTTGAAACTGGCGCTCAGTCAGGGCCTGCAGCTCAGCTTCCTCAAGAGTTTCGGATCCACCCTTGAGGCGGCCGCCCACCGGCGAGTGGCCTTTGTGCGTCAACGGACTGAAACGCAGCTCATCATCACCTCGGCCGGAGCCATTGTGGGCAGTTTGGTGATCCTGGCCGGCGTCGGCCTGTTCGATGCCGCGCCTGCGACTTTGCTCGCCTTCTTGTTCATTCTGAGCAGAATGGTCGCGCCGCTCAGCCAGATCCAGCTCGGTTCGCAGCATGTGTTCCATAGCCTTCCCGCCTACGGCAAGATCAAGGATTTGCAGGCCGAGCTGGCGGCAGCGCAATCCGACGCCGAAACAGGCGAGAGCGCGGGATCGGTCGATCTCACCGGCCCGATACGGTTCGAGGACGTCAGCTTCTGGCATAACGAAGCCGGCCAATCCGGCAAAGAGCAAGGTGTCGGCGATCTGAACCTCGACCTGTCTCCTGGATCGTTCGTCGGTCTGGCAGGGGCGTCGGGTGCCGGAAAAACCACTTTCTGCGACCTGCTGGTGGGTCTCTATCCTCCGATGAAGGGCAGGATCAGGGTCGGCGAGACGCCCATCGAAGGACCGGCACTTCCGGCCTGGCGCTCATCTATGAGCTATGTCTCGCAAGATCCGTTTTTGTTTCACGACACGATCCGGGCAAATCTGAGCTGGGCCCGCCCCGACGCATCCGAAGCGGAGATGTGGCAGTCGCTTGCCACGGCCGGCGCCGACGAATTCGTCCGGCGGCTGGACAAGGGGATCGACACGCTCGTCGGCGAACGCGGCAGCCTCGTGTCGGGCGGCGAGCGTCAGCGCCTGGCCTTGGCCCGGGCGCTGCTGCGCCGGCCGAAACTCCTTGTCCTCGACGAGGCCACGAACGCGATCGACGTGGCTGGCGAGCGGGAGGTGCTCGATCGGCTTCGTTCACTGCCGGAGCGGCCCACGATCGTCATGGTCGCTCATCGGGAGGCAAGCCTGAGCGGCTGCGACCGGGTGATCGAACTGCAGAACGGCCGGGTGGTTCGAGACTCTTCAAGGAATTGATTTTGGTAGCCTATCCGCACGCGGCTGACGCCTCCGCCTCCTCACTCCCGTTTGCCTATCAGCTCTTTGGTTTGCGGGCCCATTCCGACATCGCGCTTCCCGAGCTGGTTCCCGCGGAAGCGGATGGCGCGGGAGCAGACGTGGTGATCAGATCAGCCAAGCTGCCGCCGATCGAAGGGGAGCGGATCGACGGCTTCGCCGCGACGCCGGCCGGAGGAATCCTCAACGTTCCCAAAGCCGCTCGCTACCTGATCAGGAACGGTAGCGAGATCATCGTCGATGCCGAAGCGCACGGCTCGGAAAGACATTTACGCCTCTATTTGCTCGGTTCGGCCTTTGGTGCGCTTCTTCATCAGCGCAACCTCCTGCCGCTGCACGCAAATTCCATCGAGATTGGCGGTCGCGCTGTGGCGTTCATGGGTCACTCCGGCGCGGGCAAATCGACCATGGCGGCGTGGTTTCACGATCGCGGCTTCGAAGTCCTGGCCGATGATGTTTGCGTCGTCACGCTCGATGGGCCTCGTCCGATGGCGCAGCCGGGCATTCCCAGGCTGCGGATGTGGCGAGATGCTCTGGAGGCAAGCGGCCGGTCGGCCGAAGCCTACGAGCTGTCGTTCGACGATGCGGAAAAGTACAATGTTCCGACGCGGACGACCTATTCCGCCAAACCCGCGGAGCTTGGCGCTGTCTATCTTCTCAAGAAGGCCGATCCCGACACCCTCAAGCCGCTGATCGAGCCGCTGCGAGGGGTCGAAGCCCTGGAGGCGCTGGTCGCGAATACCTATCGCGGCGCTTATGTGCGCCTGTTCGGCGAAACGAAAGCTCACCTCGCGAGCTGCATGGCCTTGGTCAAATCCGTTCCAATCTTCGCAATCCATCGCCGATGGGGCAAAGATCATCTGGAGCGGCAGTTCATCGACATCGAGGAGCATGCGAGGTCGATTGCTCGCCCTGACGGCTAGCGGACCTGAACCTCGACCAGGCCTTCGGACTGAAGATCCGCCAGAAGCCGGCTCACCTCAGCGTGACAGACTTCCGGTGCGACGTCATACTCTTGCTCGAGCGCCGAACATATTTCGCGGACCGACAGGGGGCTGTCGAGCAGCTTCCAGACCCTCGAACCAGCGGCGTTGAGACCGTAACATTGGCCTTTGTCGACATCGAGGGCGACGATCTCTTCATCGACATCGGATTCGAGCAGCTCGGCGCTTTTCCTGAACACCGTCTCGGGACTGAACTTGGCCGCCATCGTCTCACCTGATCCAACAACATGATCAATTCGCGGCCCACGACCTAGGGCCGCACATCGTGAAAGTGAAGGCCCATGGCTGACGGAACGTTCCCGAGGCGCCGGTGCGCGCTTGATCAGGTCGGCCATTGCTGCTTTGGCCGCCGATGAACGGGATCACCCGGAGAAGGAAGATGGGTTTGCAGACCAGTGGCTTGAAGCGGCGCGCCGAGCGCGCGCTCGATCGGCAGCTCGAATATCAGCGCCGGAAGTCGGAGCGGCTAAAGGGTCGGGAGCAGCAGCTGATCGCCGAGATGATGGCGCATTCGCATGAGGTGCGACGGAAGCTGGAGGCGATCGCCCCAATCAAGCCTGATGCGCGCGTTCTTGAAGTAGGATCGGGGGCGCATGGGCTGATCTTCTACTTCGGCACCGAAAACGGCGTCGGCGTGGACCCGCTGGCGGATCATTATGCCCGGCTTTTCCCTGCCTGGCAGTCCCGCGCCCGTACCGTTGCTGCGCCCGGCGAGCATCTGCCGTTCGACGACGCCGTCTTCGACGTGGTGCTGTGCGACAATGTCGTCGATCATGCCGAAGGCCCTCGGCTCATCCTCGAAGAGATCGCCCGGGTACTCGCTCCCGGCGGGCTGCTTTATTTCGAGGTGAACGTCCACCACCAGCTTTACCACCTTGCCGCTTCGGCGCATGCGGCCTGGCGAGCCTTGGGCATACCCTTCGAGATCACGCCTTTCGCCGATCACACGGTGCACCTGACGGTCGCCGCGGCTCGCCGCCTGTTCGATGGACTGCCCTTTCGGATCGTGCAGGAGAGCGATAATATCGACGAGGTGAAGCATCAATATGACCAGGCTCGCGTCAGGCATGCCGGCGACCGGCTGAAGCGCTTTTTCTTCAAGAATGCTCAATATGAGGTGATCGGCGTCCGAGAGCCCTGATCGGCCAAACGATCCTTCGGAGGGAGCGGGCGGTGCTGGAGCTTGGAGCCGGCTCGTCTCGCGATGCGTAACTATTGCGACATATGGCCGCCGGCACCATTTTCTTGCCCAAATCGCTTCGTAGGGAAGTATGTGAGCAAGCGCGCGTTGTGCGCTCTCGGTAGGAGCGTCGATGAGTTTCCTGAAGAAATTGTCGCGGGCGTTCGTGCCAAGCGACAAAGATGCCGCACGAGGCAAGGAAGGCTGCCGCGCCTATGCGGTTGGCGACATTCACGGCCGCCTGGACCTGCTCAACCAGCTTCTCGAGCGGATCGAGGCGGACATTGCCGCTCGCCCGGTGCTCAGGACCTTCATCATCTTCCTTGGCGACTATATTGATCGCGGTCCCGATTCCGCCGGGGTCGTGGAGCGGCTTCGTACCTACAAGTCGGCCAGCGCCACGCCGATCTTCCTGAGCGGCAATCACGAGGAGGTCCTCTTGAAGATGCTGGCCGGAGAGCGGGGCATCTTCACCAGCTGGCTGAGGTTCGGCGGCGCGGAATGCGCGGCAAGCTATGGAATGGACGTAGCCGCGCTGCGCCGGCTGGACGAGCCGGCGGCGATCTCGGTCCTTCGGGCGAAGGTCCCGCGGGCACACCGCGAATTTCTCGAAAATTGCGCCGACACTTTTCGTTTCGGCGATTACTTGTTCGTGCACGCGGGTATTCGGCCGGGCGTCGCCATTGACGAACAGGATCGCTCCGACCTGCGCTGGATCAGGGATCCGTTCCTGAGCGATGCCAAGGATCATGGCTTCGTCGTGGTTCATGGCCACACCATCGTCGAACGGGTCGAGGAGCGGACGAACCGGATTGCGATCGATACGGGCGCCTATCATACGGGCATTCTCACCTGTCTCGTTGTCGAAGAGGGCGAACGCTGGTATCTTTCCACTGGGGCTGCCGAGGCGCAGGGCGTCGATGCCGCAAATACTTTGCGGTTCGTGGGCTGATCCTGCACCCGCAAACGAGTGATATTGCTGGAAAACTACGCAGCTTGTCAGCTACGGGTCGCATTCTTGTTCAGGACGGGGTAAGGGGCGTTGGGCGAGGGACGGTGCGGCCGGCAGTGGCCGATACCCTTGCAAAATTCGGAGCTTAAGATGACGAATACCCATTCTCAGGCTATGGCTGTCGTGCGCAAGGGCTTTGACGGGCTCCGCGCGATGCTGCTTTTGCTTGGGCTTGCGGCGCTTGCGCTTACCGCCGGCTGTGCGCCGAGCCGCGGCGGCAGCATCCCCTATGAGGTTCAGAATTTCGGGAGGCCCGATGCTCCCGTTGCTGCCGCGCTGGAGGAGGATTACCGGATTTCCCCGCTCGATACCCTGAAGATCGCGGTCTTTCAGGTTCCTGATCTGTCGGGCGAGTTCGAGGTCGATCTGACGGGCAACATCGCGCTGCCGTTGCTTGGCACGGTTAAGGCGATCGACAAGACGCCTTCTTCTCTGCAGGCCGAGCTGGCGCGTCGTCTTGGCGAGAAGTATCTTCAGTCGCCGGATGTCAGTGTTGGCGTCAAGGCGTCTTCAACGCGTGCCGTCACCCTCGACGGTGCGGTCCGCTATCCGGGCATGTATCCTGTGGAACGGACGATTACCCTCGTGCAGGCGGTTGCCTTGGCCAAGGGCCCCACCGAGGAAGCCAATCCCCGGCGTGTGGCCGTGTTTCGGACGATCAAGGGGCAGCGCATGGCGGCGGCCTTCGATCTTCAGAGCATCCGCAGGGGAGAGGCCGAGGACCCGAAAATCTATAGCGGCGACATCATCGTGGTCGATGGATCCCGGATCAAGCAGCTCCAGAGGGAGATCCTCGGGGCACTCCCGATCGTTGGCATGTTCAACCCGTACGGCCTGATCGCTCAATAGCCAGTAAGCTCCAGAAAGTTCGTCTGAAACCATGACCAAGAACGATATCCAGCCGGTCGGGGGCAACAATCCCGTATGGCCAGTTGCCGTCCGAGACGCAGGGAACATGGCGCTTCCGGCCGCATGGGGGCAGCAATCCTATGGCTCCGGGGTCGGGCTTGACCTGAATCTTGCGACCATCTGGCGCGTAATCTCGGAATGGCGTTGGTTGATTCTCGGCATGGTGGTAACCGCTGTTGCGGGTTCCATCATCGTGACTTTGCTCACGACCCCTCTTTATCGCGCGACAGCAACGCTGGAGCTCAATCCGCCGCAAGTCGAGGTCATGGAGGATGATACGGAATCCAGGTTCCGGGGCGCCGGGGACTCCTTCACCTTTCTTTCCACGCAATATGGGCTGCTCAAGAGCAGGAATCTTGCCGAGCGAGTGGCGCAGTCGCTGAACCTGGCTTCGAATTCCGAGGTCGTGTCGCAGGAAGGCGATCGGGGAACGCGGCAGAGGATTGCCACGGGCGTTCTGGTCGGCAACTTCACGGTAAAGCCTGTTCCGGAAAGTCGTTTGGTCGAGATCAGCTACTCGTCGCCCAATCCGCAACTCGCTGCGCAGATCACCAACAGCTTTGCGGACAATTTCATCGAATCGAATTTACAGCGGCGCTATGAGTCCTCCTCCTATGCGCGCGACTTCCTTCAGCGCCAGATTACAAAGGTGAAAGGGGAGCTTGAAAGATCCGAGCGGCAGCTCGTCGGCTATGCTCAGAAGCAGCAGATCATCAACACAGCTGGCAGCGACAAGAACGGCGCCGGCGGGGACACCAACTCGCTTCAGGGCGCCTCGCTCGTCGCCTTGAACCAAGCTTTGGCAGCGGCTCAGACTCGGCGGATTGCCGCCGAGCAGAAGTATCGGCAGGCAGGGGCCGCCGGCGACCCCGCCGAAGTGGCGTCAGGTACGTCCTTGATGCGGCAGCAGCTTGCGGGCTTGCAGGCCGAGTATGAGGAGAAGCTGACGTCTTTCAAACCCGACTATCCGGACATGGTCAGGCTGCGTTCCCGCATTGAAGCCTTGCAGCAGGGGATCCGGAGGGAAGCAGGCACGGTCGCCGGCGCGCGCAGGGGCAGCTTGCTTGCCGATTATCAGGCGGCGCTTGCCGAGGAACAGTCGATCCAAGCTCGGGTCAACCAGCTTCGTGGTTCTGTCCTGAACTTGCGCGGCAGGTCGATCGAGTACAACATCCTTCAGCGGGAGGTCGATACCAATCGGACGATCTATGAGGGGCTCCTCGAGCGGTACAAAAAGATCGGCGTGGCGGGCGGTATTGGCACGAACCTCGTATCGGTAGTCGATCGAGCCGAACCGCCCGGCGGTCCGTACAAGCCGAACCTCATCCTGAACCTCCTTGCTGGGCTTGGCCTCGGTCTCGTTCTTGGCGTCGCCAGTGCGCTCGCGCTCGAGTTCATCAACGACACCGTCAAGAACCCCGACGACGTCCGCGACAAGCTGCAGCTCGCTTCCCTTGGCGTTATTCCGAAGAAGAAGGGGCAAGGTTCGCTGGCGGAGGAGTTGGAGGACCAGACTTCGGCGGTTTCCGAAGCTTATTATTCCCTGCGGACGTCCCTTCAGTTCTCAACCGAACATGGCGCGCCGAAGAGCTTGCTGGTAACCAGCACCCGGGCTGCGGAGGGCAAGTCGAGCACAACCCTGGCGCTTGCGCAGAATTTCGCCCGGCTGGGAAATTCGGTTCTGCTGATAGACGCCGATCTCCGGAAGCCTGCCTTCGTCACCGGGGCGGAAGAGGAGACCGGCCTTTCCAAGCTGCTCACCAACAGTGAGCCGCTGCGCAAGCACGCGCTCAAGACGAACAGCGAGAATCTGTGGCTTATCCCGTGTGGGCAATTGCCCCCCAACCCGGCTGAGCTTCTTGCGTCGGCTCGACTGCGCGCAATCATCGCGGAAGCGGTCAACGAGTTCGATATGGTCATTGTCGACGGCCCACCCGTGCTCGGGCTTGCCGATGCGCCTTTGCTGGGCGCCGTCTGCGAAGGCACGCTGATGGTAATCGAGAGCGGCAAGACGCGGACGCGAGCCGCCGTAGATGCGATCAACCGTCTCAAGGCGGCCGGCAGCCATGTGCTTGGTGCCGTTCTCACGAAGTATCGTGCGCAAGGCGGTGGCTATGGCTATGGCTATGCCTATGAGCCGTACCGTTATGGCGGCGTCAGCAGCCGGGAGCGCGAAATCCAGCTCATAACGACCCGTGAAGCGTAAAAGGTCGACGGCTGCTCGGGGGGGCAGGTGGTGGTTGTTAGCGGGGATTACCGGGATCGGTGCCCTCGCCAGTGCTTATCTCGTCGTCAGGACTTCGGCCGCCGATGCGCTCGTTGACGTTAGCCCCTATGCCGCCTCGGCCGTCGCGCCGGGCGATCCGCGCGTTCCGATCGAGATCGCAATGGCGGAATTCAGCACGCGCGCCGGCCGGCTGACGGAGCAGACCAAGCGTAAGCTGTATGCGGCCGCTTTGAAGGCGCCGCTGGCCGATCAGCCCTATCTCATCGCCGCTGTCGACGCTCTGTCGCAGAACGATCGAAATCGGGCCGAGCAGCTTCTGATGGCGGCGCGTAAGCGAGACCCGAGGTCAAGCTTTGCCCGGCTCCTTCTCTTGGACAGCTACTTGCGGAGCAACAAGATCGTCGAAGCGACGGAGGAGATGTCCGGCCTTGTGGCCATCGCTCCTCAGGCGGCCGATTTGCTCGTCGGTGAGCTGGCTCGCCTGGCGCAAGCGCCCGAGACCGCTGGAGCCTTGGAAAAGGCGCTGAAAAGGGATCCCCGCTTCCGCGACAGGCTTCTCGAAAGCCTTGCCATCAAAAACGCGGACCCCGATCTGATCATTCGCCTCGCCAACCGGATCCCAGCGTCTGCCGGGTCTGGCGGTCCGGCGCCGTGGCAGGGCCGCCTTGTCACGTCCCTCGCCGAACGTGGACAGATCAACCGGGCCTACGAGCTGTGGCGGACCTTCTCTGCGCCGCGCGCGCCGAACAAAAAGGTCGGCGTCTACGATCCTCGATTCCAGGGATGGCCCGGAACTGCACCGTTCGGCTGGCATTTTCCGGCTTCGCCCGCTGGCATCGCGGAACGCTCACCGGCTCGAACTCTCCAGGTGGGCTATTATGGCCGCGACCCGGCAGAGCTAGCCACGCAATTGCTCATGCTCTCACCTGGAGCCTATCGCCTCTCGGTGCGGGCCGACGGCGATGCCGAGGGTGAGGGCAGCAAGCTCAGCTGGAAGCTGCAATGTCAGGAGTCGAAGGCGGAAATTGCCGATCTGGTGCTGCGCAACCTGACCTATACTCCGAAGATCTCGACCGTGAAATTCGCGGTTCCGGCGAGCGGCTGTTCGGCGCAATGGCTGCGGCTTGTTGGGTCGCCTGGCGAGTTCGCAAAGGCGCAAAATGCAACCATCAGCGCCGTTCAAATAGAAGCGGCGAAATAGCGCGATGACTCACCACCTGCGATTGGCCGTCATACCCGCCTATCTGCTCTTGTGCCTCCTGCTCGGTGGGGCGAGCAACGCCGGATTCTGGTCGAACATGGTGCTGCAGCTGCTGGCTATCGCCATTATCGCCTGGGCGGTGCTCGTTCGCCGCGGCACGCCCATGCCGGCGCCCGCTCGGCAGCTCTTAGTCGGAGTCTTCCTCCTGGTGCTGCTCTTCGTGCTGCAGCTTGCGCCACTTCCTCCCAGCGTCTGGACAGGGTTTCCCGGACGGCAGCAAATCGCTGAGGGGTTCGAGCTTCTGAAGCTTCCGATACCCTGGGCACCCATTTCAATGGCGCCGTACGCCACGATATCCTCGGCCCTTTGGCTCCTGCCCGCGGTCGCGGTGCTTCTTGGAATCCTCCGCATCGGAGCGTTCAAGACAAGCTGGGTCGCCTGGGTCATTGCTCTGGTCGCGACCTTCTCGGTCCTAGTGGGCGCGCTTCAGATCGTTGGCGGCAATGACTCGCCTTGGTATTTCTACCGAATAACCAATTATGGCTCGACCACGGGCTTCTTCTCGAACAGCAACCACATGGCCACCCTGCTGGTCTGCGCTATACCATTCCTGACGGCGCTGTATCTCGGCTCGGTTGGACGGGGGCGGTCGTCGCGCCGCACCTCGGGAATGTTCGTTATTCTCGCAGGGGCCGTAGCTGTCACCTTTGCAGGAGTCGCGATCAACGGGTCCCTGGCAGGCGTCGGTCTTGTGGTTCCCGTTGCGTTCGCAAGCTTCCTCATGATCTGGTCTCGCAAGAGGAAGCTGCCGGGCTGGGTTTGGGCCGGCGTCGGCTTGCTTATCGCTGGCGCGATCGTGCTGTCGTACAACGTTCCCTTCTCCAACAATAACCTTACCGGGGAAGGCCGAAACGCCGCCGATTCACGGCAATATTCTTTTGCCATCACCAGCAAGGCAGCGGCGGATTTCTTCCCTGTGGGCTCGGGCATCGGCACCTTCGTTCGAGTGTTCCATTTGTATGAAGACCCGGCCACCGTTGATCGTTATTACATGAACCACGCCCATAGCGATTATCTGGAACTGGCGCTGGAAACCGGGCTTCCTGGCCTTCTCCTCCTCCTCATCTTCTTTCTGTGGTGGGCGAGGCGGGCGGTTGCCGTTTGGCGGTCGGAGGAGCCCGATTATTATGCCCGTGCGGCAAGCATCGCCTCTGCCGCGATCCTTGCGCACAGCATAGTCGACTACCCGCTCAGAACCGTTGCGATCAGCGCTGTTTTTGCCGTGTGCTGCGCATTCATGGCCGAGCCGCGCGCCAGCGAGCGGTCGCGACGAAAAGCGAAAGACGGCACCGGGCCCCGGCACCTTTCCGCGGACTAGGCTGGTTCGGTCGCGAGCGCGCGTTCGATAGCCTGAAGGTAGCGCGAGATGACAATCCGCTCATCGAATTCCGCCTCCGCCTTTCGGCGGGAAGCGTCACCCATTGCGCGGAGTTCACTGCTGCTCAGGCGCAGCATCTGCACCATCGCGTCTATCAGCGACCGGATGTCGCGCGGGGGGATCAGGAAGCCGTTGATGCCGTTTTCCAGCACGGCGCGACAGCCGGGCACGTCCGTTGTGATAAGGGGCTTGGCCATGGCTGCGGCTTCCAGAAGCGCTCGAGGCGTGCCCTCCGGGTAGAAGGTCGGAAGCACGACAACGTCGGCATCCGCGAGCGCGGGACGGACGTCGTCAAGGGCTCCGAGATAGGTTATTGCCCCGCTGTCGGCCCAACGCCGAAGCTCGACTTCCCGAATTGCGTCGCCATGAGCTTTCTCGACGATGCCCGCAATTCGAAACTCCGCATGTGGGAACTGCCGTCTGACGGCTTCGGCGGCGGCGACATACTCGGCAATGCCTTTGCTTCTGAGCAGCCGCGACACGAGCAGGAAGGCGAAGCGGCCTTCCTTTCCTGGACCCCGTGCCACGGGGGTGAAGCGCTGCAAATCAACACCTGAGCCGGGAAGCAACTCCGTCTGTCCAGGGCGCACCAGACCTGCCCCCACGAACAG
>JAESFL010000923.1_pt1 | contig 14154 bp, 18 predicted proteins | sample 9269401 | NCBI WGS metagenome assembly JAESFL01 (sample SAMN14506025, study PRJNA617098) | algae metagenome | isolation source: Gloeocapsa sp. UFS-A4-WI-NPMV-4B04 and co-occurring heterotrophs from desert... | place: USA: Utah | collected 2006-10-01 | reverse complement strand
ACTTGTTTCTTGCTGACGAGGACGAGGTGACACGGGAGGAAGTCTCAGAAGGTTAACAGCCAAATCTCAACGGCTGTTCAGGTTAAGCAGAGCTGAGAAGGTGTGGTTGCGAGAGTCTTGCAGGTCCGATCCTCTCCGTGCCGCCCGTTCGCAAAGCCGGAATGAGCGCAAGGCACAGCTTCAGCAGCCTGGGCCACGGCCGTGAGCCTTATGGGAGTTCCGGAGGGCGGCCCACGGGCTACGAGCATCCTCCGGTTGGGCCTTGCTGCGGGTCAGCGGTATCGGCCGAGAAAGAGGTCGCCGAGCGCCTTGCGCCGGAACAGAGTGAGCCAGCGCCGGCGATGGTGCTCCTCGCGGTCATGCTGAAGATGGCACCTCTGGCACAACGCCACGAGGTTGCGCCGGCGGTTGTTCGTGGGGTCGTGATCCCGGTGCGCCGTCGCGAGCACCACGCGCGTGGTCCGGACCTGCTCCTGGAGGCTCTCGACCACCAGCACACGACCAACCCGCCTCCCCTGCCCGTCCCGCCAGACCTGCCGCTGCGGATCCCACCAGCGGCCATCTCCTAAGTGGCAGATGATGTGCCCGTGCGGACGGCCGCAGCCCTGGCATTGTCCCTTGGCGCGCTCGAAGCGGATCACGGCGGAGAGCTGCTTCCAGTCGATGGGATAGAGCCAGCGGTACTCAGGGCGGATCGGCACTTTACCTTCTCGCCTGATGCTGTTGGGATTGTAGGTGCCTTGCGGCTTTAGGTAGCTCTGCCGATCAATCGAACGAGCTTTGCGAACCCTTCGCGATAGGAATACCGGTTCTGTTCACACCACCCGATGAAGCAATCAATGTCAGCGATCTCTGCTCGCAGGTTCAGTTGGTCTGTTGGTGCAGGAATGGCAGTCACGCGCTTGCGCCGACGTGGAGCCTCCCTCGTCTGAAAGCCTAGGCGCTCGGCTGTTCGGTCAATCTCCAATGGGGCAGGAGGGGCCACCTCCCCTGCTGGCCGGATCTGAGAGAGGGCATCAAGTCCGAAGCTTTGTTTCGTGTTCATGCTGCGGCCTTATGAAGTCCATGGCTTTGCACAATAGTGGCGACCTCGTCAGCGAGCTGGCGCGCATTCTCAAGCGCAGCCTCAAGTCCATTGACGAGCGTTGGGTCCAATTCATTGAGGGCCAGCCGGTAACTGAACATCGCTGCAAATGCGGTGCGTTGATGAAGATGAGTTTTGAGGAGAGGAACCGAAGCTGACTTCAGCTCACTTACAATCGCCTTCTCCGCTCGCGTTGGAACGGCGGGAGACGTCGCGGTCAGCATCATGCGAAGATCGATGGAGCGCCTGATGACTTGCTCCTCTTCGCGCACAAGAACCGCCGTACGTGCTGCTTGGGTTGCATCCACCGCACTCGGCCGCAGCGGAACCAGGACATGATCACTGCGGGCAATTGCGCGTGAAACCAGGCGGCTTGCCGTTCCCTCTAAGTCGACGATGACGAACTGCCGCTCGGCAGCCTCAGAGTCTATAATGGGAATAATCCGGCTCTCGTTTATACCACCAAGGACCCGAAGAGTGCTCCGGGTCTCTCCCGCTGCCCATGTGGCGAGAGGTTGATTGGGGTCAGCGTCGATGATGGTCACGCTCGCGCCATGAGCTGCGAGCGTCGTTCCGAGAATGAGGGCTGTCGTAGACTTCCCTGCGCCCCCTTTGGAATTCGCAATAGATATAACCGGCATTGATACGCGCCCCAGTGGGAGAGGACGCGACCATAGAAGGTGAGAGGTTACGGAATGGTAACGCCCTGGCTCCTACACGACGGGCGCGAACGAGACCGGCTGGGACCGTATCATACTGGATGATCGCCGCATGGGATCAGATGATATCATTCGGGAGCGTACAAGCCCGCGATGAAGCGATACCAGTGTCGACCGGTTAGGACGAGATCCGCTGTTAGTTGACTTGCAGGCTCGCTGCAGGCGTGATGGTCGATCAGGCCGATGCTGTTTCGTGCAGAGTCGGCCCGCGTAGAGGAGCAACAACCGCCGCGACAGTAGCCTAGAAAGGCCAACGGCCCCCGAACGCCAATTCGGAGGCCGTCGAAATCGAAGTGGGGCTTTCGCCAACCGACAACGCGAAGGTCTCACATCTCCCGCTGGGGAGTCAACGGGGAACGTCAGTTCTCCGAGCGATGAGGCTTTGCCCGAAGGGGATGGGTGTCACGCCCACACCTGAGGGGAGGGGAGAAGCCACAGGGGTTCTCCCATCGGTGACTCGCGGCCCGATGAAGGGTCGAGTTATGTTCAGTCAACAGATGGCCGATGCCATCGTCCACGCCCGCACGCTCACGCGGCTGGACCACCTCTCGAAAGCCATTTGGCAGGGCCTCGTCGCCGGAGCCGTGAACGATGAGGACGCGCAGCGCCTTGCCGAACTCATCCACGCCCGCAGAACGGTCGTCAGGGGCGATATCAAGCCCGTGGGGCTGCCTCCGGGCCGCCCAAGCATCTTCCCACCCCGTAGGCTCCAGCGGCCTCTACAGCGGCCCATAGCGGTCGCCCGCCGTCGTCACCTGGCCGCCTCGGGTCCGATGCCGCCGTCTCTGGCGTGTCAGTTCACGGTCGGGGAACTCGCTGTTCTGCGCATCGTGGGAGATGAGGTCCGGGAGCGGGGCCATTGTGACCGCACGCTGGCCGAAATCGCCGCGCGGGCAGGGGTGAGCCGCACCACGACGCAGAACGCTCTCAGAGCTGCCGCCTGCATGGGGCTCCTCACCATCGAGGAGCGCCGCCGCCAAGGGCAGGTCAACCTGCCTAACGTGGTCCGCGTGGTTAGTCGCGAATGGTTGCTGTGGCTGACCCGCAAGGAGGACCGAGCCAAGAAGGCGGAAGGCGAGGGGGGTAGGGTTCAAAAAAGTAAGCCCCACGGACAAAGCAGAGGTTTTCAAAGGAGCGAAGCGGAAGCCGGCAGGCTCGATTTGAGACCCCCGAGGATGTCTGATGTTGCCCGGGAGAGAAGAGGCTAGTCATGATGGACCACCCACGGACCGCGGCGTATCTGGGGCTCAGTGCTGTTCTCGCCCTCGTGGCGCTCGGGGGTTGGGGAGCCTTCGCCTACAGCCTGTCCTCGGTCCACCAGCAGGACCGTGCCTTGCGTGAGGTCCTCGCTCAGCAGGAGCGCGCCCTCGGTGGTGCGCTTGCGCAGCAGGAGAGGCTCACGGCCGAACTGGGGCAGATCCGAGCCGACCTAACCCGCTCCCGCCAAGAACTGGAGCGCGCTCAGGTCGACCTTATCGTTGCCAGAGCGGAGGTCGAGGAACTCAAGGCCCGGCAGTCCCAGCCGCCAGCGAGGGCGCCCGCTCCAGTACCGAATCCAGCACCAGCGGCTCGGTCGCGGCGGGGACGCTGATCTAGAGGCCCAGCCCAGCCGTCGAGCATCGTCCACGAGGAACGGACCCCACCGGCGAGCTACGAGGGCACATCATGAGCGTGGCACCTGAGAGCATCCAAACGGGCCAGTGCTACCTCATGCGGACCGGCCATGTGCGGCGGGCCATCGCCCTCCTTCCCGGGCGCGTGCAGTACGAGACCCGGAACCGGGCCCCCAACCGGGCTGGATGGACCTGGCGGTCGGCCATCCTCGACCTGAAAACCTTCGCGGCCATGGTCGAGCGGCCAATCCCCTGTGACTGGACGCCAGATGAGTGACGAGGCATGAGTATCCCTCCCGAGAGTATTGAGGCTGGCCTTTGCTATCTGAGTAGCAGTCCGGATCGTCCGAGAGGTCCGCGAAGGGGAGAGCGCAATCCTCCTCTCCCGCGCGCCCAGGCTACGCCGGCTGGCGCCCTCGCCCCGCAACCCGGACGCCTTCCATGAGGAGAAATCAGAAATCGTGCACGAGCTGCGAAAGCTCGCGATGGAGGACACGCTATGAGCAGCACACCTGCCAGCAATCACGACTTGATCATCGCGCTCGCTACGGCTGCTGGTGAATGGCTCTCGGCGTTCGAACGCGGCCTCCCGGAAGCAAAGGCTAAAATCCTTCAGCGTGCAGTGAGCGACCCGGCCTCGGACATCAGCGTTCGCATCGAGTTCAAAAGCAAGGCCATCATCCTTGAGGTCAGCGACAGCACAAAGACCACGGAGTTGGTCCGGGTCGACGTCGGTAGCCTCCCGCCCTCTGGCGATGTCGAGGACGGTGGCGAGGGAATGAATCAGTAATGGCAAAATGGCCGTACAACACACCGCAATGGCAGCGGCTCCGCGAGGTGAAGCTCCAGGAGAGGCCATTCTGTGAGCACTGCCTGATGCGGGGTATGTATCGAGCAGGGACTCACGTTGACCATGTGGTCGCTATCTCGAAGGGCGGCGAACCCTTCCCCAGTCTCAAGGGGCTCATGGTCCTTTGCCACCCGTGCCACAACCAAAAGACCTCAGGCATTGACCGGCCTGGATGCGAACCGAGCCGCAGTGCGGCTGGCGGTAGGACCGCAGCCGGCGCTCGATCAGCGGCGCATAGGCCAGGACCCAGCGGTTGAGGGTGGAGTGGTCCACCTCGAAGCCCCGTTCCAGGAATAGCTCCTTGATGTCGCGGTAGCTCAAGGGGTAGCGCAGGTACCACGAGACCGCCTGCAGGATCAGGGATGCCTCATAGTGCCGGCCCCTGAAGTCACCCTTTGGACCGGCGCTTCAGCCTCTCGACCAGAGCATTCAGGATCATGAGCCACCTCTACCATCGGAGGCGCTCATGCAGCCAGCAGGCTCAATGGGCGGTAAACGCCACGAGTTCGCGACAAGCCCCGCCGATGAAGTCATCGAGTAGATCTGCTCTCAGAGGAAGCATAGATGCAGATCCGCATCGCTTATTTCACTTCCCAAGCTCAATCAGCGGCTTCCCTTTCTCAACGATGTATGTGGCGAGCTCCGCCGCGTTGCCGCTGCCGACATTCCTCACCGCGTGAGGCTTTCCGGCCGGAATGAAGAGCACATCGCCGGCCTTGAGTGTCACCGGCGGTCGGCCGTCGAGCTGATACTCAAGCAGGCCTTCGATGACATAGACGAGCTCTTCGCCTGGATGGCTGTGCTTTGCGGCCACCACGCCGGGAGGGAAGTCAACGCGGACCTGCACGACCTCCCGTCCGGCGGCACTCAGATCCTCCTTCATGAGATCTGTACGCCCAATGCCTGACAGCTGCGCGTGTGCACTCTGGTAGGCTAGGCCAGTCACGATGGTGAGTGCCGCCAATACAAGCCTATGCGTCTTCATCTGGATGTCTCCTGTGTCACGATGGACGATGCTGTCTGAACGTGGCCCTGAGCCCGATGCTGAAGAACTCGCGCTTTTCCCACGCCGCGAAGTAGCCCTCATCAGCCACGCGCCCACTTCTGGGCACCACCTGCAACAGGTCGGCGGGTGAGGTTGATGCCGGCCCAGAAGAGAAGCGCGGTGCCGATGCCGAAGACGAGATCGTACGCAACGTCGATCGCGATCTCGGTGCCGTCGATAGCGCCAAGGCCGCTGCCCTTGAGCGGCAGCACGAGGAACCAGAAGATCAGGAGCGAGGCGAGGCCGAGCACGAGGCCACCGCCGACGCGCCCCAGCCTCGGTGTGAGCCGTGGCTCTATGAGCCCGTACAGGAGGCCCCACAGGCCATCCCAGAACATGTTGTTGAGCGTCATCGGCACAGCAAAGGGTGGCACCGGCTTCAAGCTCCAGACCAGCGCCGGCTGCAGATCGGCCGCGTAGAGGATCGTGCCGAGCGTGCCTTGGAAGATGAGGTGCGACAGGACCCCGGCGCCGAACCCGATCAGGAGGCGCTTGGAGAGGGTATACATGGCGGATTGCTCCTGTTCGATGTGGCCGCCGGCACCATCGCCAGACCGGCCTTGATGGCCTTTCGGATCGTGGCGGGCCTGGATCAGCCGAACCACGAAAGGAAGCGCACGAGCTTCCGTGTGCGGGGGCTGAAGAGCTTGGGGGTGTAGAAGCTCCCCGCGGCCCGTTTGCTGACCTCGCCCAGCGTCGGATAGGGCGCGATCATCGAGGCCAGCGCCTTGATGTTCAGTCCTTGGCCGATCGCCAGCACCCAGACCTGGATCAGCTCACCGGCATGTGCACCGACGATCGAGGCGCCGAGGATCTTGCCCGACCGCGTGGTGATGGCCTTGACGAGGCCGTGCGTCTCGCGCTCCGTCTGCGCTCGATCGTTGTCATGATAGGGCCAACGCAGGACGCTGATATCGTCGCCATGCGCCTTACGGGCGTCTGCCTCGGTGAGGCCCACATGGGCGAGCTCCGGATCGGTATAGGTCACCCAGGGAAGGGCGCGGTAGTCCACCTTGGCGGGCTGACGGAACAGTGCGTTCCGGATCACGATGCCAGCGTGATAGCCGGCCACATGGGTGAACTGCGGCCCGCCCGCCACATCGCCGATGGCAAAAACATGCCGGTTGGTGGTGCGCAGCCGCGCATCGACCTGGATGCCCTTGGGGCCGAATGCGACGCCGGCCTTTTCGAGATCGAGGCCGGCCGTGTTCGGCCGCCGACCGGCAGCAATCAGCAGGTGGGATCCCGAGACCCGCTCCTCCGTTCCGTCAGGACTCCGGAGGATGGCGGCGACACCGCCCTGCTCCTTTTCGAGCCGCGCGATCTGGATACCTTCACGGAGCGCGATGCCATCCGCGATCAGGCGCTCGCGCACCACGGCGACGAGCTCGGGATCGTCCTTCGGCATGATGCGCGAGGCTTCCAGCACCGTCACCTGCGAGCCGAGCCCGCGATGCGCCTGCGCCATCTCGATCCCGATCGGCCCGCCGCCGATGACGATCAGGTGATCGGGCCGATCGGTGTTCGCGAAGACGGTCTCGTTGGTGAAGTAGGGAACGCTCTCGATCCCCGGGATCGGCGGCACGGCCGCTTTTGAGCCCGTCGCGACGACGATGCGGCGCGCGCGGATGCGCGTCTCTCCCACCTGGAGTTCCCGGGCGCCGACGAAGCGGGCCGTTCCCCTGATCACCTTGACCCCAAGACTTTCGAACCGCTCGACCGAGTCGTTAGGTGCAATCGCCGCGATCACCTCGTGGACGTGCCGGTGAACCGCCGCAAAATCCACGCTCGGTGGTGCGTAGCTGACACCGAGCGCAGTCTCGCTCTGCCAGCGGCGGGCCGCCTTGGCGGAGGCGAGCAGGGCTTTGGAGGGCACACAGCCCGTGTTGAGGCAGTCGCCCCCCATGAGGTGCTTCTCAATCAGCACGGTCGAGGCGCCGAGCTGGGCGGCGCCAGCGGCCACGGACAGACCGCCCGAGCCCGCGCCGATGACGGCGATGTCGACATCGAGGAAGGGGTTGCTCATGACACTTTCTCCTGGGCAGCCGGCCGGCGGATCCGCTTCGTGACGACGGGGATCAGGGCGAGCAAGGCGAGCCCGATGACGGGAAGGATGACGTGGGGCTGCAGCAGAGCGGAGCCGTCCGGCGTGCCGCCGCTGGCGAGGATGGCGCCAAGGCCGGTTCCGACGCTGGCGAAAACGAACGCTCCCGGGACGATCCCGACGAACGTGCCGCCGACGAAAGTGGAGGTTCGTACGCCCAGGAAAGCCGGCGCCAGATTGACGAGCCAGAAGGGGAAGAGCGGCACGAGACGGAGCACCAGCATGTAGCTGAGTTCGTTGTCGCGAAAGCCCGCCTCGAGTTTCTGTAGGAACGGTCCGGCGCGGGCGCGGAGGACGTCGCCGAGCACCGTCCGCGCGGCGAGGAAGATCATCGTTGCGCCAAGCGTCGCTCCGACGACGTTGAAGAAGCCGCCCCACAGGGTTCCAAAAAGGAAGCCGCCGACAGTCGACAACAGGAGCCCTGTCGGCAGGGACAATGCCGTGCTCAGCGCATAGACGAGGATGAAGAGCAGCGGTGCGGCGTAGCCGAGCGCGTCCACCCGTCCGACCAGCCACTCGCGGTTCTCGGCAAGCGCTGAGAAGGTCAGGTAATCGAGCGCTCCGGTGAGCTGGAGCGCTAGGATGACCGCCCCCACGGCTAGAGCAACCGTCAGCAGCCGCGTCTTGAGGGAGGCCTTGCCCGGACCGGCTGCGGCCGCGTCCTGGGAGCTGCCGGCGTGAGCCGGCAGGGGAGAGAGTGTGCGGTACATGGTCGTATTCCTTTGGCCGGCGACCCGCCGGCAGGTGCGGCGGGATTAGCCGTGCCGCGCGGTTGCGGGCGCCCGGGCAAGGGAGGGGACAAGGCGGAGTGCGGCCGCGAAGATCAGCGCCAAGCCGATGCCGAAGATCAGGTGGAAGCCGGAGTAGACGATCACCAGGTTCGGGACGAAGCCCTCCACGATGGAGTCGCCCTTCAGCGGCAGCACCACGAACCAGTGCACGAGCATGGCTGCGATGCCAAAGAGGAGTCCGCCCTGGATCAGGCCGACGCGGGCGGTGAGCCGCGGCTCCAGCAGGGCATAGGCGATCCCCCACAGGCCTGCCCAGAAGGCGAAGTTGACGGTTCTCGGCACGCCAAAGGGCGGCAACGGCTCGAAGCCCCAGGGGAGGCCCGGGATCAGGCCCAGCGCGAAGTACCCGGTGCCGAGCGCGCCCTGAAAGACGACGTGCGAGAGGGCTCCGGCGCCGAAGCCGAGGAGAAGGCGAGCGGGTAGGTTTATTAGGCCCCACTGTTTCCGAAGTGGTTGCTCTGCGGTGGCCGTTCGTGCCGGCTGACCATGCACCTGGTGCAGACTGTCATTCATCGCTGGTGCTCGATGTCGGGGTGCTGTCGTGCTGTGTCGGTTGTCCTGAACGGCTGGGTCTAGCGTCTTCATGATCTGTCTCCGCTGTAGCTATTCTGCGCTTCCGATCTAATCGGATACGATCTAAATAGGCGAACGCAGAGTGAATGTCAAGTGTTGCGATTTAATCGGGTGCGAACTATATCAGACGAGACATGAGCAACTCAGGGAACGTACGATGCCGAAAACCTCATCCTCGTCCGCCGCACAGCGCCAACTCGCTGACTTTATGTGCTTTTCGATCTACTCGGCCAACCTGGCGTTTGGGCGTGCCTACAAGCCGCTTCTCGAGGAACTTGGCATCACCTATACCCAGTGGATCGCCATCGTGGCCCTGTGGGAGGAGGATCACCTCACGGTCAAAGGTCTCGGCGAGAAGCTCTTTCTCGAGTCCAACACGCTGACGCCGATCCTCAAGAAGCTCGAGGAGCTGGGCTACGTCCGGCGCCAGCGCGACCGCGGCGACGAACGCCAAGTGATGGTGAGTCTCACCGATGCCGGCCGCCGACTACGTGAGCGAGGCGGGAGCAACAACCTTGTGAGCGCAACAGGTCTGGCACCTGAGGAGTTTACGCAGGTCCAAAAGGCGGTCGCAAAGCTGCGCGACAACCTGATCGAGCAAACTAAGCTGGAAAGCTAAGGTGTAACTGTCGGGTGCGACCTGCTCGTGGTGTAATTGACGCTTCCGCCCGGATCGTCCGGAGGATCAACCAGGCAGCGGCGGGCGCAGAAGTCATGATTGTTGCCCGCCCGGCCGGGCCAATCGGATCAATCACTATAATCCAGGGCCGTGCTGATGACACAGGAACCTTGAGCATTGTGGCAATTCACTGCCACAGTGTAATTACCTATGTGTGTGGCATAGAAATGGCCCCGCTTAAGCCTATGACAGTAGGGCTCGCCCTAGTGTCAGTGAGACAGCTGTTCTGCCCTTTTCTGTAACTCCCGCTGAATGTGCGCTGGCACAGGCTCCAGCAGCCGTGTGAGGCCCGCGATTTGCTCATCGGCGGGCGAACCAGCGTTGACGCCCTGCTCATCCAGTAGGCGCTGCCACAAAGCGTCATGCCGGCTGTTCCATTCACTCCGGTCGGCCATGAGAGCGAGCCGATAACTCTGCACGCTGTCGTATTTCAGTGCCCGCGAGTGGGCCTCCGCGACAGACTCATACGCCTGCAGATTGTCGTACCAAGCGGCGACCACTGAGGCTTGCAGCAACGAAGCAAGCCCGCTCGATGGATTGGGTTGCATGAGGTCGGCCCCACCCTCCAGGCGCACGAGGCGCTTTAAGATGTCCTTCATGTTTCAAACTCCGGCTCGTCGTCCCGCATAACGAAGATACGTGGGTAGCTCCCGATATTGGGCCGAGCCTCAAGTTCCGCTCTGGTGATCGGCTCGCTGCCCAGCATGTTGCACCTGTCGCCGTCAACGAACCAGATTTCGGGAGGCTGAGGCTCCGGCCCTGCGACCGCTTCAAGGCGTCCAAGACGCTTCAGGAAGTCCTGCTTTATCGTCTCTGTCCCTTCTCGTTAGGAGTGCGGTTGATCTCTGGTGCCATCCCCTCAGCACCCCAGATAATTCGGTCATCATCTTCGTTGAGCGCCTTCGGGCCTTCCTTGACCTTGTCGTCCATGGCAGCCTCACATTTTCACTCGAACTTACCCGAGCGAAAATACTTAGACCCAAAAAGACCTAGCTGTCAAATTTCCCTCGTGCTATTACGAGGGAAATTGGGATGTGGAGGAGATAATGGCGGCGACAGAAGTAAAGCGAGGTCGGGGCAGGCCGCCTAAGGCGCCTGAGAAGGGCAAACGCCAAAACTACACCTTCAGGCTTTCCGACAGTGCGCGTCAGCTGCTGGTGGAAGCCGCAGAAAAGTCTGGACGATCCGTGAGCGAAGAAATTGAGGAGCGTGTTGAACGGTCATTTGAGGTAGACGCCCTCATGAACTCCATGACTAACGAGGCTGTCTGGAATGTCATGGAAAGTATCAAAGCAAATAAGGGCAAACCTATTGATCTTGCATTTGCTATCGCCCTAGCTGAAAGCATTGCGCGATCGGAACGCGAAACCCGTGGTGTCAACAGTCAACTTCTTAAAACGGATCTGGTACCCTTTATTACTTCGCTCTACAGAGCCACTCCAGATCCTAGCCATAAGCCATCGCAGATTGACGAGCAGGCGCCGCCCTCTCCAGAGGAACTGCAGGAATACCGCCGGGTCACAGGGCGCAAGATGACGCCGGATTTAGCCCGCGAGATCCTGGAACTATACGCCAACGCTGGCATGACCCAGCAGGAGATCGCTTTCCAGCTCGGGATCAACCAAGGACGGGTCAACGAAGTCATCATACACGGCAAGTGGCTCTCCGACGACCCGAACGCCCCAGAGGCCGTCGCCCGCAACAAGGCCCTGGACCGCATGGCCCGTGGCGAGGGCACCGGGCCCAAGCGCCCGCGGCGCACCATACACCAAGCTTAATGACTGCATGGGGTCCTTCTTGAGGTGAAACTCACTGAGTTGACGGGAGCCCTGGTACTGTTACAGGGGCTTAAACGAACGTTCAAGCAACCGTAACAGGACCCGGACCCACGTCAATCCACTGCGTCTCACGTTGCATCAGACACCTGGTCCGACTCGGATCACCGTCCTGTGCGAAGGAGGCGAGACGGGCGCTAGTGTGCTTCCTAAGGGCCTGCCACCCTTTCGGGGTTTCTTTTTGCCAGACGCGTGCTACTGCCGCTGCCCTCTCACAACACGGGCGGGGCACATGGAAGGGCTTATTGAAGGGCGCGAATGCGGTGAGTGCACCGTCTGTTGCAGCGCGCTCCCGATCGACAGCGAGGAGCTCAGAAAGCTGCCGGGAGCCCTTTGCACGCATGCTCTTCCGAACAAGGGCTGTGGGATCTATGAAACGCGCCCCAGGGTCTGCCGAGGCTTCTATTGTGCCTGGCGTTTCATGGAGCAGCTTGATGAGAGCTGGCGTCCGGACGTCTCGGGCTTGCTCATCGAGTTCGATGTGCAAGGAGGTAGGATCATTGGTGTTAAGATCAAAGCTTTCGACGACCTCAATGTTCTAGCTACTCAGAGGTTCGTCAACCTTGTCGCCAGCCTCATCGATGCGGGTATGAAGGTCTGTCTGCTTTACCCGCAACGCGGTTATTTCCCGGCGCGGATCGACCTGAACCCTGTGCTTGATGAGCCAGTCCGTAATCGTGACTCGAAAGCCGTTGTGGCCGGGCTTGGTCAGGTTTTGCGCGGATTTCAAAACCATCGATTTGTGCCAGTGAATTTCACGCCCTCAGCGGATCAGGCGCAAGCGTAAGAGGTGCCCGGCCGGGGACCCAACACCCCTCTACCGCGATCTGTTACCGACGGGCGGTCTGGGTGTCGCTCGTTACGCACGTCGCAACAGGACAGCCTTTCTCCAGTGTGGCGCAGGGGCAGTAACGCTCTCCTAACCACACTTCCTGCATGCTCCACCGCAGCTGGGGCGATCCCGCTCGTCGCGCGTTCCCTTGGTATCACAGAAGGCGCAGCGTGATGACCATCCTGGATCCAAGAACCGGCCTCACTGTCACGATCGAGACGAAGCCCCGGCCGTGACCCTCCTGAGCGACAGCCCTCCCGATCCCGTCGGGCCAGACAATCCGAGCAAAGCGATGCCTCCCCATCCCACGCTGTTCAAGCTGCGCTCGGGCCAGTGTCGCTTTCCGCTCGGCGGTCCCTTGGAGCCAGCACGCTTCTTCTGCGGCAAGCCTGCCCTGGCACTGCGGCCCTACTGCTCCGAGTGCTGCCAGCGGGCCTACGTAGTCACACGACCAAAAAGGTGAGAGGCAGCCTCCTGCATTGGCCAGAGGCTCGGCATAATTTCGCGGAGGGCCCTTTACGGAACTGCTGCCTTCACCCCCCCTTACGATCAGAGTAAGCTGGAGGTTCGATCCAGCTGACCCGGTGAGGTGATCCATGAGGCGGCGGACGTTCATGGCGGGGCTCGGCTGCACGGTCGCCTTCCCGCTTCCGGTGAGTGCGCAGCAGTCAAACTTGCCAGTCATCGGGTTTCTTCGCAGCACAGGGGCTGCGTCATTCGACAACTATGTGAGGGCATTCCGCCAGGGACTGGAGGAAGCGGGCTTCGTCGAGGGGAAGAATGTCCTGGTCGAATACCGCTATGCAGACAATCAGCTCGATCGCCTGCCCGCACTCGCCGATGAACTGATCCAGCGTCCAGCAAGTGTGATCGTTGGGGACACCGTCGCAGTTATCGCGCTCAAGCAGAAGACCACAACGGTGCCGCTCGTCTTCGCGACAGGAGGCGATCCAGTGGCCGCCGGCCTCGTCACCAGCCTCAATCGGCCAGGCGGCAACGTGACAGGTGTGGTGTTTTTCGGAACCTCACTTGGGGGGAAGCGGCTGGAAGTGCTGCGGCAGGTTGCGCCTCAGGCCATGACAATCGCGGTGTTAATGAACCGGAGCAATCCCAACGCGGAGGCGGAGCTGCTGGACGTGCAGGCTGCAGCACACACCATGGGGCAGCAACTGGTCATCCTTGAAGCCAACAGCACAAGCGACATCGACGCTGCCTTCGGGACTTTCGCCCAACGCGGAGCTGGCGCAGTGCTGGCGGGAGCCGGCGCGTTTATGAACGCGCACCGGAAGCGGGTTGCCGCCCTCGCAGCCAGCCACGGCCTGCCGTCGATCTTCGTTGTGCGGGAGGCCGCATTGGAGGGCGGCCTGATAGCCTATGGACCCAGTGTGCCCGATGCCTATCGCCAAGTTGGCCTCTCTGCTGGACGGATCCTCAAGGGCGAGAAGCCGGCTGACCTGCCGGTGATCCAGTCCACGAAGTTCGAGTTCGTCATCAACCTCAAGACTGCTCGGACGCTAGGTCTCGACATCCCGCAACTGCTCCTTGCTCAGGCCGACGAGGTCATCGAGTAGGGCCTCACGCGGGCACGCAGTGCGCCAGCGAAGTTCGCAGAACTCGCCAGTATGGAACTGCTCTCTGGGCTCGCATGGCCATAACCTTGTCCACTGTGCTATCGTCCTTGCCAGGGCCATTCTGCGCGTGTCTCAATACGCTAGGCGCTCGTCGCCACCAGTGCCCGTGTACGGCGTAGACTTTCATAGCCGCCGCTTTCTCCGGCATCCCCGGCCCGGCTGACCTCCCTCAAGGATCAGGAGACAAGCCATGGGTGGCAAGTTCATGATGAAAGCCGACGTTAAGCAGGATGAGCTGGACTCACTGCGGTTGAGCTGGCTGAGCAATCCAGCCGCGACAGGAGCCCAGCACCTCACCGTCATTGCAGCGAGCTTCTTCCCCGGTAAGGGGCATGACTTCCACTATCATGCCGAGCAAGAGGAGCTGATCTACGTGGTCTCCGGCAGCGTGGAGCATT
>JAESFL010000922.1_pt1 | contig 14182 bp, 14 predicted proteins | sample 9269401 | NCBI WGS metagenome assembly JAESFL01 (sample SAMN14506025, study PRJNA617098) | algae metagenome | isolation source: Gloeocapsa sp. UFS-A4-WI-NPMV-4B04 and co-occurring heterotrophs from desert... | place: USA: Utah | collected 2006-10-01 | reverse complement strand
GAGGTCCCACCCTCACGAAGACCCATCGTGCAGCGGCCCCATACCGACTGCGAAGACGACCCTGAACCCGGCAAACGCCAGCCCGTCAAAGAAAGGCCTTGCACAATGAGCCGCGATTAGACGACCCTGAACCCGGCAAACGCCAGCCCGTCAAAGAAAGGCCTTGCACAATGAGCCGCGATTAGACGACCCATCGTGCAGCGGCCCCATACCGACTGCGAAGACGACCCTGAACCCGGCAAACGCCAGCCCGTCAAAGAAAGGCCTTGCACAATGAGCCGCGATTAGACGACCCCGACCGGATCAGCTTCGGGGCGGGCCACTACCGCCGCAAGCCTGGAGCGCCGCCGTCCGTGCCTGTGTGGATGGACCGGGAGAGCCGCTAGGAAAACGCAGGACGCCGAGGAACCCTTCGGAGAACAAGGGGCAAACAGAAGTCCGATGTTGCCAGCAGCCTCGGAAGAGCCGTGCCTTGAGGCTACTCTGTTCCATGCCGCTTCGGAAATTCCACCGTGAAAGTGCAGCCGGCAGCATCTGCATCCGACAGCCCATCCGCACGTGCGCACTTCACCATCGATACCGGCAGCGGCTGTTCCAAGCCGTCCCATTCATCTGAAGCTGGAGCCGCCTCTTCCACACCCGCCTAGCCGCGCCCTACTACGAAAGGCTGAGCTTCGTCGTTAAAAATGTGTGAAGATTCAGGCGTGATCCACCTTTTCTGATTAGCCTAAATGGACTAGTCTCTTTGGATAAGAACGGTTGACGGGGTGGGGTTATGGTACGCTTTCAATGTGATGCATGCGCCAGTCCGGCGTTTCGTCTGTGTTCCGCGATGACTGACGCCTACTGTGTTGGATGCGGAGAGCACCTGGGTACTTGGTCGTCTCTCCGTTCCAAAATACGACGTTCGCATAGCCCGTCAGGAACCCGGCATAATGTTGCTATTGAGGTCAGATCCAAACATGACAACGTGAAACTTACGTCCAACAAGTTCTCTCAGTCAGGGCAAAGTCTCGTCGAAGCACGTTGATCTAAGCGTAGTGTTGTTGAACAAAGCCAAACGATAGCGCCAGTCGCGCTTCGTCAATCGCTGCCTAAGCTTCGTTACCTTCAAGCTGCTTTCAACGATTCACATCCTCTCCAGAACTTGGCGCGCCTCGGCCGGCCTGATCACCCGAGACCGGAGCCTAGAGGCTCCCGCGCCAACCCAAAGGCCTCGTCCTGCAAGGGACGGGGCCTTTTTGGACCAGCCCGTCATCAGCGCGGGGCATCAAGGCAGTCCGTGGGGCTTACTCAAGCAACCCTCTCCAGTGGCCGCCATTACAAGGGTGAAAATCACCAGCCCGGAACGCATAGCAATTGCCCGCGTTCGATGGTGCAAGTACCCTTGCGGCCGATGACGCTGTGCCGGATCCCAGGGTGCCCTAAGGCATAGTCAGGGTGCGCCTCATCGGGGGTGCACGATGAGTTCAGCATCACGACAGGCGGGTGACAACCGCCCCCTGGTTCTGGTGGTCGAGAACGAGGTGCTCGCGCGCCTGGAGCTTGCCACCATGCTGGAGGAAGGCGGCTTCCAGCCTGTGGCGGTGGCCTCGGCCGAGGAGGCTCTGGAGGTCCTAAATGCCGTCCCCGGCTTTGGGGCTGTTGTCACCCACGTGCAGCTCGCGCCCGGGCAGCTGGACGGGTATGCCCTTGCGCGTCAGGTGCGAGAGAGATGGGGGATGGGGGTTATCGTGTCCGGGCCGGGGGCTCCCGATGAGGGCAAGCTGCCTTCGGGTGTCTACTTCCTGACAAAGCCCCTCCACAAGGGAACGCTGCTTCAGCTCGTGCGCTCGGCGACGCCTGCAGGTGCCAACGCGCCAAACAGGCCTGCTGCCTCAACGATGGCTTCTGAGTCGATGCCGGAGGAAGCCTCAGGGGCTTGGCATCTCACACCGCGTCAGCGGGAGGTGCTGGAGCTGATCGCGCAGGGCAAGTCCAACCGCGCCATCGCGCAGGAGCTGGGCCTGTCGGAGAACACCGTGAGAGTGCATCTCGTGAGCATCTTCAAGGAACTTCGGGTCTCGAACCGCCTGGAAGCCGTGCTCGCTGGACCAGGACACCTCAACAGGAGAGCCGACAAGCGGTCCTGAGGGTCGAACCAGTTCATGGCCAGCCTTGGTCGAACTGGCACCCGGACCTCCCCAAGGGCCCTCATTGTTCAGACGTGGGGTCGAGGGCGCGACGAAGGCCGAGGAGATCCGGGCCTTTGACAGGCGTGCGTCTCGGTGTGTTCCGTTGCATTCCACGCCGCTCCCGGGACGCGTCATATTCACCGTCGCGGTGACGGCTGGCTGGTCCCCGAGCGGCCCGTCCGGGCCGATACGGGTTAGGCTAAGAGCCGAGTTGCCCCTCGATCTGCCGTTCGGCTAGCTGATATCGCCTGTGGGGGCATGGGCCGCGGGGAGAGCAGGGCACAAGCTCGCCTCCCTGCATATCTTAGAAAATGCTTGTCCCAGAAAATTCTTGAACCCATATGGCACTCGCAAGGTGCTCTGCGTTAACCTGTTTATCTCCGGCCTCTTTCTGCCCCCACAGGCCGGACGCCTTGAGCCCCTTCAGGTGAGACCCTGGAGGGGTCTCTTTTTGGCCTTGTTGGTTGCGTCCGCCCCATGCGAACGGTGTGCGAGCCCTCTCACAGCCGCCGGTCTCTCACAGCCGCCGGTCCTTCGGCCGATCCCGAAACAGGTAATAGCCCTGAAAGTTGCTGGAGAACCGGGCGACCTCTGGATCGAAGCCCTGGGGCGGCACGTCATCAGCGGTGATGAGCCCCGACGGCGCCCAGCGCTGCGCTCCTCCCGGTAACGAGCGGTCCAGATCGAGAGGGATGGCACAGAACAGGCCCGAGATGGTCAGGTGCCGGAAGAGCTTGTAGGTCATCGCTCGTGTCCCAAGCCTGCATCTGTCGCCCGCAGCATTACCTATGCGGCCAGAGCGCTTGGATCTGTATGGCAGAGCACGGTCGAGACGGTCATCACAGGAACGGCTGAGGCGCTAGCTACCCTGACGAGAGAGCGTCACGGGTGTCGCTCGGTATGGGGAGGACGAAGGCCTCGCAACCGCGAAACTTGCGTCACGTCGTGTCATGGCTCGGCGGGCATCTGGGCTTGACCAGCCTTCAATGGATGGTCTGTGTGGGATGTTAGTGGAACGCGGCGGTCTCGCCGGGCTGGTTGGTCGGCGGAACGGGTCGGGGTTGCGCAGCCGGCCGTAGCGCCACCTCGAGGCCGGTAGCGGGTAGTCCAAACCGAGTGAGGCCGGATCGCGTTGTAGTGCCGGCGTGAGACCTCGATCAGAACCCGTGCCTCGCGCAAGCTGTAGAAGATCTCACCTCGCAAGAATTCGTCGCGGAGCTGATTTGGGTGACGCCAATCGAACGTGCCGCGGCATCACCGAGACAGGATGGGCGTACCGGTCCTGAGGGCGAGCGCGTCATTCTCAGTGACCCGACGCGATCAACCGACGGATGGCCACGGCCAGATGCGCCTCGGTTGACATGCAGGTAAATACCTGCATATTGTGCCTGCACACGAGAGACCCCGATGGACGCCGACAAGGTTTTCAAGGCGCTGGGCGACCCGACCCGCCGGAGGCTGCTTGATCGTCTGTGCGAGAAGAACGGGCAGACGCTCAGTGAGCTTTGCGAGAACCTCGACATGGCCCGGCAATCCGCCACCCAGCACCTCGGGATTCTCGAAGACGCCAATCTCGTGAGCACGGTGCGGCGTGGACGGGAGAAGCTGCACTTCATCAACCCCGTGCCGCTCCACGAGGTCTACGAGCGGTGGGTGCGCAAGTTTGAACGCCAGCGGCTCAGTCTGCTGCATGAGCTCAAGAAGGAACTCGAAGGGAAATGACGATGACCAAAGAGAAGACCAGCTTTGTTTACGTGACCTATATTCTCTCGACCCCGGAGCGGGTGTTCGAGGCCATCACGAAACCGGACGTGGCCAGGCGCTACTGGGGTCACGAGAACGTCTCCGACTGGACCCCCGGATCGAGGTGGGAGCATATCCGTGCCAACGAGGGGCGGACGGTCGAACTCGTCGGCGAGGTCCTTGAGGTTTCGCCACCGACCCGTCTCGTCATCACCTGGGCGAATGCGTCGCAGGCCTCCGATCCGGCAAGCTACAGCCGGGTGACGTTCGGGATCGAGGAATACAACAACATGGTCCGGCTGACCGTCACTCATGACGAACTCGAAGCCGGCAGCGGAATGGCGAAGGGCATCCAACAAGGTTGGCCGGCCGTGCTCTCCAGCCTGAAATCCTTCCTGGAAACCGGCCGCGGCATTGATCTCTTCGCCAAGCCAAAAGCGGCCTGATCCCATGCGGCGCTCATCAACACGTCTGCCCATGGGAGGATGACCTTGGCCAAGATCTATACCGGCGGATGCGCGTGCGGCGCGATCCGTTATGAAACGAGAAGTGAACCGGTCTTCGAGAACCACTGCCAATGCCGTGATTGCCAGAAACACAGCGGCACGGGGCATGGATCCTATCTGACCTTCCCCCGGCGCGCCGATGTGACAATGACGGGCGAAGCGAACACCTGGCGGGTGACAAGCGATAGCGGGAACGACAAGGTCCATGCCTTCTGCCCGACCTGCGGAACGCCGGTGTATCTGACATTCGTCGCAGCGCCGGAACCGATTGCGGTCCACGCCACCAGCCTTGACGACCCGGGCCAATTCAATCCGCAGGCGGTCACATACACCATCCGCGGCCATGCGTGGGACACGATGGATTCCTCGCTACAGCCATTCGCGCGAATGCCAGCAGGCTAGGCTCAGGACACTCTGTTAGACCCAGACGATGACTGTTGCGGCGATGCAGATGGTGGAGAAGAACGCATGGGCGCAGCAGCCATAGTGGGTTGCGATGCATCGCCAGTCCTTGAGTTTTGCGGAGAGCATATCGACTTTAGTCAACCCGATTTGCTCGGTCGTGAGCATAGCATCTAGGGCTCACCTTCGTTTGCGTCCGGGCCTGCCGGAACGGGTTGAAGGCTCATCGAGCGCTGCTGCTGGAGCTGAGGGCCCGAACACAGCGGCGATGGTGTGACAAGGCGCGCCGCATATACCGGTCAAGCCGATCCAGTTGCCTGATGAGATCGGTGACAGTGGCCGGTGGTGCCGGAGCCGTCGTTGAGGCCCGCGCGTCGATCCCCAACGCCACCTCCAGTTGCCGCATTAGAGTGGCTCTGATCTCCGTAATCCGCTCAAGATCGAGCTCGGCTGCAGATAAGCGCACCAATGCTTCGGTGGGACTGTCGAGGCCCGCCTCAGCGGCTATCGCTCTGGCGCGGGCGTGCACTTCCTGAGCGAGACTTGGATGGTCCAGGATCGGCACGGCGAGGCCGTGCTTCACTGCGTTCCGGCTGGCCTTCGCCTTGCCGAGTGCCGTTCGAGGACCGGTGCTGGCGCGAGCGTTGCGCCGGTTGGCGGCTTACTTGCATGGGGTAGTCATGCCTGATCTCGGGGGTGGCGACTTCTGTAAACTCGGCATCGAGGATGGCGCGGGATTGACCTCGCTCTTGAGCCGAACGGCGTGCCTCGATTGGGCCTGCCAAAAACAACGAAGCGTCGAAGGTGTCATGCAAAACGCCCCGGTGTGGACCAGGGCGCGAGCCGGCTGAATTAGGAGACCCCGCCCTAATCAGGGCGATTGCTAGCTTACCAGCCTCTCGGCGCGAGCGTTGATCCTGTCAAAGATGCCCAGCGGATGAGGCACATCGATGATCGGAGACACATCCTCTCAGTCATCGTGAATGGAAAACTCACGTGGGCTAGGGGATCGGCAACGGGCAAACGCGGCGGACGCCTGCTCAGGCGCGCGCGCTCCCGCAACACTCAACCTTCTGCCTCGCGGCTTACATGTGTAGGGTCCATGCAGCCGGGGGCCGCCGCGCGGTTCCAAGGCCGTGACGCCTGACTGAGCGGACGCATAGGGGAGTGCACTCGGTACTTTGGCTCACTCGGCAATCAGCGTTGACTGAAGACCTCAGACGCTCTGATCAGGCCCAGCTCATCTCCTCGATGGACGAGTGGGGCACCGGACAATGGTTGGGGCTCGTCCGTGGTGGAGGTCGTCTTAATCAATGCTTCAATTAACGAGTTTTACAAACCGTTTACCTCAAACGGGATAAGACAACGAGAGTAGCATCCTTATTCTGGAGGGAGTAAGATTGCACAGCTTCAAGCGAAGATATCAGGAATGGTGCTAGGTCGGCCACTGCTCGAGTCCTTGGACCGGATGGGTTATGGAGGCCTGCTGCTCGGCACAGACGGCCAAGTGATCCAGACCAACACAACGGCACTTCACTTCCTGCAGACCTACAGCCCCAACGGGATGGACCCTTCCTCTGCTGAGTGGCCACGGCAAGCCCTCAAGACGCTCCTGCGCTTGGAGGCAACGTCGCGGTTTCGCATGGATGAGGACTCTTGGGTGGTCCTGCGAGGAGAGGGAGCGGAGTTCACCCGTCCGCTGATCGTGCGTTCCGTTCCTCTTCACCCAGAAGCCGCGTCTGGACCGCATACGGTGGTGATGCTGATTGATCTGAAGACCAATCCGTCGCCTGAGGCGCTGCAGAAGATTTTTGGGCTCACACGCTCCGAAGCCAAACTCGCCATTGAGGTCACGAAGGGCCGCAGCCCGGAGGATATCGCAAACGCGAACGGTATTGCTGTCGGAACTGCGCGCAAGCAGCTAGCATCTATCTTTGTGAAAACAGGCACGCACCGTCAGGCGGAACTCGTCGCCCTTCTCGCACGCGTGGCCATCCTACCCTGAGATGCCGGGGGATCCTGAACAGCTCGCTCGAGCTTCGGATTAACCTGCCTTGGCGGACATGGGGGGCGGCCGAGGCTGCAAGTAGACTTATGGAATTTGGGGAAGCGGTGGCAGCATCGTCCAGTGGGTTGGGGTCTGCGGCAGCAAATCTCCGCACGGCTGCTGCCAAAGGTCCGTCCCGCCGTCGTGGAGACCAACTTGCAGCATATCCCACGCGGGATGGAACAGCAGCACCGGCGTGCCATCTCGTGGCGCCGTGGCGATGGACTGCCAGATGGGGGCTTGGCCCGCCTCGAAGGTCATTTCCCTGCTCGCCACAGCTCACGCCACCTCATCGGCACAAGCAACAAAGCTCAGCTTGCCCGATCGCCCTCTCCGCGGCAACCGCCAAATGAGGGAGCCGGATGACTAGACATGGACCTCAACCACCACGACCCAGCTGCGCTGGTTCGTCCTGATTGGCTCGCAAACGTGAGCGACTGCGGCCGGCCATCCTGACAGCCATTGAAAACAATCACCTTCGTGGCTGGCCTACACCGGCACGGGATCGTGTCCCTTCGCCCTTGACGGACCCTTCAACCAGGATGCCTTTGGAACCTGCACCGCTCGGATGCTCGTCCGCGAGCTGCGGGAACGCGAAATCGTGGTCATGGACGCCCCATTTAGCCACTTAGAGCCTGGCGAACGGGAGCCCTCACTACCTGCCCTTCGATAGGCTGCAATGACGGCGAGGGCTCAAATCAATTTGTGCTGGCAATCCGGTGTAGGTACTGTCCGTACGAGCTCTTGGCGAGTTCTGCCGCAAGAGCCTCGAGCTGTGCCTGGCTTATCCACCCGGCCGTATAGGCGATCTCCTCAGGGCTGGCGATGCGGTAGCCCTGCCGCTTCTCCAAGGTTCGAACAAACTCACCGGCTTCGAGCAGGCTATCAGGCGTACCGGTATCAAGCCACGCAAAGCCGCGGCCCATCTTCTCCACGTGCAGTTCGCTCTTCTCCAGGTAAGTGCGGTTCACGTCTGTGATCTCAAGCTCTCCGCGGGTTGATGGTTTCAAGTTTGCAGCAATGTCCACCACCTGCGCGTCGTAGAAGTAGAGCCCTGTCACAGCCCAACTCGTTTTCGGCCCTTTGGGTTTCTCCTCAATCGAATTTGCCCGACCCTTTCCGTCAAAAGCCACCACACCATACCGCTCCGGGTCCTGCACATGATAGGCGAACACGGATGCACCCTTCGGCCGCGACGCAGCCGAGCGCATCAGCTCTGGTAAGCCATGGCCGTAGAACACGTTGTCACCTAGGATCAGTACAGAGGATTGTCCCGCGACGAAGTCGGCCCCGATGATGTAGGCCTGTGCCAGACCCTCAGGGCGGGGCTGTTCGGCATAGCAAAGGTTCAAGCCCCATCTAGACCCGTCACCGAGGAGCCTTTGGAAGTGAGGCAGATCCTGAGGGGTCGAGATGATCAGGATCTCCCGGATCTCGGCCAACATGAGCGTGGTCAGGGGATAGTAGATCATCGGCTTGTCGTAGATCGGCAGCAACTGCTTCGACATCGCGTATGTCATCGGGTGAAGACGCGTGCCGCTGCCGCCGGCTAGGATGATGCCCCTCATGATCAGGTTCCTTGTTTATGCATCTGAGCCGAGAAGTCGGGCGACACAGGTGCGGGTCGAGATGCGCCAGTCCGGCAGCCTCACGCCATAGGCTTGCGCCAGCTTCGAGCCGTCGAGACGCGAGTTCACCGGCCGTCGTGCTGGGGTCGGATACTCGGCCGTCGTGATCGCCTCGACCCGAACAGGCTTGCAGCCCTGCCGCTCTGCCTCTTCGAAGATGGCTTGCGCGAACTCGGCCCAGGTGGCCTCGCCACTTCCCGTCATATGAAAGGTGCCGCGAAGGTCTTGGTTGTCCGGCTCTGCCCAGAGACGCCGAGCGATGGTGAGGAGCGCATCAGCGATGTCGAGGGCACTGGTGGGCGAGCCGTGCTGGTCCGCCACCACTCGCACGTGATCACGTGTCTCTCCAAGACGCAGCATCGTCTTTGCGAAATTCTTGCCGAACGGGCTATAGACCCACGCCGTACGCAGGATGACGTGATTGGCCGTGGCGGCACGGACCGCCTCCTCGCCTGCTAGCTTGGTCCGGCCATAGACACCGAGCGGCGCCACAGGATCGCTCTCGCGGTAGGGCCGCTCTAGGGATCCATCGAAGACGTAATCCGTCGAAAGGTGAAGGACCGGGATGCTGGAACGGCGGGCGGCGGCGGCAATCCGGCCTGGTGCCGCTCCATTGATCACCCACGCGAGCTCGGGCTCGCTTTCGGCTTGATCCACAGCCGTGTAGGCTGCAGCACTAATAATGACGTCAGGCCGTGCCTCTACCAGGGCTTGCTCAATGGCCTCGGGGTCCGCGAGGTCGAGATCCGGACGGCCGATCGGCACAATTTCCACATCGAAATGCATCTGAGCTCGCTCGCCGAGCGACTGGACGACTTGGCCTTGTGTGCCTGTCACAACAATGCGCATGAGCTTATCACTGCTCTAGTCAAAATAGGTTGGCAGGTCAGCCAGGCGGGGTTGGCGTGCGTCCTTGTCAGAGAGCAACGCCTCGTCTGGGGCAACCGGCCATGCGATGCCGAGTGCTGGATCATCCCAGGCAACCCCATGATCATGCGCGGGCGCATAATAAGCGGTGACCTTGTAGACCACCTCGGTGTCGGGCTCTAGGGTGCAGAAGCCATGAGCGAAGCCCACTGGCACGAGGAGTTGGCGCCAGTTCTCAGCCGAGAGCTCGACGGCGACGTGTTGACCGTAAGTCGGCGAGGAACGCCTGAGATCGACGGCTACGTCGAGGATACGCCCACGCACGACGCGGATGAGTTTGTCTTGCGCAAAGGGCGGTGACTGAAAGTGCAGGCCACGGATCGTGCCCATCGGGCCCGAGAGGGAGTGGTTATCCTGCACGAAGTCGAGGTGCAGGCCTGCCGCCTCGAAGGCACGGCGGGAGTAAACCTCGGAGAAGAAGCCGCGCGCATCGCCGAAACGCTTGGGCGTGATGACCTTGACCGCTGGGATTGCGGTCTCCTCAACTGTGAGCATGTTGGTCTGCCCTCGCGCCGGATCGATGCTCGTCAAGCTGCAGCAGTGGCCGTGGGAGTGTCACGAACACCCAGTCTCTCGCCCTGGTAGACGCCCGAGCGGATCGCCTCCCACCAGGGCCGATTGGCAAGATACCACTCCACGGTCTTGCGCAGACCCGTCTCGAAGGTCTCCTTCGGCCGCCAACCGAGTTCCCGCTCGATCTTCGTCGCGTCGATGGCATAGCGTAGATCATGACCCGGCCGGTCCGCCACATAAGTGATGAGCCGCTCACGGGGGCCGATTCCCGCACTCGGTGCCAGTTCGTCGACGAGGGTACAGACAGCACGCACAACTGCGATGTTTGTGCGCTCATTGTGCCCGCCAATGTTGTAGCTCTCGCCCACCTGACCGCGCTCGGCGACCGTGAGGAGAGCGTCGGCGTGATCGTCGACAAAGAGCCAGTCGCGGACGTTCTCGCCGCGGCCATAGACCGGCAGCGGCTTGCCCTCGAGGGCGTTGAGAATGACGAGGGGGATCAGCTTCTCGGGGAAGTGGTAGGGTCCAAAATTGTTGGAGCAGTTCGTGAGCACGGTTGGCAGGCCGTAGGTGTGATGCCAGGCGCGCACGAGGTGGTCGGAGGCGGCCTTAGAGGCCGAGTAGGGGGAGCGGGGGTCGTAAGGTGTGGCTTCAGTGAAAAAGCCCGTCTCACTCAAGGACCCGAACACCTCATCGGTGGAGATGTGGTGGAAGCGAAATGCGCTCCGGCCCTCTGCTGACAGTGCCCGCCAGTAGTGGAGAGCTTCTTGCAGAAGCGTGTAAGTACCGACCACATTGGTGTGGATGAACTCGCCGGGGCCGTCGATCGAGCGATCTACATGGCTTTCCGCCGCCAGGTGCATGATTACGTCAGGCTGGAAGTCTGCCATGAGCTCGCGTACACGAGGCGCATCGCCGATGTCAGCTTGCACAAATACGTAGTGAGGATCTTCAGCTACGGGAGCAAGGGAGGCGAGATTGCCGGCATAGGTGAGCTTGTCGACTACGAGGACCGAATGCGGCGTCTCGCGGATGATCTTGCGCACTACAGCCGAGCCGATAAATCCAGCTCCGCCTGTTACAAGGAAGCGTTTGGTCACACTGGCAATCCTTGAAGAGCGTTATCGGATTCGCTTGCGGGCAACAGGGAGCTCAATCCGATGTTCCGATAACTGTTCTTTTTTCTGTAGGCAATATTCCTTCTGGTCAATCGACCAATGGCAATGGAAGGGGCGACTTCGAGCTTAGTAGTACGGCTCGGCAGGATCGTGCTTATCATGCCAACAGGGCTGACGAAACAAGTGGCAGGAGTACTGTCACCCTGCGCTGCGTCAGCACGCGGGACGTGTGAGTCCCCTCGCAGCAGTCACACCTTGCGACCATTTTAGCAATGCTCTCCGTATGCGGAGCCGTTGTTTAGAATGAACACAGTCTCTGCCGAAAGTGTCCCCCTGCTCAGACTAGGTCATTAGGCTTAGTGTTAGTGCGTTGATGGGACCAGAGATTATACCATTCGGCGTGGCATCTACTTCAGCAATCGTGCCAGCCGCGCAAGCGGAAATGGGCTTGATAGCCTAGATCGTCGAATGGCGTTGCGCTGCACCAAAGTCGTTCGTACCCATTGTCTTGGCGATTGAGCCGAATCTTCTTCCTAGAGCGATGGGGCGATAAGTCCTCAGGCTCTCACAGGGGCAATCATGGCGACATTAGCGAGCGCGTTCTTCAGTAGCCCCGGGGTTTCATCCCAGGAGGCTGCAGCCTTATCGAGCTTGTTCTCTAGCAATTTCAGCCTGAACCAATCGGTCGACGGGCGTATCGATCCTGCCGGCACGACCATTACGCCGACACCGAAAAACGATTACATCATCCTTGGGCCTGGCGACCTGTTGAACTCCAGCTCGCGCTATTCGGGCGGTACGGATTTCGTTGAGACGCAGCAAGGTCTTACGATCAGTGGCAGCGTGCGTGGTGTCAAATTAACAGGTGACACCGACGCCTATGTCTTTGGATCGCGCCAGTCCGACGCCATTCTGGGTAACAGCGGTGACAACCTGCTCGACGGCGGGGATGGCAATGACGTGATCGTCGGTCTCGCAGGACGAGACACGCTCCTGGGGGGCGATGGCAATGACGAACTGTTCGGGGGCGAGGATGACGACCTCGCGAATGGTGGCCAGGGCAATGATGCCATCGATGGCGGCCTTGGCAACGACACGCTGATTGGCGGGGCTGGTAACGACACCGTTGTCGGCGGTGATGGGGACGATCAAATCTTCGGTGACGACGGGAACGACCTCCTTCAAGGAAATGCAGGGAACGACGCGCTGTTTGGCGGTGCCGGTAATGACTTGCTCTTGGGCGGCGACGGAAGTGATACAATCGTCGGCGGTGATGGCAATGACGTCTACAGTGGTGGGGCCGGTTCCGATACGTTTAACATTGGCGACGGAGGCCAGGCTAAGGGTGACACGATCCTCGATTTCCAGAACGGGGACAAGATTGACATCACCGACATGGGCCTTCAGCAGGCCTCAACGAGCATCAATGTAAAGTCGCATGGCGACGTCCATTCGGTGTCGCTCGTTCAGGGCAAGAAGGTCATCACGACGTTTACGTTGGTTGGAGAAACGCCGGACAAGGATGACTTTATCTTCTAAGGCAACGTGGTGCTGCGGTGACGAAGCCTGCCTCCGTCTGGGACGGAGGCGGGTCGCGCCGGAATAATGCAAGACCACTCCATGCGCTGAGGTCCCGCAGGTCATCCATGTGGATGCTCGACGCAAGAGCACTGACCAGCAGCCTTCGCATAAGGAAATGCCGTGGAATCGATTATCTCAGACGGCATTCCATAGACCAAACACATCAGAGGCCGGGGTTTATCGGGCCCCGGCGCAGCTCACATGAGCACCTGCGGGGGCACCGAATATGGCTGATGGCACTTTTCAATATGTCTATGAGGTTGAGCCGAGCAAAAAAGGCGGCGATAACTACACACTACTTTCTGCAAGTGACCTCAGCGGATCCAGATCCGCCCAGCTCATAGATAGGCCCCAAGGTCGAAGCGACGATCTCTCAAAGCTGGACAGGAACGATAAATTTTTCGAATTCACCGCTGACGGCCAACTGCGCGAATACAAATATGTGGGGACTGCGCCAGACGGTGGCGGCTTCATCGCTAAGGACGGCGGCAAGGCTTACCTGTTCACGAATACCCCACAAACGGCCGCTGGCACCGAGTACACCGTCAACAAGATTGACGTTACCCACATCTGCTTCATGACGGGCACGGGGATCGCGACACCACTTGGTCGAGTACCAGTGCAAGATCTCAAGATTGGAGATCTCGTTTGCACCGCGGAGGGGCGAGCTGTTCCTGTGCGCTGGGTCGGGCGTCAGTCCGTATCACGCCTCTTTGCTGACCCCGTCCGGGCGCTCCCCATTTGCATCAAGGCCGGGGCACTTGCCGACAGCGTGCCATCACGGGATCTCTATGTCTCACCGTGCCACGCTTTACTCGTCGACGACATTCTAGTTCAAGCGGGCGCTCTTGTGAATGGCGCGTCGATTGTGCGTCATGAGAATGCGCCCCTTCTGTTCACCTACTATCATATCGAGACCGACGATCATTCGCTTATTCTTGCCGAGAATACGCCCGCGGAGACGTTCATCGATAACGTCAATCGGATGGCTTTCGATAACTGGGATGAGCACGAGCAACTGTATCCAAATGGATGCGCGTTGATCGAGCTGCCATACCCGAGAGCGAAAGGGCTCCGGCAGGTTCCGAGAGCGATCCGTAGCCGCTTGGCGGGGCGGGCTGCCATGCTGATGGCTGCATCTGCTGCCAAGGCTGCGTAGCACCTCCGCCTCATCGATATGCGCTGAGACGCCGAGCAGATTCGGACAAATTTGCTCGGCGTTTCGCCTATACAGGCCCTGCTGTATAGCGAGGCACTGATGTGTCCGCTGCGCTCAAAGGCGGATGAATCCAAGGCACTCTCACACCTGATTGGAGCTATGCAAGCTAGGGCATCGGACGGGAAGTTGGCTCCGATGAGTTCTGCACCTCAGCAATTCTGAAATCGCCCATGGTGCGTCCGCTTAACCGTCCGACGCTCTAGAGCGGTTACGAGTTAGACGGGCTCATATCCAGCATTTGCGAGGTAGTTGGCGCACTCGACGGGTGTGAACCCGGCGAGCAGGGTGCCGATGGTGCTCCAGAGGGCGTCCTTCGTGCGAGTT
>JAESFL010000921.1_pt1 | contig 14190 bp, 15 predicted proteins | sample 9269401 | NCBI WGS metagenome assembly JAESFL01 (sample SAMN14506025, study PRJNA617098) | algae metagenome | isolation source: Gloeocapsa sp. UFS-A4-WI-NPMV-4B04 and co-occurring heterotrophs from desert... | place: USA: Utah | collected 2006-10-01 | reverse complement strand
CGGCTCCCTTCGACAGTGGCAAGGCGCAGCGTGAGCTCGGTTATCAGGCCCAGCCGATCGATGCGGCCCTGCGGCAGTCGGTCGAGTGGCTGTCGAGCCGCAAGGCCTCGCCGACACGGCTTGGTCCCGTCTCACAGCATCAGGCCCAGTGAGGCGCCGTGATCTCGCTCCTAACCATCTCCCGCCTGTCTAGTCGTCCCAGTTCGCGGGATCAGATCCCCAGTCTGTCAGCATCACGCGATCCACACAGTCGGGCTCTCGTGCGCTGTGATGCACATTGGCCACCAGCCCCATGGCTTCGAGGTGCTGCCAGAGTTCACGCCAGAGGCGAGCCGCGTCTGTCCGGGAGTGCACCGACATACCGGTCTCATCCTCGATGTCTTCGAGCCGCAAGCTCGTCGCGCCATCCTGGAGCCGCTGGTGCACCTCAGCCTTCCACTGCCTTTGGATCTCATGATCGCTCATGTTCCGCCCTCGTCGGTCTGCGATGGATCAGGGTAGTGCACATCGACAGCTGCGCAGGATCGGGGAAGGAAGAACGGCTCGCCATCATCGTTGTCGCTGCTGATGCCGCCATTCTCCATCAGCTCGGACCAGTCGCCGTCATCGACGATGATGCTGATGGTCGACTGCGCGTGTTCCCGGCGCGGTCTGCATGGAACGCTCCACGAAAAGCGGTGTGAACGATAGGTCGTGCACCTGGGCGTAGCCCTCGACGCGCCGCTGCTGGGCTCCGAGGCTCTCGCCTTGCCCTGCCTGCCGAGAAGCGGGTGTAGGCGTAGTCGAGCATGGGTTCTCGCGCGCTGTCATCCCCTCATGGTGTAGGATGAAGCGTGGCTCTTGTCCATTTGCGAGCGCGTCCAGTCACGTTGCTGAGAGGACCATCAAGCTTCATGCACCGCAATAATAGAAAAGCCGCCCGAATGAGCGGCTGTTGTTGTTGTTCTTTGTAGTGTTTGCCCCTACGGGGGTCCCCGTTTGTTGATCTTCCTGTATGCCAGAGCGGGGCCATTAACCATCTGTCAGGCAATCTATTGCCACGGCCATTCTTTGAACCGGTGCGCACGAGCGCTGGGGCGGCTAGATGCGGCGCTCATGTGTGGCAGGAGATGCGTCCTCCGACCTCCATCACCGTCGCCTCGGTGGTCGCCGAAGCCAGGACCGGGCGTGATCGCCTTGTGCTGCTGGTCGAGGAGCTGAATGCCTTCTACGCCCGTGGCGCGCTGCGCCTCGCCCTAGCGGCGCGGGATCGCGACCTCGTGTCCGAGCTCGACGGATTTCTCACTGCGGTGCAGGCTGGTGTCATGGCGCTGGTAAGGGAGGTGCTGGCGAAGACCGTGGGGTTCCATGCGCGTCTACGTAACTTCAGGCCCTTTGTTCCATTTCCATTTGCGAGGCTAGGTGGGGTTTTTCCGCGCACATGAGACGTAGCACCACATCAACTCGAGGTTCGGACCATGCCCCGCTACTTCTTCGACACTGACGACGGCGTGACGGTCATTGAGGACGAGGAGGGGATCGATCTCTACAGCCTCAAGGAGGCCCGCCTTCAGGACAGGCCGTTCTCGCCAACATCGCCCGCGATCACGTCCCCAATGACGGACCTCAGAGAACGATGACATGTCGGGTGCGCCATGGAGACGGCAACACGGTTCTGAAGGCCACCCTGGTGCTCATGATTGAGGAGCTCTAGCCCGCCCCCTTCAGCGGATCAAGGTGTGTCTGGGTCTCCAGAAGGTCGCGTGCCTCCTCAGCCTTGAGATGCCAGAAGGTCTCCACCTCCTTGACGCGCTGGCGCCGCTCCCTGTCGCTCAGACCGTTGCGGAACCAGGCTGAGCGCGTGATCTGGTCACGCAGAAGGACACCCGACATGACCCTGCTGCCGATCGAGAGCAAGGTAAGATGATGACCCTGAGCTCCTTGGCCGTTTTACACCATCAGGAGATCCTGATGTGTGGTTTAGGGCACAGCCAAAAGCCTGCCGTTAGGGCATGGTGCTGATCAGATCACCGGAGGTCAGCCATGGCCCTCACCATTCTCGATCCCTGCACCGGCACCCGCGTCGCCATTGAGGTTCCGGCCAAACTACAACCCCTGCGGGCCCGCCGTTGGGTGCGACGCGAGTTGGATCGCATGATCAGCAAGCGCGACCCAATCCCGTCTGACACCCATCGATGATCTACTGAGCCGCTGACTTCTGCCTTGCATGTAGAAGGCCCGATAGGGCAACAAGCACCTGTGACTACTGCCGCCACTGAAGACCAGCTGAAGGCCTCGCCTACGGCATTGAAGAGCAGGGCAGCCGAGAGCGACCAGGAGTACTCTCGATGCTTCCTGGCGGTTTCCATCTTGCGCCTTCTACGAACTATTTGCGGCGCTCTTCGCGTGGGTTCACGAGGCCCGTGCCGACACTAGCCTCTACTGACGGACCATCATCTATGACGTCGATCAGGGGTGCGCTTGCGGCGCTCACGCAGCGTCACACTCGATGCTCGCGTAGCGGCACCTCCTAGGAAGCCGAGCATCAGGAGCCAAAACTTCGGGTGGACTCTAGGTCTTTGTTTAGACAACGTTGCACAAAGTTGCCGACCCGGCAGTTCCCTGTTCTAAGGGAGCAATGAAATCCAACTAACGTGTGGGCTGAATGTTACTTCTCGTGCGAACTGTTACCTTAACTGTTTGTTTGGCACTCTTGTCCGGCGCACTGCGCCCCGCAGGAGCCCTCGCTCAGACAGCAGCGACATGGCAAGTTTCACCCGGAGTACGGGCGAAAGCCTATACGGCTAAGCCGAAGCCGCCCCGGACCAGTCTGTCGAAAGCCGCGGCTCGGACGAATGAGGTCCTGCCGCCCGCTCCCCCGTCCTTCTATTCGGTGGGACACCTTGCTGACCACGTGCTGTCCATACCCTGGGAACTTGCTGCCGTCGGCGGCGCCTTGGCTTTTGTTGGGGTTCGAGACTGGGACTGGGGTGGCTCGAAGTTTCAGGTCATCGAGGAAGGGTGGTTCGGCAATGAAACCCGACATGGCGGGATGGACAAGATCGGCCACGCCTTCTCGACATACGTCATCGCTGACATCCTGACGGACAGGATCAGGGCGAACGCGGCCGATCCCACAGGAGCCCAGATCACAGGGGCACTCATTGCATTTGGTTTTATGTCAGCCGTCGAGACCCTGGACGGCTTCACGGGCAAACATCGCTTCTCGCCCGAGGACATCGCCGCGAATGCCTTCGGTGCGGCCTTCTCCATCCTCCGGAACTCTGTTCCTGGGATGCGTGAAAAACTCGACTGGCGTATCATGTACACGCCCGCGAGCTATGAGTTGCCCGGCATCTCATCGTGGGAAACGGACAGCATCGTTCCTCCCTATGAGCGTCAACGCTATGTTATGGCCCTGAAGGGCAGTGGGTTCGACACACTCAAGAACACGCCTCTGCGTTATGTTGAACTGCACGCCGGTTTCGATGCTCGTGGGTTCGAGCAGAAGGAGCGTGAACTTGGCCATCCCATGACACGAACGTTCTATGCTGGGATCGGTTTGAATTTAAACGAACTCCTCTTTGGAGCGGGCCCCCTTCCGAACCTCGCGGAGTACAAGGACACGCTCCCCGCCCGTGCCGTGCAGAAGACGTTTGAGTACGTTCAAGTGCCCTACACGGCAGCCTATCACGGGACCCGTTTTTCGACAGTGCGCCGCTAACCGCTAACAGCAGCTTGACCACGAAGCTCTGGTTTTGCTTGCGCTGGGACGGTTTTGGTCTGCGCAAGCCCAATTCACTAGCCCTTGTCATTCGATGTTCGAGAGGCCGATCCCGGGGGCCTCGGCTTGCAGGGCTCGGCGTGCGGCTCCGGAGTCGAGCTCCTCCACTCAGGCGTCAAGGCGCGCCGCAGCCGCGAGAAGCTTCTCGCGGGCCTCCCGCATTGACACCCAGAAAATGCCATAGCCCAAGTTCCTAAGCTTGCACGTCTCCCAACTGAGGGAGGAGCAATCCTATGCTACCACTTGGCTCCCAACACATCGAAGCAGAGGCGCGGCGTCTTCTGCGTGACCAGATCGCGCGCTCAGCCTGGTTCCGCAACGGTCTCAGCGACAGGGAGCGAAGCCAGCGTGTCGAGCAGGAGGTAGCCACCTTCTGGCACCTCAAGGCAGCGCAGGTGCAGGAGCTGCTGGAAGAGCGCGCTAGGCCGGTCTCCCGTTCCGCAATTCTGGGGAAGGCGGACAGCAGAGCCCCCCTGAAAAGCATAAGGCCCGGCGTTTCCACCGGGCCTCTGCTGTAGTCCAGCTTGTGGGGCTTAGAACTTGAAGCTCAGGCGGCCACGGATGATGTCGCCCGTGTGCTCGAAGCGGACAGGTGCCGTAAACCCACCCGCGTTCGTCAGCGTCACGTTCTCATCGCCGAGATCGTAGTAGAGGTACTCGACGCCCACAGTCAGGTTGTTGGTGAAGGCGTACTCGGCACCCACGCCAACCGCATAGCCAACCCGGATGTCGTCCCCGAAGTCACCCTCATAAATGCCGAACGCGGCCGGAACCACGTCCGACCGAATGCTGCCACGGGTGTTCACGCCAGCGTAGGCCAGACCGCCTGTGCCGTAGACCAGGAAGCGGTCGAAGCCGAGACCGATGCGGCCGCGCACCGTGCCGAAGAAGTCCATGTCGGACGAGACGGTCGTGGTCCGGGCCGAGAAGCCAGTGCCAGGGCCGCCGCCGGCGATCACCCGGGTGCGACCGATATCGGTGTAGGCGATGTCCGCCTCGATACCAGCGACGAACACGCCGAACTGCATGTTGCCGCCCACGTGGCCACCGATGGTGAAGCCGTCGGTGCTCAGACTAACGCGCTCAGGAATAACACCAGCGGCAACAGCCGCGTCGAAGGCACCACCCGCACCGGAGCGGTAGCGAACGCTGGCGTCGTCCCAGATGTAGCCGCCGTTGATACCGGCGTAGAAGCCCGTCCAGGTGAACACCGGAGCAACGACCGGGAGCGGAGCCGGAGCCACCGTGCGGGCGGGAAGGTCGGCGGCAGCCGCCAAGGCGGTCATGGCAATCAGGGCAGTGGTCGACAGCAAAATCTTCTTCATGCGAACCTCCAAGAAGAGAGAGGAGGAAACCTAAGCACAAAGCGCGGGTATTGCTGTCACATGGAAAGCACAGTGCGGCCCAATACCTGGAGGTAACGAGCCCTTAACTACGGTACCGTTGCGGCAGGCATTGACCATAGGAGGGGTTGCGCCGACACTTGGACCAGTTTCGGTCAGCCGAGACAGAAGAGAGCACCTCACCGCCTCAGGGGAACCTGGGGCGGTTTTTCTTTGGCTGGGCCGGATGTGGAAAGCCCCTCCCTGGAGGTCGGAGAGGGGCGGGCCCTTCTTGGAAGACCAGAGAGCCTTGCGGACGTGAAACCGCTCGACCTTCGCGGTGATGAAGCGACCCAGCGCGACTTTCCACGCAGCCTCAGCCGAAAAGTGGAATGGCGGCTTTCGGGACAGGGATCGTGGAAAGCTGCCATGGGCGCGGGCTGGATGCTGCGAGTCGAAACCGACCCGTCCCGATCGTTCAAGTCCGGCTAAATCAGGGTTTGCCTCCGCCCATTTGCGGGTAAACCCCAATACCGCGTCCGTCAAAAAGGATCTGAGATGTGTCGGGTCACAACCATATCGATCCTAATAGGAGGGCAGCGTGAACAGGAACGCAATTGCACTGTCTCTGGGTCTTCTTTTTGGTCCAGCACTGGCGCAAGGGGCATTAGCTCAGGGCACGGTGCCGGCAATCACTGAGGCGGAGGCGCATGCCATCGGGGTCGATGCCTACATCTACTTCTACCCGCTAATCTCGATGGACATCACGCGGAAGCAGTCCACGAACATCGAACCCGGGAAAGAGTTCGCCAAAGGCCCGATGAACACGTTCGTGAATGTCCCGGCGTTTCCCCCGGCCGATCTGAAGATTGTCGTGCGGGTCAACTTCGATACGCTCTATTCCGTTGCGTGGCTTGATCTGACCAAGGAGCCCCTGGTCGTCTCCGCCCCGGACACCAGCGGGCGCTACTACCTCCTGCCGATGCTCGACATGTGGACGGATGTTTTTGCGTCCCCCGGATGGCGCACGACTGGGACACAGGTGGGTAACTTTCTGGTCACCCCGCCCGGTTGGAGCGGGACCGTTCCCGCCGAGATGACGCGCATCAGCGCGCCAACCCCCTACGTCTGGGTTATCGGCCGGACGAAGACGGACGGGCCGCCGGACTATGACGCGGTTCACAAGATCCAGGCTGGCTACAAGGTCACGATGCTGTCCGACTGGGGCAAGGCGTCGAAGCCGGTCGAGGTGAAGATCGATCCCAGCGTTGACATGAAGACAGCGCCGAAGGTTCAGGCCGACACCATGTCGGCAGGCAAATACTTCGCCTACGCCGCCGAGTTGCTGAAGCTCCATCCACCGCATCTCACCGATGAGCCGATCGTCGCGCAGATGAAAAGGATCGGCATCGTGCCGGGTCAGAGCTTCGATATCGAGAAGGTCCCGCCAGCCGTGAAGGCGGGCCTCGAGGGTGCGCCGGCAGCCGGGCAGAAGCTGATGGAATGGAAGCTCCCGACGCTCGCTCGGGTCGCCAACCATTGGTCGATGAACACCGATACGATGGGGGTCTATGGGACTTACTATCTCAAGCGCGCCATCATCACACAGCAGGGCCTCGGCGCGAACCTGCCCGAGGATGCGGTCTACCCGCTCAATCTGGGTGACGAAGGCGGCAGGCCGCTCGATGGTGCCAACAAATACACGCTTCACTTCGATAAGGCTGCCATGCCTCCGGTGAACGCTTTCTGGTCGGTCACACTCTATGATGCGGACGGTTTCCAGGTGGCGAACAGCCTCAACCGCTTTGCGGTCAGCAGTTGGATGCCATTCAAGTACAATCCGGACGGCTCGCTCGACCTCTATTTCCAGAACGAGAGCCCGGGCAAGGACAAGGAGGCCAACTGGTTACCGGCCCCGAAAGGCAGCTTCAACGTGACGATGCGGCTCTACGGCCCGAAGTCCGAAGTGCTCGCCGGGAGATGGAACCCGCCGCCGATCACGAAAGTGCAGGCGCTTCCAAGTCTAGTCGCGCAGTAAGTGTCAGGCAGAGTCGAGCAAGGCGGCTTTCGGCAAAGGGTCGGCTAGAGCCGACCCTTTTTTAGATTGGAGGCAGGTCAGGCTCGCCACTAAAGCCTTGGGGGTCCGGGGTGGGGAAGTCATCCCGACTATCCTGCGGGTCTATGCGCCGAGCGCTCACGGCATGAGTGTCATACCTCATCTTTGGACCAGCCATGCTCCGTGTTCCTCCTTCACCCCCAGGGACAGCTCAATCCCTCGGACGATCAACACGAGTCGCGAGACAAGATGCCGAGGCATTGTCTCAATCGCATCTACATCTTGTGCGCGAACGGAACAGCAGGATTTTTATCCGTGCAGGTCGTTGACAGCTACGGCCGGCTGGTCACCCGCTGCCAATGGGTCGCCCGCCGCAAAGCGACACCGGACCAGCGACGGTCGGGTGCAACCAGGATCCTGCTGCACCGCCGGGTACCGGCGCGTCGGCTCGCTCGGAGGCGCGAAGGCCTATCCTGCAGCGATGTCCCTTCCGTCAGACCTGGATCCCGAGCTCGTGCGCCTCAGCGTCTTGGGCAAGGCAACGGCCGTGGCCGCGGACGCGGACCTGATTGGGACCATTGCTTGGGCGCTTCTCTGGGTCAGCGCCTACCTGGCCGGCTTGTGACGACGGTGCGTACTCAATCCGCGGCAATTCCGAAACGCGGGGCGACCATAGAAACGAGCATCATGCTCAACCTAAGCGACGGTGAATCGCAGGGAGTACGCCATGAGTTTGCTCAAGGAGCCGCTGCTGCACTTTCTCGCCATTGGCGGGCTGCTGTTCGCGACCCATGCCGCCGTCGATCGGAGCGGCCCGCCGAGAATGGCCCGAGACTGGGTTGCGGTTGTTCGAAAGAACGAGGACCACGCCACGGAACTATGACGCGAAGACCGTGCCCGACGGGGATGCTCTGTCTCCGAATTGGCGTTGCACAAGCAGCAGTATCGGATGGGCCCGAGGCAGCTTGCAGACTATCATGGGCTAGTTAATCCGTAGATTTAAACCAGTGAGTGGTTGCGGTGAAAAAGTCATGCATGTTGTATAAATACTGTATCATGACGCTATTCTCGACGTTATGCTGTCATTGCATCGAGCGTTATCAGATAATGTTGCTTCGGAGGACAAACATGAGACGTTGGTTGGCACGTAGTGTTCTCCCGCTCGCTGGACTGACCGCTTGCCTGGCGTTCGGTCAGGTCCAAGCAACGGAAGGTGGTGTCAGTTTCTACATCCCCGGCTTGAAGGGTCCTTTGGCGGGCGTTGTTCCGCCCCCTGGCTTCTACTTCCAGAACGATCTTTATCTCTATAATGGTGAGTTCGGGAGAAGCCGGCAAATCGAGATTGGTGGCGCCGTCGTAGTGGACGTCAAGCAGGAGTCTGCGATCAACTTCGCAACTCCGATTTGGGTGACACCCGTCAACGTGCTGGGCGGCAATCTGGCCTTCTCCCTCACGATGCCGTTTGGCGTTCCGCGTGTGACAGCTGGCGCATTGATCGAAGCGCCACGGCTCGGGCGGACATTCAACTTCAGCCGCAGCGACGCTGATTTCAGCCCAGGCGATCCGGTACTGACAACCTTCGTGGGTTGGCATTCTGGCAAGGTTCATTGGGCGACGGGCGTCTCACTGAACGTTCCTGCCGGAGCCTACGAGCCAGGCCAGTTGTCCAATGTCGCGCTCAACCGGTTTGTTGCCGACTTCTACGGTGCGGTGACTTACCTCGACCCAGAACTCGGCTTCGAAATCTCGGCCAACGCTGGGCTCGAGCTGAATGGGAGGAACTTGGACACGGATTACAACAGTGGTAACGCGATCCATATTGATGTGGCCGCGAGTAAGTTTCTGAGCAAGGAACTCTCGATTGGCGTGATTGCATCGCATTACCAGCAAGTCAGCGGCGATACAGGAGGCCGCATCGGACCCTTTGAGGGCCGAACCACGGCGGTGGGAGGTACGATAGGTTATACCTTTGTAGCTGGCACCACTCCGATTTCGACCCGGATCAAGATCTTGCGTGAAGTTGCGGTGGAGAACCGGTTCCATGGCACGATCGGGCTCGTTACGGTCGCATTCCCGATCGGAGGTCCGGCCGGACCGAAACAGTAAAAGGCATCGACTATTCATAGCGCGTGCAGAGGCGAACGCTCGAGAGGTTAAGCAGCTCGAGGAGAAGATCGACATCCTTTAGAGATCTCTGCGGCTCCTCTTCACGCATCATTGTGAATCAATTGCAGGTGACCACGCCAGGAGCGCCAGGGCATTTGCACAGGAGCGCGATCAGGCGCTCCCTGAGAGGGTACGGCGATGGCGAGAACTTCGCACCAAGTCCCATCGGAATGGCTCCTCGTCAGCCTCGCCTTGGCGTGTTTTCTGCTCGTGAGAGTTCCAACCGCCGGCGCCCAGGCGACTTCGGTGCCCAGCTCTCCCCCACCGCAGGTGCAGCAGATGCTGCAGCTGATGCAGGATCCGGCCGTTCGGGGGTGGATCGACCAGCAGCAGCAGCCTGCGCCAACGCCGGCAACGGTGGGACCTCCGCCAACGGCCTCCGAGATGATGGCGGCCCGGACCGCGAGCCTGCGCGAACACCTCACGGGTTTGGCTGCCGCGGCGCCGCGGTTGCCGAGCGAATTCCGCAGCGCTGCAAATCGTCTCCTCGCTGAGTTGCAGGGACGCCGCGTCGTGGGCGTCCTCGTCCTTGTCCTTGGGTTCGTGGCCTTGGGCTTCGGAACCGAATGGCTGTTCAGGAAGGTCACCGAACAGCCGAGGCATCTGCTCGCTGCCCTGCCGATGACGAGCATGCCCGAGCGGCTGCGGGCCATCGGCCTGCGTCTTGCTTTCGGCGTCTCGGAAGTGGCGATCTTCGCGCTCGGGAGCATCGGTGCGTTTCTGGCCTTCGACTGGCCGCCGCTGCTGAGGCACGTCGTGCTCGCCTACCTCGTCGCTGCTTTGGTTCTGCGCCTGACCCTGGTCCTGGGGCGCTTCCTGCTCGCTCCCGACGGGGGAGGGCTGAACAATGGCGAGAACTATCGCGTACTGCCTGTGTTTGGGGATGCAGCCCGGTTCTGGTTTCGCCGCCTGGCGCTCTTCGTCGGGTGGTTCGCCTTCGGGCGCGCCACGCTCGATGTCCTCAGCGGCCTGGGCTTCTCGCCCGAGGCTCGCGAGCTTGTGGCCTATGCCCTCGGGCTCGGGCTGCTGGCCATCGCCTTGAATGTCGTCTGGGCGCGGCCTCAGCCGGTGTCGTCGCTCCCGGACGCGACGCTCCACAAGGTCCGCCACGCGGTCGGTCCCTGGCTCCTGTCTGTTGTCCTGGTGCTACTCTGGGCCCTGTGGGTCGCTGGCCTCATGCGGCTGTTCTCGCTCGTGGCCGTCGTACTCCTCTTGCCCCCAGCGATCCGGGTAGCCCAGGCCGCGAGCCGCCATGTCTCACGACTGAGCGAAGCCTCCGAGACCCCCTCCGTCCCGAGCCTCATGGCGATCTACCTGGATCGCGGCATCCGGGCTCTGCTGATCGTTGGCGCCGCTCTCCTGCTCGCGAACGCGTGGGAGATCGATCTGGTCGAGATGAGCGGGCGCGACACCCTCCTGACCCGCCTGCTGCGGGGCGCCCTGAGCAGCGTCGTGATCCTGCTGATCGCTGACCTGATCTGGCAGGTGGTCAAGACGCTGATCGATCGGCGGCTCAGTCGGGCCGAGGCCTCATCTCCGCCCGGAACGGAGGGGGCTGTGAAGCAGGCGCGGCTCCGAACGCTGCTGCCGATCTTCCGCAACGTCGCCTTCGTGGTGCTCGCAGCCGTCGCCGTGATGATGGCCCTCTCCGCGCTAGGCGTGGAGATCGGACCGCTGATCGCGGGTGCTGGCATCGTCGGTGTCGCCATCGGCTTCGGCGCGCAGACGCTCGTCAGGGATGTATTCAGTGGTGTCTTCTACCTGCTCGACGATGCCTTCCGGGTCGGCGAGTACATCCAGAGCGGAAGCTACAAGGGGACGGTGGAGTCGCTCGGGTTCCGCTCGGTGAAGCTGCGCCACCACCGTGGGGCCCTCTTCACGGTACCGTTCGGGGTCCTCGGGGCGGTCCAGAACATGAGCCGCGACTGGGTGATCGACAAGATGACGGTCGGCTTGGCTTACGACTCGGATTTCGAGAAGGCGAAGAAGCTCATCAAGCAGATCGGCAAGGAGCTCGCGGAGGATCCCGAGTTCGCGCCGCAGATCATCGAACCGCTCAAGATGCAGGGCGTCGAGCAGTTTGGCGACTACGGCATCCAGATCCGCCTGAAGATGATGACGAAGCCCGGCGAGCAGTTCGTGATCCGCCGCAGGGCACTGGCCCAGATCAAGAAGGCTTTCGACGAGAACGGCATCCGGTTCGCAGTTCCGTCCGTGCAGGTGGCAGGCCGGGGGGAGGTCGAGCCGGCTGTAGCCCATCAAACGCTCAAGCTCGTGAAGCCGGCTCCGCCGGAGTAATTTCATGTGGAGGTATGTGAACTAAAGTGCGCCTCAGTCTCAGTCGAGCGGCTCGGAGATTTCGGCGCGCTTAGGCGACAAGCGTTGGAGTGAAGGGATGTCGAGTAGTGGGAGCGAGTGCTGATCCTCGGCAATTGTGCTTGACAGTTACCGCATGCACGGCAGCAGCTCATCAGGAGCCCCAAACGCAGGGCGAACGGCAACTACACGACGGGCCGGCCATGATCATCGCTTCAAGCTTACAGAGCCTAAATGACACTCTGGCCGAGGCTCTAGCGTGACCGAGATCCTCGTCACGGGCGGCTGCGGCTTCATCGGCCGTCATGTCGTGCATGCCCTCGCTTCCCGCGGCGACTGTGTTCGCGTGTTCGATCTCGCCGACTGGAATGGCGCGGCCTCGCACATCGATACCATCCAAGGCTTCGTTCTCGATGCATCGGCGATCCGCCGCGCAATGGATGGCGCATGACGCGTTTACCACCTCGCCGGCAGCTCCTTGATGCCCGAGTGACACTCCGCTTGGCAGCCGACGGTCCGTGGATGTGAGAGTGGCGCGAGAGATCGATAAAACTCACTGGTCGCACGAGGGTACCTCGACAAGGTGCGGCGCATCTCCTCGCTGCAGTACTGCTGACGATCGGCGCAACTCCTGTAGCTTGAGGAGCATGGCCAGTGTGCGTTCGAGCTTGCGGTCGAGGTGAACCTCATAACGGGACAGCTTCTCAAGCCGGTCGGGCGCCAGCGCCTCCCCAAAAGCTTGTGACTGAATGAGAGGCCGCTGCTCTAACTCCTTGCGGCGGTTCTCGTACCAGCCGGCTACCTCCTCCTGGAGGAAGCGGACGAGGCTTGCAGCATCGGGGGTGTAGGGCTCGCGGTTCTCATCCGGTTCCACGAGCACCTCCCGCCACCAGCCTCTGGTATCCTCCCGCAGGCGGGCCAGTGCCTCCGAATAGGCGGCATCTCCTCCAGCCACAAGGAACTGCACCGCTTCGCTTGTCTGCGCTTCGTCCGCAGCAAGGTCCGCGAAATCAGCCTGGGTGTCCTCAGACGTGGCCTGGATGGCCGCAGCCACATCCGTTTCGCAGTTTGCGTTGACGCGATGCGAGACCGAAGCACTCGCCATACCTGCGTAGGACGAGCGGGTGCCTGCAAGCCCCCGCCGGAAGGCAGCCGCCTCCGCCAGCCGCAGCCGGCGCTTGCGCCAGAGAATGCCGGCAAGCTCCTCCACGAGGTGCTCCTCGGTGGGGCCTAGGGGCTGATGCTCATCGGCAAGCGCATGGAGGAGGTCCAGGTACTCGCTTTCGCTCTCCCACGGCAGCACCGTGTAGCGGGAGAGCACCCCGTGCTGCAGGGCATTGAAGCGGGTGAGTTCATACCCGGTAACATCTCCAGCTGTGTCGGTCACGGGAGGCTGCCTAAGGTGTCTTGTCAATCCAACCTCCTGGTCTGGCGCTCGGCTCAATCATCACACGTGGAACTGTAGAGCTCAGGCCCAAGCGCTGCAGGACATGGCTGGCCTGCTCTCTTCGCAGCATGTGCCAGGTCTCCCAGCACCTGTCGTGCACCCACACGTGACCGTCCGGGGCGAGCACCGGCAGAAGCGTGTCGCCCACGTGTTCACCTCCGCTGCAGTGGACGCAGCCGCGGCGTGGGTCGGTGGCGAGGGCTGGGTGGTGGCAAAGCCAGTGCGTGATGGTGTCCTCATAGGCGAGGCGCTCCGCCTCGGCGCGAGCCAGATGCCCGTCCAGTTCGCGGATCGCAGCGCGCTCGACGAAGTAGGCCTGCCAAACAACTGCATCCCAGCCCGTCTCATCTCCTCCTGCAGAGAGAAGCCTCAGGAGGGTGGGCTTGAGAGTGCGGAGTGCCTCGATGAGCTCATCGCTCAAGGTGTCGGCCGGGCCGTCCACGAGGAGATCGGTCCCGTGCGCCTCGAGCGTCACCCCTCGGCTGCTGAGGTCGTGGAGAAGGACAGCAGCCCTCATAGCACCACCCTCCGCCGCTCGATCGCTGCTGGCTCAGGAGCGGGAGGGGGGAGGGGGTATACCCCTCGGTTTGAACTGCAACCGTGCAACCGTCCCGGGTGGGAACATCCCCGGCCAGTGCTAGCGTCAGCACCTCAGGGTCTGGCAGTACCGCCTGTTCGGAAGGCAGCGCATCCGCCGCTACGTAGCGGGCCGGCCGTCCTCTCGAGGTCTCCTCATTGCGGATGTAGCCGCGGCTCACGGCCGTGCGGCACCGCCGTGAGGCCGCGGACTTGTCCAGGTGGAGCGCCCTCGCGACCTCCTGAACCGTGGCGGAACTGGCCTGCCGAGCGATGCGCGAGACCTCTTCCACGGTCTGCCGCAAGGTTGCGGGCACGGAGGCCTGCACGCCTTCAGCGATGGAGCCGGCGACCAGCGCATGAATGGCCGCATAGTCCTGGACTTGCTTCGAGAAAGTGGAGAGCTCTTTCCGTGAAGGAGGAGGTCCCTGATGTCAGAACCAAAGATCCGCTTCACCCCCGAGTTTCGTGCCGAGGCGGTGCGGCTTGCCCAGACCAGCGGCCGCTCCCGACGTGAGATAGCCGCCGATCTCGGGATCGGGCT
>JAESFL010000920.1_pt1 | contig 14227 bp, 15 predicted proteins | sample 9269401 | NCBI WGS metagenome assembly JAESFL01 (sample SAMN14506025, study PRJNA617098) | algae metagenome | isolation source: Gloeocapsa sp. UFS-A4-WI-NPMV-4B04 and co-occurring heterotrophs from desert... | place: USA: Utah | collected 2006-10-01 | reverse complement strand
CCGAGACTAGCTCGCGCAGGGCCTTCTGGGAAAGCGGCTTGTTGGAACCATCGGGCGAGGTCATGCCCGGATTGAATCACGGATACTCTTCTGAGGGAATCGTCGCCCCCCAATCTGCCCCAGTTACCACTGCGAAGCGATCATCTCCGCCTCTAACATATTGTGTCCAGATTGCTCCGGACCTTTTATGGTACCTAAATTGCTGTTTGCTACCGTAATGGCGCAACTCACCAGATACTGCATCTCACTCCCGATAAGGCTCATTTATCGGGAGTGAGCTCGCCATGACGTCACACGCAGTGGGAACCCCTGCTCGCGAGCATCGCCTACGCCCGAAGTCCTGAGGAGCTTCATACCAGTGGAAGTTTCAAAACAGGCCAAGCTTATGCCGCGCTTTCTTGATGATGTCTTAGCAGCGAGGTCCAACCATGAACCCATCTGTCTCAAGTTCTGAATCAGACCGGCAACTCCGACGTGCCAACGAACTCGACGCGCTCTCCGGGATCATCCCTCTCGAGCGCCGGGAGACCCTGGCAGCTTTGCTCACGAACGACGATGTAGCCACACTCAAGCATCTGGCCGAGAAAGGGATCGGCGCCAACACACTTCGTGCCCTGGCCTCAGACCTGGGCTATCTTGAAGCCTGGTCATTTGCAGCAACCGGCCTTCTCTTGCCGTGGCCAGCGCCAGAGGGCTTAGCGCTAAAATTCCTAGCACATCATCTCTGGGATCCAGTCAAGCGCGAGTTAGATCCTAACCACGGAATGCCGAAACCTGTCGCCGAGCACTTAAAGGCTGCCAAGCTACTCAACGTTGACGGGCCTCACGCACCAGATACGGTCCGAAGACGCCTCGCGAGTTGGTCAACTCTCCACCGATGGCGCGGTATGCAGCCCGTCTTTGCGACACCGACCTTCAAAACTGCGCTCCGGCTCGCGGTGCGCGCCAATGGCAGACAGCGCCAGCGAAAAAGCCAAGGCTCCGTCACGCGCCAGGTGCTCCGGCGCCTGCTTGCAACATGCGCACTCAACCGGCTGGTTGATCGGCGTGACCGTGCCCTGCTTCTGACCGCCTTTGCGTCCGGCGGTCGCCGTCGTTCGGAGATGGCCTCGTTGCGGGTCGAGCAGATCGAAACGCTTCCGCCCGTACGAGCTGAACCCCGTGATCCGGAGTCAACTAAACTCCCCTGCCTAGCGATCCGTCTGAGCCGTACCAAGCGCGGTGACGCGGACGATGGTTCGCGCGTCCTGCTCATCGGGTTCCCTGCCGACGCACTCTCCACCTGGCTGGAACATGCTGAGATAACGGCAGGTGCCGTATTTCGGCCAATTGACCGATGGGGCCGCATCGGCGCTGGGGCGATCAGTGGCGACGGTGTCAATGACATCGTAAAGCGCCGTTGTAAGCAGGCAGGGCTCGACCCTGCCCTCTTCAGTGCGCACGGTCTGCGCTCAGGCTATCTGACCCAGGCAGCCCTTGATGGGGTAGCCCTGACCGAGGCAATGCAGCAATCACAGCATCGCTCCGTGCAGCAGGCTGCTGAGTACTACAATGATGGGGAGCGACAAATGGGGAAAGCCGCCCGTCTTTATTGGCGCTGATAAAACGACAGTGGGACCCCCGCTACTTCAAGCGGATGGCCTGATAATGGCGACCATCGCTCGGCTCTTGTGGAGCTAAGGGACGTTACCATGACATCTCTCGAGGAAGCGATCAGATCCCATCGTTGGCGTACGGTGCACCCATCACTCTGGGAGCCGGAGATGAACCTGCGGCCGTTCCTGGGTCTTATCCTCGACCGGTCTACAGGTGCCATAAGTGTCGAGTCGTTCGCGATCGATCTTGAGGCCGACGAGTGGGTGCTTCTGCTCCTCAGGTCCGATGATTCTTGGGAGGGTCGAAAGGCATGGGCGGACGATCTGCTGGCATGGACGATACCATCAAGTGGCGCGAGAAATCCGATTGAGATCCCAATTGAGTACATTGGGGGGCCTTGTGATCTCACTACGCGCTCTTCCGAGGAAACCCAGGAGGCGTTGGCGCTTTTGAGAGTCCCGTTGCTGAGCAATCAGGACATGGCGGTCGATAAAAACACACCTGCGGCTGATACCGTCAATCGCTTGCGGTCCAAACGGGCAACCGACTGATCACTGAGTGAGAACCTCAATCCCAGCATCGGTCAGCCGGCGCTCACGTCCGTCCGGTCTCATCCAACACAGGCAACCCGAATCGTCCGTGAAGTACACGGGGTTCCCTGCTCTCTGATGCTCGATAACTGCTTCGGCGACCGCCTCTCGGATCGCGCTCTTGGGCTGCTCGGACCACTCATGTCCGCCCTACTCAAGATCTTGGGGCTCGGCTATCGTTTCTTCCCCCGCAGTATCTGCCCCGACGTCACCAGAGATGCGCCAGGCCATGGAGGAAGCCTATGACGTGGCTGCCGCGGCAATGAATTGGTCTCTGCGTGAGCGACGGCGAGATCCAGATGATGCTCCTTGATGGTGGGATAGGCCGCCAGAATCCGGTCCCGCGGGATGCCTGCCTTGACAGACGCAGCCAAGTCATTGACCAGGACCCGTGTGCCCTTGATCACCGGCATGCCACCGAGGATTTCGGGATCCGAGACAATCGTGTCGTCTCGCTTTGCATTCGTATCCTCACTGGTAGTCATTTGCACCTTCCGCAGCCCGAACGACCTCTTCGATGTGCCCTGACCGCAGCCGGTCGATCGGCGCTGCACTATCGGTGTACAGATTGGGAGTGACGAGCCACTCCCAGGCCTCCTCTACCGACGGGAAATACTCAACAACCTGATCAAGCCCCTCAATTGGTCGGGAACGATCAAACTGACGCGCCGGGTAGACGTACTCATCGGCGTCCTTGCGGAAGGCGATGGCCTGACAATCATTCCGCCACCCTTCGAGTAACGCGACCGAGACACCAAGCCTTTCCGCCATTCCGTCAGGTCCGAGGAGTTCGGATGCCGCCCAGTCTGTCGGTCATCATCGACCGCGATCTCGTCCAGTCGCGCTCGCCCCTCATCGAGACTGATCAATGGCCCGAGGCCGGAGCCTTTGATGACGGGGGTCCTCTCTCCGGCATCATTCGGCGGCGTCTCCAAAAGGCCATAGTCGTATTCTGCTCCCTGGATTGCGGCGCAGAGGTCCTCAAAAAGATACCCAAACTCATGGGCTCCGCGTTTGGTGTGCTCTTCGAACTCTGAGATGAGCATCGCCGGCATCCCGATCGCCCTTGGCCCCTCAAAATCGGCCGATGGCGTATCCCCCACGAACAGGATCTCCGCCGGCCCAACCCCGAGCCGATTACACACGAGATGGAATATGGCAGGATCTGGTTTCACCAGCCTCACTTCGTAGGACAGGATCACAGCATCGGGAGGGTCAGGCAGGGTGGAGAGAAGCGGGCCCCCATAAGGAAGCGCCAGGTTCGAACAGACGCCGATCCGCAGACCTCTGGCGCGCAGAGCTTGCCAGATTGTCGCCATTCCGGGCCTAAGACGAATGGAGGCACACTCAGCCTGCAGATCCCTTTCCAGCTCTGTTAACCCGTCCTCCCCGAGCTCTTGGCTGACTCTTGCGGCGACCTCCCGCAGGCTGAGCGGCCGCGTGAGGACCTCGTCAGCAGTGATTCCCTTCACGCCTTCCCGCAGCAGAGTTCGAAACGGCTGCCGCTTGTCGGCGATCTCGACCAAGGTTCCGAAGGCATCGAAACAGACTGCTCGAACTTCGCTCATGCTCAGCTAATCCATTAGCTCGGCCCGGTGTTTGCCCTCACGGGTATACTCCATGTTCGATCTGGATCAGAAGCCGGAGGACTAGGTCGGTGTTACCTCGGAGGATCAGGTCCAGAGGAGTAGCCTCTAACACTCCGTTATGCTGGACTAGCCAAAGTACGCCCAGGTTCCCGAAGACCTCGCCTGTCCTCCCAATGACTGTAGCGATCTCCGGCTCGGCTCCTTGGAGAGACTTGAGCTTCTCAATCTTTTCTTCGAGATGGGTGATCGCATGGTCAACTAAGGGATCGACCATCTGGGCAGTATAAGGTCTGAAGATCTCGCTCACTCCCACACCTTCGTTGATCAAGTTCACGCGGCAAATCACGTTGTTGAACGTCACGAGCCGAGAAGACGGCAGTTCCCGCTCAATAACCTCTCAGAACGCATTCGACGGAAGAACTAAGGATCTCTTTTCACGGCCGAGAAGCTACTGCCGCTTTCCACGGCACGTAAGAGACATACGAAAATCTCATAAAGAGCAAAGTCAACGTTGCCTCCTTTGCGAGCAGCATCGCGTCTGGTTCACTGGTACTTGTGTCATACGTGAGCAGGCAGCTTTGACCTGTTTGGTCGATCTTGGTGTCACTCCACATGAGCTCGATTGCGATCTGGCCAGGGGTGTGCGCAACCACATATCCGCCAATTCTGTGAGAGGTTGGAGTGTTCAGTGAAAACTGCTTTTCGTGCTCCTCGCCTTCAATTGTAACCTCACCAACCCCAGCTGCATGGCCCTTCAGATTGGGCCTTCGGCCACTGATTTTCCCTCGAAATGAAAAGCGAGAGTTGTGAGCCACTGGAATTAGTTCGATAAGGCGTCGCGCGTCGTCTCGACAGAATGTCACTCCGTCGGCCACTAGTCGATCAAGGATGGCATTCGCTTCAAGCCTCGCGCCGAGATCCATAGCCTGAGCTATCCATCGCTATCTGGTTATTGCAGATCATCGGGAAAGTCGTTGTGGTCTGGATCAACAAAGAATCCAAGTGCTCGAGCGGCTTTCCGCTGAGCATCAACGCAAGGGGCATTGGCGTCTGCAACATGCACCAGTTCGTGCAACACTGAATTTCGCATTTTTTTATAGGCACCATGCTCGCCCGGAGCTGACCAATCCCGACCGAACCTGGGATCGTAAAACGGCGCGATCGCATTCAGTGTCGCCCAACTGGCCTGCCATGGGTTATACTCGGCAAATTCACGTGCCTGCATTCCCTGTTTAATTATTGCTTCGCATTCGCTGATCAACGTGCGTTGGAATTGGGTGATCACCAAAGCCTGCTCGTGTGCCAGGGAACTGTACACCGCAAACAGCATGGGGTCCTCCCGCTGAAAGACGCGGCTCAGGCGAACCAGGTTATCGAGGGCAGTGCTTAGACGTTTTTCCGCGGCAACACGGTTCGTCCAAGAGACTGGCGAAAGTTGAGCAGTAATTTGATCGAGCTTTCTTCCGACGATATCCTCCCTAAGTCTCGCATCATCGCCGACGTAAAAACTGAGGATAGTTTTTGGGAGTTTAAGCTCTCGCGCTACCCCTAAGAGAGAAATCTGATCGGGGCCATGTTTTCGAAATGCGCGTTCAGCTACGTCGAGAATGCCGTCACGAATAGGATTATCCCGTCCCATTTCTATGCCTATGAAATGTAATAAAGTAGTGTTTGATGCCTACACACGAAGGAAAGTGTTCAAGCTTGTGTGGTGACCGTCAGTTTTGGAGCGGAGAGCCTTGACGGACCGGCGTCTTCAGGAAGGATTTGAGAATCACTCCGTAGCGCCAGTCTTTGTCCGCTATACTGGATAATTTGGCACATATTCGCTAAAGGTCAACTTCTTTGTCGAGATCCCGCGCGCCCGAAAGCCGCTCGAACAACGACACCGCTGAAAAAATCTTTGGCGAAATTTCCGTTCGAGTTCAGGCACTTCTCGGTGATTCTGACGTTCGCTCCTTCGCAGCAAAGGTCGGCGTGTCGAAGACCTTTATCTATGATATTTTGAGTGGCAAGCCCGCTTCTATTGCAGTTTTGTCCGCTATCGCGGACAATACAGGCTGCAATTGGAGGTGGCTCGTTACAGGCGAAGGGATGCCCTCAGAACAATGGGAGCAGACGACAGCACTGGTCCCCCGTTTGGCGCCATCGCCAACGGGACGCGCAAAGGAGTTGAAGCCAACTGGGCATTATATGTTGTTTGCCGCTCAGTTGCTGAGCGAATTGGGCATCCCTCCGACTGAAGCTGCGGTGTTTACCGTGTTGGATGCCGATATGGCGCCAGTGCTAAATCTCGCGGATGACGCTTTGATTCATTTGAGCGACCAGCGCCTCTCACAAGGGAACCTGTTTCTGGTCGGGGTTGGCGGCCAAGTCACCATTCGGCGCGCTGTGTCTTTAGACGGGGGCTTATCTTGGATGCTCACAGCCGAGCGTCAGAGTGTGCAACAAATCTCGATCTCAGCAAAATTAAGATACAAAATTTACGGGCGCGTGCGCTGGATTGGCCACAGACTTTAAGGAAAAAGTCCAGTCGACTTTAAATATTATGGGCAGTCGCACCCACGGGAATCCGGTTTACTTCGGCTGATTTCGCAAATGGTCGCATCTGGAGGCCACCCTTCTCTCCACGGCAGCCCTTTAGGCGTGCTACGCCCAAACTGAAATGGCGGCGGCAGGGCTCATTAAAAATCCCTAAAAAGGACAGGGGCCCGGCTGCGCAACCCTGACCAGCTCCGCCGGACCCCTTTCCAAACCATCCGAGCAAGGAGGTCGGCTACTTGGACAGGATTGCAATCCAGGTTGTCCTTTGGAATCCCGCGGTGCAATGACGCTATATTCGTGCGAACACTTATCTGGAATATAGTCAGGACCGTCGGGCAAGCAGCTCAAGAACGTGATTGAGAGCCTCCTGCTGAACAGCTTCAGGTGGGCTTTCAGCGTCAATGATCCTGTATGTCTCCCGAAATTCGTCGGCCTGATCGAGGTAGGAGCAGCGAACACGGCTGTGAAACTCCGTCTCCAACGCCTCAAAGCGTCCCTCATCGACCTCTGACTCCTCTAACCTCTGTCGACTTCTTCTCAGGCCAACAACAGGATCAAGATCGAGCACGAGGGTGAGATCGGGCCAGAAATCATCAATGGCAAGATGATGAAGCTGCCTGATCATGTCCAAGGGGAGACCTCTACCTGCCCCTTGGTAAGCGATCGAGGACCCGACGAACCGATCACAGATAACGATCTTGTTAGCCTCCATCGCTGGTTTGATAACGCGATCCACATGCTGTCGACGGCTTGCGTTCATCAAAAGTAATTCTGCAACTGGAACCCAGTCATAGGTTTCTTTCCCAAGCAATAGCCGGCGCAACGCGGCCCCCTCCTCGGTGCCGCCTGGCTCCTGAGTTGCAACAATGTCATATCCGGCCGCTTGCAGTCGGCGCGCGAGAAACGCTGCCACCCCGGATTTGCCGCTCCCGTCGATCCCCTCGAGAGCCACCATGACGCCTCGCATTTTCATTGCACCTGCTCTGTACCAATTCCCAGCGCGACCTCCTGATATGAGAGGTAGAAATGAAGCCACATCTCGTTTCAGATCAGCCCGAAGTTGAAGTGAGACTAACTGCGAGTCTCATTTCAAAAAAGTACTTGGCTGGCAACGACATACATACATGCGAGACTCCCCCCGGGGGACATATTGGTCCCCTCGAAGGTGATGAAGCAACCTGCCATCAAATGCTTTCGACGAGGCTCGAGAATGCGCGGCGGACCCAGCCCGTGCTGAATTCCAGCAGGCCGTCGAGGGCGCGCTGGCTGAGCGTGCCTTGCTGGACATCCTCATTGGCATAAAGCGGCATATCGAGGGCCTGCATGTCACCACGGCTGACCTGAAGCCGGGCCACCTCGGCCCCTTTTTGGATGGGAGCCTTCAGCGGACCGCTATAGACGATGCGTGCGGTCACCCGCTCGCCGTCGCCACGCGGCACAAGTACACGAACAGGCTTCTTCGCCACAAGGGGAAGCGACCGCATGTTTCCACCGAAAACCTGAGCCTCGCCTACAACCTGCCCTTCCGCGAAGAGCTGCTGGGACTCGAAGGCCCGGAAGCCCCAATCCAGGAGCTTTCTGGATTCCGTCGCCCGGTCCTTGGCTGTCTTTAGGCCGTTCACGACCACGATCAGGCGCTGGTTGTTCTGAATTGCGGAGCCGATGAGTCCATAACCGGACTCGTCGATGTTCCCGGTTTTTAGGCCGTCCGCCCCGATATCGGCGAACAGAAGAGGGTTGCGATTCTGCTGGCGGATCTTGTTCCAGGTGAACTCGCGCTCACCGAACATCTTGTAGAGATCCGGGTAGGTCTCGATGACGTAGAGGGCGAGCTTGGCAAGGTCACGAACCGTGACCTTCTGCTCGGGATGCCCGTAACCAGTGGCGTTGCGGAAGGTGGACTTCGAGAGCCCGATCTGCTTGGCCCGCTCATTCATCATGCGGGCGAAGTTGTCCTCGGTCCCGGCAATGCCTTCGGCAAGGGCGATGGCGGCATCGTTGCCCGACTGCACGATCAGGCCGCGCAGGAGATCTTCGAGGCGGACAGGGGCATTCACCTTGGCGAACATGGACGAGCCGCCGGAGCCGCTTCCGCCCTTGCGCCAGGCATTCTCCGACACTACGAACTCGCTGTTGAAATTCAGGCGGCCGTTCTTGATTTCGTTGAAAACGACCTCAGCCGTCATGACTTTCGCCATGCTGGCGGGCGCAGTCAGCTCGTCGGCGTTCTTCTCGAAGAGAACCGCGTGGCTTCCGGCATCCATCAGGATGGCCGTGGGAGCCGCCGTCTGGAATTCCTGGGCGCGTGCCTCCTGCGTCACAGGAGATGCAAGGAACAAACCACTGACCACAAAAGCAAAGGCCGCAAGGACTCGGGCGGCTTGAGGCTGACGCATAGCAAACGATCTCCAGGCTCTTCCCCTAGGAGATCCCGAATCTGTGGCGCGTCAATAACAAATCAACATTCGGCCACGTTGGCCTGTGTGCGGAAGCACCCAGCTGCGGATGGGCGGTGTTTCGGCTTAACGGAGCACGAAGCCTTGCGCAGCAGGACGGGCAGATGAGCCACCCCGCTGGAAACCGGACGGCGCCGTGCTGGCAGGGGTCTCATAGAGGCTGGCGACCATCGGGCGGGAGGCCGGCGCCTGGCTCGGGGCTACCGAGCTGATCCTGGCCACCGGGCTCGCTGCACCGGGAATCGTGCCGAGATCAAAGGGACGCTCGGGCGGCAACGGTGCATTGCCAGCAACCGCATTGGGCATCGCCGAAGGTTGGGTAGCCCGGGCCGGGGCCTGATAGGCCTCGCCGTCAGGCTCGTAACTGCGCAGGGCGATGGCCTGGCGCGGGGCGTTCGGCTGCAGGGCGGCCTGAGCGATCATGGTCGGAGGCGTGTTGGTGAGGCTGGCCGGCTGGCCGTCCGTCCTGAGGCTCGCCATCAGGATGCGATCGTCGCTTCCGTTGGTGGAAGCGCGGCCAACATACTCCATCTTCACCCGTGCCGTCCCCTGCTGCTTGAAGCCCAGAGCCATGGCGGCCCGCTCGGACACATCGATCACCCGGTTGCCATGGAAGGGCCCGCGATCATTGACGCGAACGATCATGGAATGGCCGTTCTGGAGATTCGTGACACGGGCATAGCTCGGCAGCGGCATCGTCGTATGGGCGGCCGCGATGGAGTCGCGATCGAATACCTCACCATTCGCCGTCATGCGTCCGTGAAAATTCACCCCATACCAAGAGGCTAAGCCCTCGGTCGGACGTGGAGTGGCATCGGGAACGTAAGTGCGGCCGGCAACCGTATAGGGTTTTCCGACCATCTCGCGCCCGCCCCCCTTAGGAACAGGCTGCCCATCGGCGACCACCTTAGGGCTCGGAGCAACGCCATACTTGGGATCGATCCCGCCCCGGACATTTGAGGAGCAGTTGGCAGCCACGAGGGCGATGGCTGTGACGCCTGCAGCGCGGAGCAAAGCCCGATGAGTGAAGGACGGGATTGTTCCCCTCTGCCCGGTGTTCGCCTCAGCGTGGTTGCAACGCATGTCGTCTCGCATCCTGTTGTTGGCTCGGAGCATGGCTCAACCTTGTTTGCCCCGGACACCAAGCCAAAGTGCTTTTCAGTTCTTAAAGGAAGGTTAAACGGCCGCGCTTGTCAATGGCAAAGCTAGCATTTCAGATACTAAGTATCGTGCGATTTAGAAAACGCAATCGGTTCAGTTGCTTGCGGTCTCCGGCAGATCCGATATGCGAGCATTCCAGTGTGGGCGGGCTTCGCGTCGACCTAGTGGGAGGTTTTCGCTTCGGCAGCCAAAGTCTACAATATTTTCATTCGGTTAGCTTCAGATCGGCCTCCTGGACGCTGCACTGCGATGGTTGGGCCATCTGGCGGTGCCAAGCACCCGTTCTGCGATTTCCTTGACATGACGTAGTTAACGAACCGCATGCCGCGTCTGCCGTCACACTATACGCTGCCCCGCTGCAAAGGGCTCCATACGAGTTGACGACCTCGGGTTTGCAGTCTTAGAGATGGACGCTGTTCCGAGCCTATCTCGGGCGATCAGGAGGGGTGGCCGAGTGGTTTAAGGCAGCGGTCTTGAAAACCGCCGTGGGTGCAAGCCCACCGTGGGTTCGAATCCCACCCCCTCCGCCATCGTTCCCGAGCAAGCAATTGAATTTAATGGTCAATTTTCAAGGCATTGCGAGCCTTCCCCTCCTTTTTCCCCACCTTTGTAGCTACTAGCTCGGCTATAGAACCAGTGCGTCTGACGATTGGAGATGCCCCTTCATCCGGTACTCGCGCATCAGGTGACTCTCCCCAGATTCTCACCAGCATGGGCGATTCTTCACAGTAGGCCTGGAACTCGGACCTTGGCTGGTAGTTCTCCTGACCCAAAGAACAGGGGGAACGCTCATGAGCTCGCAAAATACCACTTATCGCGGGACAGCTCGCCATCGTGCCGAGGATGACCTCTTCCACTACGACCGGTCGAGGGCTCCTAAGCCCACGGATTGTGATACGGGCCTATCTAGCGTCAAAGCCTCAGCCCGATATTGGGTCGTCAGCATGCGTCCACGCTGGCTGGTCAATCAAGCTCAGCCGCTCGTTCGGCCCCGCTGCGAGAACTGACTGCTCATCAGCCTCCCTACCCTGCCGCTAGAGCCTGCAAAGAAAGAGCGCCCATTCAGCTGGCGCTCTAGGTGGGCCGCAGTGCGGCCATTCAGGGAGAACGACCGTGCCAACTTGGCACAGGATGAGTCTGCGCCCGAAAGGTAATTGAATTGTTAACCGAGTTGTGGCGAGCATCACCTCGGGACAATTGGGGACAGCACTCGGTGAGGACCGCCACAAAGCACAGTGCGCACTCCCAAGCAGCAAAGCACCCACCATTCATGCATGCCGTTTCGATTAGGCTCCTATGGCCTAACTCAGCCGTTCTTTTGGGATTAGCCCCAGAACATTAGGATAGTGGTCCTGTTGCACGATTAAGCCAAGGCTACACTAGTAGCCCAGGGCTATGTCATGAGGGTGCGATTGCCACACGAGGATCTCTTTCCGGTCGAGCTTTTGGAGTTCCGTGTTCAAGCCAGCATCCTGGAGCACTTTGGTGGCCGCCACCCTTCTATATCTGAAATGGCAAACATCTCTGATGATGACCTGCTGAAGCTCCCAGGGGTTGGACCATCCACCATTCGGAAGATCCGCCTTCTCATCCAAGACGGGCTCAAATCCTTGTCAGCAATGACAGGGTTGAGCAATGCCGAATTGCTCCAAGAGCACGAACGCCAATCGGCCAAACTCAGCGAGCTGCATGATGAGTTCAAACAGCGGGAACGTGAGCTTAAGCGGCTGCTGCGCGCTATCCGCCTTGAGCTTCGCGTGAGAGGTCTTTCTCCGAAATGAGAGCCCTACTAACCAAAGAGCATCCTCAAAGCTAAACACGTCCTTACGATGAAGAGCCACAGGAACGCTTATGCGCCGGTTCTGCCTGCGCCATGAGCCTTGGCGTACAACTCCTTTACATTGACCATCATCCTGATCCGACGGCTTCCACATTGTGAGCATCGCAGCTTCAAGGCCACGTCAGGTACCGGCAGACGAGGAGGCCACCCCTTCAGCGGCACCTCGGCACCGTGGCCGCAGTTGGGGGCTTCGCAATAGGCCACGACTGTCCTGTACCCATCGGCAAAGCTCTGCCCGACCGTGACCGGCGGGATCTCGTTGCCGTCGCGTCATAGGCGCGGCGGGGGTTACGAGGGAGGCTCATCGGCGTCTCTTGGGTGGCATGGGCCGGTACTTGAAGCTCAGTCCCTCGGCTGCACTGCGCACAGCCTCCCTGCTTACCCCAAACTCACGGGCCAGCTTGCTGTATTGCCGCTCGCCAGCGGCATAGCGCAGCCGCGCCTCCAGGACCTGCTCCACCGTCAACTTGGTTCTGCTCATCCTCTTGCCGCGCCTGAATAGAACAAAAAAAGAACATCCACTTGGATAAGCGGAGCTATCGAGAGTGGTTCCTCCCCTGTAAGCAAGTCTGTGGACAGCTGTGGATGACGGACTAGCGGTTGTAGCCTCAATTGTTGAGGTTTGGTTGCAGGGGCATTGAGTGGAATGGGCCTCGTGAAGTGGAGTTTGGCGGTCAATGAACGTTCCGAGCCATTGCCTCGAACTGCTTCGTGCGGTTCCACTCGCACTCGCTGCCGCTCTCTTCATTGTGAGGCCCGCGTTAGCTGACGATAGATGGACACCTTTCGGCAAAGGGTGGAGCGGTACGCGAACGAGCGTTCTGGGACGGTTGCGGAGGGGCCACGCCACTTTTTCAAGCTGGTTGAGCCTCCACCTGTGAATGGCGATGGCCGAGAATTCAGAGCTGATGATGGCGCAAAACTATGGGTATCAGGAAGCTATGGGCCCTATGCCGTCACAGATGGCTTTCAGGAATACAAAGCGTGGCTGCTCGAACACGCGGAGTTGGACCGCGTGACCTACAAGGCTGAAGGGCAGAGTTGGCTCGTACTTTCCGGACTTAAGGGATCAACTCTCGTCTACAGGAAAGTCATTGAGGGCTGCGGTGCGGCCCATGAATTCCGAATCGAGTACCCTGTAGAGAGGAAGGCTCGATACGCCTCGATTGTGGCTCGCCTTTCACGGTCACTTGGCTGTAACTCTCCGCAATCTTAGGCCATCAGCGCAGCGGCTATTGCCACATTGTCGATTCCTGAATCGAAATTTTTTGGCTAAAGCCACTTTATCAGCCCCGTCGCTGCCATTGGCTGCACGCCCCTAGAGCCCGATTGGGCACCCTCGAAACTCATCTCAGTTACGTGAAGGAATAGACCAGCCGCTGCTCCCGTTTACTGACCGTTCATCGTCAATTCAGATGCAAGGTCATCTTATGAGCACTATCTGACGTTCGGCAGCGGTCTAGGGCATCGATTCAGGTCCTAAGCACCTCACCAACCCTGGCCCGTCAATTCATTGTGCGTTGCTTATCTTTGTGTCCGCTGTCAGTTCCTCTATCGGAGCAGCTCTCCTGCTGGCCAGCATCTGAGAAGGCAGCGCACCAGAGCAATCCTAGGAGCAAGAACAACTCCTGTTCCCAACACAGGAACTAACGATGCGTCATAAAGTGGAACTGGTAGCTCGGGCCATTCATAAAGCCGAGAATCAAGACCTCTCGTGGGATAGCGAGCCCTCGGCCCGTAAGGAGCGCTTCCGGGAATATGCCCGCAACGCCATCAATCTGCTGGGGGAAGACCTCGGAGTTCTTCTGCTCGCCTTGGAGGAAGCCACAACCGGAGGCCGGATGAGAGATCCAAGAGCGCCTAATTCTGTGTCAGTTGCGAATCCTTAGGCGACGTAGTCTCGACGCTTTCTCTGGTTGGAGCTTAGGGCCAATCAGACTGGTGGCCTGGGTTGTCGGTGTCATTTCGCACCAGCTGCTTGCGGCGCTGGCGAAGCAATCTCCACCGCGTATCTTCGGGTATTCGCGCCTTCAATTGAGCCTCCAGCCAGCGCAGATCCTCTTGCAACTGCTCAAGGCGCCTTAGCAACTCGGCATCTGATAGGTTGTGTGAAGAGGGGTGACTGGGTGCCTGCGGCACCCGCGTTTTGATTATGCTGCGGACCATCTCCAAGGAGACTGGCCCCATGCCCGGCACGGTCAACCAGTGCTTATCCGAAATTTGATCCACTTCCCTGAGGCTTGGACTGCGCCCTTTAAACTCAAGCAACAGTGCGTTTCTCACTCGCGAGTGTAGGGTTTCGAGAGGAAAAGGCTCATCCAGGGACTGAGGTGGCTCGGTTTGTCTGAACAGCGTTTTCGGCTGGCTAAGTGGAGCATCTGCCGGGGTTAGGCCGCCGCAAGCTGCGGCAGCGGAGTGAAGTAGGCCTGATCGGGTGTTCTCCGGTCAAGG
>JAESFL010000919.1_pt1 | contig 14296 bp, 13 predicted proteins | sample 9269401 | NCBI WGS metagenome assembly JAESFL01 (sample SAMN14506025, study PRJNA617098) | algae metagenome | isolation source: Gloeocapsa sp. UFS-A4-WI-NPMV-4B04 and co-occurring heterotrophs from desert... | place: USA: Utah | collected 2006-10-01 | reverse complement strand
CATCGACGGAGCATTCATAGTTCTTCTAGACTAATCATGAGGGCAAATCAGGCTTGAGATTTTGGTATTTTCAGCCTATCGGGTTTGCCCCTTTCTTGTCTCGATCCTTAACCCGAACTGACGTTAAATAAAAGCACCATTGGGACTAACAATCATGCCATCAAAGCCATGATCGAAGGCTGTATTGCTTTTGGGATAAGCTTCCGTTTCAGCTAAAATCGACCAGTCGCGTTGTCCCGTACCTAAGTTAATAATGCCTTTAACAATAGTTGCTTTATTTAAACTATTTCCAACGTCTGTCATTCCAACTATATAAATTGTCCCATTAGGACCAATCGCCATACCTGGAGTATTAGTTAAATTATGATTACTTGTGTTGTAGACAAGAATACTCTTACCTGTGGCTAAATTAACTTGATAAATTTCACCATTTAATTTCAGGTAATAAAGAGTATTATTGCGAGGATCTTTAACAATCCGCACAGAAGGAGAGGTGGATAAAGTATTCGTAATATTGCGAACTTTGACATCGGTTCGCAAGGACTGAGGAGCAGCTTGAGCAACATTGATACCTTGACTTAGCAAAACTGTGGTAAATGCCAGTATTTTGGCTAAAAAAAAGAATTGCTTGGAAAATGTACGGCTGAGTGATTTTGTATTATTTGTTTTTGTGTGCATAAAAATTGTTAGAATTCAGTTTTCTTGCTAAATATTTTTAGTAGCAGAGTATTTTTACTTTTGACCTTATGATGGCATTGCCCAAATCGTTAATAAACAATTTGGGAATGAAGGGTTGAAGAATCTGTTGTATTTTAATTCAGAAAAATCACATTCTGCCCCTTGCTCCACCTGCCTTGAATTTAAGTTCAAGGCTAATAACTCAAGTCAGTTAAAACGGACTATACAACACGCACTTTTTCAGCAAGTCGAGTTTATTCGACTTTAGCTGTTAGCCAAAAAATTTATTCTTTGGCGGACGTGGTGCAAAATGTGAGGAAAAAACATGACTTGTAGCGGTAGCGAGAGGGGATAGCGCTCAAATAAGTTGATACTATCCCTCAATTCAATTGCTCTTAGTTCAATTGAGAATACTTAGCTACCCAGGCATCAACGAATCCCCCTTGAAAAGCTCCTCCTAATGAGCTACCTGTAAAGCCAGAAATATAGATATTGCTATTACTATCAGTTGCTACACCCAAGGATTCGTCACGAGTGGAAGTACCCAACTGCTTTTTCCACACCAGTGCGCCAGCAGAGTTGTATTTAGCTACCCAAGCATCATCTGACCCCTGAAAAGCTCCTCCTAATGAGCCTTCTATCACGCCAGAAATATAGACATTGCCCTTACTATCAGTTGCTACACCATTGGAGTAGTCAAGATTGGAAGTACCCAACTGCTTTTTCCACATCAGTGCGCCATTAGAACTGTACTTAGCTAACCAGGCATCAGCTAACCCCCCCTGGAAAGCTCCTCCTAAAGAACCACTTGTGTCGCCGGAAATATAGACATTGCTATTGCTATCAGTTGCTATACCAGATGAGTCCTCTTCACTGGAAGTACCTAGCTGCTTTTTCCACACCAGTGCGCTATTAGAAGTGTACTTAGCTACCCAGACATCATCTAACCCCTGATTAGCTCCTCCTAAAGAACCTTCTGTGCGACCAGAAATATAGACATTGCCAATGCTATCAGTTGCTACACTTCGGGAGATGTCATTACTTGAAGTACCTAACTGCCTCGTCCAACTCACTGTCTGGGCCTGAACTGTTACTGGTAATAGCGTTGCTAAGGATAACCCACAAACTACCATTCGGCTACAAAACTGGAAACAATGCTTGATATTCATCACATTTCCTTTGAATTTGAGTAGTCAGGGTTGTTTCATTTTTGAAGTGTTGCTTACACACCCTTGAATCAATTTCAAAGGCTAATAGCTGTCGGCTCAAGCGAACTAGAATTACACGGCATCTAGTTAGCTTAAGGGACTTGAGCTTGCAGATACAGCGATCGCGATCACTGTTAATTGATGGCGAAGAATCTTGATACTTGTGCTGCTAAGACTTTAAGTTAGGCGATCGCCTAATTGCCGCAATCAGGAGAATTGGGCTTTGTCACAGTAATTATGGGTGGTGGCGATCGCCACCACCCATAAGTTAGCCGTAAAAGCTAGGTATAACAACTTTACTTATGGTGAAATAAGCTGAACTGGCTGTGAAACTTTTTCCTGTTGTCGTTGTGCAGATGCTGCTACTGGCGTTGGATTTGAGCAGTTTGGATTACTCAAAGGATAGCACCCATATTTAAAGGTAAACTGACCACCAGGTCCCGCTCCATCAAATTTAGTGACTTGTAGTGTATGCCAACCTCTGACTGCCGTATTAGCAACAATCCGAGGACGCAGACCCTTGAAATCATCATTCACCCAAAATTGATTGTCTGGTGAGACAAGCGCAAGTTCTGTGTCTATGGCTTGAGAGGTTACACTTACCCGCAAACATTCATTACCTGAACTAAACAGTTGTACGCTAAACGGAATCCCTTGACCAAAATTCTGTTCATATACATAATTTCCCGTGATTGTAGAACCGCCACAGTCTAAACCTGTACAGGTAGATGGAGCAGTGGTCAAAGTCGGACTTGCCCAAGCCTGTGGGGAAACAAGAAGCCCGATGCTTGGAACTGCTACAAACAGCAACTTTTTGAGGTTCAAGGTAACTCTTTTCATGGTTATGCTCTGATGAAGTGTAGGTAATGGTTTCACAAGTTCTATTGCAAAGACTAAAACTGATAAAATCTCTATGAACTCATCAAGTTTAAAACCGGAAATTACGCAAGCTGTTACAAAGCTTTACGTTAAGCGGGGAAAAGGTTAAAACATGAAATCTTTTTAGCTAGCGCAAGTTATACATTTCCCACCTGCTGCTTAATAGACAAAAAAATAACCGCTTTCGCGGTCTAAACATTGAAATGCAGACAATGAAAGCAGTTAAATTGTTATGTCACATCACGACTTAAGTTATGTCTGCACTGAATTGATTAAGCTTAGACAGTAGCAGGTTCAGTTGGTTGAGTTTCTGCACTTTGGTTAGCCTCAGCAGGTGTAGCGTTAATTTCAGAAGTAGCAACGGTATTATCTGCAAGATTGACCTTGACTACTTGGCGGCGTGCTTCAGTTACCTTTGGTAGTGTCAGGATTAGAATGCCATCCTTGAACTCAGCTTGCACTTGGTCATTTTGAACCGCAACTGGAAGAGCAATTACACGCTGGAATTTACCATAGCGGAATTCAGTGCGGAAGTTGCGCTCACTATGAGAAAAGCGATCGCCACTAATAGCGACGGCTTCCCGTGTTACTCGGATATCCAAGTCTTTACCTTCTACACCTGGAATTTCAGCCCGCACAATTATAGCGTCTTCTGTATCTTGCAACTCAACCGCAGGCTTCCAAGTTATTTGAGTTTCACGATTTACAACTGCGATTTCGTCAAAAATTTGATCCATCTGACGACGTAGGGTTTCCATTTCTGGGAAAGGTTGCCAACGAATCAGTGCCATAGATAACGTAATCTCCGTTTAGTTCTTTAATAAATATTTGATTCACACTTCTCTATAATGCCTACTCTGTATGGGTTTCGCGGTGAGGAAAACCGGATTTATGCAGGGGTAAATACCCACCTTTTTAAGAGGGGAGCATTCTTAGCAGGGGTACAGTGGAGAAAAGAAATCTATCTCGTACCTAGCCTCTTGCCTCTTCCCTCTAACTTTGTATTACAGAATTTAAAGTTCTGTAGCCTTTTGCTGAAGGGGACTAAGGCTGTGCGGTAAACTATGCGTTGATTATGAGTCTGTGCCGACAAGAACACTCGTTTGGAGTCTTGATTTAATGTCTCATACCGTTAAAATCTACGATACCTGCATTGGATGTACCCAATGCGTCCGCGCCTGTCCAACTGACGTTTTGGAGATGGTTCCCTGGGATGGCTGTAGAGCCCAACAGATTGCCTCTTCACCCCGTACAGAAGACTGTGTAGGCTGCAAGCGGTGTGAAACCGCCTGTCCTACAGACTTTTTAAGTATCCGAGTTTACCTGGGTGCTGAAACTACTCGCAGTATGGGTCTGGCTTACTAAAAAACTCACTATAATTTCTGTCTTAATTAGAAATTAAGTGTGACGATACTTGCACAGTTAAACTGATCTTATTTTATTAGGTGATTTTTACAAGCTGTGCTGGTATTAAGTAATAGAGGAAGCAAATTGCTTCCTCTTTATTGTATTTGCATCAAGATACTTAATAAAACAGTATTAGTTCATGCCTATTGCAGTATGTGTAATAATCCAAAAAACCTGTTTTTGGTTGATATGCTAGCTCAATTCTAAAATTTAAAATCTAAAATCTAAAATTATTATGTGTGGAATTGTTGGCTATATTGGCACTCAAGCGGCTACAGAAATTTTATTGGCAGGATTGGAAAAACTAGAATACCGAGGCTACGATTCTGCTGGAATTGCAACGGTTTTAGAAAGTGAAATTCATTGTGTACGGGCAAAAGGTAAACTCCACAATCTTCGAGAAAAACTAGAACAGATAGAAAATCCTGCCAAAATTGGGATTGGACATACTCGCTGGGCAACTCATGGCAAGCCAGAGGAGTATAACGCTCATCCGCACATGGACACTGCAAAACGAGTGGCGGTGGTACAAAATGGCATTATCGAAAACTACCGTGAATTACGTGAAGAACTAAAACAACGGGGACACGAGTTTTGCTCTGATACTGATACCGAAGTCATCCCTCACCTGATCGCGGAATTTTTAGCCGTTCCATGTACATTTATAGAAGCTGTAAGACAGGCTGTTAGCAAGCTACGGGGTGCATTTGCGATCGCAGTTCTTTGTGCTGACTATGCAGACGAACTAATTATTGCACGTCAACAAGCTCCCCTTGTGATTGGCTTTGGTCAAGGCGAATTTTTCTGTGCTTCCGATACCCCTGCACTTGTACCCCACACTAGGGCAGTATTAACCCTAGAAAACGGCGAACTAGCACGTCTGACACCTTTAGGCGTTGAGGTTTATAATTTTGCAGGCGATCGCCTCAAAAAACAGCCCCGTACTCTTAGCTGGAATCCAGTCATGGTTGAAAAACAAGGCTTTAGACACTATATGCTCAAGGAAATCTATGAGCAACCAGGAGTTGTCAGAGCTTTTTTAGAAGCTTATATAAATGATCCTTGGAACTCAGCGACAACATCGTCCCAGCCGATTAATCTCGGTTTATCAGATCACCTGTACGCAGATTTAGAGCAAATTCAAATTGTTGCCTGTGGCACTAGCTGGCACGCTAGCCTTGTAGGTAAATATTTACTAGAACAATTGGCAGGAATTCCGACAACGGTGCAATATGCTTCGGAGTTTCGCTATGCACCGCCGCCAATGACAGCCAACACGCTGACGATTGGTGTCACCCAGTCAGGGGAAACAGCTGATACTCTAGGGGCTTTGGTGATGGAAAAAGAGCGCCGTTCGACTCAACCAAGCCAGTATCAACCGCGACTGTTGGGCATTACTAATAGAAGCGATAGTACACTAGCAGCGATCGCAGACCAAATCATTGATACCCATGCGGGAATTGAAATTGGAGTTGCTGCAACTAAAACCTTTATTGCTCAGTTGTTAGCTTTTTACTCTTTAGCTTTAGATTTGGGCTACCGTCGCCAAATTCTTGCGGCAACGCGGGTAGAGGAAATTATTAATAAATTACGACAGCTACCATCTGAAATTGAAATCATTTTAGAGAGTCAAGAGCGTTATATTCAAGAGTTAACGCCCTCCTTTGCTGACACTCAAGACTTTATTTTTATCGGGCGCGGACTTAACTTCCCAATTGCTCTAGAAGGGGCGCTGAAACTTAAAGAAGTCAGCTACATTCATGCCGAAGGTTATCCAGCAGGAGAATTAAAGCACGGGCCAATCGCTCTGTTAGATTCTAAAGTGCCAGTAGTTGCGATCGCTATGCCTGGTAGTGTCTACGAAAAGGTACTATCAAATGCCCAAGAAGCTAAAGCCCGTGATTCGCGGTTAATTGGGATCACACCGATGAATGATCCAGAGGTAGCTGAAATTTTTGATGATCTAATTCCTGTACCAGCAGTTGAAGAATTACTCTCGCCAATTATTACTGTGATTCCCTTGCAATTATTGGCTTATCACATTGCGGCACGTCGAGGCTTAGATGTTGATCAACCTAGAAATTTAGCGAAATCAGTTACTGTAGAGTAGTCTTTAGCCGTGACTTTTTTTGGTTGTAAATGAATAAAAAAGTTGGAAACTTAATAATAAAGTTAGAAACTGAATAAAAAAGTTGGAGGTAGTCCTGAATAACTAAGGATGTACCAATAAAACTTCAAGGCTGCTCGTTGTAAGAAGAAGCCGTCCAGCTTGCTGCTTCTAAGACGCTGTGTAACTTTTCTGGTTCAACTATCCGATCTGAAAAAGCTAGAGACGAAGAGCTTTGCCGCAGCAAGTCATGAATAAGATATTGAGTCGGGCTGCTTTATCCATCTAGATATCACTGTAATTGAGCATAATAGTGTGCTGACTAAGATTAGCAAAAAATTTCTTTTTCCTTTGTCCTGAGCAAAAGGTTAATTGCTACTATGCCACCCGACTTCTATCTAAGGATAGAGATAAACAACACTAATATAAGGTGAAAGTAAGCTTTGCAGACTTATATGACTTTCTGCGGCGGGTGGACAGGTTAGGCGATCGCAGATAACCAGGCGTTAATCAAAGATATAGGAATAATCAGAGGTTTTCCAAAAATTTTCTTTAGGTAGAAAAAGCTTTTAAGTCTGTGAACTACTTATTAATGATACTTAGACGCTGATCCGACAACACTTACCTCAGTGTTCGCGTAATCTAAATCTAATAATCTCCTTGAAACACGATGTGTAGGACAGGACGCTGCCAACCCATCTCCACTCAGTCCCTCTAGCTTCTAGTGGCGCGGCAAGTGGCGATTAAGTAGCTCCGGCAACCTTTTGTTTGATCATCAAATATAAGAGCAGCACAGTATTATCAATGCATTCTAAAACAAGGTTGATTGAGTTTATCATTCTCTACCTATACTACTCAATGCTTTGCTGAAGAAGAAATTTTACTCATTTTACTGGTTTCTGGTAGTTAGATCCCGATTACGCGAACTGGCAGTACCACTGTGACAAATTGCCTAAAAATCTTCAAGGAGAAATTTAGCCTTCAATTATGTAATACCAATAAAATCTGTCAAATTAGAGATTCTAAAAGCAGTTCTTCCTGATATGTACTTAAAGTAACTCAACGCTTGGCTAACCAAAGCCTAGCGCGTTATTTCTCAACCTAAGTTTATATATCAGTGATTATGAACACTATTTTTTACCGTCAGCTTTCTTTTGTGGTTAGCCTAGCTACAGTCACAGTGCTAGGAAGTGGGTTTGAGGCTCAGTCACAAACGATCGCTCCTTCTGGTTCTACTGAAGTACCGACTCCCGGCACAACAGCAACTGGGGCAGCAGCACTGACTGACCAGCTAGCAGAGTCTGCGTCTGTTACATCTACTTTTTCTAAAGTGGCTCAAGCCACAGAACCTGCTCCCAGTAACCCAGCGACTACACCAGATCCAACTACAGCCGCTCCAACAGTTAGCTTTGCTGATGTAGATCCTAATTATTGGGCGTATCCATTTATTCAAGTTTTAGCATCAGGTAATGTAATCGCTGGCTTTCCTGACGGCAACTTTAGACCAGATCAGCCTGTGAGCAGAGCTGAGTTTGCCGCAATGATTCAAAAAGCTGTTAACCCCAACCCGGTGCGGCAGTTAAGTCCAAATGGATTTGCAGATGTTCCTGCTGATTACTGGGCGGCTCCTGCAATCACAGCAGCCTATCAAGGCAGATTTATGGAGGGTTATCCTAATAATACGTTTCAACCGGATCAGGAAATTCCCAAAGTTCAGGCGATAACTGCTTTAGCGAATGGTCTGGGTTTGACTGCAAGCTCGCCTGCAACAAATATTCTTAGTACCTACTACACAGATGCCACGCAGATTCCAACCTACGCCCTCGATCCAGTCGCAGCAGCGACACAAGCCAATGTCGTTGTCAACTATCCAGATGTTAGAACGCTTAATCCACAAGCGCCTCTAACCCGTGCAGAAGCAGCAGCACATTTGTATCAAGCCTTAGTTCGGCTGGGACGAGCACAACCACTTCCTGTTAATGTGGCAGCTACTAATTATATTGTGGGTGGAGGGAGTGCTGTTAGCCAAACTCCTCCAACTACTCCTGAAGAAACCGCCCCAACTGAGACTACACCAACTCCCGATGTTCAGCCAGGTCGAGCCACTCGTGGGGTTTCTAGCTACTTAGGAGCTGCTGCCAACTTTGGTCTGAGTGGTGATTCAGCTTTAGGCGACGGTACTAAAGTTGCGGTAATTAGCAAAATCGGATTGTTAAATTACTTATCAGTAAGACCGGCAGTGTTAATTGGAGACGATCCTGCGGTTATTATTCCGATTACCTACGACTTTAATGTCCGAACAACAGAAACTTTGGGCAGAACGTTCTCTGTAGTTCCTTACGCAGGAGCTGGCATAGGCATTAAAACTGGTGAGGATACTAGCGTTGGGTTTCTACTGTCTGCTGGTTTAGATGTTCCTTTAGGTAGGCAATTCACTGGAACAGCAGCTGTAAATGCACTTTTTGGCGATGACACAGATATCGGACTATTGGTCGGAGTTGGTTACAACTTCACCGGATTCTAGGGATAAATTGACGCTTGCTAGAATTGCGAGCAAGGCAGCAGGGTTGCTGCTTTTAGTTATTGGTGCTTAGTTGTTCGCGAGAATGTGCTTTGCGCTTTTTCACTTTATCTGCCATGAATGAAACTGCCCTCGACCGATTTTGGGAGTTATTAGGCTGGGTGCTTGCCCTTAACTCTCAAGCGTTTGAGCAAATTAACGCTCTGCCTCATGGTTCAACCGTAGCATTAGTCGTTGTTCTGGCTGCTAGTTTATCCCAAGTCATTGCTCAGAGCGTTATTTTATTCATCAACCGTGTTACACCAGTGCGCTTTGTTTTCAGCTTGCTGATTGGCACAGTCTTGTTTGCCTTTGGCTACATATTCCTAGTTTTTAGTACCTGGCTGATCGGCTTCGCTCCCTTTACAGTTGAAGCTCCTTTTGGTGTTGTGGCACGCACTTTAGGATTTAGCTATGCACCGCTCATTTTTAGCGTCTTCGGGGTAATGCCTTACTTGGGAGAACCGATCCTATCACTTTTGTCGCTGTGGCACTTGCTGGCAATGGTAGTAGGTATTGCTGCGGCAAGCAACACAAGTGTATGGCAAGCATTTGGAACTGTAGCCTTGGGATGGGTTACGCTTTGGGTTTCGCAGCGAACTATAGGAAAGCCTTTTGCCTCTTTCGGTCGCTGGGTTGTTTCCCAGGTGGCAGGTGTAGAGCCAGGGCAAACGCATCTTATTTTTGAAAGGCAGACTGGGCAAGGGTTTTAGGCATTTAGTGTTTATGGTTATCGCTCCTTGAAATCCTTACTGCATAAGGCATTCAGAATTTAGATGCGTTTGCCCTGGGTGTAGAGCTAGTCACTAAGCGTCAACAATTTTCAGCAATAGTGTCCAAAAGACTACGCTCTTTTTCTGCGCCTGATCTAACAGAGGCTAAAGTATCGGACACGGAAGATGCAGCAACTTCCCCCCAGCTGGGAGAGGAAATAATAGGACAGGTTGAACAGGCGATCGCACTTTCACATAGGCGATCGCCTATTCCCGTATCTAATGCAGCGATGCAAGGGAGCGCAAGTCCGAAGGGCATCGCTCGCCAGACTAATACATCAGCCAGAAATCGCCGTTTTAGATTAAATACGATCACTAGGGAATTGCGCGGCATACTAAATTTTATCTAGCGTCACTTTTACGGCGCTCGTCCTCCTCGCTCCAATTCGCTATTGGTGGTTCGCTTGGTATGGCAATCTAGACGGTATTTTTAAAGCGATTTTCGATTTAGTATGGATCGGGATTATCGCCCTGATGGCTGCTGCACTCCTAGCTCCCCTAGAAGCCCTTGGTTGGTGGGCAGGTTGGTACGGCGAACAAGTAGACACTACGCCCAATTCAAGAGCAAAGTCGCAACAAACCTCACAACAACAAGCCGTCACCCGCTATGTAATTTATCTCGATGGCATTGGTCAGTCTACATTTGAGTATCTGCCAGATATTCAAGAGTTTCTAGACTCTTTAGCACCCATTTTACCAAAGGACGTGGTGCTAATTAAAGGAATCATGCCCTACTCAGTCCGCAATAACCCACTGACAGGAAACCGTCCCTTGGCATTCTTTTGGCGCTTGGCTGACTCATTTAGGCTAAAAAATCCTGCTAGCTTGTTTGGCTACTTAGTCAACATTCGTAACGTCTTGGTCGTCGCGGTTTCTGCTGACAAACGCTACGGACCAATTTACAACCTGGGAATTGCCCAGGTAATGTATCAAGCCCTAATCCGACATGGCTACCAACCCGATAGCGGTGTACCGATTACCTTAGTTGGGTTTAGTGGCGGTGGACAAATGGCAGCAGCAGCAGCCCCATTTTTGCGACAGGCGTTGACTGCACCGATCGAGGTCATTTCCCTTGGCGGGGTGATTAGTGGCAATATCAATGTGCTGAAACTTGAGCATCTGTATCATCTAGTTGGTGACAAAGATATGGTTGAGCGTATAGGTTCGGGGATGTTCCCCGGACGTTGGGCTATCTTCTTCCTGTCTTACTGGAATCGCGCCAAGCGTTTGGGGAAAGTGAACTTAATTTCTCTAGGTCCAGTCGGACATCAAGTGCCAGGAGGATTAATGGACCCCCAACAGTTTTTACCTGATGGTCGTACTCACTTGCAACAAACCATTGATTGGGTAGTAGGAATCTTGCTTGGTACTGCTGATCACGAGGAGCGGGCAAATCCTCGCAAATTGAGCTTGCTCAAAACGGCTGCCGGAGCCTCCTCCGGTGAGTCCAGTGCGGTCTTGGCGGTTCCCGCCGAGGAGCAACGGGCGTTCCCAAAGGGCAGATCTTTGAGTAATTACGAACGGTATCGGCAAGCAGCCTTCAATCGACACGGCAGTCGCTACAACGGGGGGAACCCCCGCAACGCGCTGCCTCCTGAGTTTTATCCGATTCATCAATCGGTGTCACAAGAATATTACCGAGCGATCGCGCCTTGGATGGGACGATTAATTTTGCCTAACAAAGACCAGCGACAAGCAATTAAAGGAGTGTTGTTTGAAGTCCATCATGCACCTGACGATTTTCAACACTTAGTTGGACAGCTCGCAATCTTGCGACTTAGTGACGAGCCAGAGGTGCAGACATACGTACTCGCAGTGACTAAAGACGTACATTTCAGCGCCCAAGCCGAGTACAGCAGTCAACAGGGCAATATTCATCCGACTCGGATCAATCACTGGCGACTTGTCAATCCCTTGGAATCACTTGCAGGTTCGCATCCCCACAATGACGTAATGGTAATGCTGCCTGAACCTGTTGTTGTGCAGCCGTCAGGCAATGACCCCGGTACTGCACAGAATTCGCTACAACCGAGCAAATCTTCGCAAGGTGAAAGCGGCTCTCCTACCCCACACATCTTGTACATCTCTCATGATCCTGTGCAAATCACCGGACGCTACTACGGATTAGTGAAATTCGTTCAACCTACTCAGCCAGGAAGTGACAAGTTTTGTGTGGTTCACTTCAATCGGGCTTCAGGACAGTTTGATGGGGCAGAAGAAATTGTCAGAATGCCTCCTGTAGTAGCTAATCGCAATAATACTTATCCCTCCACCAGTAAGAACATTGAAAAATCTCCTTTAAACGAAACTGGATGGTACATCTATGGTGCGCCGGATGAGTCAGGGCTGTTTATTGTGCAGGCTCTAGCCCCGCGTGTCCTATTGCAGGTGAAACCAGAGCGCATAATTGTGGGCGAAAAGCCAGTCAAAAAGTATCTTAAAAAAGAGTCTTGGGGCAATCTGGCTGCCCAAAAAGGTAAAATTAGCTCTGTGCTGCTGAGTTCCGAGACAATTCAACCAAGAAATGCTGCTTGGCGCGAAGGTCAACGGGCGTTAATAATTCACGTCTATGGTGGGATTGGGGGCAAGAAAACGGAACCCAAGGCGAAAAGTCCGCTCTATTTCGGTCACTTTGCTTATGGGATTGCCAAGGTAGTGCGAGAACCATTAACTCATGAATTGCGGTTCGAGATAGTTTATCACCAAATCTACACTCATAATACTGATGGACTGATTGCAGGTAGTCTGCATTGGTCGCGTTACATGGGCGATCGCTCTTTTGGCTGGCTAGGATTGCGTCCCGTTGCCGATACCATAGTTCAACTCGATAGTTTTACTGGTGATTATGAAACCCATGATGGTTGGAAAAAGTCGCCTCTAGATCAACTGATCCATCAGCTAGAAATTATGGCGGCTCGCTATCGCATTGGTGACGGGACAGGAGGCACTTTCGTGGGACCTGCAAATAATTGTAACCAAGATACCAATCAAGCCTTATATGCTGCGCTGAGGCAAATAGCCTTAGCGATTCGTTCTCACCCAAATGTTGAGGAGTGGAAAAAACAACATCCCGAACAGGTAGACAGATTAGAGCAGCTAGAAAAATTGGCTCTTAATTTGAAACGTCTATTATTACCTTGGGGAACAGCACGAGCAGACTGGAAAAATCAAGCTGAGGTATTAGGTAGCACCCTGGAAGATGAGCCATTGCAAAACTTAATCCGCAGTTTGCTTACTTGGCGCACTATTTTACCGCGTCTAACCAGTGATGAGGTAATGCAAGCATTTCTCAGACAGGGTGGCTCGGCATGGGTGTTGCGAACTAATCAAGTTGGTGGAACAGATCCTGATATTGAACCTATTGCGCCAATGACGCTGTAGGTGAATTTCCAATAAATTAACTTGTCCTATGCAACATCCAGGCAAGTGCGCTTTTACTATTGCTCTAACCAGTTAAGTAGCCCAAGTGAAGTAGCACCTCCTACAAGGTGAGCGCCAATCAGATTGACGTTTGCCAAAACTACAAAAAGATCTAAGGAGCGAATGACATTTTCAGGTCTATAGACTGCCACTCCTTGAGGCAGAGCTAAAGCTTTCGATAGTACAGCAATAACCGTCACTTCAGATGCTAAAAAAGCTAACACTAGCCCGATCAAACTGACGATTAATCCAACTTGTAATGCTTGAATTACGTCTTCTTTTCTAGGATGTAACTCACGATTAGGTGACTGTAAAAGTTTGTCTAAACGCCTGTAGCGGTTCGCCCAATAGATTCTGAAACACAGCACTAAAATTCCCACAATTCCCAAAAAAACGCCAAACCCCATGAGCGGATTCGTCGTTGTTTGGACAGTAGAACTACGGCTAAATATTGCCAACAACAAAGCCAATCCAGAAACAGCGCCTAATGCTAACTGTACCCAGAAGCTAATCGGTCTTACTATGTGAAAAGTCGCTGCAAATTTTTTTCTAGTCGGTGTAGGTAGGTAGGAATTTAAGTCATTTGACATATTCGTTTAGGAACCTAATAAAAGAGCTTTTGATTCTAGTCTTACTTCAGCAATTTTAGGTTTGGCACAGTGCAATAAGTAGTTAATAATTGTCTACTTTTTAGCTAGACGTAGCAGCTGGCAATTGCTCTGGTCTAACTGTGATAATTTGCGTTAAACCACTGCGGTTAACTTCAAATTGCAGAGTATCTCCGGCATTTGTTGCTTCTACTTGATCTTGGACTTGATCAGCGTTTTGAATTCTTTCTCCTTTTACTTCGGTAATAATATCACCTGGGCGTAAGCCACCACGCGCAGCCGGGGAGTTGGGAGCCACATCTACAATTAGCACTACAGTTGTAGATAATTTTAAGGAGCTTGGGAACGTTTACGGTAATGATGGTAACGAGCAAGAGCTTGATGATGTCTACGCCAAAAAGACCAGTGGAAGATCAAGTCTAAAGACCAGGAGCGGGGGAATAGTAACCTCCAAACCCATCGCCTCAGCTCGGCAAGACTGAGCCGGACGAGAGTCCACGGACCGCCTTGAACGCAACCAGAGAACCAGCCCAATACGGTTCGGTTAAGGTCTAAACGGTATTAAGTATAGAAAAAGTGAGAGTTGTTAATTTAGCCCCTTGTGCTTTATGTATTGGTTTCTTGGAAGGGAATTTAGCTCTAGGTTTTTTGACTAC
>JAESFL010000918.1_pt1 | contig 14344 bp, 13 predicted proteins | sample 9269401 | NCBI WGS metagenome assembly JAESFL01 (sample SAMN14506025, study PRJNA617098) | algae metagenome | isolation source: Gloeocapsa sp. UFS-A4-WI-NPMV-4B04 and co-occurring heterotrophs from desert... | place: USA: Utah | collected 2006-10-01 | reverse complement strand
TCGGGTCCGAGGCGATGTTCGTTCCTCATGGCCCGTCGTGCCTTCTTCCGACGAACCGGTATCCCCTTCGCCGGAACGCGCTCCAAGGGCGCTCACAGCCCCTCGGCGCCGCCGATGTCGGCATTCACCTCAGGACAAGGGAGGATGAAATCAGCCGCCCCTCTCACACTGCCTGAGAAGGGGACAGATCCCCTCGCATTTGGAGAATCCGGGCAATCCGTTCCGCAGGCAGCAGACCCGGCGACGCGGCGCCTCGAGGCCCGCCAACGCGTCGCTGCGCATCAGGGTGAGCGCCGCGCAGGCTTCGCGCGGCCAGCGCAGAGCCTGCAGCGCCTCAGCCGCCTCGTCGGCCCGGTCCGCGTTTTCCCGCGCGATCGTCTTCAGCGTCCAGATCAGATGACCGCCGGCATTCTCCCACAGCAGACGGTGCGACAGCCCCGTCTCGGCCCGCAGAGCCCGAATCACCGGCATCACGCCCTCGGCGAGCAGCCGGTCGACCTGGGCCGGGAGAGGGGTGGGGAGAGCGAGGTCCGGTGCGAGATGGAGGGTGTCCGGCAAGCCCGAATCCGGTGCGAAGCGGATCGCCTCCACGGCCACGGCGACCCCGAGCCGCGCCCCCACGGCCAGCGTCGGCGCGATCAGCGCGGCGAAGAGGTAGGCGCTCCACACCGAGGCGACCGCCTTGCGCTCGGCTCCGGGATAGGCATCCGCGAAGAGGGCGATCCCGTCGGGGATCGCGCCGCGCGCGAGTTCCGGCAGCGCGCAGGCCCGCGGATCGCGGTCGCGGCGAAGCCGGCCGGAATAGGAGGCGAAGGCCCCGGTCAGGGCGCTATCGAGGAGATCTTGCGTAACGAGGGTCAGGGCGGGCTTCGCCTCACCAGCGATCGATCAGGCTTGCGGTGAACCGGCGGGGCCGGCCGCGACAGCAGCCACCCGCTTGGCGTTGAGATAGCGGCGGTCGAGCCCGTTGTTCACGTTGACCTGACGTCGCATGCCCGCCAGCGATGGATCAACCTTGGCGAAGTCGTCGGCCGCCACCGCGTCGAACAGCATCACGGTCAAGTTGCGGACGCTGCCCGGCACTTCCTCGGGCTGAGCCGGTGTCGGCGGAGCGGAGGCTGCCATTCCTGCTGGTCGCCGACCTGAACCCAGCAGGGCCGCCGGACGCGGTGCGGTCTGCGCCAGCCCCGTCCCACCGGCTGGTCCACGACAGCCCTCGACCGAAATGGGTTTCAGCGTCGTGCTCGCCTGCTGGGCGTGGGGCAGTCCGGCCAGCGTCGATCCGGTCAGGTCAGGAGCAGCCCGGCGATGCGCGGGCATCCGCTTCGGGCGATACGGCGCGGCTCTCTCCGGAGAGCCGCGCCGGTGCCGTTCCGGTTCAGCGGAGCAGGTTGGTCTTGGCCAGATCGAGGATGGCGTCGCCGCGTCCGTTCATCACCGCCTGGAGGGCGTAGAGGCTGAAGCCCTTCACCTGCTCGGCCTGGAGCTTGGGCGGCATGGCCAGCTCCTGGCGATTCGTCACCACATCGAGGAGGGCGGGGCCGGGATGAGCCAGCACGTCACGGATCGCGCCTTCCAGATCACCCGGATCCTCAACCCGGCGGGCATGGATGCCGATGGCGTTGGCCATGGCGGCGAAATCGGGATTTTCGAGCGTCACGCCGGTCTCGAGGTAGCCCGCAGCCTTCATTTCCAGCTCGACAAAGCCGAGCGTGCCGTTGTTGAAGATGACGACCTTCACCGGCAGCGTCTCTTGGCGGAGGGTGAGGATGTCGCCCATCAGCATGGCGAAGCCCCCGTCGCCCGACAGCGAGATCACCTGCCGGCCGGGGCTCGCCGCCTGGATGCCGATGGCGTGGGGCAGGGCGTTGGCCATCGAGCCGTGCGCCCAGGAGCCGATCAGGCGCCGGCCGGCCGTCATGCGGAGGTAGCGCGCCGCCCAGACCGTGGGCGTGCCGACATCGGCCGTGAACGCAGCGTCTTCGTGCGCCGCCTCGCTGAGGAGCCGGGTGAGGTATTGCGGATGGATCGGCTTGCGCCCCGGCTTGCCGGTGGCGAGGTCGTCGAGGTCTTCGCGCGCCTTGGCGTAGTGCTTGAGGCTGGCCTCCAGGTGGCGGGCGCTGTCGTTGCCGGTGAGAAGCGGCAGCAGCGCCTCGATCGTGGCGGCGACATCCCCGACGAGGCCGAGTTCGAGCCGGCAGCGCTTGCCCAGGTTCTCCGGCCGCAGATCGACCTGCGCGATCTTCGCGTGCTCGGGGTAGAACTGGCGGTAGGGGAAGTCGGTGCCGAGCATCAGCAGGGTCTCGCAGGCCTCCATCGCCGCGTAGCCCGAGGAGAAGCCGATCAGGCCGGTCATGCCGACATCGTAGGGGTTGTCGTGCTCGACATGCTCCTTGCCGCCGAGCGCGTGGACGATCGGGCTCTTGAGCCGCTCCGCCAACCGCATCAGCGGCGCGTGCGCTCCGGCGCAACCGCGCCCGCACAGCAGCGTGATCTTCTTGGAGGTGTTGAGAAGGTCGGCGAGGCGCTCGAGCTCGTCCGCCGGCGGCACGGTGACAGGCGCGCGAGGGCGCAGGGTCGCCGGAGCGGCAAGGGCGCGCTTGGGCGCCTCCTTCAGCGCTACGGTGCCGGGTATGACCACCACGGCGACGCCGCGCTGACCCACCGCCGTGCGGATCGCGGTCTCAAGGACGTTGGGCAATTGCTCGGGGTCCGAGACCAGCTCGCAGAAATGACTGCAATCGCGAAACAGCTCTTCGGGCCGCGTCGCCTGGAAGTAGTTGAGGCCGATCTCGCTCGACGGGATGTGCGCGGCGATCGCCAGCACTGGCGTGCGGGTGCGGTGGGCGTCGAACAGGCCGTTGATGAGGTGGAGGTTGCCGGGCCCGCACGAGCCGGCGCAGACCGCGAGTTCGCCGGTGATCTGCGCCTCGCCCGCGGCGGCAAACGCCGCGACCTCCTCGTGACGGACATGGACCCAGTCGATGACGCCGCGGCTGCGGATCGCTTCCGTGATCCCGTTCAGGCTGTCGCCGACGAGGCCGTAGACGCGGCGCACCCCCGCCTGCTGGAGCGTCTCGACTACGAGATCCGATACGTTGCGGGTTGCCATGCGCCGTCTCCCAATAGAACCGCCCCGAGAGGCGGTGACGGCGTGCCAACGTCACACTCCACCGAAGGTTCGGATGGCGCGAAGATTTTGTGATTGCTGCACAATTTCGCATGAAAGGAGCACGGCTCCCGGCAGGATTGTCCTTCGTCATCGGGAGCGCCGCTTGGAGCGCTTCGGCTCCGCCTCGCGATGATGGTGCGGAACCGAACGGATCATGCGAGGGGCGGCCGACACGAAAAGAGGCCGGCCGATCATCTCGGCCGGCCTCTCGCCGGGATGTCCCGGAAAGCCGCTGCGTAGGGCAGATCGCCTTACGTGTTCATCGAGTCGAAGAAATCGCTGTTGCTCTTGGTCTGACGCAGCTTGTCCATGAGGAACTCGATCGCGTCGGTGACGCCCATCGGGTTGAGGATGCGGCGCAGCACATAGGTCTTCTTGAGCGAATCCGGCGGCACCAGCAGCTCTTCCTTACGGGTGCCGGAGCGGGTGATATCGATGGCCGGGAAGATGCGCTTGTCCGAGACCTTGCGGTCGAGAATGATCTCGGAGTTGCCGGTGCCCTTGAACTCCTCGAAGATCACCTCGTCCATGCGCGATCCGGTGTCGATCAGCGCGGTGGCGATGATGGAGAGCGAGCCGCCTTCCTCGATATTGCGGGCTGCGCCGAAGAAGCGCTTGGGCCGCTGCAGGGCGTTGGCATCGACGCCGCCGGTCAGCACCTTGCCGGAGGACGGCACGACGGTGTTGTAGGCGCGGCCGAGGCGGGTGATCGAGTCGAGGAGGATCACCACGTCGCGGCCGTGCTCGACCAGCCGCTTGGCTTTCTCGATCACCATCTCGGCGACCTGCACGTGGCGGGTGGCCGGTTCGTCGAAGGTCGAGGCGATGACCTCGCCCTTCACCGAGCGGATCATGTCGGTCACCTCTTCCGGGCGCTCGTCGATGAGCAGCACGATGAGGTAGCATTCGGGGTGGTTGAGGGTGATCGACTGCGCGATGTTCTGCATCAGCACGGTCTTGCCGGTGCGCGGCGGCGCGACGATCAGCGCGCGCTGGCCCTTACCGATCGGCGAGACGATGTCGATGATGCGGGGCGAGAAATCTTTCTTGGTCGGGTTGTCCAGTTCGAGCTTGAACCGCTTCGTCGGGAACAGCGGGGTCAGGTTGTCGAAGTGGACCTTGTGCTTGATCTTCTCCGGGCTCTCGAAGTTGATCGTGTTGACCTTGATCAGCGCAAAGTAGCGCTCGCCGTCCTTGGGGCCGCGGATCGGGCCTTCCACCGTGTCGCCCGTGCGCAGGCCGAAGCGGCGGATTTGCGTGGGCGAGATGTAGATGTCGTCCGGGCCCGGCAGATAGTTCGAGTCGCTCGAACGCAGGAAGCCGAACCCGTCCTGGAGCACCTCGACCGTGCCGGCGCCGATGATCTCGGTCTCGTTGGCCGCGAGCTGCTTGAGGATCGCGAACATCAACTCCTGCTTGCGCATGGTCGAGGCGTTCTCGACCTCGACCTCCTCCGCGAAGGTGATGAGTTCGGTCGGCGATTTGGACTTGAGGTCCTGGAGCTTCACCTCGCGTCGGGCGGCGAGATCGGCCGGCGCGACGGCGGCTTCGGCCGGAGCTTCGACGGGGGCGAGAGCGTCGTTCTGTGACGTCATGTGGAGAGATGCAACCAACGAAGGGCGGGAAGAAGTCGGCCGGTTCGGGAGCAGGGCCGGGCGCCGGGGAAGCGCCCCAGGATCCGTAGCCGTCGCGGGCGCGCGGCCCGGCCCACGCATCGGTTCCGCTGGGCCGAAGAGACCGAGGAATGCGACACGGCTGCAATGGGAAAGCATGGTTCCGTAGCGCGTTTCGCCACCTGGCTCAAGACCCCGTTTGCTGATTTTACCTCAGGTGCCGCCGAGCCGGGATCGGCCGGTGTTTCATCGTCGGGCTCAGCGCCGCCGCAGCCGCACATAGAGGGCGCCGGCTCCGCCGTGGTGACGCGCCGCCTCCTCGAAGCCGATCACGAGACCACGCAGTTCCGGGCCCCGCAGCCAGTGGGGCACGCTGCGCCGGAGTACGCCGCGCTCGGAGAAGCCGCGATCAGGACCGCTGAAGCCCTCGCCGCCGAAACCTTGGCCGCCCTTGCCGGTCACCACGAGCACGCGGGCATGCCCCGCGGCGCGGGAGCGCAGCAGGAAGCCGACCAGGGCGGCGTGCGCCTCGGCCTGATAGAGCCCGTGCAGGTCGATGCGGGCCTCGATCGTCAGGGTGCCGCGCTCCAATCCGCGCCGCTCGCGCCGTTCGAGCCCCGGCGCGCCCGGCGCGCCCGGTGCGGCAGCGGGCACCGGCGTGGCGGAAGCGCGAGCGATCTCGGGCGCGAGGTCGCCGAGCTTGAGCGGCTTCGAGGCGGTGCGCGGCAGCGGGACGGCCGGTGCCGGTCGCGCCGGAGGAGGGGAGGCGGGTTTCGGTGCGGTTTTCGGGGTAGGTTTGGTTGTCGGTTTTGCAGCCGATTTCGCGGCCGGCCTCGCGACCGCCGGCGGCACGGCAGGCTTCTCCGCCTCGCCGGCCGGTGCTTTCGCCGCCGCCTTCCGCGGCCGGGCCCGGCCCCGCAGCGGCGTGATCAGTTTGGCGATCTCGCCCCAGAGATGGGCCTCCTCGCGTGAGAGCAGGCGAGGGCGCCGCGGTGGCCGCTCCCTCACGGCCGCGGCTCCCCGGCGGCGGCCTCCGGCACGGCCGCGTCCTTCGCGGCGGGCGCCGGCTTCGGGATCAGCACGACGAACCCCATGCGGTCGTGCAGGTCACCCGCCGCCCGGCCCGCGGCGGCGCCGGTGCCGACATAGAGATCGCCGCGGGCCGGGCCGACGATGGCCGAGCCGGTATCGGCGGCGACGACGAGGTGGCCGCGTCCGGGCTGGCCCGGTAGCTTGCCTTCGAGCCAGAACGGCAGCCCGTAGCGCCACAGGTTGCCGTCGACGGCCATGCTGCGCCCCGGACTGAGCGGCACGCCGGCCGCGCCGGGCGGGCCAAGGGCCGGGTCCGTCACCGGCTCGGTGCGAAAGAAGATGTAGGACGCGTTCATCCGCATCAGCCGCCGGGCGTGGTCCGGATTGGCCCGCAGCCAGGAGGTCCAGCGCTCCAGGCTCAGGCCGTTGAGGGGCAGGTGGCCTTCGGCGACGAGGAGCTTGCCGATCGAGGTATAGGGCTGGCCGTTCTTGCCGTCGTAGAGCACCCGCATCCCGCTTCCGTCGGGAAGCCGCACCCGGCCGGACCCCTGCACCTGCAGCACGAACAGATCGACGGGATCGCGCAGCCACAGGAGCGGCCGGGTCCGCTCGCCGAGCGCCCCGTCCTCGATCGCGGCGCGGTCGGGATAGGGCACGAGGCCGGTCTCGGTGCGCCGGCCCGCCCGGTAGATCGGATCGAGCCCCGGCGCGGTCTCACCGGGGGCGAGGCTGACGAGGTCGTCGGGCCGGGCCAGCACGGGGGCGGTGTAGCCGGGGCCCGGCGTGAGCGACCCCGTCAGCTCCGGCTCGAAATAGCCGGTGAGGAAGCCGACCCGGCGCTCCGGCTCCGTCGCGGAAGCCGGGCGCACGATGCGGTAGGCGGAAAAGCGGGCCTCGAAGAATTTTTTCGTGCCTTCCGGCTTCACCGCGGCAGCGGCGGCGCAGGCGGCCGCGAGGTCGGCGGGCGAGCCCGTCACCGCCGGGGCCTGCGGCGGGTTGGGGCCGGGCCCGGCGCAGGTCCGGCGGAAGGCGTCGAGCGCCGCCGCGCCATCGTCCTCGCGCCAGCCGGGGAGGGCGGCGAGCGCGACCGGCTCCAGTACGGCGCCCGGCACTTGGGGAGCCCCCTGCGGCGGCACACGCGGTGGTTCGGCCGCGGGTTGCGACGCGGCGGGAACGGAAACGGCCGCAGCGGCGAGGACCGCTGCGGCCGGAAGGGAAACGCGGGAACGCGGCATGACGCGGATCGATCAGCCGCCCGCGTCGGTGGCGACGAGCTGCCAGTTCGGGTCGCGGGAGCCCAGCGTGCGGGCGAAGGTCCACACGTCGGGCACCTCGACGCCGGTCTCGGCATTGCCGTCGATCACCTTGCCGTCCGCGTCGCGGGTGGCGGTGATGAGGTTGGAGAGGAAGCGCACGGTGACCTGCGCCACCCGGTTCTTCACCTCGACGGCGACCATCTCCGCCTTGTCGATGGAGATGAAGGTGGTCTCGACGGTCTCGCGGCGCTTCTCGCGCTCCGAGATCGCCCGCTCGAACCCCTCGCAGACCTCGCGCGAGAGCAGTGCGCGCAGAGTTTTACGATCGCCCTTGGCGAAGGCGATGACGATCGCCTCGTAGGCCCCCTTGGCGCCCTCCAGAAAGGCGCGCGGCTCGAAGCCCGGCTCGACCTGAACCACCTGCTCAAGGCCGCGGGCAACCGCCGAGCCCGGTTCGGCGATGCCGCGCCAGTCGCGGGGCGCGGTCTGCACCGCCGCGGCCTGTCCGCGGTCGGCGCCGGGCAGGCGCACCACGTTGTCGCCCTCGCCGCGGCCGGCGGCCGGCGGCTCGGTGCGGTTGCGCTCGACCGGCCGGAACGGCGAGCGCTCGGTGCCGGTCTTCTGGCCGAGGACCGAGCGCAGCCGCCAGATCACGAAGACGGCCAGCGCCAGGAAAATCAGAGTGGTTGCGTCGAAGGAATCCTGCATCACCGATCCGAATCGTGACCGTCGCACATATAAATCCGGCGCCCGCGAGGCTGCCCGGACGAGAAGGGCCGTTCCTGAGATCCCGCCCACCGTGCTCCGGCAGATGATCTTGCGAGGTCCCCGCCCGTCACCGGAAAAGGGTTCGCAAAACCGGCTCTTAGCCGAGGGCGGCGCGGGGATCGAGCCGGAAACGGGCGTCTTGATAGGCGCTTGGGTCTGAGTGTCTCCGACTGTTCGAAGTGCGTGACCTTATCGTGATATGGGCGCACCTGCGAGCTATTCCAGGCAAACGAATGAGACGAGGCTCCGCGTCCCATTCGCGCGCGCCCCGTCCGTGTGGGGGCTGAGGTTCCGGACCTTGCCCTCGGAGCCGACGGCGTCTCGCTCGGGTTCGGCTTGTTCGCCGCATACGGGCATGGTAGCCGCAGCCCGCGCCGGAGGGGCGCTCTTCGCGCGGAACACGTGCGCGCAAGACGACGCAAGTAAGGAGAGACGCCATGGCCGATACCGCGGCACCGAACGGCAACGGCGCGCAGTCCCAGGATCTCGCGCCCGCGATCAACGCGCTGGCGCAATACGCCAAGGATCTCTCCTTCGAGAACCCGAACGCGCCGCGCTCCCTGCAGCCGCAGGAGGGCGGGCCCCAGATCAACATCCAGGTCAACGTCAACGCCCAGCAGATCGCCGAGGCCGATTTCGAGGTCGAGCTGACGCTGGAGGGCGATGCCAAGATCCAGAACGAGGTGCTGTTCGCCTTCGAGCTGAAATATGCCGGCATCTTCCGCATGCGGAACATCCCGCAGGAGCAGATCCACCCGGCGGTGATGATCGAGTGCCCGCGCCTGCTCTTCCCCTTCGCGCGCCAGATCGTCGCCGAGGCGGTGCGCAATGGCGGCTTCCCGCCCCTCTACATCGATCCGATCGATTTCGTCGGCCTCTATCAGCAGAAGATGATGGAAGCCCAGGCGGCCGGCCAGGGCTCGGGCGCCCCGCTCGCCTCCTGAGGCGGAGCTTCGAGGCCTTCCCTCTACCCGGAAGGTCTTGCGGATTGTTGTGAATGAGACCCCGGTGCCGATGGCGCCGGGGTTTTTTCATCGGCCACGTTCGGCCCCGCCGCGCCGAGCGGTCGCGGCCACGCGCAGGCGGTTTGCGGCGTTGAAGCGGGGCAGGGCGTCCCGCCCCTGTGATCGCCTCCTGCATTGCTCCTCGATCGGCGCTGCGTTAGGGGGCCGCCCCCGGCTTCCCGGCCGGCTCAGCTCCAAGGACAGCATGGCGCCCACCACCCACCTCGCCCTGATCAACGTCTTCATCGGCGACATCCAGGGCGGGCTCGGGCCGTTCCTCGGCACGTGGCTCGCGCAGATGCGGCAGTGGAGTCCCTCGCAGGTCGGGCTCGTCACCACGCTGGTGGGCGCGGGCGTGCTGCTGTTGAGCGGCCCCTTCGGCGCGCTGGTCGACCGGCTTGGGCGACCGCGCCTGCTCATCGTGATCTCGTGCGCCGCGATCCTCGCCGGCACGCTGCTCCTGATGCCGGCCCATTCCTTCGTGCCGGTGTTGGCGGCGCAGTTCCTGGCGGCCGCCGGCGGAACGCTGCTGCTGCTCGCCGTCACGGGGCTGACGCTCGGCGTCGTCGGCAAGGAGGCGTTCCCGCGCCAGCAGGGGCGCAACCAGGCCTTCAACCATGTCGGCATCCTGATCGCTGCCGGGCTCATCACCTTCGGCACCGCGCATTTCGGGCCGGAGATCGCCTTCTGGGTGCTGGGCGGCATGGCGGCGGCGGCCATCGCCGCCACGCTGGCGATGCCGGCCCGCGCCTTCAACCGGCGCCGGGCGGTGGGCTTCAAGGAGGAGGACGAGGCGGAGCCGGCGCGCTCCTCCTACGCGCAGATCTTCACCAACCGGCGGCTGCTGGTGCTTGCCGTGGCGCTGGCCCTGTTCCAGCTCGGCAATGGCGGCATGCTGACCCTGCTCGGGCAGAAGCTCGTCCACACGGCGGACAACCCCACGGCCTGGACCGCCCGCTACGTCATGGTGGCTCAGCTCGTGATGGTGCCGGTGGCGCTCGCCGCCGGCTCGCTCGCCGACCGGCGGGGCCGCCGCCAGCTCCTCATCGCCGCCTGCCTCGCCCTGCCGGTCCGGGCGGCGCTCTCCGCCTTCATCGACGACCCCGTCTGGCTCATCTCGGCCGAGATCCTCGACGGCGTGGCCTCGGGCATCATCGGCGTCGCGGTGCCGGTGGTGGTGGCCGACCTGACCTGGGGCTCGGGCCGCACTCAGACCGCGCTCGGCTCCGTCAACGCCGTGCAGGGGGCCGGCGGCGCACTCTCGGCCTGGTATGGGGGGCTTGCCCAGGAATGGTTCGGCTGGAGCGGATCCTTCCTGGCGCTCGGCGCGGCGGGCGTTCTCGCACTCGCCCTGGTCTGGTGGCTCGCCGCCACCACCGAGGACAGCCGCTCCCAGCATCGTCGCAGCCGCCGCGAGGCGCGCCGCCGCGCCGCGCCTTCCGCCGAGAAGCCGGCCTGAGCCGCGTCTGACCGGCACGGAACAGGCCGGCGCGCCAACCGTTCACCGGGCGTTTCTCCCCGGTCGCGAGGCGCGCATGGCCGAAACCCTGGACGACGAGACCGGCCGCACGATCCGCGCCTACGAGCCCCGCACGGTGCCCTGGCTCAGCGTCGTGTTCGGCTACGGCCCGATGCTGCCCTTCATCGCCGGGGCGGTGCTGGTCTGGTTGCTGCCCGCCGCCCTGGCCGAGGCGGTCTTCACCCTGACGCTGCTCTGGGCCTGCGCGATCCTGCTGTTCCTCTCCGGCGTGCGCCGGGGCGTCAGCTTCCGCACCGAGGGCGGGGCGACGCTCACCCAGATCGCCACGATGCTGAGCCTCTTCCTGCTCGGCTACGGCGCCCTCATCGCCTTCGCGCTGGGCAAGCCGGCGATCGCCCTCGGCCTGCTGATCGTCGGCTTCACCGAGATCACGATCCTCGATCCGATCGCTGCGCGCCGGGGCGAGGCGCCCCTGTTCTTCGAGCGCCTGCGGCCGGCGCAGATCCCGCTTGCCGTCCTCGGCCTCGCCGCGCTGCTGGCCTACCGCCTGACGCTGTGAGAGGACTTAGCGGGAAATTCCCGCGCGCTTGGACCGGCCCATGCATGTCAGCCACGACCCCACGGCCCCGGAATCCGAAAAAATCGGGTTCGACGCCTTCCTCGCCGTCGATATCCGCGTCGGCACCGTCGTCTCGGCCGAGCCCTTCCCCGAGGCGCACAAGCCCGCGATCAAGCTCGTCATCGATTTTGGGCCGGTGATCGGCCTCAAGCGCTCCAGCGCGCAGATCACCGAGCATTACACGCCCGAGACCCTGGTCGGCCGGCAGGTCGCGGCGGTGGTGAACTTCCCGCCGCGCCAGATCGGGAAGTTCCTGTCGGAGGTGCTGACCCTGGGCTTTGCCGACACGGCCGGCGCCGTCGTGCTGTTCGCCCCTGACCAGCCGGTGCCGGACGGCAGCCGGCTGTTCTGACACCTCCTCGGGTTGCCGCCTCACGGCCGCCTGCGATAGAGCCGGGCTTCCCTTCAAAGAACCGCTCCGATCGGCGACGACATGGCCAAGGCCGACACTCTGAAACCCCGCCTGCCGCGCGGCTTTCCCGACCGCACCGAGGCCGACCTCCTGGCCCAGGGCCGGATGCTGGATACGATCCGGCAGACCTTCGAGCTCTACGGCTTCGAGGCGCTGGAGACGCCCTTCGTCGAGTACACCGAGACGCTCGGCAAGTTCCTGCCGGACCTCGACCGGCCGAACGAGGGCGTGTTCTCGTTCCAGGACGACGACGAGCAGTGGCTCAGCTTGCGCTACGACCTCACCGCGCCGCTCGCCCGCCATGTCGCGGAGAATTTCGACGCAATCCCGAAGCCGTATCGCAGCTACCGGGCGGGCTACGTCTTCCGCAACGAAAAGCCGGGGCCGGGGCGCTTCCGCCAGTTCATGCAGTTCGATGCCGACATCGTCGGCGCGGCTTCCGTCGCCGCGGATGCCGAGACCTGCATGCTGATGGCCGACACGCTGGAGCGGCTCGGGCTCGCCGGCCAGTACGTGGTCAAGGTCAACAACCGCAAGGTGCTCGACGGCGTCATGGAGGCGATCGGCCTCGCCGGTCCCGACAAGGCTGGCCAGCGGCTCACCGTGCTGCGCGCCATCGACAAGCTCGACCGTCTCGGCGCCGACGGCGTGCGCCTCCTGCTCGGCCCTGGCCGCAAGGACGAGAGCGGTGACTTCACCAAGGGCGCTGGTCTCGCGGACGACGCGATCGAGCGCATCCTGGCCTATGTCGGCTTCGAGGCGAGCCCGCACGAGGGCGCCGACCGGATGGCGTTCTGGGAGAAGTTCTTCGGCTCCTGGCACGCGGTGGTCGGCGATTCTGAGACCGGCCGCGAGGGCATCGCCGAGCTCCACGCGATCATGCGGCTGTGCGAGGCGGCTGGCTACGGCCACGACCGCGTGCGCGCCGATCCGAGCGTGGTGCGCGGGCTCGAATACTACACCGGTCCCGTCTACGAGGCCGAGTTGACCTTCCCCGTCACCAACGAGGACGGCCAGACCGTCCGCTTCGGCTCGGTGGCCGGCGGCGGGCGCTACGACGGCCTCGTCGGGCGCTTCCGCAGCGAGCCGGTGCCGGCGACTGGCTTCTCGATCGGTGTCTCGCGGCTGTTCTCGGCCCTGCGGCTCACCAAGAGTCCGCTGGTCGAGGGCGCGGCTAAGCCCGGCCCGGTCGTCGTGCTGGTGCTCGATCGCGAGAACATTGCCGAGTACCAGGCGCTGGTCGCCCGGCTGCGGGCCGAAAACATCCGGGCCGAACTCTATCTCGGTGCCGCCGGGATGAAGGCGCAGATGAAATATGCCGACCGCCGTCGCGCGCCCGCGGTGGTGATCCAGGGCTCGAACGAGCGCGAGGCCGGCGAGGTCCAGATCAAGGACCTGATCGAGGGTGCCCGCGCGGCGGACGCGATCGCCAGCAACGCCGAGTGGAAGGCGGCGCGCCCTGCCCAGGTCTCGGTGCCGGTGGAGCGGATGGTCGAGACGGTCCGCGAGACGCTGGCCCGGCATTTCGGGTGAGGTGTTCCGAGTCGAAAGCTCAGTCCGTCTGAGCCAATCCCCTTGCCCCGCTTGCGGGGAAAGGGCTTTGCCGACCTTGTCGTCGGCAAAGCGCGGCGGCAGCCGAAGGTGAGGGAGCTTGGCCGAAGAAGGCTCTTCCTGAGCCGCCCCGTCACCTTCGCTCCGGCTTCGCCTCCGCTTCCGGCCTGCACGACCAGGGGCAGGCCGACCTCTCCCCGCTTGCGGGGAGAGGGAAAGATCCGGTGAGATCCCTTACAGACGGTGGGCCGTCCGCTCGGCCGGGTCGAAATCCGGCCGTGTGCCGGTCGCTTGACCCGTCGCCGGCCCGCCCTGCGGGCCCCCTTCCGCGCTCGCCCGCTTGACCGCCGCGTCGAGGTTTTCGGGGTCGAGCGCCGTCTCGACGAAGGCGCGGCCGCGATGGGTCAGGTCGCGAGCGTAGCGGATGCCCTGGTCGCGCAGGTCGTCGGCATAGGGGCCGAGCGCCCGGTCTTCCTGGCGGGTGCGCGGCAGGAGCGCGCCGAGCAGCAGGCCGGCGGCAAGACCGACCACGCCGACGAGGAGCGGGTTCTCGGAGACGAACTGCTCGGTCGCGGTGCGGCCCTCGTGCAGGCGGCGGGTGCCGCGATCGGCGAGGTCGGCCGCGCGCCGACGTTGCGTCTCGTAGCGATCCTCCGCCCAGGAACGGGCATCCTCGTAGGTTTCGCTCGCCCGCTCGCGGACCGCGCGGACCGTGTCACCGGCTTGGCTGCGGGCGGAATCGGCCGCCTCGCTCACCCGGTTCTTGACCTCTGAGGCGCGGTCTGCCGCCTGATCACGCAGGTTGCGCGCGCCTTCCCGCGCCTGTTCGGTCGTGTCCTCCAGGCCGGCCTGGAGGCGGGCATTGGCGTCGCGACCCTGCGCAGTCGCCCGGTCGGCGATGTCGTGCAGGCTGTGATCGACGCCGGCCTCGCGGGGCATGCCGGAGCGGGCGGCGATGTTCTCCGGCAGGGTCTCTACCGGCGCGCCGACGGGCGGTGTGGTGATGGGGCCTTGATGGTTGGGGCCTTGGCTCATGATGGGCTCCGTTGTGTGCGGCCGTCGGCGCGGGGATTCGCGCGCGGCCCGTAAGGGATCAGACCTGACGCTCGGGCGGCAGATCGTGGGGAGGGCGTCCGCCGGGGGCGTCGGGATCGTAGGTGCGGTCGGCGCCAGTCACCGTCACCGGTTTGGAATCGACCGGTACCAGCGCACGTGAGTTCGGGCGGCGAACCGTCCGCATGCTGTTGAGCAGCAGGCCGACACCCGCCGCGATCAGCAGCACCGGCAAGGGGTTGCGCCGCACCGCCAGCAGGGCGTCGTCGTAGAAACCGCTATAGGGTGTCTGCCGAGCCGAACCGAGCATCTCGTCGACGAGGCTCGATGCGTTGAGGCGCCCCTGGATCCGGTCGATCGTCTCGTCGAGCCGGGCGCGGCTCT
>JAESFL010000917.1_pt1 | contig 14368 bp, 11 predicted proteins | sample 9269401 | NCBI WGS metagenome assembly JAESFL01 (sample SAMN14506025, study PRJNA617098) | algae metagenome | isolation source: Gloeocapsa sp. UFS-A4-WI-NPMV-4B04 and co-occurring heterotrophs from desert... | place: USA: Utah | collected 2006-10-01 | reverse complement strand
GCCGTGTCGCTCTCGTTCTTAGGCGTGCTGCTTGGCTACTTTGCCCTCACCACCGCCTATTCCTTCGTGCTCAAACGCATGATGGTGGTCGACGTGATCACGCTGGCGGGCCTTTACTCGGTTCGGGTGATCGGCGGCGCTGTGGCGGCATCCGTTGCCGTGTCGGAATGGCTGATTGCCTTCAGCATGATGATCTTCATGTCGCTGGCTCTGATCAAGCGCTACGTGGAACTGGCGGCCCGCCGCGACGCCAACCTCCCCGACCCGACCAGCCGAGACTACAAGAACAGTGACCTGGATATCGTTGCGGCCCTGGCTGCAGCCGCGGGCTTCAATGCCGTGACGGTCCTGGCGCTCTATATCTCGAGCGACAGCGTCAACGATCTCTACTCGCGCCCTCAACTCCTCTGGCTCGTGGGCCCGCTGCTCATGTTCTGGATCGCACGGGCGCTGATGCTCGCCGGGCGGCGGATCATGGATGACGATCCGGTGGTGTTCGCGCTCAAGGACCGGGGCAGCCTTCTCACCGTGGCAGCCGCCTTCATCCTGATCGTGGCTGCCGTCTAGGTCATGTCCAAACGATACCCGATCGAGAGCACGGGCCCTTCCCGTCGCCTCCTGCCAATCCTCACGGGAGAGTGGGACCGATGATGTTTGCCCGCTATGTCCTGTTCGCCATCGTCGCGACGCTCGTCAATCTCGTCACCCAGGAGATCGTCATTCGGATCGCGCCGGTTGCCCCTTTGGCTTTGTCCATTCTGATGGGAACGGCCGCCGGCTTCATCCTCAAATACGTGCTCGACAAAAAGTGGGTGTTCGACGATGACTATGGCGGGCACCGGCAGGAGGTCCAGAAGATCACCCTTTATGGTGCCTTCAGCGTCCTGACCACCTTGGTATTCTGGGGCTTCGAGGTGGCCTTCTGGATGATCTGGCAGACGGATCTGGCAAAATATACCGGTGCGGTGCTCGGACTTGCCATCGGCTATGCCGCCAAGTTCATTCTGGATCGGACCTTCGTGTTCAAGGAGAGGCAGGCATGACGGAACTCACCGGTTGGGGACGCTACCCCCGCCATCCGTCAGAGACCCTCAGCCCCTCGTCCCCCAAAGCCCTCCCTTCCCTGATGGCCTCCCGGACCGGGCTGGTGGCCCGTGGCAACGGGCGCGCCTATGGCGATGCCGCCATCGGAGAGCGGGTCACCCTCATGGCCCGAGGGCTCGATCGCATCCGGGCTTTCGATCAGGCCACGGGCCGCATCCAGGTGGAGGCGGGCGTCCTGCTCTCCGACCTGCTCGAGGTCGTGGTCCCGAAGGGCTTCTTCCCTCCCGTCGTGCCGGGCACGAAGTTCGTCACCATCGGCGGCATGATCGCCTCGGATGTGCACGGCAAGAACCACCACCGGGATGGCGGGTTCGGTGACCACGTGGAAAGCCTGACCCTGGTTCTGCCGGATGGAAGCGTCGTCACCTGCTCGCGTACCGAGAATGCCGAACTCCTGTCCGCCACGATCGGCGGAATGGGGCTCACGGGGACCATCCTCGATGCCACGTTCCGTCTACGACCCATCGAGACCGGGTGGATGCGCCAGACGACCACCGTCGCCCAGGATCTGGACGGCGCCATTCGAGCCCTGCAGGAAACGGGCAGCGCGACCTATTCGGTGGCCTGGATCGACTGCTTGGCCCGCGGCGCTTCGCTGGGCCGTTCGCTGATATTTGCGGCCGAGCATGCCACCCGGCGGGATTTGGAAGCCCTTCGGCCTGACGCCGAGCCCTATCCTTCCTCCAGGCTCGGACGCCTGAGCGTTCCGGTCGACCTGCCCACCTTCACGCTCAACCGCCTGTCGGTGTCCGCCGCCAACGAGGTGTACTTCCGGGCAGGAGCGGTGAAATCCGGCTATCCCTTCCTGGTTCACTGGAATCCGTACTTCTTCCCCCTCGACGGGATCGGCAGTTGGAACCGCATCTATGGGCGGCGCGGCTTCCTGCAGCATCAATGCGTCATCCCCGCTGCGCAGGCCCGAGCCGTTCTGGGCGGCATCCTCGAGCGCGTCTCCAAGCATGGCCACGCATCCTTCCTGGCCGTGCTCAAGCAGCTCGGACCGAGCCACGGCGATCTCTCGTTCCCGCTCGAAGGCTTCACCCTGACCCTCGATCTGCCCGTCAGCGACGATGTCTTTCCCTTGCTCGATGAGCTTGACCGCTCGGTGGTCGAAGCCGGGGGGCGGCTCTATCTAGCCAAGGATGCAAGGCAGTCGCCTGCAACCTTCGAGGCCGGCTACCCCGGATTGTCCCGCTTTCGCGACCTGCGACGGGCCATTGGGGCGACTGGCCGGATTTCTTCGCGTCTGTCGGCACGGCTGGGCATCTGATGACATCTTCGAAAACCCTTCTTCTCGTCGGCGGCACCTCCGATATCGGACGCGCCACGGCCCTGCACTACGCCCAAGCCGGATGGCACGTGCAGCTCGCTGCCCGAAACGAGGAGGAGGCCCGTCGCAACGCCGACGACATCCGCGCCCGCACCAGCGCAGAGGTGACGGTGCATCGGCTCGATGTTCTCGAGGCCAGCGACTTCGACAGCTTTGCCAACAGCCTGCCGGCGCTGCCGGATACGGTGGTGTGCGTTGTCGGCGAACTGGGCGATCAGGCGAAGGGCCAGGCCGACAGTACCCACGCATCCCTCGTGCTGCGGACGAATTTCGAGGGTCCGGCGCTCCTGCTCGGATTGTTCGCCGAGCGTTTCCTGGCGCGCGGATCCGGCACTCTCGTGGGCGTGAGTTCCGTGGCAGGCGATCGCGGCCGCGGCTCCAATTACCTCTACGGCGCCGCCAAGGCGGGCTTCACGGCATTCCTGTCGGGCCTGCGCAACCGCCTGGCGCCGAAAGGACTGCGGGTGGTCACCGTCAAACCCGGCTTCGTGCGCACGCAGATGACCGCCGGCATGAAGCTGCCGCCCGTTCTGACCGCGGAGCCCGGCGAGGTCGGGCGCGCCATCTTCACGGCAGCCGAGAAGAGCAGCCGCGACGTGATCTACGTGCGCCCGATCTGGCGTCCCGTCATGATGGCGATCGGAAGCATACCCGAACGTTTCTTTAAACGCTTGCGCCTCTAACCCCTGACGTAAGGAGGACAGAAATCATGCGGCTCTGGACTGAGCGCCCCATGAAGGTGGGTCCGATTCTGCTCGTAGCCGCGGCCTTCCTTGCCCTGCTGCTCGCTCTTCCGGGACAAACCGTCACGACCCGCTACCTGAATGATCTCTTCGTCATTCTGGACGGCGCCTATCGGGTTGCCGCAGGCCAGGTGCCGAACCAGGACTTCCACACGCCTCTGGGGCCCTTCGCCTATTATCTCTCGGCTGCCGGGTATGCCCTTTCGGGAACCCTCGGCGGGGCCATGCCCACCGCCATGGCCCTGATCACGCTCCTGCTCGCCCTGCCGATGGCGCACGTTCTCGGCTCGCGGCTTCATCCTTTCCTTGCCATTCCTTACGGCGTGTTCCTGCTCCTGATCGTGGCGGTGCCCATCAATCTCGGCGAGGGCGTCACCGCCCTGTCGTTCGCCAAGTTCTACAACCGGATCGGCTGGGCCGCCTTGGGCGTGCTCCTCATCATGTATCTTCGCCCACAGAGCACCGACCGGCACCAGGCGCTTCTTGATACGGCTTGTGCGGCGGCTCTGACTCTGCTGATGCTCTACACGAAGTTCAGCTACGGTGCGGCGGCTCTTGCCTTCCTTGTGTTCATGCTGCTCGACCGGCAGCAGCGCCGCTGGTCTGCCAGTGCCCTCGGGATCACGATTCTCGCCGCGCTGCTCATCGAGCTCATCTGGCAATCGTCCCTCGCCCATCTGGCCGATCTGCGGCTGGCCTTCGACGTGGGCGGCGGGTTGCGCGGCACCTGGGGGCAGATCCTGGATCATGTCCTGGTGAATCTCACCGATTATGTCCTGCTTGGCCTCTTTGCCGGGATAGCCCTGTACCGCACCCGCAGCATCCGGGATCTTCTGTTCTATGCATTCTGCGCCGTAGCAGGGTTTCTGATCATCAATCAGAACTTCCAGGCATGGGGCATCATCATGCTTCATGGGGCGGCGGCTGTTGCCGCGGAGACGATCCTTCGGTTTGAGGACCGCCGCGCAGAATATATCGATGCGGGTGGCTGGTCCACGGCTGCAGGGGCGAAACTGCTTTTTCTCGCTGTCGTGCTGCCCACCGCCATCCATTCCTTGGCAGCACTCAGCCTTCATACGGCTGCAGCGAGCATACGGGCAGGCAACGCCGTCCCGCTCCCCAACCTGGAGAAGGTTCGGGTCGCGAACCTCTGGACATGGAACGACTACGACACCGCCACCGCCTATCAGAAAGTGCTGCGTGATGGGTTGAACGCCTTATCGAGGCTCGATCCGAAGCCGGAACGGATTTTCGTACTCGACACGGGGAATGTGTTTTCAATGGCGCTCAACGCTGCCCCGGCGCAAGGCGATACGCCATGGCTGCAATGGGACCGCACCCTCGGGAATGCGAACCATGTTCCAGCCGAGACGCTGCTGGCCGATGTGCAGTTCGTGATGGAGCCGAAACCCGCCGATACTCCGGACGCCGCGAAAGGACCGCTGCCACAGCTTCAGGCCGTCTATGGCACCTACATTGCAGCTCAATTCGAAACGGCGGAGGAGACAGAACATTGGAAGCTGTATAGGCGCCGCGACCCTTCGGTTCCTGAGGCCGCCTTGAATCAGGACGGTCGTTCATGACGGCTCTTCTTGAAAGGCCCGCACTCTGGGTCTCCGCCACGCTCCTTTGTGCGGCAGCGGCGTTCGGATTGCTTCTTGCCCTGCCGGGCCAGACGGTCACGACCGCCTACCTCAACGACCTGTTCATCTTTCTCGACGGTGCGCATCGGATTGCATCGGGTCAGGTTCCGAACCGCGACTTCCATACGGCCCTGGGCCCCTTGTCGTTCTATGTGCCGGCTCTCGGATATTGGATTTCCGGCACCATGGGCGGCGCGATGCCGGCCGCCATGGCGGTCACGACCGTCGTGCTTGCCCTGCCGATGATCCATATCCTCGGTTCGCGCCTCCGGCCGGTGGTGGCAATCCCCTATGGCCTATTCCTGCTCCTGATCGTCGCCGTCCCCATGAATCTTGGCGAGAGCATCGCATCGCTGTCTTTCGCGATGTTCTACAACCGGATCGGATGGGCAGCCCTCAGCCTGCTTCTCGTCATGTATCTTCGGCCTGAAAATCCCCGTGACAGTCAGAACCTGCTCGATGCTCTCTGCAGCGCCGCTCTCGCCCTGACGATGGTCTACACCAAGGCGACCTACGGTCTCGTTGCCATGGCCTTTCTCACCTTCATGCTCTTCGACATTCGCCAGCGACGCTGGGTTTTATGGGCTTTCGGCCTGATCGTCCTCTCCGCCCTTCTTATCGAGGCCTTTTGGCAATCCTCCCTCTCCCATCTTGAGGATCTCGCGCTCGCAGGCCAGGTGAGCGGAACCCGCGGCATCGTCGACCTGTCGCTGGCCTTGCTCCGCCATCAGGCCGATTACGTTCTTCTCGCCATCTTCGCGGTTCTGGTGCTGTGGCGAACACGCAGCTTTCGCGATCTTCTGTTCTTCGGAATCTGCTCGGGTCCCGGCCTGATCATCCAGAGCCAGAACTCGCAGCCTTGGGGAATCATCACGGTATTCGCCGGCGCGACCGTCGCGACGGAGATCCTGCTGCGCTCCCGCCGTCTTGCCAATCCTGGAAGCCATGGGATCCTAGCCCAGGGGGCTCCGCTTCTGCTGATCGCCTTTCTCCTGCCGACGAGCCTCCACTGCTTCATGGCGCTTGGTGTGCATTCCATCGCGGCCGCAACACGCACAGGAGAGCCCTTCGGGCTACCCCGTTTTGACGAGTTGAGGCTGACGACCCTGTGGGTGCCGGGCGACCGCAACTTCATGGTCGACTATCTCATGAGCATCCGCGAAGGGGCGCAGCTCCTGAGCGAGCTTCCGGTGAAGCCCGAGAACGTCTCGGTCCTGGATTTCGCCAATCCCTTTTCAGCAGGCCTCGGTCTGCCGCCATCCCAAGGCGATTACGCTTGGCTGCACTGGGGACGAAACGTCAACGACGTCCATCACCTGCCTCCGGAGCAATTGCTCGGAGACGTCGATGTGCTGATGGTGCCCAAAGCCGGGATCAACGGAATCCCGCTGCGCAACCTCTACGGAGCTTACCTCCAAGAGGCATTTGATCCCATCCGCCGTACCGATCTCTGGACCGTGTACAAGCGCCGTGAAGCGAGGGTTCTCAGCAGCGTCGGACAGTCATTGGAACATGCAAAGCCATCCCGTGTTGGGGCTGGGGATGGAATGTCACCATGAATGTTTCGAAGATACGTCCGGCATCCGTGGCGGCGCTTGTGATTGCTGTTGCGGCAATTTGTGCCCTGCTACTTGCCTTGCCGGGCCAGACGGTCACCACACGCTACCTGAACGACCTGTTCATCTTCCTCGATGGCGTTCATCGCGTGAGCGAAGGACAGGTTCCGAACCGCGACTTCCACACGGCACTCGGGCCCCTCGTCTATTACGTGCCGGCTTTGGGCTACTGGATCTCCGGACATCTGGGCGCAGCCATGCCGGTGGGAATGGCGCTTCTGGTTCTGATGATGGCATTGGTTGCCGCTCACATCGTCAGCTCGCGCCTAAGGCCTGCGATTGCGCTGCCCCTTTCCATCTTCCTGATCCTGATCGCCGCCGTTCCCATCAATCTGGGCGAGAGCATCAACGGGCTTTCCTTCGGCATGTTCTACAACCGGATCGGCTGGGCGGCTCTCGGCCTACTCCTGATACTGTATTTGAGGCCGATCCACCGCCGCTCCTTTCAAAGCCTGTTCGATGCCCTCTGCGCCGCTTCGTTGACCCTGCTCATGCTGTACATGAAGCTCAGCTACGGGTTGGTGGGGCTGGGTTTTCTCATCCTGATGCTGCTCGACTCGCAGCAGCGGCGATGGGCGCTGGCGGCGTTCGGCCTCGTTCTCGCAGGAGGTCTGCTGATCGAGACCGTCTGGGATGCAACTGAGGCCCACATTAACGACCTTCTTCTGGCAGGCGGCGTCAGCGGCAGCTTCAAATCCCTGGATGAACTCGTCTCCGTGTTTTTCAGAAACCTGGCGGATTATACGCTCTTCGCTCTGTTCGCTGCTTTCGCGCTCTGGCGCACGCGAAGCATCCGCGACTTCCTGTTCTACGGCTTCTGTGCCGGCTCCGGCTTCATGCTGATCATGCAGAACTTCCAGACCGGAGGCATCGTCACCCTCCCGGCCGGAGCGGCTGTTGCGGCGGAACTTCTGGCTCGAACGATTCCGGCATCAACCGACAGGAAAGCTCCGGCCCTGGCCATGGGCACTCAGTTTCTGATGCTGGCTTTCGTCTTGCCGAGCAGCATTCACCATGCCGCCACTCTCGGCCTCCATGCCGCTCTGGCCAGCACGAACCAGGGCCAAGCAGTGCCTTTGCCCAAGTTCGATCGCGTCAGGCTCGTGCAGCTGTGGACCGAGGATAATTACCCGGTCTTTTCACGCTATCTCGAAAGCCTCGGCGACGGGGCTCGGGCTCTTTCTGCACTCGGCGAAGAGGCGGGCCGGGTCCACGTCCTCGATTTCGTAGGCCCTTTCTCGGCCGGTCTCGGCCTTGCGCCGCCAAAGGGCGACAGCACATGGCATCATTGGGGCCGCACGATCAACGAGCACCACCATCTTCCTCCCGAAACCCTCTTTCAGGACGTCCGTGTCGTGATGCAGCCGAAATGGCCGGTCGAGTTCACGACCGCCGAAGGCCTGCGCCAGATTTATTCGGGCTACCTGTCCGATCACTACGACCTTGAGGAGGAAACCAAGGACTGGAAGGTCTACGTCCTGCGTGAGCCCGCCGAGACCGTGAGCCGCTCGCCTGAAGACGATCCGGAAGAGCCGGACATCACTTCCTCAAGCGGCGGCTGACAACCCGCATCCTCAAGAAGCACTTGGCCTGCAATGACGTTCAGGCAACGGCATAGCGTCCGGCTTCCGTTGCTCATGCTGCCGGGTGCGGCGCCACTCGTCGGCAATGAGGACGGCAAGGCACAGCACCAGCGCCCAGCCATAGACGGACCCTATGGTCAGCTGAGTCCAAGCCGGCTTGCCCAGTTGATCGATGATGAAGGGAACCGGAATGATGAGCAGCAGGGCGACAACCCGCATGGCCAACCGATTCCAATGCATTGCAATCACAGGAAGCAGGAACAGCGTGTAGTGAATCCAGCCGAGGGGCGACGCCAGAATCGAGGCCAGGAGTGCCATGGCGCTGACCGTGAGAACATTGGGCCGCAGCCACAATGCCCATGCAGCCAATCCTGCCAAGAGAACAAAGCCCAGCACGAGACCGAATGAAGGAATCCCGGCCCGCGCTGCGAGACCGGCAAAGGATCCGTTGGTGAGGAAGAGGGCCCGGTCTCCGTCTGCAGCGACGAGTTCGAACCACTGACGGTAAACCTCGGGTCCATAGATAATCAGCGGGATCAGGCTGATGGCGCCTGCCGTGATGAAGGCAACAAGGGCAGACCGATGCTGCCCCGATAAAAAGAGAAGCACGGGCCAGACCAGGAAGTTCGGCTTCATGGCCACGACGATGCCGATGAGGACCCCTGCCCAGAGCCCTGCTCCGCGTTCAAGCAGAAGCCACGCTGCAACGCCGGCGAGAACCAGAGGCAAGTAGATCTGCCCGAGAAAGAGCGTGTCCCAGAACCCGGCGAGCGCGAAAGCCCACACGGCGATGATCAGAGCCTCGACACGATTGCCGACCCGGTTGACGAGAAGAAGGACCGCCGCCGCATAGACAGCCACCGAGATCCAGCGCCAGACTTGGTACGTCACATAAGGATCGGCCACATCGAAGGCCTGGAACAGAAGCGCCGAGATCGGCGGGTTGAGGTTGGGGTTCCAGGACTCGAACCCCGGCAATTCCACGCGAAGGGTCAGCGGATAGATGCCGTAAGGACTGAGCCCCTCGCTCGCTGCGCGGCCGGATGCCACGAAGGATCCGAAATCCCACAGGCCCGGCTCATGGAGGATGCGGGGAAGCTCGGCGCGGATTGCCATGAGAGCCGCTATGACAATGAGGAGGCCCGTAATCCAGCGCGTGGCTGCCGTCATTGCTGATCCTTAAGGTCAAGGTTCGAAGAGACTTTTTGGTTGTAGTGCAGCCCTGTTCGAAACCTACCCCTGCAAGGATTTCTTGCCGGACTCTGACGGTATTGCCTTCAGCGGCGGGGACAACCGGTTGGAACCGCTGTCTAATTTGGAAGGTTTACGGTTGAGCCAAGGCCGTTCCGGCCGGCAATCGACAAGTGAGGCTGTGTCTGACGATGGCGAATAATCCGGCGGTCCAGCAACCTGGAAAGCAGCAATCTTCCTCGGCCGCCACGACCATGTGGGCTGTGGTTCTCGGCTGGGCTCTCGTAAGGCTCGTCGCCTCCGGAGAGCGTCGGCCTGCTTCTGCTGCAGCCGGACGCTCTGTGCGGCGCCCTCAGCAGCAGGGCACGAGCCAAAATCGCGACCGCGACACCGGTTTCTCCGAGAAGCAGCATGCCCCGGCTGATGCGGCCAATGAAAAAGGCCGCGGGCGCAGCGCGGACACGCCGACCGAAATCCCCTCTAAAGGTTGGAAGGACATCCTGTGGCGCACCTATGAGGAGTTCGGCAAAGACCGTGTGATGTCCATTGCCGCAGGCGTGACCTATTACGCCCTACTTGCCATCTTCCCGGCCATCGCTGCCCTCGTGTCGCTCTACGGTCTCTTTGCCGATCCTGTGTCCCTGCAGGATCACCTCAACACCCTGTCGGGTGTCCTTCCTAGCGGAGCTCTCGATATCATCCGCGAACAGGTTACCCGGATTGCCTCGCAAGGCGGAGGAACCTTGGGTTTCAGCTTTGTCATCGGCCTCGTGATCTCGCTCTGGAGCGCGAACGCCGGCATGAAAGCCGTCTTCGATGCCCTCAACATCGTATATGACGAAGAAGAGAAGAGAAGCTTCATTAAGCTGAACGCCATATCCCTCTCGTTCACGTTGGGAGCGATTGTCTTCATTATCGTGGCTATCACCGGAATTATCGTTCTTCCGATCCTTCTGGATTTCATCGGCCTGGGCAGCAGCCTCGAGTGGCTGCTGTCGCTGGCGCGTTGGCCGGTCCTGCTGCTCGTCGTCGTGCTCGGGCTGTCGCTTGTCTATCGCTACGGTCCGAGCCGCGACAAGGCGGAATGGAAGTGGGTCACGCCCGGAGGCGTTATCGCAGCCGTGCTCTGGCTTGCCGTGTCGATGCTGTTCTCCTGGTACGTCTCGAATTTCGGCAGCTACAACGAGACCTATGGTTCGCTGGGCGCTGTGATAGGCTTCATGACCTGGATCTGGATCTCGTCGACCGTTGTGCTGATAGGTGCCGAGATCAACGCCGAGATGGAGCACCAGACGGCCAAAGACACGACGGAGGGCTCTCATCAGCCTATGGGGGCCCGTGGCGCACAGATGGCCGATACGGTCGGCGTCGCAAAGAGCTGATCTCGCAGACACCGACGACAAAGGCGCTCCTCGGAGAGCGCCTTTTCATTGTGCTCTATGCCTATGAGCAGAGTGTGTCCTGCGAATATCCTACGAACAGGTGCACCTCTCCCTCAAAGCTCTCCGTGACCAAAGCGGGTCGCCACAAAAAAACATGCGCTGACGGTCCGCCAGCGCATTCGCAGAGATCTCTGATGGGCGCGGGACCTAGGCCTGTCCCATCGGGAACGCACTCTCCAGGACAGGCGATACCCGATTGGATTTGCCGTCGTGCGCTCTCTCGTCGGTGAACCACGCGATCGTGGACTTCAAGCCGACTTCAAGGGTCGTGCGCGGAGACCAGCCGAGGAGCTGCTTGGCACGGGTGATGTCGGGGCGGCGGCGGCGAGGATCGTCGACCGGCAGAGGCCGGGTGACAACGCGGGAGGACGAACCCGTCATCGCCAGAACCTTCTCAGCGAGATCGCCGACGGTCAACTCGACCGGATTGCCGAGGTTGACCGCACCCGGAAACGGCCCCTGATAGGCCATGAGGCGGAGAAAACCATCGACGAGATCCGACACGTAGCAGAACGAACGCGTCTGGCTTCCGTCCCCGTAGACCGTGATGTCCTCGCCGGCCAGGGCCTGGCAGATCACGTTCGACACGACCCGGCCATCGTCGGCGCGCATGCGCGGTCCGTAGGTGTTGAAGATCCGCGCGACCCGGACATCGGCGCGACCGGAGCGGTCAAAGTCGAAGGTCAGGGTTTCGGCGGCGCGCTTGCCTTCGTCGTAGCAGGCCCGAGGACCAGTCGGGTTCACATTCCCCCAATAGCTCTCGGTCTGCGGATGAACTTCGGGGTCGCCATAGATCTCGCTCGTGGACGCGAGGAAGAAGCGCGCCCCAATGCTTTCCGCAAATGTGAGAAGATTGTGCGTGCCGATAACGCTTGTCAGCATCGTGTGTTCGGGATCGGCCTGATAATGGGGCGGCGAGGCCGCGCAAGCCAAGTTGTAGACCTCATCGAACTTGACGCGCTTGGAGCGCAGGCGTGCCGGCAGCGGCTTGATGATATCGCTGTCGATCAGATCGAAGCGCGGTTCGCGCTCCAGATGGCGCAGATTCTGCTTCCGTCCCGTCTGGAAGTTGTCGAGAGCGACCACGTGAGCGCCTTCGCTGAGAAGAGCATCGCAGAGGTGGGATCCTAGAAATCCAGCACCGCCCGCAACAAGGACGTGCTTGTTTTCGCCATTCTTCATGCGAACGCTCCTTCTCAGACCGGCGACACGGGTCCCGAGGTACAAACCTTTGGTGGTCCAACGTTGAAGCTTGGCATTGGTTCAATGCCGGCTTCCGAATCAATTCACAAAGTCAGGCTCCAACTTCCAAAGCGAGAGACGAATTCCTGCGTTGGCGGTGCATCGCTTCCATCAGGTCCTGCTCCATGGAGGCCGCACGGTGAGCAGCCGTATGCTCGGCCAGGATCCGCTTCTGCGCCGAAGTGCCCATGGCCTTTCGCCGGGTCTCAGGCCACGTATCGAGCACAGCGAGAACGTCGTCCGGCCTCTCGGCGAGGACGATTTCCTGGCCCGGCTCGAGAAGGGTCTCGATACCGTCCCAGATGTCGGAAATGATCGGCGTCCCGCAGGCCGCTGCCTCGAAGAGGCGAACGCTCGGGCTGTAACCGGCGCGGATCATGTCGGCCCGGGTCACATTGAGCGTGTAGAGGCTCTGGGCGTAGAATGTGGGGTGGTCCCCTGGAGGGACGTGGTCGATGCGTTCTACATTCGACGGCCAGTCGATGTCAGCGGGGTACTGTGGGCCGGCCACCACGAAGCGCAGATGCGGCGCGCGGCGCGCCGGCTCAACCAGCAATCGTTCAAGGGTCGGCTGCCGGTCGGGACTGTATGTTCCAAGATAGCTGAGATCCCACCGCTTTCCGCGATCGAGCGCGGGGTAGGCCTTGGGGTCGACCGAACAATAAAGCGCCCGCGCCGCCGGCGAGCCGTAATGATCCATAAGGTGTTCGAGGGTGGGGCCGCCGGTGAAGGAGAAATAGACGTCGTAGTCACGGATCAGAGCGGGCGTGAGATACTCGTAATCGCCCCGTTCCAGCTTCGCGAGCGTCACCGGCGTATCGATGTCGTAGAACGCCGCCACGCCTTTGGCCGTCTGCTGCACCCATTGCCCGACAGCGACGCCCTCTGGCACGTAGGAACCGACGATGGCCGCATCAGCATCGGCGATCACGTCGCGATAGCGCCTGAGGTCCTCCAGGCTGGAATAGAATTCAAGGCGGCAGAAATCAGGATCTTGCAGATCGCGGTTTGAGGCATACCAAGGCACGTCCCGTTCGAGGAACAGGATGTCATGCCCGCGAGCTGCAAAGGCTTTCAGCAGCGCCCGGAAGGTCGTCGCATGGCCGTTCCCCCATGACGAGGACAGGCTCAAGCCCAGAACGACGACGCGAAGCTTGCTCACGCCACGCTCCTTTCACGCTTCAGGGATGCCTCCTCGCGCAGGATCGCGTCCACTTCCGCGCCGCGGCGGGTATAGGTGTGCTCGGCCATGATCCGGGCCTTGGCGGCGTCGCCGATGGCGCGGGCACGCTCCGGCGTCAGGGCCTCGACATGATCGGCGACATCCTTGCCGTCGCGGGCAACGAGCACTTCCTCACCTTCCTTCAGGAAGAGCTCGAGCCCGACCCAGGCATCGGTGATCAGGCACGCGCCGGCGCCAGCCGCTTCAAAGACGCGGGTCGCGGGGGAATAGCCCGTTGTCGCCATCGAGTCCCGGGCGATGTTGAGGACAGCCAGGGGGCTCGTGTTGAAGGCGTTGTGATCGCGGGTATAGACATGGCCGATATGGCGCACGTTCGATGGCATGCCCTTCGTTTCCCAGCCATTGCCGCCGATGAGGAAACTGCGGTTCGGCAGCCGGGCGGCAGCCTCAAGGAAGAACTGTTCCACGCGGGCTTCGCGGTCGGGCAGGCGGTTGCCGAGGAAGGACAGATCCGCTTTGAAACGTTCGTCTGCCGGCACCGGATGGTGGGTCGATGGATCGCAGGCATTGTAGACCGGAATGCAGCGGCGGGCGCCAAACCCCTCATAAGCGGCGACCACCGGCGGGCCTCCGCCGTAGGTGAGCACCAAATCGAGCGCCGGCATGGTGCGGTGAAGCGGATGATCCGGGCTTTCGCGGAGCTCGGCAAGGGTCGCCGGGGCATCCACATCCCAGAAGATGCGGATGGCATCCGGGCGTGAAGCGGCCACGATCCCTTCGAGAAGCTCGTTGTCGAACACACCGACGCCGGAGGCCTTCACCACCACGTCGGCTTTCGCAGCCTCGGCCACCACGCCGCGCATGGCCTCTTCAGTCGCCGGATAAACCTTCACCTCGGCCCATTCCGGCGGTTCGATGTCGCGATGCTTCTGGCGGTCGAAGGCATCGGGCTCATAGAAGGTGATGCTGTAGCCGCGGCGGGCGAGATCGCTCAGGAGGCCGCGATAATAGGTGGCGGCGCCATTCCAATAGGACGAGAGAAGACTGGAGCCGTAGAAGGCGATTTTCATGCGGACATCTCCATCGGCGCTCCGGCGCCGTGAGTGGCGAGGATGGCAAGAAGCTGTTCGGCCCGGTGGGCGCAGGAATGGCGACTGCGAATGCCGTTGAGGCCGTTCTCGGCCAGTGAGCGGCGCAGGTCGGCATCGTTGCACACGGCCTTGAGATGACGCTCCATCTCAGCCTCGTCCCGCGCCACGAGATAATCCGTTCCTGGGTTGAACAGGCCCTC
>JAESFL010000916.1_pt1 | contig 14379 bp, 11 predicted proteins | sample 9269401 | NCBI WGS metagenome assembly JAESFL01 (sample SAMN14506025, study PRJNA617098) | algae metagenome | isolation source: Gloeocapsa sp. UFS-A4-WI-NPMV-4B04 and co-occurring heterotrophs from desert... | place: USA: Utah | collected 2006-10-01 | reverse complement strand
AAGCATGGACGTAAAGCTAAGAGCATTTTTCGCTATGGCTTTGACCATCTGCGGAACATTGTTCTCAATTTGGAGCAGAAAATGGATGATTTCTTGAATGCTCTACATTTTTTGTCCTGTACTTAGGACAGCCTCAATTACATCAACGGGGATTCCATCTATCTGTTTTGGGAAAATTTCTGATGCTTCTAAATTTGATTCATCAATTTTTTCTTTTACATGAATGCGAACTACTATGTTGTTGGACTTTTGTCCATCAGTGTACTTATAGCCAACATCAACTCCTGTGACATCTTCTCGTGACATATAAGATTTATATGCCTTTTCATAAGCTTGTTGAACTTGTGTCTGAGAAGAATTATTACCATTCATCATTGTTTTCAACTCCAAATATTAAAAAAGCTTTATTCATGACAGAGAAACTATTAAGGTAGTTGCGGTTAATTAACTACTCATTACTTGCTTAAACATGAGAAGTTGTTCTGCTGAAATTCTCAAAGTTTCATCTACAGACGCTGAAGCGACAGGTTCAAGTGCAGGATCGTTCCAAGACATACCGCTACGAACCATAGGAATAAAACTCTGAATGTCTGAAGTAGCAAATTCTGTAGCAATTGATTCTAGAGAACTCATTTTTCCTAGCCAATTTTGCGCTAAACTAGCGATAGGACGCGCTTTATCAGTACCATTAACTACCCTTCTTGCCTCTACAAAATCGGTTTTACTCCCATTGACATACTGCCCTAATCGCTTACCTGTAAACTGCCCTTTTGCCATACCATCAATTAAGATAAATAGAGCAGTCTTAGGCTGCATAACTAAATCAGGATTTTTGACTAAATCAACTCCAAGTGGTTTGTTGTACTTTTGATAATTGTAATCATGAGTTAACTGCACATAACCCCGACCGTAGTAAGGATAATACCAAAGGCTTCTACGAAATGATTCAGCTTTATTTCCTAAATAAAATGCTTCCTTAACAGGTTGAAAAGTATAAGCCGTTTCATGTTCAACAGTAGCTAATACATAAGCAATTTGAGAATTAAGCATCAATCCCTGCTTTCTGCATTCGCTGAATATGGCTTTTTGAGTTCCTTGCTTGGTACTAAAATCGTAGTTTCCGGCTGAATTAGATTGATTAGTTCTTAATAAAAATTCAGCAGTTGTAGAACCAATAACATCTCCTCCTGTCAAAACATAAGCTTCTTTGAAATCTCTGAGCGCTTCTCTTGTGAGTTTCCCATAAAGCCCGTCTACTTTACTATGATAAAAATTGCTTTCAGAAAGAATCTCTTGAATTTCTGTACACAATTGTTGATCTTGAGCAAGTGGTGAAGTGGCAATATCTTCGTAGGGGATAGATAAGTTACTCTGAATTATTTGTCTGAGCGTAGTCATATTCAACCTCTGTTATTTAATTAAAAGCTTTACAATCTATTTGCTTTTGAACTTACACACGCTCGGCAAACTTTTGTACGGCTTTGGGCGCAAAAGCAGCAACTAAAAAAGTAGTTGTGATATATTTTCCTTCTGAGTCTTTATTCAGCATTGTCATTGCTCCAAAAACAATTGCTGCAATCAAGGCAATAAAACTCATAGCTCTTATAGTTGAGTATTTGCCATTATCTTCTTGAAAAATCTCTGCTAACTCTTTTCCGTGTTCGGGTTGAGTAATGATCTTTACTTCTTCGCGGTGAACAAGAGGCTGTGATACTGTCATTTGATTTACTCTCTGCAAAATTAAGATGAGTTGATTTCAATATTTGAAACCCGAAAAATATATTCTTCTAGGTATATTTTGCGTTTGTAATATGGTTCGCTTATTACACTCAACTTTTTCTTATGTGACCTTAATATAATTGTTGACTTGATATTTTGTCGGTCGGATAAAGGTCAGATAAAAGTCAGATTGAGGTCAGGGAGTCTACAAAGCAGTAAGTTTAACCCCCGCAGGTTGGTTGAGCTACGTTGAGAGAATAAGCTGAAATCTGACCTAATTCTGTGCTTCTGCTCAAGAAATCTGATTTTAGAGCGGCTTTGTCAAGGATTATTAAGTTTTGCCTACCGAAGAGTGGATTAAAATTGCATTTTTAAATAATCGTCGTGGGATGATGAGCATAGTTTGATCCAGACAATTAATTTACTCCCACCAATGCTGATGACCTTTGAAGAGGCGCTAGAAATTGTTGAGCAAGCTGTAGAACCAAAACAATTAAACAAAATTCAGCTGCTTGTCTTTCAACACGCTTGGCACGGGCATTCTTATATGGAAATTTCCACAGCAACTGACTACGACTGTGGATATATCAAAGACACTGGCTCTAAATTGTGGCAGATGCTTTCAGAGAGCCTTAGTGAAAAAGTAACCAAGCAAAATCTCCAGGCGGTACTGAAGCGATATGTTAGACAGAACAGGGAGCTAGGAGTCACAAGTCACTCCACAACGTCCTCAATCCCCAAAGCAGGAATTTTGAATCCGGCGCAGGACTGGGGAGAGGCAGTGGATACTTCGATTTTCTACGGGCGATCGCGTGAATTAGCAACCCTGAGTAAATGGATAGTACAAGATAATTGCCGACTGCTCACAATACTAGGTATGGGTGGAATCGGCAAAACTGCTCTTGCAGTAAAACTGGCACAACAGGTTCAGGGTGAGTTTAAATATGTGATTTGGCGATCGCTCCGAAATGCCCCGCCTGTTCAAGAGACTTTGACCAATCTGATTAAATTCCTGTCCAACCAACAGGAAACTAATTTGCTGGATATTGACGCTCAAGTGTCGCGGCTTGTAGAGTTTTTACGCTCCTCGCGCTGTTTGTTGGTTCTCGATAATGCCGAGTCGATTCTAAAAAGTGGTGATTATACAGGGTGCTATCGAGAAGGATATGAAGGTTACGGTCAGTTAATCAGACGTGTGGCAGAAACCTCTCATCAAAGCTGCCTGGTACTTACTAGCCGCGAGAAACCTGTAGGTATAGATTCAAGAGAAGGCAGCACGTTACCAGTGCGAACTCTACAACTAGCAGGTTTACAGTCAATAGAAGCACAGGAACTACTTAAAGTAGGGGATCTCGCTGGATTAGAAAATGAAAAAGCCAAACTCATTCAGCTTTATCAAGGTAATCCATTAGCACTAAAAATAATTTCTACCTCTATTCAAATCTTATTTAATGGTAATATTTCCGAATTTTTAGAGCAAGGCACCACCGTTTTTAACGGAATTGGTCGACTTTTAGATCAGCAGTTAAATCGCCTGTCAGAGCTAGAAAAGCAGGTCATGTTCTGGTTGATGATTAACCGAGAGCCAGTCTCGCCTTCAGAGTTACAAGTAGATATTGTGCCGCTAATATCAAGACCAAAATTGCTAGAGGCGCTAGAATCTTTGAGAATGCGATCTCTTATCGAGAAGGCTACGCCTACGCTAATCGAAAAAAGTACAACAGGCTTTACCCAACAACCTGTGGTTATGGAGTACGTGACCGAGCAATTCATTGAACAGGTTTATCAAGCGATCTCCAGAGAAGACATTCAATTATTAATGAAATATGCCTTAATTAAAGCTCAGGCAAAAGATTATGTCAGAGCTAGCCAAATCCGCGTCATTCTAGAGCCAATTGTCAGTAAACTACTTGCTAATTTCAGAACTAAAGACATTGAACTTAAACTCAAGCAAATATTGTTAAAACTCCAAGCGGAATTTTCCACTTTACCAGGATACGGTGGTGGAAACGTTATCAATCTGCTGCACCAACTCAAGTTTGACCTAACAGGCTATAACTTTTCCCATTTAGTCATCCGCCAGGCATACCTACCCAATGCAACTCTACATTCTGTTAACTTCGCCTACACGGAGATTGACAGGTGTGTATTTGCGGAAACCTTCGGCGGAATTACATCTGTTGCTTTTAGTCCAGACGGTCAACTACTAGCAACCAGTGACACTAAAGGTGAAATTAAAATTTGGCAAGTCAAAGATGGTAAGCAGCTTATTAGTTGTCAAGGTCATCTCCACTGGGTTTGGGCGATCGCCTTCACTCCTGACGGGCGGACATTGACGAGTGTTGCGGATGACTATTTAGTAAAGCTATGGGATGTCTTCACTGGCGAATGTTTACGAACACTAAAAGGACACACTTATTCTGTTAATGCGATCGCGTTGAGTCCTGATGGTCAAATCCTGGCAACTAGCGGTCAGGATGCCACTATCCGACTCTGGAATATTAGTGACACAATCGACGCAACAAACTCGATTGCATCACGTATCCTCTTGGGACATGACCAACGCATCTGGTCATTAGCATTTAGCCCAGACGGACGAGTGCTAGCTAGTGGTTCTGAAGATTTAACTATCAGGTTGTGGGATGTTGCCACAGGTCACTGTTTTAAGACTCTGGAAGGACACTCAAAATGGGTTAAGGCTGTTACCTTTAGTCCTAACGGGCAGTGGTTGGCTAGTGCCAGCTATGACTTTTCAATTAGGCTGTGGGAAGTGAGTACGGGGCAGTGCATTAAAACTATGCAGGGGCATACCAACGTTGTTACTGCTGTAACATTTAGCCCAGATGGCCAATGGCTTGCTAGCAGCAGTTTCGACCAAACCCTCAAGCTCTGGGATGTTAAATCAGGGCAGTGCCTTAATACTTTTCAAGGGCATACAAATCGAGTCTGGACTGTCGCCTTCAGTCCTGATAACAAGCAGCTTGTCAGTGGTGGAGATGACCATGCTACCAAGTTATGGAATCTAAAAACTGGACAATGCGACAAGACACTGAAAGGACATACCAATTCAATCTTTTCAATTGCTTTGAGTCCTGACTGCCGGATTTTGGCAAGTGGGCATGAAGACCAGAGTGTCAAGCTATGGAATTTCTCCAAGGGTGAATGTTTCCAAACTTTGCAAGGACATACGAATCGGGTCTGGTCGGTTGCATTTGCCCCTCAACTTGCGATATCAGCCAACCAAGAAAATAACAGTGACCCTGACACCGCAGTTCTGGCGACTGGGAGTGCCGATCGCACGATCAAGTTGTGGAATTATAAAACAGGTAAATGTCTCAAAACCTTGCAAGGACACACCAGTTGGGTCTGGTCAGTTGCTTTTAGTCCCGATAGTCAGTACCTTGCCAGTACCAGCTATGACCAAACAGTCAAGCTTTGGGATGTGAGGACAGGAAAATGTCTGATAACTTTGCAAGAACATACCGCTTCTGTTGTTGCTGTTACTTTTAGTCCCAATGGTCAACATCTTGCCACTGGTGGTTTCGATCAAACTATCAAGATTTGGGAGGTTAGTACAGGGAAGTGTCTTGTTACTTTACAGGGACATACCAATAGCGTTTGGTCACTAGCTTTCAGTCAGAATGGTCAGTTTCTCGCCAGTAGCAGTTTCGACTCTTCTATCAAACTATGGCACACTGGTACGGGACAATGTATGCAAACTTTGCAGGGGCATGATGGAGCAGTAAGCGCGATCGCCTTAAGTCCAGATGGTCACCTATTATTTAGCGGCGGCTTTGACTGCTCTATTCGCGTGTGGGATATACCAGCTGGGCAATGTCTCCAAGTCTTGAAAGGACACACAGGGCTGATATCTTCGTTAGTATCTAAGTCGTGTTGGATACCTAAACAGGTACAAGAAGTCAGTTCAAGGGCAGTTATCCCCAGAAATGTGCAGAGCATTTTCAGTGCCAGCTTTGATGAGACTATTAAAGAATGGGATGTTGAAACAGGAAAGTGTTTAAAAACATTGAGAGTACCTCGACCCTACGAAGGCATGAATATTACTGATATCAAAGGGTTGACTGAAGCTCAAAGGATAAGCTTAAAAGCGCTAGGGGCCGTTGAAACGTAAATAAACATTAATTACGGTTGTGTTACAAAAACTGGTGCAGCACTGACTCCATCTGGCAAACAAACTCCGCATTTTGTTGGTAGTGATATGGAAGTAGTGGTGAGGCTCAAATCCTCTCCATTTCTACATTGTAGCCATGAATGAAGTACAAAATCGCTCCAATGTGATTGTTGAGCTTTTTGGAGAATAATAGACTTGCTCTTACTAGTCGAGAAACTCGCTGTCTAAAGGTATTATTCAATCGCTCGACATGGTTAGTTAGACCTGTTTCTTTACCAACTGCTCGATGATGCTTGGCGGGAATAACTGTTTTATAAGCTTGCCAAAAATCTGTATAGAACCCATTTGGGATCTCTGGAGAGAAGATAAGATCAGGAGGAAACTTTGTACGCTAGCCAATGCCATACTCTAGTAGCCTCAGTGACAAAGAGTGGGAAATTATTGAGCCATTGTTGCCCAACAAGAAGAAGACCAGACCGCCTCGTTGGAGCAAACGACAAATCCTCGACGGCATCTTCTATCAGCTGAAGGATGGTTGCAATTGGTGCGACCTACCTAAAGACTTGCCGCCTTACTCAACAGTATTTTGGCATTATAAGCAGTGGCGCTCAGATGGAGTTCTAGAGCAGATTATGACTATCTTGCATTCAAGGGTGCGGCAACAAGCCCAAAAAAACTACACTAGCAAAGCTAGCTGGAAAGGCGTGTAAGCTAGAAAAAGAAAATATTGAGGTTGCTCAACATCAATGGCGCGAAACCAACCACAACCGCAAGCAGAGCGAGAAGAAGTTCTGGAGTGTGTGCAGCAGAATTGTCCCCACTGTAACAAGCTAATGTGGAACAAGTACGACAACTACCGCACCGTGAGAACACTATCGGGGGTAGTGCGACTACGCCTAAAGCTGCGTCGCTGCTATAACTCTAAATGTGAGAGGTTTGGCTACGTCTTGCGACCAGAAGCAGAAGGAAAATGGGCATTACCGCAGCATGAATTTGGTTTGGACGTGATGGCTGGCACTAGCAGGAGCGTTGCGTTATAAAGAACATCGTAGTGTGCCGGAAATTCACGCCTCAATTGCAGCAAAGAGATATCTGTGTTGGTCAACGTAGTGTGAGCCATTTAATAGAGCGGTATGAGGAATTATTGGCTCTAACTTTAAGCAATAAGCAACGATTACAGGAGATTGGGCGTGAGTATAAGCGCGTAATACTAGCAATTGATGGTATGCAACCGGATGTGGGACATGAAGTGTTATGGGTAATCAGGGAATGTCTGTCTGGGGAAATCTTGCTGGCAAGAACCTTATTGTCTGCTAGGAGCGAAGATTTAGCAGTGCTGCTGAAGGAGGTGAACGAGGCAGTAGGAGTACCAATTGCTGGAGTGGTAAGTGATGGTCAGCAGTCAATTCGGAAAGCCGTGGAAATAGCCTTGCCTGGAGTGGCTCATGGTCTATGTCATTTTCACTATTTACGAGAAGCTGCGAAAGTAATTTATGCTGCCGACCGCCATGCAAAAAAGGAACTTACAGCGATTTTCAAATAAATAAGCCACAGTGGGCGAACCAACCAAGCGCGTTATCAGAGGAAATACAATTATTGATAATCTCTGTTAATGCTTGGTCGAGAGCTTCACGGGTAAGAGCTTTAGCCGAGCGCAGTAGTTGCTTGAATTTTGACCAGCATAGTTCAATGGGTGAGAGGTCTGGGGAGTAGAGAGGCAAAAACACCAGTTTTGCTCCAGCCCTTTCAATCGCCTCTCGAACCTCATAGGCATGATGAACGGGCAAGTTATCCATCAACACAATTGCTCCAACCCATAATTGAGGAATGAGGATCTCCTGGATGTAAAACAAAAACACTTCGGTATTGACACTCCCCACCAAACTCATGGTGGCAATTAATCCATCGATACTCATGCCACCAATCAACGAAATATTCTTGCCTCGGTTGCCAGGTGTCTTTACATCGTAAAGGCGCTCCCCTTTGGGAGAACGACCATACAGGCGAGTGAATCCCAAATGCATCCCGGTCTCATCAATAAATATCAAATTTCGTGGGTCGACTGTAAACATCCATTATCGATAATCATCCCGCAAATCTAACAAGCGTTGAGTCTCTTGCTCAGAGGCAATTAATGTTTTTTTTTGACACTCAATTCTAGCTTTTGGATAGCTCGCTGCATCGTCGATACACTCACATTAATTGCTGTCTTTTCAGCAAGCCGCTCACATAACTCTGTAAGTAAGGCATCGGGTTGAGCTTCTACTAACTCTTTCACAATCGATAACTGTGCAGTTCCCAGTTTCGCAACGCCTCCACCCCCATGCGGTTTTGGCTCTACTGTGCCAGTCTGACGATAGTGCCGAGATACAGGGCAAACGCATCTTATTTTTGAAAGGCAGACTGGGCAAGGGTTTTAGGCATTTAGTATTTATGATTATCGATTCTTGAAATCCTTGCTACATAAGGCATTCAGAATTTAGATGCGTTTGCCCTGTGCCGAGATAGGTCTCTAATGAAAGATAAACTTACATTGAATCGCTCTGCTAGTTGACGTTGAGATCCTTCTTTTGCTTGATATGCTGCAATGACCCGTTTTCGTAAATCAACAGAGAGTGGGGCTGGCATAAATGTCAATTTCTGATGGATGCGGGATACTCTTTAGCCTTACAAATTGTAGCTTACTCAATCAATAATTGCTGTTAAAAAGCACATTAGAGGAGTCCGAGCTATTGAACGCAGTGTTATTAGCAATGATGACCCGGTGTCTGAAACTGTCCAAGGTTATTGTTTAGCTTTCCGCAGCGCTCTAACCGATGACGGTCGTCCACCGCTAGAAGCCTCCGGGTTAAAACTACGCTCACGATTGACTCGAACCAGCGCAAAGCCTGGAACGGGTGGCTCAAAAAGGGGATTAGCTTTCCCTCTAATTAAGTTGAAACAGCTACTTTCGCGCTTGACTAGAGCAAACCGCAGCCATGTGCTCACCGATTATCATTGCTTATAACGCTCTTTCACCATGCAGCACAGATTCTTGAGAATCACGCCCAATTTGATGCACCTATTGTCCAACGCGTGCTTTGGGGCTTTAATTGAGGCAATGTCTGCTCACAAAACTAGTGTCGGTTATCTGCTTGAGGGCGTTATCCATTTTCTTAAAGTCACCGCTAGTTATTGGTCGGGGTTATTTCACTGCTACTCGGTGCCAGGTTTACCCAGAACAAACAATGATTTGGAGCATATTTTTGGCACAACATCCGGAAAGTTTCCAGCGATCTGGCGGATTGAGGCAGATATACCGAAACTTTCTGCCTATCCACTCTAATAGGGGCAATATGTGGAAACTATCTCTCTAACAAGAGTGTTGTGCTGCTATTGCCTGATGGTATGTTTCTATGCGTAAGCCCTCTAACGGGCTAAAATTTCCCGATTTGCCCTTTCCTTCTCGCCTTCGAGGACGGTTGGATCAAAGTCAACTTTGATCGTTTGCGCTGTTTTCTGACCATTGACAACCTCCTCAAAGGAGCCGGATGTAAAGTTGCAGTATCCTCGAAGTTCACTGGTCAGTTTTCCACGAATATAGTCTCTCGCAAAACAATTTGCGTCGCTACCAGAGATGATAACCGTCCGAAACTGATCCCCAGACCACAACAAGCTTTTATCAACTGTCAGTTCGACAACGATTCGATTGTCAGTTTTCCCTGTGCCCAAACCGTTGTTAAAGACTTGCGTACTGGAAATCTCTGGACTGCCGTTGTTGAAGGTGATTTGCCCTTCAGTATTAGTGCGGACGGCAGGAAAGCAGCCAGATAGAAGAATTAGAACGGACGAGAGCACTAATCCTAATTTGTTCATTATCGCTTAGTTCAGAGCCTTGCTGGTATGTGTGTCCTAACACATAAAATCTACTCACCTTTCTCTAAAAACATGATCAAATCTATGACACTGCTATTTGTGGTCACGCTTGTCCGGAGACATTCAATGGGGTATGGCACCGATTCATGTAAAAAACGCAGCTACTCAACGACAACTATGGATTCTCGGCTCTTGATTTTGTGGGTCAGCAGTGCCAGATAGAAATCTGCTCATCACCTTTAGCCCAATTGCAGTCCACTAGGGTAATCTGGCTAAATATTCGACATAGGCTCAGCTTATAAATTTAGTCCGTTCCAGATGAGCGGAACATGAAACCGATTACTCCCTTAAACCCTCTGCCAATAAACATATGCGCTTCAGATCACAATTTTGCCTCGGCCTAGCGCTTAGCTTGAGCCTCAGCTTGCTTGCACCTTTAAGTGCGTCTGTATCAGCACAAACGCCTGTGCCCACCCCAGCGCCTGTACCCACCCCAGCGCCAAGAACCTCATTTAGAGATGTCCCCGCCGACTACTGGGCTTATGAATACATATCAGGACTCGCCCGGTTTAGTGTGATTAGCGGCTTCTCCGATGGCACGTTCAAGCCTAACGAACCCGTAACCCACGCACAGTTTGCGGCGATTTTGAATCAAGCGTTTATGTCAGCACAGCCTTTTCAAGTACCAAATGAGCGGTTAAATGCAACGCAGCCCAGTACTCCAACCTTTGCGGATGTGCCTAACGATCATTGGGCAGCTGGCTATATTGCTAAAGCTCGCACTGCGGGCTTTCTCTCAGGATATCCGGGGAATCAGCTTAAGCCCAATCAACCGATATCCCGCGTACAGGCCCTGATTTCTATCGCCAATGGATTGGGATATCAGGGCGGGAGCATGGCGGAACTATCTGCCTATAGAGATGCTGCTATTCCGGAATATGCTCGCCCTGGCATAACCGCTGCCAGAGCCGTCAACATCGTTGTTAACTATCCTGCCCTCGATCGGCTGCTGCCCAATCGCCCAGCGACCCGCGCTGAGATTGCGGCTTTTGTCTATCAGGCGTTGGTCAAAGATGGTAGGGCGCAACCTGTGGCAGTAGCCGGTGCTCGCTGGAATAAAGCGCCGATAACAACCCTGCCAACAGCAGCGGAGGTGTTTAGCTTTAGCGCAGATGGACAACGGCTACTTGCCCTGACAACAGACGGGGCCAAGCTTCAGGTATGGAATACGCAAACAGGTGCGCTAATCAAGGAGATTGCCGCTGGTGATCAGACTCATTTTGATGGGGCGGCGATCAACAAGGACGGGACGACGGTGGCGGCGATCGCGCAAACTTCTCCCACTAACACCGTGGAACTAGCGGCATGGGCCATCGAGACAGGTCAGCCGCTGTGGAAAAAAACAATCGGCCCTGCAACTTCAACTATCGATGGCAGTCAGATTGCCTTTAGCAATGACAATCAGCGAATCATAACGTTTGTGGAAACAAATCGAGACGGCACTTCTGTACCACAACTAGCTCTGTGGAACACGGCGAACGGTGAAGCGGTGCAATCTTTAGACACCAGCGGTCGATTTACAATTAGCCCCAATGGTCAGTTTTTAGCCATTCAGATCTACCCGAATGATTCATCTGGCCGCGTAGACCTATGGCGACTCAATCAGAGCGGCATTTTTGAGTACGCTAGGACGCTGCCGCCGGAAGATGTCCTCTTCTGGGGGATGAATATGGTCTTTAGAAACGATGGGTTGCTCAATGTACTAACGCGATCGCCTTACGATGGACTGCTCGTCACTTGGAATCCACAAACGGGCGCGCGCGTGACCAGCACTGAGCTACCGGCTGATCGATCAGATGATGCCATTGGCCTAAGTCCAGATGGCGACAGCTATTTCTTTTCTGGGACGGTGGCTAGAGCGCGCTTGGGCAGTGTGAAAACTGGAGAAGTTCAGGATTGGCCCGGTGGCTATCGGGTTGCGTTTAGCGATCGCGGCAACTACCTAGCGCTCACGAACCACAACCCCTATGAAGTAGGATTAGCGCTACCCACGCCAGCCATTAGTATCTATGCCAAAACTGCCCATTAGGCCAATCTCCAATGAAAGGCCGGGAGAGAAAAGAAGGCTGGTCGGATACAGCTATGGTGAGAACCATACTCAGCCGTGAGCCATCGTCAGGCCTCTTTGGCGGGTTGCGAGGGGTGTGGCCAAGATGCTGGGGAACAGTTATGCGGCGGCGGCAACCAACAAAATGCTCCTGGGGATCGCTGAGACCGATGTGAAATTCCGTTTACGCCAAACAGCTACCTCTATAATCGCCTCTACCGACGAGTACACCCTAGATAGGCAGTAGGCAAGAGGCCTGAGTCGTATGCCTTAAGGTGGTACGAGAAGTTTGTGTCCAGTGGCTTTAACCTGCTGAAGGCTTGTGGATTGAGTAGTTGCCTACGCGCGCAGCTATCCAGCCAATACAAAAGAACTAAATGGGCCCAAATCGCAGCTTTACTACTTTAGGGCCTTATGGTAGCTATCGTTGGTTGAGGGGGCGACAATCATGGCTTGGTTTGGTGGGCAACTCGTACCGTCGCCTAACATAATCCATGCAACGGACAAATGAAAATTGTTGGTGTAGATGCAAAGGTATGGGTCACCGCTGATGGGCAACGTTAGCCCCCACGATCTGGTTTTGTTCACTTATCTGTGGGTGAGCGAATCGCCCCCTACTTGCGACAGTTGAGTCGTGAAAGATTGGGGTCAGAGTGAGCAGTCCCAGGAGGTTATTTGTTAATAGCAAAGGTTGGTTGTTTTCAGGTTATTTGTGGGTGTTGAGAGTCCGAGAAGGTGAGGGGGCGATCGCGGAAGGCTCCCGGTACTGTTCAGTTATCTGTGGGTGTGCGATCGGCCCCCTACTTGCAAGGGTTGAGTTCTTCCAGATCTGGGTCAGAGTGAGGAGTCCCAAAAGGCTGTGGTGGCGCAAGGGGGTAGTTTTGATAGGCTTGGGTCAGAGTTTGGGGACTCAGGAGATGGTGGGGGGCGATCGCCGAGAGGCTCTGGTATAGTCAAATCTCAGACGATCGTTTGGGGCTAACACGGCGCTGGTTCGGACGGTATGCAGGCAGGTAATGTTCTAGACCTGTGTATCATGTGAGAGAATAAAGCTGTTCTTAAGTTCTTGTTGATATGGTTTTGGAACCAATCTGCTGTCCAAGCTGTAACAGTACAAATGTCGTGAAGAATGGCAAGAGCGATGAAGGAAAACAGCGTTACCGTTGTCGCAATGCTGAGTGTTCTCGTAGTTCCTTCATTCGAGAGTACAGCTATCGAGGCTACCTGCCAGATGTGAAGCAGCAGATCGCGGACATGGCCGTGAATGGCAGTGGCATCCGCGATACGGCACGAGTGCTAAAAATCAGCCCAACAACCGTAATTGAAACATTAAAAAAAAAGATCGTTCTCTAGAGCAAGTCAACACAACACTGCTGCAACAGATGCAGAGTTTGCCCGCTGAGAGCGATGGTCGTGAGAGTTGCATCTGCTTCAATGGATGAGATGTGGAGCTTTGTGCAATCCAAGAAACAGCAACGCTGGTTGTGGCACGCCACCAGTCATCGAACGGGCGCAGTTCTCGCCTATGTTCTCGCCCCGCACACCGATGCTGCTCTAGAGCAACTTCAACAATTGCTTGCACCATTTTCAATTCGACAGTTCTACACAGACAGTTGGGTGCTTACCTGCGATTGTTAGATTCATCTCAGCACATCGTTGGCAAGACCAACACTCAGCTATATTGAGCGTAAGCACTTGACACTTCGCACTCGGATTAAGCGACTGGCGCGAAAAACCATTTGCTTCTCTAAATCCATCTGGTTACACGATGTGGTAATTGGATTGTTTATCAATCGCTATGAGTTTGGTCGAGATGTATGATAGTTCATCCACAGGTCTACAACATTACCGGAAATATCTCGATAGGGTGAAAATGGCTGAAACGTAAGTGGAGCAAGAAAATATTGCTAATTGATGTAAAACTAGCTCTATATCTGCTTTTGAAGTAATTTAAGAGGCAGTTTCTTTCAAAGTTCCATTAGTTAATAGTGATAGCTATGGGATTAATCGACGAAAAGCTTGTAGAGGAGCACTGAGAGATTCAAGAGAATAACCGTTATCGGTTTCAAGTTTTACTTGCAGGCAAGAACCATCATCAGCGATCGCTTGCTTTGACTGTGAAGAGGTCAACACGATTGCAAATTGAAGTCTTCACTGCCATACAAACTGTTGCTAGATAGATATGGATAGACTAAGTAAAAGTAATAAGTCTGGATACAGATTCGGTCACAGTGAAACCTGGTTCTATTGCTTTACCAGGATATGTGGTGCGTGAAGGCTTGAGGAGACGAACCTTGAAGCCAAGCCAAGAAACTGAAGATTGTTAACTGCTTGTGTCATTGCCTGCTGATAGGTATGAGGAGCAACAACATTTTTGACACCTTCCACAAGCCGTTTACCGTCTGGTTCTGCCCGATATTGAAAGCGAGAGGTGAGAAATAGTCCAGTAAGTTAGGAGTGAAGTCAGAGATAAGTTAGCAGTAGACATAAAGAAAACTGTAGCTAGAGGTGATCGGTTGCGAGTAAAACTTGGAGGTAAGAACGATCATGAGCGATCGCAATAAGT
>JAESFL010000915.1_pt1 | contig 14381 bp, 13 predicted proteins | sample 9269401 | NCBI WGS metagenome assembly JAESFL01 (sample SAMN14506025, study PRJNA617098) | algae metagenome | isolation source: Gloeocapsa sp. UFS-A4-WI-NPMV-4B04 and co-occurring heterotrophs from desert... | place: USA: Utah | collected 2006-10-01 | reverse complement strand
AGCAGGTCTTTGATGCGCTCCCACTGGTCATCTCTAAGGGCGTAACGTCGAGTCGTCATGGTGGTTCTAATCAGCTTATCTGATGTATCGCCAATTCCAGCTTACCTAATTGATGACACGCTCTAGCAACAAAACTTACGTGGCACACTAATCCTTCATCCAGAATTTGATAGACAGTAGAGCGATCATACTGCCCGCGTTTGGGTAGCCGCTTTAAAACACTTCGGTGTGTTGGTGTAAAGTTTTCCTGGCTCATTTGATACTTTTTGCTAACCACACTGCTAGGCTAGACATTAAAGTGGTCTTGGACAAGTACCAATTCTGCAATTAAATATCAGTCCACTTTCAGAAAATGGAATTTGCAATCGCCCTTGATCCCAAAAGCAACCTACCATTGCACCGCCAACTTTACGAAGCATTCCGCCAGTTGATTTTGTCGGGACAGTTATCACCCAAGCAGCGCCTTCCTTCAACACGAGCTTTGGCAAGTTCTCTGGCAATTTCGCGCACAACTGTAACTCAGTGCTATGAACAGCTTATTAGTGAAGGATATTTGCAAGCAGTTAGGAGTTCAGGTACGTTTGTCTGCGCTCAACTACCGGATGATTTGTTGCATTCAGTTCCGCTGCAAGAATTGCAGCCAAGCCAGTCATCAAGTAAAGCCCTAAGCTTTTCAAGTTATGGAGCTAGCTTGACAAATGACACCCCACTCCACTCGCCTCGATTAGAGTTGCCGATCTCGTTTCGCTACGGACAACCCGATCTAGATGCCTTTCCCCTAAACCAGTGGCGACAGCTATTATCGCGTCATTGTCGCAAAAGAGATCGCCTAATGTTGGATTATGCAACAGATTCCTTGGGTCATCTGCCTTTACGTGAGGCGATCGCTCGTTACTTAGTTCAGTCTCGTGCTGTACAGTGCAACGCCGACCAAATTCTGATTGTTTCTGGTTCACAGCAGGCGCTTGATTTAGTCAGCCGTGTTCTTATTGATCGAAGTGATGGAGTTGCACTTGAAGATCCAGGGTATTTAGGAGCGCAGCATATTTTTCTAGCGCAGGGAGCTAGGCTTTATCCCCTTCCAGTTGATTCCTCTGGAGTTGTGGTTGAGGCGTTGTGGAAGGAATCGTCCCACAGAATTAAATTAGTCTATGTCACGCCCTCGCACCAATTCCCTACGGGCGTAGTATTATCGTTGTCACGGCGATTGGAATTACTAGCTTGGGCGGAACAAGTAGAAGCGTTGATTGTTGAAGATGACTATGATAGTGAGTATCGCTATGAGGGGCGACCAATACCTGCTTTGCAAGGGCTAGATCAGACAGGTTCAGTGATCTATATTGGTACATTTTCCAAGGTCTTGTTTCCCTCTTTGCGGGTTGGATATCTAGTAGTACCTCCGAAATTAATTGAAGTGTTTGCTCGTGCCAAATGGCTCACTGATAGACAATCTCCACTTTTAGAGCAATATGTATTAACTGATTTTATCAACGAGGGACATCTAGAACGGCATATCCGCCGGATGCGATCGCTCTACAATCAACGCCAAAAAACTCTAGTGAAGGCTCTTTTACACTCTTTTGGCGATCAAGTAACAATTCTAGGTGAGAGTGCTGGAATGCATTTAATGGTGCGCTTATCCACTCCTATGAGTGATGAAGTAGTAATTAGCCGTGCAGCTGCAATGGGTGTAGGATTAGTCAGCGCTCGTCGTTACTATTTAGAAAATAGATATTCTGGGGAGTTTATCTTGGGTTACGCCGATTTGCGCGAATCGGAAATTGAGGCAGGAGTTAAGATGTTAGCGACGGCATTAATAAATTAGCTTTTCATTGTTCCCACACTAAATATCTACGAGATACTACTTAAAGAAATAGCTAGAATACCTGCGTTAATTAGAACTTAGAAGAAAGCATTACCGAAAATTACTAAATTTTTTGTTAGGAATAATTCTATTGAAGCGTGTGGACAAAGGCGTTTCGGCAAAGTCTATCGCAAATAGCTCAATTAATTCAATCAAGCCTTGGAGGCTGAGTTGGTAAAATTAAAACAATAGCGCTTTAAAATTTATTTGGAGACGAGTTACAGATCCATGCCTTCTGAAGTTGCAGTAGCCAAGAAAAAGTTAAAAAATCCGCCTTTGGATATTCGCATCATAGGCGATCGCGTTCTGCGTCAACCTGCAAAGCGAGTAGCCAAAATAGACTCTGAAATCCGGCAGCTAGTTCGAGAAATGCTCCAGACAATGTACAGCGCCGATGGTATTGGTTTAGCTGCACCCCAAGTGGCAGTTCAAAAACAATTAATTGTCATCGACTGCGAACCGGATAACGCCGCTAATCCTCCTCTTGTATTGATTAATCCCACAATCAAGAAGTTAAGCCGGGATATGTGCGTCGATCAAGAGGGTTGTTTAAGTATTCCCAACGTTTATCTGGACGTGAAGCGCCCAGAAGTTGTGGAAGTAGCTTATAAAGATGAATATGGTCGTCCTCAAACGTTGATGGCTACAGAGTTACTTTCACGCTGCATTCAGCACGAAATCGATCACCTTAATGGCGTATTATTTGTTGATCGGGTAGAAAATACTCTAGCTTTGACGACTGAGCTATCTAAGTATGGCTTCTCGTCTATGAACGTTAAACCAATCGCTTAGGTAGTTAAAACAATGATGACCCCTAAAAGTGGTCTGTTACTGGCTGGTTCTTGCGTAGCCGCGATCGCAGCAGTAGGTTCAATGTTTGAACTTGCTTCTGGACAACCGAATCTAGGTGGATTAGCTACAAGTGTTATTCTAGCGATTAGCGTCCCACTGGGCGGATTTTTCTTTTTTGCAGCAGTTCGGGATGCCAATGCTAATAATCAATAACCGCTTATTCACAGCTACACAAGAGAAGTATACAGGGGAATTTATACTCACAAATTCCTTAGCAGCTGCAATTAACCATAGACGGCGGTTGCTAAAACACGATCCCAGTCTATGAGCGAAAAAAATCTTAATGAGGGATTTCTGCGGCACTTGCCTCGTAAGGGTGTAGCAAGTCCGCAATTCTCTCGCCGCTATTTACTTTCAACAACTAAAGAAGTCGTAATCGGACGCGATCCTAACTGTGAAATCGTCTTAGATTCCGGCTTATATGGCGTGGTTTCTCGCCGTCATGTTGTGGTTCGTCCGCTTGGACCCACATCTGGTGGGGATTCGTGGCTGCTTTGTGACCTCAACAGCGCCAATGGTACTTATATTAATGGGCAACGCTTACAAGGATGCCACAAGTTACAGGTAGGCGATCGCATTACTTTGGGTAATGATGGTGCAGAATTTATTTTTGAATGCCAGATCAAACATCAAACGCGGCAAAGCTCGTCGCGCTCAGTCATCCCATCAGGTGTAACCGCATTTCCAGCCACACCTACACCCTCTTCTGATTCAGTTACTTTCACCCAGCTATTTCCTATTCTCTCAACAGGACGCGATTTAACTCGCAAAGCTTACTTAATCCCAGGCATCTTCACAGTAATATTCGTAGTATTAATGTTTGCTACTGTAGGTCAGCCAGAAGCGGCTTACTTCAATCAACTGCTAGTAGCGACTTACTTAGCGGGAGCCGCATACTACTTTGTTTACCAACTTTGCGGCAAATCTAAGCCTTGGTGGGTGCTACTAAGTTCAGCTTTGGCTACTGTCTTAATTTTACTCAGTCCGCTCTTACCAATATTTATTTTTATCTTTCGCGGTATATTACCTGGCCGTTTGCCAACTGCAATTGAGTCACTCAGCCTTCCAGAGTTGATGGTGCGGATGTTTTTTGGCGCTGGCTTGATGGAGGAATTGATCAAGGCGTTACCAGTGTTAGGAGCATACTTTATCGGTCGACGGCTGCGTTCCCCTTGGCGAGAGCGGCTTGGCGTATGGGAACCGTTGGATGGAATTCTATTAGGAACAGCTGCTGCGGTTGGCTTTACACTCTTAGAAACACTAGGACAGTATGTACCTGAAGTTAGCCGAAATGTAGGCTTACAGACAGGCGTAGGGGTTGGTCAGCTTGTAGGGTTGCAGCTACTAATTCCTCGGATTTTAGGCTCTGTAGCAGGACATATGGCTTACAGTGGTTATTTCGGATATTTTATTGGGTTGAGTGTGTTAAAACCGCGTAGGCGATCGCAGATTTTGGCAGTAGGGTATCTCACTGCCGCAGCGCTTCATGCTTTGTGGAACTCTGTAGGATTATTGAGCAGCTTGCTGTTGGCAGTTGTGGGTGTATTATCTTACGCATTTTTGACCGCAGCAATTTTGAAAGCTCGTGCTTTATCACCAACGCGATCGCAAAACTTTGCTACTCAGTTTCTGAAACGTCCCTAGATGTGGTATCAAACCAAATTTCTGCTAGCTGGTTAAAGAAAGCTTGCTCTTTTAGCTCGATTTCTGCTTCAGACGCATCCTCAAGCGGTAAGTTCTCTTGGTTAGTAAAATAAACTTCTGCTTCTGGATCAGTGGTGTTCCAAGGATAAGTCTCATTGTCAGCAGCTAACAGTAACTCTAATAGCTCTTGTTCCACTTGTGATCGAGCAAGATTATAATCCGCCGAATTATTAAATTCCTTTGCCATTGGGCAACTCCAAATATTCATCTACTGAAAAAAGGTTGTATGAGTAGCTACACAAGTTTTTAAGCTCTTTCCGTAATTACTGGTATTAATTTTAGCCAATTAGTCGCAGAGTGGAAATAAACTCAAAGCAAATGAAGTCTACTAAACCCTAACTAAATTCTTGGCTGCAAAGTCCCTTCCTGACGACTGACTTTTTGCTAAATATCAGAACCTGAAAGTATCATTTTGCAGTAAGAAAGGTATCTCTTAAGAAATACTTAGTAATATTTGTGTAACTAAAGTAGGGTCAGGGACTAAGAAAAAAGAGAAAACTAGCTCCACCTGCGAGGGTTCAATGCTAATCTTCTGCTAGGAGTTAATAAGTTGTTTAGAGTGAGCGTAGCGTAAGAAAACTTGAGGTCATAGTGAGATCCCACTACTATTTATGGGACAGGTTCCTTAAGCCCTATTGAAGCTTTATTCCCTAATTTATTTTCAGTTAAAACAGGACAGTTGAAGCGCTGCTCTGATTCTAGGGAAGAAATAGGAAGATAATCAGGTTGAATTTCAGCTGCTCGAACCCATCCCTTGTCCTGCGGTTGCAGCAGACGCGAAGTGCTTGGATTTAAGTTTGATGGAGAAGCAGTTGGGGAAAGGTGCGGAACGTTCCCGCTTTGGCGAACGGTGTTATTTTTATTTTGTTTTGTTGGAAGCGATCGCTTTGTGGTTGGAGTTGAGCAGACTTTGAGATTTAGCCAATAGTCTTGTTGTGAACCTGGCTTGTTTTCGAGAACTTGCAAAACACTACCACTTGGGACATTTCCGTGCGTAAAGTTAACGCGCTGTTTTTGTGGAGAAGCGATCGCAGGAGTTAGGCGTAATGAGATCCGGCTTAACACAAGCTCGTTTCTAGTTTGGATCAGCGCTCCTTTCTGCAAAAAATTAACAGCATTAATATTTTGTGGCTCTACGGATGGAGAAACTGAACTTTGGGGTGACTGGACATCAATCGGACTAGAACCTGCCATGCCGGGAAGCTTGCGCTGTTTTGACAAGTAAGCAAGCAATCCACCACCTAGACTGACAAGTAAAACAAGTCCTAGTAACATCGGCAAAAAGAAACGCCGTGAGGCAGGCTCGGATGGCAGCAATTGTGTCTTTAGCTTGGAAGAAGCAGTATTTGTAGGGTTTAAATTTATTGTATTGGATTCTAATCCACTTGCTGTTACTGGCAATTCTGAGATTGATAAAGAGGTAGCTATAACAGATGGGCTTAACTTTGACTCTGGTTCAGAGAATTTAACTTGATAATGGACAAGAGCAACTGTGACATTATCGTGTCCATTTTGGGTGTTGCCAATTTCGACTAACCGTTGACTTGCGGTTGCGACATCAACTTTACCGTCAATAATCGGTAAAATTTCTTCCCAAGACTGCTCAACGCGATCGTAGTCGCTCAACCCATCAGAACAAAGTAGGAACACACAGTCTTCGTCGATCGCAAATCGCTGGACTGTAGGATGTAGAGATGCTGAGGAACTTGTACCCAATGCTTGAACTAAAGATCCGGAGGCTGACTGTTGCAGAGCTTCTCGGTAAAGGGCATATCCTAGCCGAACTTCGCGGGCTGCAACATCATCGTCTAGCGTCACTTGATGGCAGCCTGTGCGTGTAATTAAGTAGGCACGACTGTCTCCTACATGAGTAATGTACATTTCATAAGCACGCGCTAGAGCTATAACTAGGGTCGTTCCCATGCGTTGACGACCATGCCGATGTTCGTTATCGTTACGCTGGTTGATTTTGTCGTTGGCTACACGCGCAGAGCGTTCTAATTCGTTGCTGAGGGTTGAAGCATTCAGCTGAGAATCGTTCAACGGCAGCTGTTGAATTTGCTGCTGGATCGTTTCAATCGCCAGATTAGAAGCGACATTGCCGCCCTCATGTCCACCGATACCGTCACAAACAATAGCCAAAGCAGGTTCGCTGTTTGTGTGAATTGCGATCGCACCACTTGTGGGATAACAGGCATCTTCGTTCCGTTCACGGCTAGGCCCCTTATCTGTAGAGGTAGCGATCGTAATCGTGCTTTGAACGCAGGGGGCTACTAAGGCTAGTCCTTGATTCAATACACTGATTAGCTTATCTATTGTTTGAATTTCTCTCTCGACCAAAGCATGACACAGCTGGTCTAAAAATTCAGTAATGCTTGGTTGTGACGTAGCAACTAACTGTGACCATAGCTGACCTAATTGAGATAAAGTTGGTGGTGCTTGATCTGGTTGCAACTCCAATAAGCGGATTAATGACCCTTCGATCCGTAAATTTAGTGGATCAAGCAAGCTAGAGGCGACACCTTCAGTCCAAAGAGGCTGCCACAAAGTTGCCATTTGCCACAACCAATTCAACTGCCGCATTGATGTGGCATCTTTCCAAGCCCTAGCCAATTCTGGCATTAATCCAACTGGCAGGAGTTCTGTAGAGATTGGGACTTGCTCTAAAAGCAAGATTTTCTTTGCTGTTCGTTCCCCCAGCGACACCAAGCCGTATACCTGAGGTATATGTAGCTGATAAGGAATTAGTCTCAAATATGGTTTGATCGCATCTGAAATTTCGGGAAAAGGCGTTTCCGGTAACAAACCGGGTTTTGTATCTAATAAAATGCGATTACTTTTTAACAAATAGCGATCGCCTACCAAGCTGCCGATTTGGTAGGCTTCAATCTCCTCCACGGCCCACAAGTAGCGTTTAATCAAAGGCGTGGCACATAGTTGGCAAAACTTGTCTGTCTGATCATTGGGAGCTTTACAGTATTCATTTGAGCATTGGAGCATTGCCGCGTCATTTTGCATAGTTCAAAACACCGAGCAGCCATTCGGTATTGGGTTAAAAGGAGCAGCGTTACTCTAGGCTGCTTACTTCTGTTTATACCAATTCAGTGTCGGATTGCCACAAATCGCTAACTGATTTTAGATTTTAGATTAATCTGGCGACAAGCAACAGGGCATAAACTAAGCAGAAGTTTTTGCGATTACCCCTTTTAGCGGTGCAATACATCAACAATTCTGTTTGAGCCAGTCAAATGGTAAGTAAATTAACATTAATAAACCAAACATAGTTTTAAAGATGATATTTAGCCTCCTTAATCAGCCTAATAACCTTAATTTTTTCAAATTGAGAAAACTTCATTTAATAATTTTCAACTAAAGTTAAGTATTACAGCTAAAATTACTTTTTTAGAATTAAATCGTCGCTTATTTGTTAATACTTAGTTACAATTAAAATTTTAATTTAGACTAGCACGTACATTTTATGTACTATGGCACTTGCTCAAATAATTTTATCACAATAACTTCAGCCCTTTTCTTTAAACTTTATGCACTCAATATTGGTGGTTGCTTTATCTAAACAGAGATATTGATTGTCAATTTGTTTGAAAGTATTTTAAAATAAAAGTAATTTATCTATTTAGGCGACAATAAAGATGAATTAATCATAAGGGCAATCAGAATTAGCAGTATTGAGATGAAGAGTGCTGTTGATAGGTTCTGTAGTCCCCTTGATTCTAGGCTTTAACATGATTGTTAGTAATGGCAAACGTAGTCATAGACAAGCTTTTAACTAAAATATTTAAATTATGCCGTTGGAAAGATGCGATCGCGTTTAAAGTTTTCTAGTTTAAACATAGAATATGACTCAACTTTGAAATTAATCCCGAATCATGACTAACGACAAAGAAAAAGACACCCATCGTGCAGTTAACCCTGGTGACATTATTTCTGATCAGCCTCAAACTAATGAAGAAAAATCACAACAACTTGCTGTAGATTCTCCTGATATTACTGGCGATCACATTGTAGTTCCAGCCTACGTTATGGTGGAAGAACCTGACGGTGAGGAAAAAGCTTTACACCATGTTAGAGATGCTGACGAAATTTCAGATGTTATCCGCCAAGCACGGGTAGATGAAGACGGAAATCGGATTTGGTAGTCTTCAAAAATTACTTTGATTACAGCACAATTAACTTAATAATTTGTTTAGGTTTAGAATCCTAGAAGATGGGGATAAAAAGTATTTAGTGCTGTAAATGAACTAAAAAAATGCTTTTAAAGCTAGCGTTTGCTGCGTTCCAGGGTAAGTTAAATTATATAAGCTTGCCCTGGTTTTAGTTTAATTAAGTATGGCGCTTGCTAGTGTACACTTATGCCTTAAAAGGGTAAATATACTATTTGCCTTGAAATTATCAGCACAACTTAGTTAAAAATATTTAGCCTGAGCGCACCCCAATCTTTTGCTGTTGTACTTCCTCCGATCCGAGAAAATTAAGTGTAGTTAAGCTATCAGCTATACAAAAATTATTATTTACTGCCTTCAACAGCAACTTGGGGAACTCCCATACTATAGTTAATCACACGGCCAGTTAGGTTATAGCTAATTTCACCGTTTTGGAGAAGCGATCGCAACAAATGTTCCAAGTCTGAACCAATGCGACGTAAATTGTAGTCTGTTAGATCAGCGCCACTATTCTCCTCTACCAGTTGCTCAAACTTACGATAAATTTTTCGGAGAGCTTCTTCATTCCAATTAAATTCATTGTCAGGATCTACATCTAAAGTCAAAACCTGATTGCTGGGAACAAGTTCACCATCTTTGTCAACTTCAGCAGAAAAGATCCGGATATGACGGGTTGTAGACTTGATTAATTGTTCCATAAAATATGACTTGACTGGATTGAGCGCAGTGAATTTATTTTAGCCCCTATCAGCATAGCTTTATTGCATCTGGCAAAAGTAATCGCGCTTCAGCGTGAAATCATCCCAGTCTGACGCGCATAAGCAAAAATGCCACCAGCATCAATTACAGGTCCTACTTCTCCAATTGGCTTCAGGTCATACACCTTACCAAGAGTATGATTGATAATTTGATTTCGGTCAAAATCAACCGAAACTTCTTGTCCAGTCTCAAATTCCTCGCACAACCGCTCTATTGACTCCCAAGGGTATAATTCACCTGTTGCTGCACAATTGCGGAAAAAGATCCGTGCGTAAGACTGAGCAACTACAACCTTTACACCACAAGCTCCTAGAGCAATCGGCGCGTGTTCCCGTGAAGAACCGCAACCAAAGTTTTCCCCAGCGATAATAATTGGGTAGGATGTCTTGATTTCTCCTGCTGCAATGAACTTGCCATAGCGATCCGGTAATCCAACCATAGCGTAACTTCCTAGCTTTTCGTACTCGTCAGGCTTAGAGGGAACTAGGGTGAGGTACTCAGCTGGAATAATCTGATCGGTATCAATATTGTCATCAACAACGAAAACTACACCACGAATTACTTTGCTCATCTCCAATCTCTACAGTCTTGTGGGGAAAATTTAACTTCCACGATTCTACCTTTAGAGATCAAGCAAGGATCACCTGCGTTAGTGTAATTTCTTGCATCGTAACTCTTGTGGGTAGGCAAATCGTATTTGCTTGTTTATCTTCTTCACTTTACACACAAGTCGCGACAAACAACAGTAACTTCGTTGTTTCAACACCTTTAAGCTGCTAAGTGCGGGTTACGTTTCAAATTGAGTCTAAATTTTAAGGCTACTGAGTTAAGCTTTGAAGTTGTGATTTACTGAGATATTACTGAAAAACAAAAAGAATTTTTGTAAAAATTCAAACATTAAATAATTGTCGTACTAGAAAAATAAAAAAATTCTCAAAAGACTTACAAAATCCTTACACAAACTTTACGGTATTCCATCTTAAAAGCTGAATAATGGTAATTGTCTCACTAATTGCCTAGACAATTTGAAACTTTAATACAAAAGTTTTAATTGCTCTGGATAAGAGGCTGAGATAGACAAGATATGTAATGAAAGTGCTTTTAATGATGAATGTTTTTTACCTAGACAAGTATCAAAATTTTTAAACAAAAAGGTAAAAAGCTTTCAGAAAACATATTGATATCTACTTACTACAAAACTAGGAATTTTTCAAGATATGAAATCTGACGCAGCATCACAACAGCCTAATAAATCCGAAGTCAGTGTTTACGAATGCGAAATTCATCTTAAGTTTCGGTTAATTGAGGAGAAAGGTAGTTTGCGCGATCGCGATGATCTGCTGGAATTATTAATCGAAGCGTTTACAATTGGTGCTGATGAGTATATGGAACCCCTGGAAGCGGATGTTAAGGCACAGGAAATTTCCGAACTGGATGCTTCGCCACAACTGCGCCGCCAGCTAATACGCTTGCGTAACTCACCTGATTTTGTCTAATCGCTGTTCTAGTTGTTTGGATAACGCTCCGTAGTATTTTGTGTTTAGCTATTGACATAAACGCTCAGATTCGTTATCTTAATAAAGGCGCAGCGCTCATAGGCCCCCATCGTCTAGAGGCCTAGGACACCTCCCTTTCACGGAGGCGACGGGGATTCGAATTCCCCTGGGGGTATGAAAAAATAAAAAGAGGTGCTTGGTGTGTCTTTTTTTATACTGACTAAGAACGAAGTAAACAGACAAGAAGTGAGTAGTGAGTAGACAAGAAAAGACTTGATTCCACTATTCACTGCTCACTTCCTCACTTTTGTGATTAAAAAGTGAACAGACAAGAAGTGAGTAGTGAGTAGACAAGAAAAGACTTGATTCCACTATTCACTGCTCACTTCCTCGTACCTTCAAATTAAATTACAACTAATTACCAAACAACTCCTCTACTCGCTGACGAATCGCTAAAAGATTTAACTGTAAATCGCTAGCAAGACGACGTTCAATGATTGCCACAGGCATCGTCCGTTTAGGCCAAACGCGCACAGTATAGTAGAGATTTGTCCCGTTTTGGTCAGCAAGTGAATAAGGCTTTAATTGCCAACTACCAAAAAAAGCTTTTAAGTCCCCCTCTACCATATTGAAATTAATTTCATTGGGGAAATTTTCATCCAAGTCTAGAACTACACGCGCCGAAAAATTTAAGCGTAGAAAGCGTTGACTCCCAATTTGCTCTAGGCGAATTCCTCCCTGTGGATGAGCGAGTAAGCGACTTTGGGCAAGATTGGGGATGAAGTCAGCCAGTGATTCATAATTTGTTAAGACTTGCCACACTTGCTCGACAGGATGGGGAATTTGAATTTTAGCAGTGATTTGTCGCTGTCGTTCTGCTACTGCTTCAGTTTGCACTTTTACGTCTTGAAGCAAAGCTACATTAGAAGCAATTAAACTGCTTTTTGCATCAATGTCATCCGTAGCGACGGGGAAATCAAGTTGGAGGTTGGGGTCGTGTTGTTTAGGCATTAAACTAAAGTGTTGTATGGTCGAAAGACTGCGGTAGGGTGAGAGTAAAGCAGGTTTCCCAAGCAGGATGGCTAGTTGGATTGCTAGAAAGAGCAATCGCGCCATTCAAATGTTGTACTAAGGACTTTACTAAAGCAAGTCCCAAACCAGTGCCTTGAATTGCTTGTTGGGTGACACCTTTACCTCGACGGAATTTATCAAAAATCTGGGTAACATCTTCTGGCGAAATACCAGGACCAAAGTTAGTCAGGCTAAGAACAATTTGCTTGTTTTGGGAATCGCCACTGTGAGTCGCTTTCAAAATAATGGTAGTGCCTGGATCAGAATACTTGCCCGCATTAGTTAAGAGTTCTTGGAGAATGCGCTCAAAACTCTCAGCATCAGTTTGAAGCAGTAGCGACGTTGGTAAATCTAGAGTAATATTTAATCCTTTATTTGCCCATTTTTCTTTAAAGGAATCAGCTAAATGAGCAATTTTAGGTTTGAGATCAATAGTTTCTAGGTTGAGAGGAGCTTTGTGTGATTCTAGCTCCTGAAGCTTGAGTAAATCACTGACTAAATTAATTTCCTGGTTGCACTGCTGCTCTAAAATATCTAGATATTTTGCCTGACGCTCAGGTGGAAGTGCGGTAGATTGCCGTAACATCCGAATTGCCAAACTCATGCTAGTCAGTGGTGTCCGCAACTCATGATTCATCGTACTGACGAATTCATCTTTTAACTCATTGACTTGGCGTAGCTGCTCAAGTTGTTGACGAGTTTTTTCGTACAATTTTGCTTGTACTTCCAAGCTGCGTTGAAGTTGCGCTGTGCGTTCTTCTACCAAACCTTGTACCTGGCGCAACGTCTGGCTTTGAATAATAGCATTACTAAGCTGGGTACTTACCAATTCTACAAGTGCTAATTCCTCTGAGCGCCAAAGGCGGTCGCCAAAGTGCTGTAGTACCAAAAAGCCTAATAGTGTACCGTTATTTTCCAGGGGTACTATCAAGACAGCAGGTAGAGATTGGAGATTAAAAAGTGGTGCAATATCTGTTTTCGACTCAATTGTCTCAAGTGTGTGTTCAGCATCGATCGCTAACGGTTTAGGAAAGTTGGTGAATGCTTGCTGAAACAACCAACTTTCAGATAGCCAAAAAGATTGGTTTAACAAACTGCTAGAGTGAGGCGTTGTTACATCTAGCTTGTTACTGTGCCATTCAGAAACGATAGTGGCTTGTGCTTTGGGAGTATTTTTTCTAGAGCGAGTTTTAAAAAGTGGATCAGTATATTTTAAGGTGATCAGCAGACCACGCTCAACTTGAAGAGCTTGAGCTGTACTTGCGATCGCCGCAGCGAGGATTTGATTTAAATCTAAAGGACTACGGCTAGAAAGCGTTAATTGCTTGAGCAAGCTTTGATAAGTGTTTGAGGTATTTACTTGCTGCTGTAAAGAGCTAATCAAGCTACTTTGAAGAAATTGAGTGAGAGCGATCGCTACTGGTGTAGCAGAGGCATTAGCACGTTCTTTTTCTGATTCACTCCATTGATGAGGCTGTAAGCGGAGCAAACTTACTACCCCACTCATTTTGCCCTGAATCCAGATTGGGATTGCTAGAGTAGCTCGAATTGGCAACCCTAGATGCGACGATACTATTAACGGGCTTGTTTCGGCAGTTTCAACGTCATCAATAACCAAGGCGGAGGTACTTTGTTGCACTAACGAGCCTAGCTGTTCCGCATAAATCACCAGTTGCTGTTGGAACGGCTCCAAATTTTGGTCAGAATGCCAATAGCCAATTTGATTAATAGACGAATTTTCCGCCATCACAGTAATTAAGCAGCAGTCTACCTCGAAAGCCGAGCCTAATGCTTGCGCGATTTGATCCAGCAGTGTTTCGGCGGAGCTATTTAAAATAATTTCGTTTATTTGTTGTTCTAATTGGGCGGGTTGCTGATGCTGCATCAATCTGACCGGGTAATCGTGCGATCGAGCTAATTCATGTTGGGGGTGGGGTTGCGACGATAATAGCTTTTTCATTTCTGGTACTCTCTGCGATGATCGCACACTTTTTGCAGGCAACACCTGAGACACACCCTTAGACTGATGTGTTGCAGCAACTTTTGGCTCCCTAGACAAACGGTGGTTAATAAGCCTTATCTGTATTCACCCCTCTTTAAATAGGATGCCCAAATTTATTGGAACTTAACCAAGTAGTTAATAAAAAAATAGCAGACAATTTTCGCCTCTAGATTATTTAAAGCTCCGTTGCTCCAGAGTATCGTGCCTGTAGCTAAGTAGAATCGGTAATTTCGCTAGATTATCGGGAATAGTAATTTAGAACTTACGTAAAAGTAAAACAACACCAGTCTTAGCTATCACGCAGCTTAGTATTGTTTTAGGCTAATATAGAACCCATTTGACATCTTTTATGGGCATGAAGTAACGTTATTGCAAAAATCTAGTTTAACCGCCATGCCCTACTCAAGCAGTCTTACAGATGAGGAATGGGAAGTTCTTGAACCGTTACTGGT
>JAESFL010000914.1_pt1 | contig 14383 bp, 11 predicted proteins | sample 9269401 | NCBI WGS metagenome assembly JAESFL01 (sample SAMN14506025, study PRJNA617098) | algae metagenome | isolation source: Gloeocapsa sp. UFS-A4-WI-NPMV-4B04 and co-occurring heterotrophs from desert... | place: USA: Utah | collected 2006-10-01 | reverse complement strand
CACCGTCCACAACCTGCTCAAGCTCGCTCAGGCGACAGGACGGTGAAGCGAGGGGGCGCCCCGCTCCTCTTGAGGCACCTACATCCTACCCCTTGCGGGATCTCGTTACCCGGACGGGCTCCTAGGCAAGAGCACGGCCCTTGTGGCAGCAGGAAGTGTCTGGGGCGGCGGTGGACGGGCCGGCTTCACCCAGACCTGGCGCGCCACGGGTAATGGGCTGGAGAGCGTGGCTCGTGCTCATTCTGGCACCCTGCTGGCGCTCGACGAGCTGGGTGAGCGATGCCCGTGAAGCTGGAGGCACAGCCTACCTGCTGACGAACGGCCTCTCAAAAATCTGCGCCACGCGCGATGCCGACACCCGCCCCCGCTCCGAGTGGCGGATCATGCTGCTCTCGGCCGGAGAGATTGGTCTAGCCGACAAGATCGCGGAAGGCGGACGCAAGGCCAAGGCAGGCCAGCTCGTCCGCCTCGTCGATGTGCCCGCGGAGGCAGGAGCTGGCCTAGGGCTGTTTGAGGACACGAAAGGGCAGGACGCCGCCGCCTTTTCCAAGGCGATCAAGCAGGCCGCCCTCCAGGTGTACGGCATCGCCGGTCCAGCCTTTGTAGAGACGCTCACCACCTATCCGGAGCAAATCATCGCGCAGGCGCGTATCGTGACCGCTCAGATTACCTCCCGCATGCTGGAGGGCCGCAGGCGGATCGACGGGCAGCTCAGCCGCGTAGCCGAGCGCTTCGCGCTCGTTGCGGCAGCAGGTGAGTTGGCTCGGACCTCTCTCGGCCTACCCTGGACAATAGGTGAGGCTGAAGCGGCGGCTCGGACCTGCTTCACCGCATGGCAAGGCACACGCGGAGGTGATGGGCCAGCCGAACTCGTCGGCGCCGTCGAGGCGATCCGATCGGCAGTCGAGCGTCATGGTGAGAGCCGTTTCCGGAGCCTCGATCAGCCCAACGCTGCAACGATACTCGTGTTCAGTGCCGGACCAACCCGGGATCTGCTGGGCTATCGCTTCACGCACGAGGGATCACTGATCTGGGGCTTCACGGCTACGGGCTGGCGGGAGGTGCTGTCACCAGTCGGTCGTCCCTCCGACATCACGAGCATGTTGGCCGAGCGCGGTCTGCTGCTGGTAACGCCAAGTGATCGAGCGCACCGCTTGATCCGCAAGGTAGAGGGCCGCCCGACAGCTCTGTATGCCGTGCACGCTGCATCTCTCGAGGAGCGCGAGCCATAGGGAGCCCACACCATGCAGCGGGTCCAGTGCTGCGTGCATGTAACGGCCGTAGCCCTGTAACCCGTTGCACATCAAGAACTTAGCGAGCTGACTGAGTCGTGCCGAACTGTAACCTGTCTAATGTCCCGAGGAGGTGAAAGTGAGCAGAGGCAAGCCGAGGCCGATTATCCCGAAACCCGAGCTGGGTGATTCCGAAGCGGCAGCCATCAATGAGGCAGCCGAACGGCTGCGCAGGCGCCGCAAGCCCCCAGAGGTGAGCCTCAAGGCAGAGCGGGCGGACGGTGCAGTGAAGGTCGCGCTCGGGTCACCTCACAGTGACCCCAATGGCTGGAGCGCGCATCATGGACGCGTTAGGAACACGGTCGTCAGACTTCGCCAACACCGAAGTCCAGCACATGGTCGCGGCCCTGCAGCCGGAGCACAGTGTTCCAACCGAAGCACAGCTCAACAGCCTGTTGGCGGTTGTCCATGGAATACAACCGCGCGATGAGCTTGAGGCCATGCTGGCGAGCCAGATGGCCGTGACGCATGCGCTGGCGATGGACATGCTGGGGCGGACCAAGCAGTCGCCCACGGTCCCGTACATGCAAATCTGTGCCGGTATCGCCACCAAACTGCAGCGGACGTTTGTGGCGCAGGTCGAAGCGCTCTCCAAGCTCAGGCGTGGTGGCGAGCAGAAGGTGACGGTCGAGCATGTTCATGTGCATGCCGGCGGCCAGGCGATTGTTGGCGCCGTTACGAACAGCCCCGTGCCAGGTGGCGGTGGGGAAACCCCAAAAAGCGAGAGCCAAGCCCATGCAAAGGCAATTACCCATGCATCTCAGCCTCCGTTGTGGCGCGAAGACTCGGAGCGGGAAGCCGTGCCAATCGCCTGCCGTGAAAGGGAAGACCCGCTGTAGGATGCACGGTGGCGCCCGAGGATCGGGGGCTCCACAGGGCGAGCGCAACGGCAGCTACACCTACGGGTACTTCACGAGCGAGGCGATGGACGGACGCAAACTCCTACGCGAGTTGATCCGACAGCTTCGAGCAACTGCTGGCAAGTAGGCTTCCTCCCGCTCGCCGGTTACAGGCGTTACAGCAGGAGAGCACGGCTAACTCATTGCGGGATCGGGGTTACAGGGGTTACGGGCGTTACAGAGCTGGATCATAGTGAGGGCCAGCGAGCGTCGGCTCCTGCCCGAGGAGCGGGCATTCAGCCGAATTCGGCTTGGTGCCAAGAGCGGAACTCCGGCGAGAATCCTTCTAAGGTCCGCTTTGAGCGATTTCACGACGTACGACCCAGCAGGCCGAGAGCCGGTAAGCCGCCGTTGGTTCATAGCAATCAGCTCAGTTCGACGCACGTCGGCGGCCTAAGCCTAGCGAACCTCCCCGATTGCAGACTGACCGATGCTCGGCCGTTCGCACTGCGATGGCCTCGTCCCTCTTCAGGCTGGTCCGGGGCTTTCGTAGACGATCTTGCCACCGAGGATCGTAAGAACGCACCGAGTGTTGCCAAGGATGTCCTCGGGCAAGGCCGTCAGCAGGTTGCGTGAGAACACGGCAATGTCGGCGAGCTGCCCCGGAACGAGCTGGCCCTTGACGTTCTCCATCTTCTGCGAGAACGCACCGAACTCCGTGTAGGCCTGGAGCGCATCCTCGATTCCGACCCGCTCGCGCTCGTCCATCACGGTGCCGCGCCAGGTCTTGCGGGTCAACATGGCGTAGAGGTTTGGGAAGGGGACCGGCTCGCACACGGGAGCGTCGCTCCCGGTCGCAGGCTTGAAGCCGAGATCGAACCAGGTCTTGAAAGGATAGCTGCTCAAGGCTCGCTCCGGCCCGAGCACCGACACGTAGGCGTCGCCGAAATCGTATATGAAGGCCTGCTGCGGACAGGGATAGATCCCGGCCGCCTTCATGCGCCGGTGCTGCTCCGGGGTCGAAAAGCCGCAATGCTCGATGCGATGCCGCCGGTCCGGGTCAGGCAGCGCGGCGAGCGCCCGCTCGTAGGCCGTAATGAGCTGCCCGATCGCGGCATCGCCGATGGCGTGGCAGGCGAGCTGATATCCCTTGGCGTGCAAGTCCATGACGAGGTCGTTGAGCTCCTCGTCCTCCAGCATGCGCACGCCCGTGGTCCGCTCGTCGCCGAGATACGGCGCGGACATCCACGCCGTGCGGCCGCCCGCCGATCCGTCGAGGAACAGCTTGACAGCGCCGATCGTCAAAAGCTTGTCGCCGGTTCCGGAGATGAGGCCTGCCTCGTAGCAAGGGGGCACAATGGAATGCCCAGGATCGCCGAGCAGCGTCAGCCAAGTCCGCACCGGCAGACGTCCCTCGCGCTTGGCGCGATGATAGGCGGCGATCTCACCGTAGCCGCCGCGCTGCCCCACCGCCGCGTCCATGCAGCTCGTGATGCCGTTGGAGAGGAGGTGCCGGCCGCCGCGCTCGATCCCGGCGACGATATCCTCTTCAGAAGGCGCGGGGATCGCCTCCCACACGGGCGCGCGGGCGTTCTCGGCGAGAAGTCCGGTTAGACGGCCGTTCGATTGCTCGATAAGGCCGCCGGGCGGCGTGGACGACGATTCGTCGATCCCGGCGCGTTCGAGCGCCAGCGAGTTGCAGACCGAGATGTGCCCGCAGGTTCGCACCAGCATGACGGGGTTGTCGGGAGCGACCTGGTCGAGCTCGGTGCGATGGGGATGGCGCCGCACGTCGAGCTTCGTCTGATCGTAGCCACGCGCGAGGATCCACTCGCCCGGACGAACAGTATCGGCCCGTGCCTTCACGGCAGCTAGCAGGCTATCGAGCGTTGGCGCGGAGGCGGGCTTGGCGTCCACCCAGCCCATCGTCATGCCGAGCGACACAAGGTGCAGATGGGAGTCGTTCAAGCCCGGCGTCGCTAGGCGGCCACCGAGATCGATTACCCGCGTCGATGGTCCGATCAGCAGAGCAATGTCGTTGTCGCTCCCAATGGCCAGAACACGATCCTGCCAGACAGCTAAAGCCTCTACGACCCCCTCCTCGCGCCCACACCAGATGGGGCCATTCCTGAGGACGAGTGTGGCCTCTACCCGGCCAGAGGATGAAGGGCTTCGATGGGAAGAAGGCATGGGTGCTGTTCTAACTCGGGATCAGCGTGATCACAGGTAACAGACCCCCACCCCAGCTGATTTTCAAGCCTGGTTCGCAGAGCCGCGGGGTCTCTCTTTTCAGACCGGGACCGGCCAGGGCTCGAGGGCGCCAAGTGGATGTGCAGCCCACCGCCCCGCACCGCGTGACCAAGAGGCGCTGTGGCGGGCGCTGGAGCTCGGCGATCTCCAGTTGGTGTCCTCCGACCATGCGCCCTACCGCTTCGATGCCAGCGGCAAGCTGTCGGCACGGGACAACGCGAACTTCAAGCAGATCGCCAAAGGCCTGCCGGGCCTCGAGACGCGCCTTCCGCTCCTGTTCGACGCCATGGTAAGCCGTGGTCGCGCCTCGGTCGGGGCCTTCGTCCAGGTCACGGCCGCTGCGCCGGCGCGGATCTATGGCCTCCAGGGCCTCAAGGGCAGCCTAGCGGTCGGCGCCGACGCCGACATCGGGATCTGGAACCTCGATCGGGAGGTCACCCTCACGGACGACGGCCCCCACCACAATGCCGGCTACCATCCCTTCGCGAGGCGGGTCGTGCGGGGCTGGCACGAGACGGTGCTGCGCCGCGGCGCGGTCATCGTGGCCGATGTGCCTTGAAGGCAAATCCCGGCTCTGGCCGCCTGCTCCTGCGGGAGCGCTCCGCATCGGTCCAACCGACCGGAACCCTCGGTCCCGAACTCAATCCGGTGACGAATTTCGGCGCCAGGCCTCTGTAATATTCCAGTGCGCCGCCTAGCCGCCGCGTGCGCCCTCTCCTAATGTCTCAGCACCGCAAACCCATCAGTGATTCATGCCTCATCCCGTCACGGTCATCCGAAATGCAGCCTGGGTGGTGGCCTGGGACGAAGCCGCGTCGCAGCACGTCTATTGCCGGGATGCCGACGTGGCGTTCTCCGAGGCCGGCATCATCCATGTGGGCGGCCGGTTCAAGGGCGCGGCCGACGTGGAGCTGTCCGGCGGGTCTACGATGGTCATGCCCGGTCTCGTGAACATCCACTGCCATTCCGGCGACGAGCCGATCGCCAAAGGCCTGTTCGAGGATCAAGGCACCGCGGCTCTGTGGGGGAACGCGCTCTACGAGTTCTCCGCGCTCGTTGACACCGACGAGGACGCCAAGGCGGCCTGCCAGACCATCATGCTCGGCGACCTTATGCGTAGCGGCGTGACCACGTTTCTCGACATCGCCTCCCCGCACGCGCAGTGGGTCTCGCTTGCAGCGGGGAGCGGGCTTCGGGCCTATCTGGCGCCCGGCTTCCGCGAGGCGTCCTGGCGGCTCGCCGGACGCCACCGCCTCGACTACAACTGGAACGAGGCCCGGGGCCGCGAGCGCTATGCGCAAGCGCTCGCCTTCGTGGACGAGGCGCGCCGGCATCCGAGCGGGCGGATCGAGGGCGTCGTGGCGCCGTCGCAGATCGACACCTGCTCCGAGGCGCTGATCCAGGACGCGGTGGCAGAGGCGCGCAGCCGGGGCCTGCGGATCACCATCCATGCGGCCCAGACCATGACTGAGCACGAGGAGCTGGTGCGGCGCACCGGCGAGACCGCGCCCGCGATGCTGGAGCGTCTCGGGGTACTGGGCCCGGACCTGATCCTCGGGCACTGCATCTTCCTCGACCATCATTCCTGGACGCGCCAGCGCAGCCGGGACGATCTCGACCGGCTGGTGCGCAACGGCACGGCGGTGGCACATTGCCCGGTCACCTTCGCGCGCAGCGGCATGAAGCTGGAGAGCCTGGGCGGCTATCGCCGGGCTGGTGTCACCGTCGGTATCGGCACCGACAGTTATCCCTTCAACATGCTGGAGGAGATGCGCGAAGCGCTGATCTGCTCGCGCATCGCCGGCCGGAGCGTGTTCGACCTCGACACCGCGGGCCTCCTCAATGCCGCGACAGTCGGCGGCGCGACAGCCCTCGGGCGCGACGATCTCGGGCGCCTGGTGCCCGGCGCCCAGGCCGATCTCGTTCTAGTCGATCTCGACCATCCCGCCATGAAGCCGGTCTACGATCCCCTGCGCAACCTCATTCATTGCGCCGCCGAGCGGGCGGTGCGCGCGGTCTATGTGGAGGGGAGGCCTGTCGTGCAGGGCGGAAGCGTGCTCCATCTCGACTACGACGGTGCGGTCCGCGAGCTCCAGGCGATCCAGCGCCGCGCCTGCGCCGAGGCCGAGCGCAGCGATACGCAGGGTCGCACCCTCGCTGCCCTCGCACCTTTCTCGCTGCCCCTGGCTCCTGCCTCGACAAGACGCTCGTGACCTCGCTCGTTCCCGTCCCGCTGCTCCCGGCCGTATCCCTAACGAGACGCCCGTGCCCCTCCGGATCTACGTCATCAATCCGAATTCCTCGGCCTTTGTGACCGCCGAAATCGACCGGGCCGTGGCGCCCCTGCGCAGCACACACGGACCAGCGATCGAGTGCCTGTCACTGCCCGAGGGCCCGCCCGGGATCCAGTCGCAGCGGGACGTGGACGGGGTGATCGCACCCATGCTCCGCAAAGCCGCAGAACTGGAAGCAGAGGCCGGCGCCTTCGTGGTCGCCTGCTTCTCCGATCCCGGCCTCCACGCCCTGCGCGAGCAGAGCCGCCGCCGGATCTTCGGCATCGCGGAAAGCGGCGTGCTCAATGCGCTCACCCTGGGCCAGCGCTTCGGCATGATTGCGATCTTGCCGACCTCGATCCCGCGGCACCTGCGCTATTTCGGCGCCATGGGTGTCACGCAACGGCTGGCCGCTGATCTCCCCATCGGCTTGGGGGTCGCGGAGCTCTCCGATGATAAACGGGCGCTCTCCCGGATGATCGAGGTCGGAACCACGCTCAAGACCGTTCACGGCGCCGACGTGCTCGTCATGGACTGCGCTAGGATGGCCCGCTTTCGCGCGTCCCTAGAAGACGCGGTCGGCCTGCCGGTGGTCGAGCCGACCCAGGCCGCCGTCGCGATGGCGGTCGGCCGTGTCCGCCTGTCCTGCACGGTTTGACTGTGCCTATTCGGCAACGCAACATCCCCTTCTTGCTCATCCCGGAGCCTGAGATGACCGACACACACGCCATGACCACGCTGTTCCGCAAGTGCGACTGGATCGTGGCCTGGGATGAGGACAGCCGATCCCACGTCTATCTGCGTGACGCGGATTTTGTGGTCCACGGCCGAGAGATCCTCCAGGTCGGCGGGAGCTTCGCGGGCCCTGTAGACGAGGAGATCGACGGCAGACGCCTGATGATCATGCCAGGCTTCGTGAACATCCACAGCCACCCAGGGCACGAGCCGGGCTGGAAGGGGATGCTGGAGGAGCTCGGCAGCCCAAGGCTTGGCCAGAGCTCGCTCTACGAGTTCATGCCCGTGTTCCAAATCGGGCCGGAATACACGCGGCCGGCTTTGCGGGTGGCGGCCTCGGAGCTTCTCAAGAGCGGCGTCACGACGATCTGCGATCTTGGCCGCCCGCGCGACTCCTGGGCCGACGAATGGGCCGAGACTGGCATCCGCGCGGTGCTCTGGGGTATGTTCCGCTCTGGGCCCTGGAAGACCCGCAACGGGCACTCCGTTGAATACGATCTCGATCCCGCGACCGGCGACCGCCTGCTGCGCGAGGCCATCGCCATCGCGGATGCTGCCTCGCGCCATCCGAGCGGCCGTATCACTGGCTACTTCGGGCCAGCCCAGATCGACACCTGCACCGAGGGCCAGATCCGCGATTCTCTCGACGCAGCGCGCGAGCGCGACCAGCCGATTCAGATCCATGCGGCGCAGAGCATCGTGGAGTTCCGGGAGATCATGCAGCGCTACGGCGGTACGCCGATCGAATGGCTCGACCGCATTGGCGCGCTCGGCCCCGACACGATCATCGGCCACTGCATCTTCCTCAACGACCACCCGTGGCTGCACTGGCCCCATGCCAACGATTTCGAGCGCCTGCGCGACAGTGGCGCAGGGGTCGCCCACTGCCCTGTGGTGTTCGCCCGGCGCGGCATCGCGCTCAACACCCTGAGCCGCTACATGAAGGCGGGGATCCGCTGCGGCATTGGAACCGACAGCTTCCCCCACAACATGCTCGATGAGCTGCGCATGGCCTGCTACGCCGGCCGCATCGTGGCGGGCAACTTCATGGCCGCGACCACGCGGGATGCCGTCATGGCCGCAACTACCGTCGGCGCCGACATGATCCGCCGGCCGGATCTCGGCCGCCTCGCCCCGGGCTGCAAGGCGGATTTCTCGGTCGTCGATATGAGGAACCCCTATATGCAGCCTGATTACGAGCCGTTCCGCAGCCTCGTCTACTCGGCAAATGACCGGGCGATCCGCGACGTCTACGTCGACGGGCAGCAGGTTGTCCGCGACGGCGAGGTGCTGGGCTTCGAGATTGCAGAGGATCTCGAGATGCTACGCCGGGGCCAGGCCGAGGCCATCGAGGCCGCGCCGCAGCGTGACTGGGCCGGCCGCGGCCTCGACGAGCTCAGCCCACGCGTCTTCCCAGTCCGCAACTGAGGCGGCCTCTCGGGGACGCGGACCGGACGATTGCGGCCGGTGGAGCCGGGCCGGGCGGCAGGGTCCGGCCCCCTTGAAACCGCGAAGGGATCGGGTCTAGCTTGGCGCGTGAGCGACCGAATAAGGCGCCGGAGAGAGGGAACACAATGGTACAAGGCAGGTCTTTGGCGCGGTGGATCGCACTGGGGTTGATTGTGGGCGTCGCAGCGGTATCCGCAGCGCCGGCCTCCGCTCAGGCGACCCTCGACACGGTGAAGAAGCGGGGCAAGATCCTGTGCGGCGTCTCGCCCGTGGCACCCGGCTTCTCCTACGCGGACGACAAGGGCGCGCGCCGCGGCTTCGATGTCGACGTCTGCCGCGCTGTCTCGGCGGCGGTCTTCGGCGACCCTGACAAGGTCGAGTTCGTGCCGCTGAACACCAACGTGCGGTTCCAGGCCTTGCAATCGGGCGAGGTCGACATCCTGTCGCGCCAGAACACCTGGAGCTTCACGCGCGACGCCTCGCTCGGCCTCGATTTCGGGCCGGTAGTGTTCTACGACGGCCAGGGTCTGATGGCGCCCGGCAAGCTCAACGTGAAGAGCGCCGGCGAGCTCGCCAACGCGGCGATCTGTCTGTTGCCTGGCACTACGACGCTGCAGAACCTCGAGGACTATTTCCGGCCCAAGAACATCAAGTACGAGTCGGTGGTGTTCGAGAACTCGGACGAGTGGCGCAACGCCTTCTTCACCGGCCGCTGCGACGCCATCACGACCGACCGCTCTGACCTCGCCTCCGTGCGCGCGATCGCGGCAAACCCGGACGATTACGTCGTCCTGCCCGAGACCATCTCGAAGGAGCCGCTCGCGCCGGCGATCCGCCAGAACGACCCGAACTGGCGCGACATCCTGAACTGGACCGTCTACACCCTCATCGCCGCTGAGGAGAAGGGGGTCACCCAAGCGAACGTGGACGGTCAGCTCAAGAGCCAGGACCCAGAGGTCCAGCGCATGCTCGGCGTCAACGGCGACTTCGGCAAGATGCTCGGGCTCGACAACCGCTGGGGCTACAACATCGTCAAGTCGCTCGGGAACTACGGTGAGGTGTTCGACCGCAACCTCGGCCCTAAGACGCGGCTCGGCCTAACGCGGGGCCCTAACAAGCTGTGGACCGAGGGCGGGCTCCTGTACTCGCCCCCGTTCCGGTAAGACGAGCGCGAGGGGCGGTCTGCGGACCGTCCCTTACTTCGACAGCTTGTGCCCGTAGGGGAGGGACGACCATGTCGATCGCCGCGTCTAGTGGGGCGAGGCTGTTCTACAATCTGCGCTTCCGGGCCATCCTCTATCAGGTTCTCGCCGTCGCGGGCGTGGTGCTGCTCGCGTTCTACCTGTTCGGCAACGTGTCGCAGAAGCTAGCCGAGCAGAACATCGCGACCGGCTTCGCCTTCCTGAGCCGCGAGGCCGGGTTCGTGATCAGCCAGACCCTGATCGACTACAAGCCCACCGACACTTACGGCCGGGCCATCTGGGCCGGGGTCGTCAACACGATCTGGGTCTCGGCCTGGGGCGTGGTGCTCGCGACGATCATCGGCCTTTTCGTCGGGATCGCCCGGCTGTCGCGCAATCCGCTACTCGCCTTCCTGGCCTTCCTCTATGTCGAGGCCCTGCGCAACGTTCCGCTCCTGCTCTACCTCTTCCTCTGGTACGCCCTGATCGTCACCAGCCTGCCCTCTGTCCGGGAGGCCTGGGAGATCGTGCCGCATGTGTTCCTGAGCAACAGCGGGCTGACGATTCCCGCCTTCGCGTGGACGGGCGCCCATACGGGCGTGCTGCTCGCCCTCCTGCTCGGGGCCGGCTTCGCCTATGCAATCCACCGACGCGCTACTGCCGAGCGCATCCGGATCGGGCGCGAGCGCATCACCTGGCCGTTTGCGGTCGCCGCCATTATGGTGCCGCCCCTCGTGGCATTCCTGGTGCTGCAGCCCGACATGAGCTTCAGCCTGCCCGAGAAGGGGCGCTTCCGGCTGACCGGCGGGGCGCAGCTCCGGCCGGAATTCACGGCGCTTCTCGTCGGCCTTGCGCTCTCGGCCTCCGCGGGCATCGCGGAGATCGTGCGCAGCGGTATCCTCTCGGTCCGCAAGGGGCAATGGGAGGCGGCCCGGTCGCTGGGCTTGCGGGAGGGGCCGACCCTGCGCCTCATCGTCCTGCCGCAGGCGCTGCGCGTCATCATCCCGCCGCTCACGAGCAGCTATCTCAGCCTGTTCAAGAACTCCTCGCTCGCTATCGCGATCGGCTACCCGGACCTCGTCATGATCTCGAACACGACCATGAACCAAACCGGCCAGGCCATCGAGGGCATTGCGATCTTCATGCTTATCTATCTCGGCCTCTCAATCGCGATCTCGCTCTTCATGAACTGGTACAACAGCCGCGTCGCCATAAAGGAACGCTGACTCCGGAAAACGGCGGCTTCCGCCGCGCTGCGCCCGGGGTGCGTCGCCGTTGACGAAGGCATACGAAGCAGCCCGCTGCTCCAAGGGAATCCTGACCGGTGACGACAGCAACCGACATCGCCGAGAGCCAGACCAAGACTCCGGTCCAGGCGCGTCCGGATGCGTCCAGGGGGCTGGTGCCGCGGACCTTCAAGCCTCTCTTCGGAACCCCGGTCAACGCCGTGGTCACGCTCGCCTGCCTGTGGATCCTGTGGCTGGCGGCCAAGGGGGCCTACGGCTGGCTCGTGACGCGGGCCGTCACCGGAGGTGGGCCGCAGGCCTGCAAGACCGGAAACGGCATCTGCTGGCCGTTCTACGAGGCGAAGCTGCGCTTCATGATCTACGGAGTCTACCCCTACGAGGAGCACTGGCGCGTGAGCCTCGCGGCTGTGCTGTTCTTGAGCGCGATCGCCATCAGTATGATCCCGCGCTTCTGGAGCAGCCGCCTCCTCCTGCTCTGGGGCGCTGTCGTCCCCGCGACCTTCATTCTGATCGGCGGTGGGGTGTTCGGGCTGCGCTCGGTTCCGACCACGCTGTGGAGCGGACTGCCGCTCTCCTTCCTGCTCTCGTCGGTGGGCCTGGCGCTCGGCTTTCCCGTCGGGCTCGTGCTGGCGCTCGCCCGCTCCTCCAAGCTGCCGGCGATCCGCGTCATCGCCATCGTGTTCATCGAGGTGATCCGCGGCGTGCCGCTGATCAGCATCCTATTTATGGCTTCGGTGATGCTTCCCCTGTTCATGCCCACCGGGATGACGGTTGATAAGCTGCTGCGGGCGCAGATCGCGATCATCATCTTCGCGGCGGCCTATATCGCGGAGGCCGTGCGCGGCGGCCTGCAGGCAATCCCGCGCGGGCAGCACGAGGCCGCAGGTGCCTTGGGCCTCCATTACTGGCAGTCTATGCGCCTCGTCGTGCTGCCGCAGGCGCTTAAGATCTCGATTCCACCGCTCGTCAACATCTTCATCGGCTTTTTCCAGGACACGACGCTCGTCACGATTATCGGCCTGCTCGACTTCCTCTCGACGGTGCGGACGGCCATGCAGGACCCGACCTGGATCGGGCTTGCGGTGCTCGAGTCCTATATCTTTGCTGCAGCTGTGTTTCTGGTCTTCTCCTACGGGATGGGGGCGTACAGTCGCTTCCTAGAGCGGCGCATGCGGCTCGGGCACGACTGACGCAGCCCCGCTCTGTCGAACAATCCTCGGATGGAGGGCGCTCGCCAAGGTGCTCCGCTCACGCGGCGCGGAGCGAGCGCCGCTCTTTGACGAAATCCATAGCCTGATAGGTCCAGTAGGTGAGCTGGGCGGCCGCGACCCCGAAGGAGCTTCCGTTCCAGGCCAGCCCGAAAGGCTCGTAGATACGATAGCGATCGCTCTGGCACAGAATTCCTTCCGCGATTACCCGGCCGCCGATCGCCGTCGTGTTCAGGCCGCGCCCGCCGAACCCGAACGCGTACCAGACCCCGGGCTGGAGCTGGCCGATCAGCGGCATCAGGTGACGGGCATAGGCCATAAGACCGGACCAAGCCGTCTCGACCTGTACGCCCTGTAGCTGCGGAAAGGTCGAGATCATCGTGCGCTGCATCATCGCGGCGAGCCGGCGCGGCTCGGTGGTTCGGGTCGTGATGCGACCGCCCCACAGGAGCCGCTGCCCACCGTCGACGAGCCGGTAGTAATCGCCGGCGCGCCGGTTGTCGCTGATCGCCATCGGTGTGCGCACCGCATCCGCGATTGGCTCCGGCGCCGCCTCGGTCAGGAGCACGTAGGTCGCTATCGGGAGGAAGCTCCGGCGCAGGCGCGGGATGAGGTTATCGGTATAGCCGCCGCCCGCTAGGACGACCTCGCGCGCCTTTACGATCCCTCGGCTCGTTTGCAGGACTTTTTGTGCGCCTTCCAATTCGCAGGCCACGACCCGCGCGTCCTCGAACACCTGTCCATCGAGGGCGACGATCCCGTCCGCGAGGGCGCGGGCGTAATTGAGCGGGTGGAAATGGAAGCAGCTCGGGTCGTAGATCGCCTGATAGTACTTATCCGAGCGCAGCACCTCCCGCACGGCCTCGGTCGGCATCACCTCAACCGCATACTCGAATTCCCGCCTCAGCAGGTCGCGCTGGCGGGCGAGCGCGTCGAGGTCGGAGTAGCGCAGCACGCTGATTTTGCCGTAGACGACGGGATTCTTCTCAGGCCCGAACACCGCGAGATTGTCCCGGACGATGCGCACGCCCTCGATCGAGAGACGGTGAAGAACCCGGGCCTGCTCGACGCCGACCATGCGGGTGATGTTGGCATGGCTCGTCGCGTATCCGGGCCCAACGAAGCCGCCGTTCCGCCCCGATGCGCCCCAGCCGATCCGCTCCGCCTCTAGCAGGATCACCGAGCGGCCCGCTCGGGCGAGTTCCAGGCCCGCCGTCAGCCCGGCGAGGCCGCCGCCCATGATCGCGACATCGACGTCGTGGTCTCCCACGAGTGACGGGAAGGGCGATGCATCCGCGAGTGTGCGGGAGTAATACGTATTGGCATGACCGTGCATTCAAGCGCTCCGCCAGTGTCTCAGCTGGAAGCTTATAGAGTGTTCGGAGCCGCTTGAAGCAAGTTGACTCGCAGCATCCAACCCAAGCCAATGGCAGCTTTCCTTGACCCTCGTCTCGAAAGCCGCCGTTCCGCTTTCGGCCAAACCGAGCCGCGACCGCTACGCGCCCATCTAGGCCGTCCCGCCGAGCCACTTGGCTGCTCGAAAGCGGACGGATGGTCTGACTTGGCGAGTGTCGTAGAGGGGTGGGAAGCGGTCATTATTGCGGACGCGGTGCGTGCGATCCCGCGATCGGCCGTCGTGTTTCTTCGCGTCGTCGTCGACGCCATACTCCCGAAACGCGCAGGACCGATGGTCTGCCCCGTCCATCAGACCTGGGGCATGCGCATGGTAAGCCGGATCGTTCTCCTCGTCGGGTTGGGTCTTCTCGCCGCACCGGCATCGGCCACTGACCTGACTGGCTGATTTTGGGCCGGGTTGACTGAGAGAGTTGACCCGAACCGAAGGAGCCCGAGATGGCGAGACGGAAGAACTGGAGCGCGGAGCAGATCGTCGCGAAGCTGCGGCAGATCG